>Ga0306920_100002526_pt1 | contig 23102 bp, 21 predicted proteins | sample flu12Cox44000170_FD_204666 | JGI IMG/M metagenome (GOLD analysis project Ga0306920, IMG submission 204666) | Lab enrichment of tropical soil microbial communities from Luquillo Experimental Forest, Puerto Rico - flux4day.12C.oxic.44.000.170 (v2)... | ecosystem: Environmental > Terrestrial >...
GTTGAGGGGCCTGCCGCGACTTTCGATCCATCGCCCGACTGGAACGCGCTTTCCCCCCAAGGTGGGCGCAGGCGGCGGACGATTTCAGGGTTGGCCCAACAGCGGTTGCGCCATGAAGAAGCAGTTGTTTCCAGGACGACTTCAGAAGACGACCCCCGAAAGGCCTTGCCCATGAAACGCGTATCTCTGGTTCTCATCCTCGCTCTCGCAGCCGCCCTGTCGGCTCAATCCGCCGCTGCCCAAACGCTCAAGACGGTCAAGGAGCGCGGCCTGCTGTCCTGCGGGGTGAGCCAGGGCTTGCCTGGCTTCTCCTCCCCAGACGACAAAGGCAACTGGGCCGGGCTCGACGTCGACGTCTGCCGCGCGATTGCGGCGGCGATCTTCGACGATCCGACCAAGGTCAAGTTCGTGCCGCTTTCGGCCAAGGACCGGTTTACGGCACTGCAGTCCGGTGAAATCGACGTGCTGTCGCGCAACACCACCTGGACGCTGTCCCGCGACACCTCGCTCGGCGCCAATTTCACGGGCGTGACCTACTATGACGGCCAGGGCTTTTTGGTGAAAAAGGCTCTCAAGGTGAATTCGGCGCTGGAATTGAACAGTGCCTCGGTTTGCGTGCAGACCGGCACCACGACCGAGCAGAACCTTGCCGACTACTTCAAGGGCAACAACATGAAGTATGAGGTGATCGCCTTCGCCAGCGCGGACGAAACGGTAAAAGCTTACGAGTCCGGGCGCTGCGATGTGTTCACCTCGGACGTCTCGCAGCTCTACGCCGAGCGGCTAAAACTTTCCAATCCGGCTGATCACGTGGTGCTGCCCGAGGTGATTTCGAAAGAGCCGCTCGGGCCGATGGTGCGCCACGGCGATGACCAGTGGTTCGATATCGTGAAATGGGTGCTGTTTGCGATGGTCAACGCCGAGGAGTTCGGCGTCACCCAGAAGAACGTCGACGAAATGGCGAAATCGGACAAGCCGGATTTGAAGCGGGCCTTCGGCACCGACGGCAATCTCGGCGAGCAGCTCGGTCTGACCAAGGACTGGTTCTCCCGGATCGTCAAAGCGGTGGGCAATTACGGCGAGTCCTTTGACCGCAATGTCGGCTCAGGCTCCAAACTGCAGATTTCCCGTGGACTGAACCAGCTTTGGAACAAGGGCGGAATCCAGTACGCGCCGCCGATCCGCTGATTGTTGCTCGAGCGCAGGCTGAGGCGCGATGAGCATCGAGCCCCGTTCCCGACCGCCGCAATTCGCGCTTCGGCTGAAGCGCGCGCTCGGCGGGCGCGCGGGATGGGGCGGCTTTGCGCTGCAGGTCGCCTTTGTCGTCGTGCTGGCCTGGATCGGCTACGAGATCGCCGCCAATGCCCGCGCCAACCTGGAAACGCAGCACATCACCTCGGGCTTCGGCTTTCTGAAAAACACGGCAGGTTTTGACGTCAGCCAGACCCTGATCCCGTATTCTGGGTCAGACAGCTACACGCGGGTTTTCCTTGTAGGGCTGCTCAATACGCTGCTGGTTGCCGTGATCGGTATTTTCTTTGCAACGATCATCGGATTTGTCGTCGCGCTGGGGCGGCTGTCGCCGAACTGGTTGTTGTCGCGCGTGGCCGGCGCCTATGTTGAAGGTGTGCGAAACCTGCCGCCACTGTTTCAGATCCTGTTCTGGTATCTTGCGGTGCTCGCGGCCTTGCCCGGACCGCGGCAAAGCATCTCGCTGTTTGGCGGCATCTTTCTCAACAATCGTGGCCTGATCGTCCCGACGCCGATCGCCGAGGCCGGCTTTTGGCCGTTCGTGATTGCGGCGCTTGTTGCGGTCGTGACGTCGTTTCTGCTGCGCGCTCATGCCCGCCGGCAACTGTTTCAGAAGGGCAGGTTGATCACGATCTGGCCCTATGTGGTCGGGCTCCTCGTCGGGTTGCCGCTGTTGAGCGTGGTCGTGTTCGGCGCGCCCTTCACCCTGGAATGGCCGGTGCTGAAAGGATTCAATTTTGCCGGCGGCTCGCGCGTCATTCCCGAATTCGTGGCCTTGCTGGTGGCGCTGTCGACCTATACCGCTGCCTTCATCGCAGAAATCGTGCGCGCAGGCATTCTGTCCGTTCACACGGGGCAGATGGAGGCCGGGCTGTCGCTCGGGCTCACGCGCGGCTCGGTGTTGCGCCAGATCGTGATACCGCAGGCCATGCGGGTCATCCTGCCGCCACTGACGAACCAGTATCTCAACCTGACCAAGAACTCATCGCTTGCAGTGGCGATCGGCTATCCAGACCTGGTCTCGGTCTTTGCCGGGACAACGCTAAGCCAGACCGGTCAGGCGATCGAAATCATCGGCATCACCATGGGCGTCTATCTGCTGCTCTCGCTCGTGACCAGCGCGGTCATGAGCTTCTACGGATGGCGAATTAGCCGGAGTCTAGGACCATGAGCGAGGCCGCCGTACCATTCTTTGTCCGCAAGGACATGGTCGCCGAGCGCTCCGCGCCGGTCAGGACCACCGGCTTCATTGGCTTCCTGCGCACACGGCTGTTCAATTCGCCGACCAACATCCTGCTCACTCTCGTGGGCGGGTTGTTGGTCTGGTTCACTGTGGTGCCCTCGCTTAAATTCCTGCTCGTCGACGCGGTGTGGCAGGGAACAGATCGCAATGCCTGCCTCGAGCAGAATGCCGGCCACCAGGTTGGCGCATGCTGGCCTTATATCCACGCAAAGTTCAGCCAGTTCATCTACGGCTTCTACCCGGAAGCGGAACGCTGGCGCGTAAACCTGACCTTTGTCCTTGCGGCCCTGCTGCTGCTGCCGCTCCTGATTCCTCGCCTGCCGGCCAAAGGGCTCAGCGCCGGGCTGTTCTTTGTCGCGTTTCCTGTGGTGGCGTTCTTCCTGCTGCATGGCGGAGGCCTGAGCGGTTTCGCGGTGAGCTGGAGCGCTGGTCTGCTGGCGAGTTTTGCCGACAGCATTGCGAGCTCCGGCGATGCGCTCATACGCGCCAGCGCTTCGACCCCGGTAGTGGGACCACTGCTGTGGCTGTCGGGAAAGCTCGTCGTGCTGTTGGGCTCCGCGGTCTCGCTGGCGGCTTGGCCATTGGTCTGGCTGCGCGATCAGATTCAGACCGCCGGCCGCCCGGTTTGGCCTGACCTCGCCTTGACCGCCGCCGTGGTTTCTGCGCTCGCGTTTTTCCTGAGCGGCGGCTTCCGCGCGGGGTTGCGGCCTCTGATGATCTGTCTTGCGGTCTTTGCCGCCATTGCGATTGTCATCGCCGCGATGGGGTTGGACCGGGGCGGGCTACCCATCGTCGATACCAGGCTTTGGGGTGGGCTATTGGTTACGCTTGTCGTGTCCATCACCGGCATCGTCACCTCGATGCCGATCGGCATTGCGCTCGCGCTGGGACGGCGCTCGACCATCCCGCTGATCCGGGTCTTTTCGATTGCCTTCATCGAGTTCTGGCGTGGCGTGCCGTTGATCACCGTGCTGTTTTTCGCGACCTATATGCTGCCCCTGTTCCTGCCCGGCAACTTTACGGTGGACGGACTGGTACGCGCCCTGATCGGCATTGCGCTGTTTGCCGGCGCCTATCAGGCCGAGGTTGTCCGCGGCGGCTTGCAGGCCATTCCGCGCGGTCAGGGCGAGGCGGCAGCCGCGTTGGGTCTGTCCTGGTGGAAGACGACCGCGTTGATCGTTCTGCCGCAGGCGCTACGCCACGTGATCCCCGGCCTCGTCAACAGCTTCATTGCATTGTTCAAGGACACCTCGCTCGTGTCGATCGTGGCACTTTTCGACCTGCTCGGGTCGCTCCGCGCCTCGTTCTCCGATCCGAACTGGGCGACGCCGACCACTCTGTTCACGGGCTTTGCCTTCACAGGAATAATCTACTTTGTTTTTTGTTTTGGTATGTCGCGTTATTCGCTTTTTGTCGAAAGAAGGTTGAACGCGCACCGGCGCAATTGAGATGACCATGACCGAAAACCCCATCGTCAATATTTTGCGGCTCAACAAGTGGTACGGCGATTTCCACGTGTTGCGGGATATCGATCTCGGCGTCGCCAAGGGCGAGCGCATCGTGATCTGTGGTCCGTCCGGCTCAGGCAAGTCGACGCTGATCCGCTGCATCAATGCGCTTGAGGAATTCCAGGAAGGCGAGATCGTCGTCGACGGCATCGAGTTGGGTCCGAACTTGCGGCGGGTCGATGAAGTCCGGCGCGAAGTCGGCATGGTGTTCCAGAGCTTCAATCTGTTTCCACACCTGACGGTTCTCGAAAACTGCACGCTGGCGCCGATCTGGGTGCGGAACGTCCCGCAGAAGGATGCCGAAGCGACCGCGATGAAATTCCTGGAGCGGGTGAAGATTCCGCACCAGGCGAACAAATATCCGGGCCAGATGTCGGGCGGTCAGCAGCAGCGTGTCGCCATCGCGCGCGCTCTTACCATGAACCCGAAGGTCATGCTGTTCGACGAGCCGACTTCGGCGCTCGACCCCGAAATGGTCAAAGAGGTGCTCGACACCATGGTGGACTTGGCAAAGGAAGGCATGACCATGCTGGTCGTGACCCATGAAATGGGTTTTGCCAGGGAGGTCGCCAACCGGGTCGTGTTCATGGACGCGGGCCAGATCATCGAATCGAATAAGCCGGCCGAATTTTTTGCCAACCCGCAACACCCGCGTACCAAGCTGTTCCTGAGCCAGATCCTGCGCCACTGAGGCGGGGAGCGGATAACGCTTGCCGTTCGCCGCTCGCTATTCAGGCCTTCTCGAACGGCACGTCGATCGCGCTCTTCTTCTCCATCCATTCCGGTACGGGCAGATTCTTGGATCGCATGAACCCCGGATTGAACAGCTTTGACTGATAGCGATTGCCGGAGTCGGCCAGAATCGTGACGATGGTCTTGCCCGGCCCGAGCTGCTTCGCGAGCTTGATGGCGCCTGCGACGTTGATGCCGGTCGAGCCGCCGAGGCAAAGCCCTTCGTGTTCGAGCAGGTCATAGATTATGGTAACGGCTTCCTCATCCGAAACCAGGAAGGCGTCGTCGACTTTTGCGGTCTCAATCACCGGCGTCACGCGCCCAAGCCCGATGCCTTCGGTGATCGAGTCTCCCGGCGTCGACTTGGCCTTGCCGTGCTTGAAGTATTCGTACATGGCAAAGCCATGCGGATCGGCACAAGCGATGACGATGTCCTTGTTCTTCTCCTTCAGCGCGCGGCTGGTGCCGGCTAGCGTTCCGCCGGTCCCGACCGAGCAGATGAAGCCGTCGACCTTGCCGCCGGTCTGCCGCCAGATTTCCGGACCGGTCGAGTCATAGTGCGCCTTGGCGTTGTCGAGATTGTTCCACTGGTCGGCGAACAGCACACCATTCGGCTGGGTCTTGCGCAGGTTCTCGGCGAGCCGCCTGCCGACATGCTGGTAGTTGTTCGGGTTGGCGAACGGCACCTGCGGGACCTCGATCAGCTCGGCGCCGCACAGCCGCAGCATGTCCTTCTTTTCCTGGCTCTGGGTATTCGGAATCAGGATCAGTGTGCGGTAGCCCCGCGCGCTCGCAACGACCGCAAGCCCAATGCCGGTATTGCCGGCCGTTGATTCCACCACGAGTCCGCCAGGCTTGAGCTCGCCGCGCTTCTCCGCCTCCAGGATCATCCATTTGCCGGCGCGATCCTTCACGGACTGGCCGGGATTCATGAACTCGGCCTTGCCCAGAATCGTGCAGCCGGTGGCTTCGGACGCACGCTTCAGTTTGATGAGCGGCGTATTGCCGATCGCTTCGACGACGTCGTTGTTGAAGATCATGTTTGGGATCGCCAGTCGTTTACGTTTACCGCGACCCTAAAGGAGCATCGGCGGGCAGACAAGCAGGCTTGGTCAGCGCTGCTTTGCGAATACCACCTGCCGCACATCGATGTTTCCGGAAAGGAAGCCCGCCTCGCAATAGGCAAGGTAGTACTCCCACAGCCGCCGGAAACGTTCATCGAAGCCAAGCAGTTTCAGGTTGGGCCAGGCTGCGCGGAAGTTATTTCGCCAGGTCGCAAGCGTCTTGGCATAATCTTCCCCGAATATGTGCTCGCGGATGACAGGAAGATCAAACCGCTCTCCGAGCGTCTTCAGGATTTGGGGCGACGGCAACATCCCGCCGGGGAATATGTAGCGTTGAATGAAATCGACCTCGCGACGATACTGAGGGAACATGCTGTCCTGAATGGTGATCGCCTGGATGCCGGCCAGCCCGCCCGGCAACAACCGATCGCGCAATTGCGAAAAATATTTCGGCCAGAACTTCTCGCCCACTGCCTCGATCATCTCGATTGACGCAATGCGGTCGTAGCGGGCGCGTTCGTCGCGATAGTCCTGAAGCTTGATCTCGACCCTCTCGGCGAGGCCGGCTTGCTGAATGCGCTTTTGAGCGAAATCGCGCTGCTGCTTGCTGATCGTGAGGCCGACGACTTTTGCGCCAAAGGTCTTGGCGACATATTCGGCAAACCCGCCCCAGCCGCAGCCGATCTCGAGCACCTGTTGCCCTGGCTGGAGGTCTATCGCTTCCGCGAGCTTACGGTATTTGTTGGTCTGTGCGGCGGTCAGGTCCGCCGTATCGTCTTCGAAAAGTGCCGAGGAATAGGTCATGCCGGGATCGAGCCACGCCGAGTAGAAGGCGTTGCCGATATCGTAGTGGGCGTAGATATTGCGACGTGCCTGTCGCTTTGTGTTGCTGTTGAACCAATGACGAAGGAGCTGGATCAAGCGCATCAGCGGCTTGTCGCCGAGCATCGCCTGTATCAGCTCATAGTTGACACAGAACAGGTAGAGAAACTGGGTCAGGTCGGGAGTATCCCAATCGCCGTTGAGATAAGCCTCCGCGATCCCGATATCGCCGCCATTGATGAGTCGCGACGCAAAACCATGGTTGTAGAGCGTCATCTTCGCCGCCGGACCAGGCTCGAGGCCGCCCAGGCGGAGGACTCGGCCATCCGGCAAGGTGACATCAAGCGTGCCGCGCCTGAGCCTTGAGGCGAAACCAAGGGCAAGCCGAACCATGCGCGGCAGGTCGGCCAACACGGTCCCGACATTGTCAGGGGTTACCGAAATCGCGTTCGGCATGATCGTCTCTTTGACGCTGCGGCTTCTGGTCCAAGCGCCCCTGTGAAGGGTCCCGCTATTGGTGACCTTCACTGGACCAGAGCGCGCCTCCACGGGCGGTCAGCGCTGCGGCAATATAAACTTGGCTTTTGCCGCTCGCCAAGCAGGTATTGTGAGCAACGGTAGCACCCTTCGCAACTGCGGCATGCCAGGAGCCGAATCGCTGTCGCGCACAGGCGGGTGCCAACCGTCAAATCCCGCCGCACTAGCAGCGATGGCGCAAGCCGTCTTTGCCAACATAGGTGCCCGACGCAGGATCGTAGGAACGAAAGCGTCGGGCGCAATCGGCCTGAGAGGACGAGGGTCCGATCACGACCTGGGAGGGATAAGGCAGTGGCGAGCGGTAGGAGTTGCCGGCGAGGACGCCAGCTGCGCCGAGCCAGGCGCTGGGTGGATCCGAGGTGAAATTTCCGGGGAAAAAGCCGTTAGTTGGGACATCGCGCGGGTCATCGCGGTTGTCGTAGTACCAGCCGCTGGTATTGCCGTAGCGGAGCGGAGGCGCCCCGAGGTCCTGCGCCTGTGAGGTTGTTGCGGCAAGAAGCGCCAGCAGGCCGGCGCATATGATTGCCCTGTTGATCATGCTGGCGTCCCCCGGCTCACGGCCTGATCGTTCCCCAATCGCCTTTCCAACCCGACAGCCGTCCTCTGCGGAACTGCAGATAGAGCCCGTCGCTACGGCTCGCCAAGGCCGCACCCTTGACGTTGGGCAATGCTAGCAGCAGCTCATCACCAGGGCGACCGCGGACATAGTACAACTGCACCCCCAAGGCCTGCGAGACCTGCTCGGGGTTCATGCCGAAGACCAGCGGAATGCTCGGCGGCGTCAGCGCCGTGAGCTGTTGGGCAGGCGCGTGCTGAGGCGAAGCGGCGAACGCCAGCACCGCCGCCAGCAGCGTGAATCTGCGCCTGTTCAACCGCTCACCCCACATCGTCCAACCAATTTATCCAAGGCGCCAGCCATACACAATTCGACCTCAATTCACCGATGCCAGCGTACCGGCCGGCGTCCAGCCGCCGCCGAGCGCCTGGAACAGGCTGCTCGCCGCCAAAAGCTTGGACAAGCGCACCGTCACCAACGTGTTTTCCGCCGTGAACAGCGTCTGCTCTGCCTGCAGCACGGTAACCAGATTGACGGTGCCTCCATTCAGCTGCTTCTCGGCGATGTCGAACGCCTGCCGCGAGGCGGCGACGGCTTGCGCCTGAAGGCGCTCCTGCAGTGTGAATTGTTGCAAGGCGATGAGCGCCTTCTCGACGTCGGTAAAGGCGGACAGGACGGCCTTCCGATAAGCTTGCAAATCCTGCAACTGTAAGCCCTTCGCCTGCTTGAGCTGGCTCTCGAGCAGGAAGCCGTCGAAGATCGGCTGCGTCAGGCTCGCGGTTAGCGTGTAGAACCAGGCACCCGGCGTGAACAGCGAAGCGAGCGCCGCGCTCTGCAAGCCGGTCGTGCCGGTCAGCTGGATCTGCGGAAAGAATGCGGCGCGGGCGGCTTCGACGCTGAAATTGGACGCCGCCAGCAGCGACTCGGCCTGGCGGACGTCAGGCCGCTGGTAAAGCAATTCGGACGGAAGGCCCGGGGTGACGCGCGGCACCACGATCCGACTGGTTGAGCCACCATGAACGGTGAAATTGGACGGTGCGCGCCCGACCAATAGGGCCAGTGCCGCGATGTCCTGTCTGAGCGTGACCTCAAGTGGGGGAATTGCGGCGCGCTGGGTTGCCACCAACGCCTCCTGTTGCGACACGTCGAGCTGCGAAGCGGTGCCGCCGCCGAATTGCTTCTTGATCAAATTGAGGATCCGATCGGCCGCTTCGATATTCCGGCGGGTGACACGCAACTGATCTTGGGATGCCAGAACCGCGAAGTAAGTGTTGGCAACGGTGACGATTGCCGTGAGCGTTACAACCTCGCGGTTGTAGCGGACGGCCGAGGCGTTTTCTTCCGCGGCGTAGAGCGTGGCGCGGTTCTTGCCCCAGAAGTCGAGCATGTAGCTCGCGGTCAGTCCCGTCGTGAATGTGTTGAAGGTCGTGCCGCCGAAGCCGTTGCCGCTGCCGAGGCTGGTATTGGCGCGGCTTTGTTTCTGACGTTCGGCACTCGCATCTCCGGTCACGGTCGGCAGCAGGGGAGCGCCGGACACCCCGACCTGCGCATCGGCCTGAACGATTTGCGCAACCGCGACCGCGATATCGAGATTGTGAAGCTGTGCTGCATCCATCAGCGCGGTCAGCTCGGCCGAGCGGAAACCTCGCCACCAGTCCACAGCCGGGACGGCCGCGTCGGCATCGCCCTTGGGCGCCGCGCGGTAGGCTTCGGGCACTTCGAGATTGAGTGCCGGCCGTTCGGTCCCGATAATACAGCCACTCAGCATTGGACCCAGCACCAGCAAAACCAGCGCACATCGGGCACCGCGCCTGCGACGCAGGCGCAGAGTCCCGTTCCGGGGAGAGCCCCGGAATCGCATGCAAGACTGGACTGAACCCCTTGCTGGCATTTACTCGCCCGGCTGCAGTGAAGGCCCGGGCGTATGCGATACAGACTCGCCCCTGAGACGTTGGCTCCAGAGGCGAAACCTGTCCAGATACAAATAGATCACAGGTGTGGAATAAAGCGTCAGCGCCTGGCTAAGAATCAGGCCTCCGACAATGGAGATGCCGAGCGGCTGGCGAAGCTCACCGCCTTCGCCCATGCCCAAAGCAAGCGGCAGCGCGCCGAGCAGGGCGGCCATCGTCGTCATCATGATGGGTCGGAAGCGAAGCAAGCAGGCTTCGCGGATCGCTTCCAGCGAACTCAGGTTCCTCTTGCGCTCTGCTTCAAGTGCGAAATCGATCATCATGATGGCGTTTTTCTTGACGATGCCGATCAGCAGAATGACGCCGATCAGCGCCATGATGCTGAACTCGGTCTTAAACGCCATCAGCGCCAGCAGGGCGCCGACCCCGGCCGACGGCAGCGTCGAAAGGATGGTCAGAGGATGAATGTAGCTTTCGTACAGCACGCCGAGCACGATGTAGATCGTGATCAGCGCCGCGAGGATCAGGAACGGCTGGTTGCTCAGTGAATCCTGAAACACCTTCGCCGTCCCCTGGAACGAGCCGCGGATGGTTGCCGGCACGCCGAGCCGGTTCATCGTAGCCTCGATGGTGGCGACCGCCGTGCTCAGCGAGACGTTCGGCGGCAGATTGAAGGAGATGGTGCTTGCGACCAGAAGCCCTTGATGGTTGACGGCCAGCGGCGTCGCGCCCCGGGTAAAATGCGCAACCGCAGACAACGGCACCATCGTCTCCTGCTTGGTGCTGACCGCCGAGCCGGTCGAGGCCACGCCCTTGCCGACCTGGCCGATCGAGTTGTTGGCGAGATTGCGCGCAGCTTGCGCGTTGGCGGCGGGGGCGGCCTTCGACGTTGCGGAAGACACCACAGTGCCCACGACCGCGTTGGTCGCCTGCGAACCTCCGACCGAGCCACCGGAGGTCGAGATGTAGACGTCTTTCAGCGTTTCCGGATTTTGCCAATATCGCGGCGCCACTTCCATGATGACGTGATACTGGTTCCGCGCGACGTAGATGGTGGATACCTGGCGCTGGCCGAAGGCGTCATAGAGGGTGTTGTCGATTTGGCTGACCGTGACGCCAAGTCGCGCGGCGGCGTCCCGATCGATCACAAGATCGGCTTCGAGCCCCTTGTTTTGCTGATCGCTGCTGACGTCGGCCAGGGTGGGTTCCTGCTGCAGCGCCGCCGCGATCTTCGGCGCCCATTCGTTGAGTTCCTCCAGCGTCGGCCCCTGCAACGTATATTGGTATTGCGCGTTGCTGGCGCGGCCGCCGGCCCGAATATCCTGCACCGCCTGCAGAAACAGGGTGGCCCCCGGAACGACCGCCATTTCTCGCCGCAGCCTCGCGATGACGCCGTCCGACGAGATACTGCGCTCGTTATGTGGTACCAGCGACATGAACATGAAACCGGAATTGATCGGGCCGCCGCCGGTGAAACCGACCACGGTGTCGACGGCGGGGTCTTTCTTGATAATCGAGACGAACTGCGCCAGCTTCTGCTGCATCAATTGAAACGAAATGCTCTGATCGGCCTGGATAATTCCGATGATCCGGCCCGTATCCTGTTGCGGGAAGAAGCCCTTCGGCACGATACTGTACAGATAGAAATTCAGGCCCAGCACCGCGGCCAGGATCATCATGACGGAGCGGGGGTGTTCGAGCGCGGAGGTCAGCGTTCGCCGATAGAAGCCTAGCATCGCCTCGAAGAAGCGTTCGCTGATCCGGTAGATCCTGCCATGGCCCTCGCCGGTCTCCCGGCGGAGCAACACCGCGCACATCATCGGGGTCGTCGAGAGTGAAATCGCAAGTGAGATCACGATCGAGATCGAGATCACCATCGCAAATTCGCGGAACAGTCGGCCGACAATGCCTCCCATCAAAAGGATCGGGATGAAAACGGCGATCAGTGAAATGCTCATCGAGAGCACGGTGAAGCTGACCTCGTTGGCGCCCTTGAGTGCAGCCTGCAGCGGCGACAGCCCCTTTTCGATGTAGCGGGTGACGTTTTCCAGGACCACGATGGCGTCATCGACGACGAAACCGGTCGCAACCGTCAGCGCCATCAGCGAAAGATTGTCCAGGCTGTAGCCCAGAAGGTACATGGCCCCGAAGGTCGCAACCAGCGAGACCGAGACCGCGACCACGGGGATGAACGTGGCGCGCAGGTTTCGCAGAAACGCGAACACCACGAGGATCACGAGGAGCACTGCAAGGATCAGTGTCCGCTCCACGTCGCGCAGCGAAGTGCGTATTGTGGTCGAACGGTCGACGCCTATGGTGATGTCGATGGCCGGCGAGATCGACGCCCGCAAAACGGGAAGCAGCGCCTTCACCGCGTCGACGGTTGAGATGATGTTGGCGCCCGGTTGCCGGTAGAGAATGATCAGCACCGCCGGTTTGCCGTTGGCAAGGCCGGCGTTGCGGAGGTTCTCGACCCCGTCCGTGATCTCGCCGACATCGGACAGATGGACGGGTGCGCCGTTTCGATAGGCGACGATCAGTTTCTTGTAGTCATCGGCTTTGTTGGCCTGGTCATTGGCGTAGATCTGGTAGCGTCGCTCGCCGACGTCGATGCCGCCCTTGGGGCTGTGCGCATTGGAGCTTGACAGCGCGGCGCGCACATCTTCGAGGCCGATCCCGTACTTGAAGAGCGCCTGGGGGATGAGATCGACGCGCACGGCCGGCAACGAGCTGCCACTGACCGCAACCTCGCCGACTCCTTCGACCTGTGACAGTTTTTGCGCCAGTATGGTCGATGCCGCATCGTAGACCTCACCACGGGTTACCGTATCGGAGGTCAGTGTCAGGACCAGGATCGGGGCGTCGGCCGGGTTGACCTTGCGGTAGGTCGGATTGGTACGCAGGCTGGTCGGCAGATCGGCACGGGCGGCGTTGATCGCGGCTTGCACGTCGCGCGCCGCGCCATTGATATCCCGGTTCAAGCCGAATTGCAGGGTTATGCGCGCCGAGCCCACCGTGCTCGACGAGGTCATCTCGGTGACATCGGCGATCTGCCCGAGATGGCGCTCCAGCGGGCTTGCGACCGTGGTGGCGACGTCCTCGGGGCTGGCGCCCGGCAGCGTCGCCTGCACCGATATGGTTGGGAAATCGACCTGCGGAAGGGGGGAGACCGGCAGCTTGAAGAAGGCAACCGCCCCCGCCGCCGCAAGCCCGAACGTCAACAGCGTGGTGCCGACCGGCCGGCGAATGAATGGTGTTGACGGGTCCATGGTTCAATGCGACCGGCTTGGCTCGCCCGCGCCCTCGGCTGCTCCGGCAAAGCGCACGGCAAGACGATCGAACCAGAGATAGATAACGGGTGTCGTGAACAGGGTCAGCATCTGGCTGACAAGAAGGCCGCCCACAATCGAGATGCCGAGTGGATGCCGCAATTCCGAGCCCGCGCCCGAGCCGACCATCAATGGCAGCGCGCCCAGCACGGCGGCCATGGTCGTCATCACGATTGGCCTGAACCGAAGCAGGCAGGCCTGGTAAATGGCTTCACGCGGCGCCTTGCCTTCGTTGCGCTCGGCATCGAGGGCGAAGTCGATCATCATGATCGCGTTCTTCTTCACGATGCCGATGAGCAGAATGATGCCGATGATCGCGACGATGGTCAGGTCGTCGCCCGCAATCATCAGCGCAAGCAGCGCGCCGATGCCGGCGGATGGCAGCGTCGACAGGATGGTGATCGGGTGGATGAAACTCTCATAGAGCACGCCGAGCACGATGTAGACGACGACGATCGCGGCGAGGATCAGGAACAGCTGGTTGGACAGCGAGGACTGGAATGCAAGTGCTGCGCCCTGGAAGCTGGTGATCACGCCTAGCGGCTGGCCGATGTCGAGCTGCGCCTGAGTGATTGCGGCAACCGCTTCGCCGAGCGAGGTATTGGGTGCGAGGTTGAAAGAAATGGTCGTCGAAGGGAACTGGCCGAGATGCGAAACCAGCAGGGGCGCAGTCTCTTCGCGCATCTTGGCCATGACGGCGAGTGGAACCGGCGTCGAACCAACCGAGGAGGGCAGATAGATATCCTTAAGCGACTGCAGCGAGTTTTGTAAGCTCGGATCGGCTTCGAGAATCACGCGGTACTGGTTGGAGTTGGTGAAGATCGTAGACACGATACGCTGGCCGTAGGAATCGTAAAGCGCATTGTCGATGGTGGCCGGCGTGATGCCGAACCGCGCTGCTTGCTCGCGGTCAATCTCGATAAAGACGGAGAGGCCTTGCGCCGAAAGGTCGCTCGCCACCTCGTTGAACTGCGGCAGAGTCCGCAGCTTGTCGACCAGCTTCGGCGCCCACTCGGCAAGCTGAGCCGGGTCGGCGTCCTGCAGAATGAACTGGTATTGCGTCTTGCTGACTGTACCCTCGATCGTCAGATCCTGGACCGGCTGCATGTAAAGGGTGATGCCGGCCAGGGATGACGTGGCATTCTTGATCCGCTGCATGATGGTCGAAATGTCCGACTTGCGCTGATCATGCGGCTTGAGGTTGATCAGAATGCGTCCGGTGTTGAGCGTGGTGTTGGTGCCGTCCACGCCGATGAAGGAAGAGAGGCTCTCCACTTCGGGATCCCTCAGGATGACGCTGGCAAGTTGCTGCTGCCGTTCCGCCATCGCGGCGTAGGAAACAGATTGCGGGGCCTCCGAAATCGCCTGGATCACGCCGCTGTCCTGCAGCGGGAAAAATCCCTTGGGGATGGCGATGTAGAGGAAGGCGGTAAGGCCGAAGGTCGCAAGCGCGATCAGGAGCACAAAGGTCTGGCGGTCGAGGACCCAGTTCAGCATATGGCCGTAGATCTCGATGACCTTGTCGAAACCCTGGCGGCTGTAGCGTTGGAAAAAGTTTTCATCCGCGTCGGTTTCTGGTTTCAGTAGCTTGGCGCAGGCCATCGGCACCAGCGTCAGCGATACCACCGCCGAGATCAGGATCGTGACCGACAGCGTGATGGCGAATTCACGGAACAGGCGGCCGACCACGTCGCCCATGAACAGAAGCGGGATCAGCACCGCGATCAGCGATACCGTCAGCGAAATGATAGTGAAGCCGATCTGCTCGGAGCCGCGCAGCGCGGCTTGCAGCGGGCTATCGCCTTCCTCGATGTATCGGGAGATGTTTTCGATCACGACGATGGCATCGTCAACCACGAAGCCGGTGGCGATTGTCAGCGCCATCAAGGAAAGATTGTTGAGGCTGAAACCGAACAGATACATCGCCCCCAGTGTGCCGACCAGCGAGAGCGGCACGGAGAGGCTCGGGATCAAGGTGGCGCGACCGCTGCGCAGGAATACAAAGATCACCAGTACCACCAGGATGACGGCGAGCGACAATTCATACTCCACGTCGCGCACCGAGGCACGGATCGTGACGGTGCGGTCGGTCAGAACGGCAAGATCGATCGCGGCCGGCAGGGTCGCTTGCAACTGCGGTAACAGCGCCTTGATGCCGTCGACGACCGAAATGACGTTGGCGCCGGGTTGACGCTGGATGTTGAGGATGACAGCAGGCGTTTCGTTCATCCAGGCGCCGAGCTTGTCGTTCTGGGCACCATCGACGACGTCGCCGACATCGCTCAGGCGTACCGGCGAGCCGTTCTTGTAGGCGACGACCAGGGACTTGTAGTCGGCCGCGTTACGGATCTGGTCGTTGGCTTTGACGGTGTAGGAACGCATCGAGCCGTCGAAATTGCCTTTCGGCGTGTTGACATTGGCGTTGGCAAGGGTGGTGCGCAGGTCGTCGATGTTCAGCCCATATGCCGCGAGCTTGCGGATGTCGGCGCGAACGCGCACCGCCGGCCGCTGCCCGCCGGAAATGCTGACCAGGCCAACGCCGGGAAGCTGGGAGATTTTCTGCGCAAGGCGTGTATCGACGAAGTCCTCAACCTGCGTCAGCGGCATGGTCTTGGACGTCAGTCCGAGGGTGAGGATCGGCGCGTCGGCAGGGTTCACCTTGGCATAGATCGGCGGCGCCGGAAGGTCGGAAGGCAACAGATTGCCGGCGGCATTTATCGCGGCCTGAACTTCCTGCTCGGCGACATCGAGCGAGATACTCAGTCCGAACTGAAGCGTTATGACGGATGAACCGGCTGAACTCACCGAGCTCATCTGGTTCAGGTTCGGCATCTGGCCGAATTGCACCTCGAGCGGGGCTGTGACCGACGACGTCATCACGTCGGGACTTGCGCCCGGATAGAACGTTTGCACCTGGATCGTCGGGTAGTCGACCTCAGGAAGGGCTGCGACGGGAAGGAAGCGGAATGCCAGGATGCCGGACAGCATGATGGCGATCATGAGCAAGGTGGTTGCCACGGGCCGCAGGATAAACGGCTGTGACGGGTTCATGGCTGCTGTCCGCCTTGCGGGCGCTTCTTGCCGTCCGACTTATCCGGACCTCCGCGGCCCGCCTTGTCGTCCCCGTTACCTGCCGGCTTGGCCCCGCCGGCATCGGCTTCGGAACGTAAGACGATCTTGGCTCCGTCCCGCAGCTTGTCGGCGCCGTCGATGACGACGCGATCGCCCGGCTGCAGGCCAGACAGCACTTCAACGCGATCGCCATCGGTCACGCCGAGTTTGACCGGGCGGACCGACACCGCGTTGTCGGTGTTCACGAGATAGACAAATGTTCCGGGCACGCCGCGTTGAACGCCGGCGGTCGACATCGTCACCACGTCCTTGTGGGTATCGACCAGCAGGCGCACATTCACGAATTGGTTCGGAAAAAGCAGTTTGCTGTCGTTTGGAAACAAGGCCCGCAGCTTGATCGTGCCGGTCGTAGGGTCGATCTGGCTGTCGAAGGTTTGCAAGGTACCGTCGGCGATCTTGTTGATGCCGCCACGATCGTAGGCTGTAGCCGGCAAGGTCGCGCCCTCCCGCAGGCGGCTTGCGATGGCCTGCAGATTGTCCTCGGGTACGGTGAACAGCACGCTGATCGGCTGAATCTGCGTAATTACCACGAGACCGCTAGCATCGCCCGGCGTTACGTAATTGCCCTGGTCGACCAGGCGCAGGCCCACCCGACCGTCGAGCGGGGAGAGGATACGGCAATAGTTCAGGTTCACCTCGGCTGCCTTGACCGCGGCACGATCGGCTTCCACGAGCCCCTGATCCTGCGCAACGAGCGCGATCTGGGTATCGAGTGTCTGATGCGGTACGGCGTTTTGCGCTGCTAATCCCTGGTAGCGCGTGAGGTCGACCTGCGCTCCCTTCAGAAGTGCTTCGTCGCGTGCGAGCTGGCCGCGTTGTTGGGCGAGCGCGGCTTCATACGGCCGCGGATCGATTTCCGCGAGCAGGTCGCCTTTCCTGACCTCATCACCTTCCTTGAAAACGACCTTGATCAGATAGCCGCTGATCTGGGTGCGGATGGTCACGGTGGCGAGCGATGTCACCGTTCCCAGGGCGTTGAGGTTGATTCCGATGTCACCCTTGCCGACCGTCTCCGGAACGATCGACATCGGCGCGCTGCCTGAGCGGCCGCCACCGGGGGATTGTTGGGGGGCGCTCTGGTGCTGGGCCCACCAGACGACGCCCGCAACCGCCAGGATCACCAGAAGGAAGGAAAGCAGGAAACCTCCGCGCGAGCGTGGGGAACTGGTCCGCGCCGGCTCCAGCGAGGGAATTTCCATCGGCGGCTTTAACGGTTTGTCCATGTACCCATCGTCTGGTCGGCTGAGAGGCGAAAACTGCGTCGCAGCAGCTTACCGCTTCCGATACCGTCGGAACATTCCCGTGGACAGTATTTTGACCGTTTTGGTCGGTTGCTGTGCATTAATATTCTGAAAGAATCCCCTTTCTTTGACGGTCATCTCAGGCGCGCGGCGGGTGAACCACCATGCGCGGAGCAATCTTCGCGGTTGAGTGCTGGCCTTGACGAAGCGTATAGCCAGCTGATGACGAGCGTCCCGGAAGTCGGCGATATGGCGGGGGCCACCGCGGATTGTCCGCGGTGCCTCAAACCGAAACCGCTCTGCATCTGCGACAGCGTCACTCCGATCGACAGCCGGATTTCGCTGTTGATCCTGCAGCATCCGCAGGAACAGGACAGGGCGCTGGGCACGGCTCGGCTGGCAGCGCTGCATTTTCGAAATGCGGTGGTGAAAATCGGCTTATCCTGGCCAAGCCTTTCGAAAGCGCTGGGGCGTCCGGTTGGCGATCCCTCACGCTGGGCGGTGCTCTATCTCGGTTCGGCCAGCGTTGCCGATCTCGAAACTGATGCCGACATTGTCGCTATCAACCGCAGGGGTGAATTGGCCGACAACCAGCGCGCCATCCTGCAGCGCATCGAGGGTATCGTGCTGCTTGACGGAACCTGGAGTCAGGCCAAGGCGCTGTGGTGGCGAAATCCCTGGATGTTGAAATGCCAGCGCGTGATTCTTGGGCGCCTCGCCCCCTCGCGATACGGTCGACTGCGCCGCGAGCCGCGCCGCGACGGGCTCTCGACGATCGAGGCCGCAGGCATGCTAATCGCGCACCTGGAACAGCGTCCGGATATCGGGGCAACCTTGAATCGCAGTTTCGAGCGGATGCTCACGCGTTATGGCGAGGTCCAGGAAACCATGCCGGAACTCGCGCCACGGCCAAAGCCGCGCCGCAAGCGGGGTTTTCAGCGCCGCAAACAGGCGTGAGGCGAACGTCAGTTTTGGCGCGTCGCTTCATCGGCAAAGCCGGTGAGCACCTGGTCCAGCGCGTTGGCGCCTGCTGTGGGTATCGAGAGTCCGTGGCGAGGATAGATTTGCGTCGCCAGGTAGTCAGCCGAGTTGTAGGTCAGCCAAATCTTGTCTTGATCGTCCTGCCAGACAATTGCTTTCATCGGCAGGTCGATTGCAAGCGTCGGTGCCTTCTGCATCGCGGGGGTACCGAGCTTCGGGTTGCCAAACACGATGACGGTTCGCGGCTTCAATGCGAGCCCGATCCCGGTTGCCGCGGCGGCGTGATCGAGTTCGGTGAATACGACCCAGCCGTCGGCACCTCTGGCTTTCACCGCGCGCTCAAACCGCGCGACCGTGTCCGGCACGGAATTGTTGCTCGCCTTTGAGATCAGCCCCGGCTCGGCTGCGTGAAGCGCGTGCGCAAGCGCGATCGAGATTGCCGCAAGCGCCAAAGCGCGGAGGATCAAGGCGCGGGCGAGGGCCATGTGCTTCTCCTTCTCCCTCTCCAAGAGATGAAACCGGAGGGCGAGGCAAACTGTTCAACCTGTGGGTGATGGCGGAAGGTGCCACATCAAAGAGCAGGAGACAAGGCAACCACCGGCTCGGGGCATTGGGTCGCCGTTGGACTTGGCGGTGAGGGTGGTTGCCTAAGCCGTTGATCCCCTATATTGATCTGGCCGCCTTGGGGCCACGTGGCGGAGTGGTTACGCAGCGGTCTGCAAAACCGTTTACACCAGTTCAATTCTGGTCGTGGCCTCCAATCTAACTGGCTGATTTTCCATAAAAACTTTATTCACTTTTCGGGCACCAGCCGATCGTGAGCCGGGACAGAATGATCGTGGCCGTGCTGACTGTGGTGGGTGCCCATGGGGTGTTGCTGCTGCCAAAGGGTGTTGCGCTTATGCACAACAAAACCCCTGCTGAAGCCGGTCTGGTGAGCGCCACAGCAGGGGCTGGCGGATAAGGGCGCGGGGACTGGGGTTGGGGCGCTGCGCCCGAATGATCCACCGAACTCCATCCAAGTGCCGTCCTTGGGTTCCAGCAAGTCAACTCATGGCACCTTGCTTCAAATCAGCGCGACTGACTGCACCTATCCCTTATCCTGCACCACTGACCTTTTTGCACTTCATGACCGCCAGCTCCACTCCAGACGCTGGATTGGCCAATTTCGCGCTCGTTACCTCAAGGGCGCTAAACAGTAGATCGTCGAAGTTCAGGATGTAGAGGAATAGGCCGCCCTTTCCATTGCTCTCGCGCCACCCCACAATTGAATGCTTGTTGTAGAAATCTTGCCTCATATCTTCGATGCGTACCTCATGCTCCTTCCGGAGGGCGGGCAAGGTAGGGTGCTCAATAACCTTCAGCACGGCCTGATCGACGACTTGCAGCCTATACCGCAACATGGGTGCTCCGGCGTTATCGTCGCCGGCGGCGACAAACAAGTGATCGCGGAAATTATCTTTGTCGCGCCAATATGGAGACTCTGGAAAGGCCGTGATCGTAATAAACGAATGATAGCAGTCAAGGACCAGGTCTGGCAGCGACAGGGGCCGAGTAGATTGAGCCGTTGCCGACGTAATCATTGCAAAGCTGACAATTAGACAGAGCTTCACCGATGTCATGGGCCGAACCTCGACAAAGTTGGTGTGCTGAGCTTAGCACCAGCACGCGCCTTGTCCCCGGTTTAATCGCCTTCAGCATGGCGATGCGAGCGCTACCGAGACATCCTTGCCAAAGCTTTCTGGAAATTGCGTCTTTCCATGCCAATCGCTAGAAAAACCTCCAGTGGCCGTAGCGATGACCATAGCGAACGTGCGCGCCGTACCCTCGAGGCAGGCTGCATCTATTAGCGTCCCCATCCTCGCAGTAGGGATAATATCCGCCCCTCCAGAATCTGGCCTCTGCAGGGCTCAAAGATACAATTGCTGGGAGAACCAGTGCACCTATTAGAACAAAGGCTGTCTTTCTCACGATACGATCTCCTCTCGCTGGGCTCCTGCCTCAACGCCGTTCATGCAACGCCGCTCATGCGGGAAGGTTTAATGTGTTGCACCGGTCATCTGAACGAATCCAAAACTCGTTCCATCGCGGGATGCTTGCGGTTCTTGACCTTGATCCGGTGCTTTTGCGGCATCTTATCCAGAGACCGCCTTTTGCCTGCGCAGGTGCGCCAGTTCCCAGCGCATGGCAAAGCGGAAGCCGCTAGCGGTGGTGGTTGCTGCCAGCCGGGACACCCAAAGGCGTTGGGCTAGTGAGCGGCCAAAGAAATCTCCGCGCGTTCATCCATCTTGCTAACACTGCACATCATCTGAAGTGCGGAGCCGGGCGATCGGAAAGAGGCTTCTCGGAGTCGTGCATTCTCCACGCAATTTCTGGCCTCCAGCGCTATGAGTACAGACCCAACCTTAGTCAGTATTGTGCCCGAGCGGCCCACGAACTCGAACCATTTCTGCCCGGGTGATGGTGGGCTCAGATAATGCAGGGTCATCCCCAGCGTCCCATTGCAGAGAAGATAGGCGCCATAGTCGTCATCCGCTTCCGTACGTGCGCTCAGGGGGATGGAATTGGTGAGAGTTCGCTGACCTGCGTCCAAACCCATGTCGCGAGCGATCTCCAGTGCTTTGGACTCGCACTCGCTTGCCCGGATTGGGCCGACCCATGACACGGTTAGCAGAAGTGCAATCCAAAGGCCGCGCATGGCGATTGGCCTTATGAGGCATTTATTTGGTTTTTCGCCTTCTCCCCACGCTTGGTGGGGCGGCCTCAATGCATCATCAGCACATAGGTGGCCGCCACCACCAGCAAGGCGAGCCACGCAAGGGAAATGCGCAGCAGCCAAGTATTGAGCATCATAACTCCATAACAAACACGAACGGGCGCGCCCGCGCTAGCTGTCCCAAGGGACATGTGGACTCGAGAACCAGGGCGCGGGCTTTCGGGTCGGCGCCTTTTTTTGGCATCAAATGACGCGCGGACGGCACCATTTGATTCAGGTCAAGGCTTAGGCGGGATTGTGGAAGTGCAATGTCAATCCGTTTGATCCAGTCGGCCACTTAGGGAGGACGATAATGGCAATCCAAATCGTGATGGACCACACCGGCGACAGTCGCCATCCTTTCAACCCAAATGACGCACTAGCACTGGCAAAGGCGGAAATGCGATTTCGGGAGCTAACGCGCCATGGCTTTACCGCTGCCGTCCGCACCGCTTCAGGCGAAGTTTCCCAGGTTAGGTCGTTCGATCCGACAGCTGAAGAAACTCTATTTTTTCCCCACCTCGTTGGCGGTTGAGGCATGTTCCTCGTTCGCCGATCCAGGTCGCAGGCAGTACGCAAGCTGTACGGGAACTTCTTTGCCCAAAATACCAAGGAAGCTCGCGGCAGGCGGCTTCTGCGAGAATGGCTCTCGCCAGATCAACGAGCCCAGTTTGATGATAAGGACTATTTTGAAGTCGTCGGTTGCGACAGCCGGAGACGATATCGGATATATAACCGCATGACTCACCGGGACGTGACGAATGTTTATGAGATCGACGACGCAGGCCGACCCAAAGTGGCCTGGTGTTTCCTGCCGACTGGCCGGCTAGTAGCGGCTGATATCATGCTTGCTCAAAAGATTGCCCTGGAAACGAACGAGCACAACGCGCTAGCGGTAGCCAACGGATTTGCGCCACGACCTGACACAATTCGGGCTATGCAGCCCCGCGCGAGATGGATAATTCGATTGGGTGAGTAAGGCCTGCCAAAGCGCTATACTCGGAAGACCCGACCTGTTTGAAAAATCAAGCATCGGGCAGTTCAAATATGGTCGTGGCCTCCAATCTAACTGGCTGATTTTCCATAAGAACTCGATTTCGGTTTCCGGTTCCACCGATCCGGCCTGTTCCCATTTCTTTTTTCTTTCCTCACGCTTTTCCGCCGCCGCCCTTGGAGCTGCATCTGCGTCCAAATCTCACCGAAGTCGCTTGGCGCACCAGCAGGCGGGCCAGATTGGCGCAGCACCATGAAAGCGTCTGACCAAAACGCGTGCATGCAAAATAGGCACTCTGGCCGGGCTTTGCGAAAACGCGGTCACATAAAATTCGCGAATCAGTGAGTTCATTGGCTGGGGGTGGCTTGTCTTAGGCAGCGCATCATGCAGTTCAGTCGCATCATCGTCCCGGTCGAAGACATCCAGATATGGAATGCGAGCAGCAATGGCTTTTCGTTTGTGATCAGCTACGAGAGCCGCAGCGGCTCCGGCCTTCAGGGCAAACCCGGCTTCGTGGCCTCCTGGCGCCCGCTCTATCAAAACAGGTTCGCGGTGAAGGTCATTGGTTCGCCGTTCAAGACGCTAAATGCGGCCGAACAAGCCTGTGAGGTTATGCTGGCAAATTTGATCAGCGATGACCCATCATCTCGACGGGCCGTTTGGGCCAATTGAAATCCAGTCGCGCTGCGCACGACTGCCGGGATATTGATGTCCGCTGCCGGTGGCGCCCGGTGTTTTTGCCTTATGGCAAAGGGGGTACGCCTCCGAGGAATCCGCTGATGACATTCCTCACGTCTTTCCATTCGACATAGAGACGCTTCAGATTTTCCGGCTTGAACGGTTTGCTTTCGGGTCCAGTTCGTTCCAGCACAAGGCCGGGCAACGAATTGGCGATCATCTGGGCGAGCAGATCAATCTGATTAGGCGTCATGCCGCGCCTCCCTCCGGACAGCAAAATGGGTCTGGCGTCGCACAATAATATATGAAGTCCCGCTATCTGCTCCATTTGTTGGATGCGCTCGGGGGAACTGCAAAACCGCCTCACCA
>Ga0306920_100002527_pt1 | contig 23093 bp, 22 predicted proteins | sample flu12Cox44000170_FD_204666 | JGI IMG/M metagenome (GOLD analysis project Ga0306920, IMG submission 204666) | Lab enrichment of tropical soil microbial communities from Luquillo Experimental Forest, Puerto Rico - flux4day.12C.oxic.44.000.170 (v2)... | ecosystem: Environmental > Terrestrial >...
CGACGAGCACACGATCCCGCTCATTTTCGATGAGGTCTACACGGGCTTCCGGCTCGCGCCGGGCGGCGCCCAAGCCTACTTCGACGTGCGGGCCGACCTCGTCGTGTACGGGAAAACCGTGGCCGGAGGCATGCCGATCGGCGTCGTATGCGGCAAGACGACGCTCATGCGGCGCTTTGATCCTGAGCGGCCGATGCGAGTGGCGTACGTCATTGGCACCTTCTCCGCCCATCCCGTGGTGATGGGCGCCATGAACGAGTTTCTCCGCTGGGCCGTCGAGCCATCGACTGCGCGGCGCTACGACGAGATGAACGAACGCTGCGCCCGCTGGGCGGGGGAGACCAATCGGCGGCTCGCCGAGGCCAGCCTGCCGGTCCGCGTCGTCCACCTGGGAACGGTGTGGACGCTCCTCTTCAGCGAAGCCGGGCGTTACAACTGGCTGCTCCAATACTATCTGCGCGCCGAAGGCGTGGCGTTGAGCTGGGTTGGGACCGGGCGGTGCATCTGCCCCATGGATTTCACCCCGGAAGACTACGAGGCCCTGCAGGCAAAGCTGCTCGACGCGACTCAGCGGATGCAGGCCGATGGGTGGTGGCTGAGCGCAGACGAGCATCCAGGGAGGGACAAGCGCATGCGTAGAGGATTAGTGCTGGAGGCGGTGGGAAGCCTGGCGTGGATTTTTCAGCCGGTCCAACGCTTCTACGCGGAGGTGATGCGGCGCAAGGAGCACGACCATCATGCCTCGCACAGCGATTCGGTCAACCAGTTGTTTCACATCATCAGCTCGAGCGTATTTCTGGTGTGCTATCTGCTCGTCTTCCTACATCTCACCGTCGCGATGTGGGCAGGACTGGCCGCGCTCTTTCTGCGACAGATCGGTCACGCGATACTGGAGCCTCCCTGCCACGACAAGGAGGCTTCCCTCCTCGGCTACAACACGCGCAACAAGTCCCTGATCCTCGGCGTGTACCTGCTGATCCCGCTCTTTCATCTGATGACGGCGAGTCCCTGGACGGCTGAGATCCTGCGGGATCAGGCGGCCCTGGTGGCGCAGGAGTGGTTCGCATGGACCATGCTCGTGGTAGCCGGGCGAATGGCGTACCTCATGTGGGCGCACGGCGTTCGGCTCTCGCTGGTCTGGGTCGTGAAGCTCGTCACGGATCCGCTTTCGGACCTCGTGGCCTACGTGCCCTCCTACTTCGGCGCGTCAGCCATGGCCCATTCCGGGGGCGGGCGGCACGATGAGTCGCGTTGAGCCCCGGTCGATGCTGGGCCCGCCGAATTCTTTTCGCCCTGACGCTGCTTGCGCTGGTCGACTCTGCCTGGCCAGCGGCACTCGGTGGAGACGACGCGCCTGAATCGATCGTGGTGGAGGACTGGGGCGCGCAATCGATCGGTCACACGGGCATTCCCGTGGGCTGGGAAGGACAAGGCTGGAGCCGAGCGAAATGCGACCTCCGGATCGAGACGCTGACCGACCGTGACGTCGTGCGTAAGGTCCTGCACCTCGTCAGCGACAACGACAATTGCACCATCGGCAAGCGGGTGGGAAAGATCGACGTCCGCGAGTATCCGATCTTCCGCTGGCGCTGGAAGGCCGTGACGCTTCCCGCCGGCGGTGACTCCCGGAAGGCAGCGACCGACGACCAAGCGGTCCAGGTCTACCTCGTCTTTCCACGCTTCCCCGCTGCAGCGCGCTCGCGTATCGTCGGCTACGTGTGGGACAGCACCGCACCCGCTGGCGGCGTCTTCGGGAGCGCGAGCACCAGGCTCGTCACGTACGTGATCGTCCGGTCTGGACCCACCGAGCTCGGCACATGGCTCGCCGAGAGCCGGAACGTGCGCGAGGACTTTCGGCGCATCTACGGAGAGGAGCCGGGCGAAGCGGTCGAGATTGTGAGCATCGGCATTGACTCGAACGACACGAGGACGAGGGCCGAATCATACGTGGGCGAGCTCGTGTTCAGCCGGCGATGACGCGGAGTCACGGGCTCCCCGCGTGATGCCGGCTGCTGCCGCCGGCAGGTGTTGGCGAAGCGAGTCCAGGGTTTGCTCCCAGACAGTGCGAGCGATCGACTTTCGAACCGCCGCCGCCGCTCCGAAGTCACTGCAGGCGCCACCCATTCCACATGAGCGAGGGCCCTCTTCAGCTCACCTTCCTGAGTCCATGTATGTGAGAGGTTTGTCGAAATGCGCGGCGAGCCATCTTGGCTCCAGTGCAGCAATGTCCCGCGCGGCAGCGTAACGCGTTCTTCACGAAATGATTGTGAGCCGAACGGTACTCTACGTATCGAGGCTTGGTCTGGAATGAAGGCGTTCGAGATTTCAACTATTCGGCGAGCGACGGGCACATGACAAGGCAGGAAGAGGTCGTCATCGACTGCCACCTCAAGCAGGTGTTCTACGGCGAGTTCCTGGCCGTGCGGGACAGCAACGTGCCCATCGAGAAGGGCAAGATCACCGGCTTCATCGGCCCCTCGGGCTGCGGCAAGAGCACGGTGCTGCGGAGCCTCAACCGCATGAACGACCTCATCCACGGCTTCCGCTTCGAGGGCCACGTACACTTCCACGGGCAGGACGTTTATGCGCGTGACGTCGATCCCGTGGTGCTCCGCCGCTACATCGGCATGGTGTTCCAGCAGCCCAACCCGTTCCAGATGAGCATCTTCGACAACGTGGCCTTTGGGCTCAAGCTCAACCGGTATCGCGGCCACGTGGCGGACCGGGTCGAGCAGGCCCTGACCCGGGCCGCTCTGTGGGACGAGGTAAAGGACAAGCTCAAGAACAACGGCCTCTCCCTCTCCGGCGGCCAGCAGCAGCGACTTTGCATCGCGCGAGCCATCGCCACCGAGCCGTCGGTGCTCCTCATGGACGAGCCGTGCTCCGCCCTCGATCCCATTGCGACCCGCCGCATCGAGGAGTTGATGGTGCAGCTCAAGCAGAAGTACACTATCGCCATCGTCACGCACAACATGCAACAGGCGACGCGGCTGGCCGACACCACCGCCTTCTTCTCCGTGGAGATGTCCAAGGGGGGGCGCACCGGCTACCTCGTGGAGATGGGGCCGACGCAGCAGGTGTTCGAGAACCCACAAGAGAAGCTCACCAAGGACTATATCTCCGGTCAGTTCAGCTGAGGCAGTCACGCGCATCCGATCTCGGTGCGGTTAGAGGACGACCGTCGGGGACCTCCGAGGCGACATCGTTACCCTCCTTTTGCTTCGATGTTCGCGTGACGAAGGACCTCCTGCAGGGTCGTAGAGTCTCCGCGGGCGCACGATCCACGGCCAGCCCAATATCTCTGGGGTAGGCCGCGTGATGTCGATTCTCGATATCCTGTTCGGCAAGCCCATCGCCACCTCCGACGAACGTGGCGAACAGGTAGGAGTGTCTTCCGGAATCCCAATTTTCGGGCTCGACGCCCTCAGCTCCGCTGCCTACGGTCCCGAAGCCGCCCTCACGCTCCTGATTCCGCTGGGACTCGCAGGTGTCGCCTACATCGTACCGATCAGCGCCAGCATCATCGCGCTGCTCGCGATTGTTTATTTTTCCTATCGCCAAACCGTTGCCGCCTATCCGAGCGGGGGCGGCTCCTACACAGTTGCCTCGGAGAATCTCGGCACCTTTCCTGGATTGCTCGCCGCCGCCGCCCTCATGCTTGACTACATTCTCACCGCCGCGGTCGGAATCTCCGCTGGGGTCGGTGCGCTGGTGTCCGCGCTCCCGAATCTCGAGCCGCACACCCTCTCGCTGTGCCTCGGGATTCTCGTGCTGCTGACGCTGGTGAACCTGCGTGGAGTCCGCGAGGCCGGCACTGTCTTCATCATTCCCACGTATCTCTTTGTCGGCACGCTGCTGCTCACCATCCTCGTCGGTGTTGCAAAGACGGTCCTCGCCGGTGGACATCCCACCCCAATCGTCCCTCCACCGGCTCCTGTGTCGACGTCGACCGGCGTCGTTGGACTATGGTTACTGTTGCAGGTGTTCTCGAACGGCTGCACGGCGATGACGGGGGTCGAAGCCGTCAGCAATGGCGTGCGAGCCTTTCGGGAACCGACGGTTAAAACAGCCCAGCGCGCACTGACGGTTATCATTGCTCTGCTGGTCCTCCTCCTCGCCGGCATCGCCTATCTCGTCCGCACCTACGGTATCGCCGCTACTGATCCCGGGCAGCCAGGCTATCAAAGCATCCTCTCGATGCTGGTCGCGGCCGTCGCTGGCCGGGGATGGTTCTACTACGTGACCATCGGCTCCGTCCTCCTCGTCCTCTCGCTCTCCGCCAACACGGCCTTTGCTGATTTCCCTCGCCTGTGTCGCGCGGTGGCCCAGAACAGTTATCTGCCGCACGCATTTGGCTTTCGTGGTCGCCGCTTGGTGTACACCGAGGGCATCCTTGTGCTCGCCGCCCTCACGGCCGTACTCCTCTGGCTGTTTGGCGGCGTGACGGACCGACTGATCCCGCTCTACGCGATAGGGGCCTTCCTCGCATTCACGTTGTCGCAGGCGGGGATGGTGGCGCACTGGAGACGCGTGGGAGGGGACGGCGCCGCCCACTACATGCTCGTCAATGGCCTCGGGGCCGTCGCGACGGGCATCACGTCGCTCGTGGTACTGGTCACCAAGTTTACGCAGGGAGCATGGGTAAGCGTCCTGCTCATCGTTGCCATGCTCGCGACGATGGTCAGGGTGCGCCGGCACTACGCCCGAGTAGCGGAAGAAACACGCAGCGTATCTCCCCTCGAAGTGACCAAGCCCCAGGCTCCCCCTGGTGATCGTCCTCATTCAGGAATGGAATCGCATCGCCCAGAACGCCCTCGAGTTCGCCCTCGCTCTGTCCACCGAGATCACGGCGGTGCATGTGGCGATGGAAGGCGAGGACCAACATCTTCAACGGGAATGGGCCCGCAACGTGGAAGCGCCAGTGACTCGCGCAGGGTTGGTGCCCCCGAGGCTGGTCGTACTGCCATCCCCCTACCGCTTGGTTGCCCTTCCCATTTGCGACTACGTGCTGAAGGTCAAAGCCGACTATCCCAGTCGGCAAATCGCCGTGATCGTACCAGAGTTGGTGGAGCGACATTGGTACCACTATCCTCTGCACAACAAGCGCGCTGAAATCCTGAAGTGGTTCATCCTGTTTAGAGGCAACGAACGCATCATCCTCATCAACACTCCCTGGTACATCAAGGCCTGAGTCCGTTCGCCGCGACCGCGTGACGATCATTGTCACGATCGGTAATGGGCACCCCACGCCGCCCCCCCCTCGATGGAACAGCCCGCTAATCTTCCGTGCGGTGATCGTCGCAAGATGGTAGAGGACGGATGGGGCGATACCCGGCAGCTTGCCACGCGTCGAGCGTCTACTTTCTGACAAGCAGGCCAGAGGCCTGGCACGGCGGTCCATGACGGACCGCTCGACCCGGCCGGATTTTGCGCGTCCCGCCGAACCACCCCTTCCCGCCCGCCGCTGGGCCAACCTATGGGAGAAATCCATGCCGAACCGGACTGTGCGCAGCATCCGGATGCTCTCCGCCTTTCTCCTCGGGGCCCTCGTCGCTGGCTGCTCGAGCTTCGGCCCGTCTGCGCTCCAGCAGAGCCGTCTCCAGTACAACGAGGTAGTGAAGACCACCACCGAGCAGCAGCTTCTGCTCAACATCGTGCGCCTGCGCTACACGGACACCCCGAGCAGTCTCGCGGTGTCGGGCATCGCCGCCCAGTTCGAGGTGAGCAAGAGCTTCGGTCTGACGCCCTTCTTCGTGGCGTCGGGGGCCGAAGTGGCGAAGAGCTACGCCGCGGTCTTGCCGCAGCTCGGCATCTCGGGGGCAGATCGGCCCACCTTCAGCCTCACCCCTCTCGATGACCAGGAGTTCACGCGCAAGCTCTTCACCACCCTGCCCTTGGACGGCCTCATCTATCTCGCCAAGACCACGTGGCCCATCTCCACCGTGTTCCGTCTGTACCTGGAGAACCTGAATTGGGTCTCCAACGCGCAGACGGCGAGCGGGCCCACGCCGAAACAGCCGCCCGTGTTTCAGGACTTCCTGAGCGGTATCCAGGCCATGCAGGCTCTCCAGGACCGCGGCCAGCTGGTCTTCAGCGTCGAGGAGCAGCTGGAACCCCAAGGGGGCGCGGTGCCCCTGGCGAGCGTGGGCGGCCGGGACATGGTGGAGGCGGCCAAGAATGGCTACGAGTACCGACGGGACGACGCAGGGACGGGATGGATCCTGTACAAGAAAACACCGCAGCCCGTGCTCTTGATCGACCCGCGGGTTAGCGACTCGGCAGAGATGCGCGAGGTGGTGCGCGCGTTCAAGCTCCGAGCCGACCTGACGAAGTTTCCCATCACCCAGGAGAAGTTCAATCCGTTTCCCCCGACTTCTCCGACGGAGGGCTTGACCGGCTTCGACGTGGAGACACGATCATTGCTGCAGGCGCTCTACTACGTGAGCCACGGCGTGGACCTGCCCACCGAGCACGTGACGGGCAGCCTGGCCACGGTGACGAAAGACGCGGCCGGCACACCCTTCGACTGGAAGATCCTGATGAACAGTCTGTTCCGTGTCTACTCGGTCAAGGCAAGCGAGCCTCCCGAGAACGCTCACGTGGCCGTGGCCTACAAGGGCCACTGGTTCTACATCGACCAGACGGACCAGGACACCAAATCGACCTTCTCGCTGCTCCTGGAGCTGTCCCGCCTCGAAGTCCTGGGGAAGGCGGGGACAGGTCCGCTACTGACCCTACCCATTGGGTCGAGGTGAGGAGCGGCGAGGGCACCCGAAGCGCGCTGGCGAGCGAGGAGCCTCGGTCCGATTGTCTGTCTTCTACCAGGAGAAGTAGTGACTGAACGGGCTTGCCTCCGGCAACCTGTCGCCGTGCCGGGGCTGCCCCCCTCACCATGCCGGCCCGCGGCATCGCCTAGGCCCAGCTCCTCGATACCTCGCACAGCCCGGTCGATGGCAACCCAGGCATGATTTTCGAGTGGGTGAAATGGCGCCGACCACTGCGCACTTCCCAGAGACCGTCATCTTCCCATTGCCAGGGGAGCTCTATGAATTCCAAGAGCTTGTGCAGGAGCGCCCAACCCTCCTCGTACCCGCTCAGCCCCATCTTCCGCCCCGCATACCAGGAGGACAAAAGCTCGATTTGGGACACCATGGTCGCCACATATGATACTGAGCTACCTGACCATTTCCTGGCGCAACGTTACCGTTCAGCGCACGAGGACGAGCTTCATCGCGGGCTCCAGCCACGCCGTGGGCGCCTGATCCCACGGCACCACACGGGTCGGAACGAGGAGCGGGTCGAGGCGCTTCGAGGCGACCAGATCGATCACCTCGGGCAGGAGCCGTCGCGAGTCGGCGCGCGAAACGTGGAAGGTCACTCCTCGCGTGTACATCTCGAGCAACGGCATTGGGGTACGCGAGCCGAAGTAGATGGCCACGCTAGTGCAGTACCCGTAGTCCTCCGTTGAACGCAGCACGGTGGCGAGGCCTTCGGGATCTCCGGTGCCATCGACGGTGATCAAGGCCCGATCGAAGCGGCGCGGCCACTCGCCGTGATGCTCGATGACCTCGGCTCCCAGAGCCTTCGCGGCGGCGAGGGAGACCGGATCACCATCGACATAGCGAACGCGGCGGGCTCCCAGGGCGAGCGCGGCGGTCACCGCATACAGGGTGACGGACTTGACCATGCCGCCCACCACGAGCACCTCGGCGTCCGGTCGCTCTCGCAAGAGAGGGCCGACGGCTCGGTATCCGTCGGCGACGTTGTCCGGCAAGGTCGCCAGCGCGGTCGCAGACACATCGGAGGGCGCCGGAAGCAGCAGATGGTCTGCGGCGGGCAGGGCGAGGAGGTCGGAGATGGCGCCCCCGAAACCGCCGCCCGCCTCTCCGAATCCGAAGGCGGCTCCCACTCGCCCCCGATAGGTCGTGCAGCCTCCGAAGCGAGCGTCTCGACAGGCGGGGCACGTACCGCACGACACCTGGAAGGGCACGAGGACTCGATCACCAGGCCGACGCTGTCGAACCTGCTCGCCGACGGTAACGACCTCGGCAACGGTCTCGTGGCCGAGGGCAAACGGTCCGGGGAAGAGCCCGCCGGCAGCCATGGGAAGGTCGAGATCGCACCGCGCCACCGCGAGCGGCCGCACGACGGCGCCAGCCGGATCGGGCACGACGGCGTCCGGCTGCTCTCGCCACTCTATACGGCCGGCCTCGACGAACGTCAGCTGGCGCATGAGGCTAGAGTAGCCGGACCCTAAAGCGCGGACTAATGAGCATGCTAGGTGCGGCCAGGGCTGAAGAAATCGTCGGCCCAGGCAAAGCTCCCGATCCCCGCTTGCTCCGCCGCCACCCGATCCTTCTCCGAATCGCCGACGTGAAGCGAGGCGGGCAGGTTCAGCCCGTGGACCCGCGCCAGTTCCAGGAACATGCCGGGCAAGGGCTTGCGGCACGGGCATCCATCGCCCTCCTGGTGCGGACAGAGACGCCAATCGGTGAAGGGATGACCGAGGCACGCGTTGAGCCACTCGAACCAGCGCAACACCTCACGCTCGGTGATCTCGCCCCGCCCGATGCGCGGCTGGTTGGACACGATGAAGCAGGAGCCGAATCTGGGACGCACCTTGCCGAGGACCTCGGCCACGTGGGGGCGCGGCACAGGGTTGCCGGCCTCGTCAACCACTGTCCGGCCGTCCCGTACCATCACGAGGGTGCCGCCATAGTCCACGAAGAGGGAAGAGAGGCGTGGCACGTGCGCGACGCTACCATGCTCCGGACGCGCCCGCCACGGGCAAGAGAACCCGCGAGTCGTTCAGCAACACAATATTTACCGTCCTGTAACACGATTGCCACCAGATTTGGGTATGAGACACACGAAGCGTCGTACAATTTGGGCAGTCAATGGCTCTGATCGCTTCGACATCGTGGATGATTGCCGACCACCCGAGCGCGGAGGGCATCCGTTGAAGCGAGTGGACACCCATACCCACCCCAAGATCTCCAAGCACTTCGCGTTCGATCCCGGCTCGGTCGCCCGTATGGTTCGGATGGGCAAGCGCGTGGGCCTCGACGGGCTGGCCCTGACCGAGCACTTCCACGGCAAGGACTTCTGGGCGATCTACGAGAGCCTGGTCGACATCTATCCGGTGGAGCGGGGAGTGTTCTGGGCCGACGGCCTCGCCCTCATCCCAGGAGCCGAGGTCAACATTCGCGAGGGCGCGCATGTCATCGTCATGGCCGCGGTGGCCGAGCTACGGCACCTCGACCGCGATTTCCCCGTCCCCCTCTCCGAGGGATACGAGCCCACGCTCCGGGAGTTCCTCGATCGCACCGACGACCGCGAGCTCGTCCGGATCGGCGCGCACATGTTCCGGCCCCACAAGGAGCTGGGAAAGTTCGCGGCGGCCGACCTCAAGCGCTTTCACGCCCTCGAAGTGAACGGCAAGGACTTCGGTACAGAGCTCATGCTGCTCGTCCAGGCAAGGGCCCTCGGATTGCCGATCGTGGCCGGCAGCGATGCCCACCACTGGCTGCAGCTGGGCGTCCGCCACAGCCTGCTCCACATCGACGAGATCGGCATCTCCGCGGTGATCAGGACCATCAAGGAAGGGTTGACGGGGTTCGCGACGGGTGCCTACACCCCCGTGCGCGTCAAGGGCGCGAAGGCCATCAAGAATCTCACCAAGCGCCTCCGCTCCTACTACACGCCGCCACCTCCCTCGGCCAATCAGTGGGGGCCGTGGCGAGCGCGGGAGGTCGGCGGGAAGCCTGTCGCCGGCTAGCCCGTCTCAGGGACGCCGGGCGGTTGCTCGCTCACCAAGACGCAGGAGCTTCCGTGGAAGACATCAAGAAGCTCGAGTTCGAAGCCATGGCCTCGCCGGCGGAGATCGCCGGGGTGCTGAGCCGCCTTGCGGATGGCTTTCGCTCAAAAATCCTGCATGTCTCGTGGGGCGCCGAGGACGTGACGGTCCATCCGCTCAGCGATATCTCCCTGCAGATCGAGGCGCACGAGCACAAGGGCAAAACCCAGCTCGAGATCGCCCTCGCCTGGCGGCCCCTCGGCAGCGCCCACGCCGGCGACTAGACCGAGGCACGGAAGCTTCCCCGATGCGCGACGAAGCCTTCGATTTCGCCCGGGTCGTGGCCGCGGATGAGGCGGCGGACTACTTGAGTTCCCTCGCCCAGGAGCTGATCAAGGGAGACGTGAGGCTCGGCTCGGGCACTCGAGTCCTCCATCTCGTTCCGCCGGCCCAGCTGAAGCTGGACCTGCGGATCAGGGAAAACGAAGGCAAGAGCGAGCTGGTCCTCAAGCTCGGCTGGAAGCGTCAGATCCTCGCCACGACGGCGGATCTTCGAGTCGGTGATCAACCCTCGTGAGTCCGGCCATAGGCAGACCATCCTTCCCTCCCCGATGACCAGCTCCGCCCTCGAGGATCTGGGGCCCGATCTCGCGATCATGGCCCGCACCGTCCAGTCCCAGCTCACCGCCGCCATGACGGCGTTCTTCCAGAGCGACCGTGGGCTCGCTCAGCAGGTGGTAAGCAAGGACGACCAGGTGGATAACCTGCTCAACCTCATCGAGGACAAGTGCTTTGCCCGGATCGCCGGAGAAGACCCGGAGAGCCTCCGATCGCGCCGCCTGCGCGGCGTGTTCCGGGTCGCTCTCAATCTCGAGAAGCTCGGAGACTACGCCGTCAACATCGCCGAGCAGGCCATGCACGTGGCGACGTTCGAGCGGCGCCCCCGCCCCTTCGATCTGGCCGGGCCATCTCGGACCGCGCTGGCCGCGTTGGACGAGGTGATCACCTCCTTCACCGACTCGTCCGCGGAGAAGGCCAAGCACGCGTGTCGCTGCGAGGCCGAGCTCGACCGGCAGTACCGGGAGGCGCTCGCGGAGACCTTTCGCCGCTTCGAGCGGCCGGGACAGGATCCGGGCTTCGTCATCACGCATCTCTTCGTCGCAAAATTCCTGGAGAGGATCGGTGATTCGATCCTCAACATCGGGGAGACCACGCTGTTCATCCTCACCGGTGAACGCCTGAAGCTTCACCAGTACCTGCATCTGGAGGAGCTGATCGGCGACGGGGCGTCGACGGCCGGGGACGACGTGCAGATCGAGCAGCTCTGGGGCGGCATCAGCGGCGCCCTGGTGAGCCGCGTCTCCGTCGGTCATGACGAGCCGCTCATCTGGAAGGAAGGAGCCGAGGCCAAGATTGAGGAAGAGGTCCAGGCCATGGACGAGTGGAATCGCCTCGTCCCCGGGCTGGTGCCGGACGTCAAGGCTCGTCTTCACCGCGACGGCCGGCAGTCCTTTCTCGGCCGCTACGTGGAGGGGACCTTGCTCCGCGACATCTATCTCGGCTCGCCGTGGGAGCACAAGCTCAAGGTGACGCGGCGGCTTCTCGAGACCATTCGTGATGTGTGGACCGCCTCCACCACTCGCGAACAGCCCACCATCGACTACATCGGACAGATCCGCAAGCGACTGCCCGATCTCTATGCCATCCATCCGACGCTCGAGAACCTGCGGGAGGAAGCGGCCAGCATCTTTGGCATCGATCACCCGTCGCTGTCCGGGCTGCTCGACCGAGCGGAAGAGCTGCAGGAGGGGCTGGCCCCTCCCATCTCCGTCAGGATTCACGGCGACTTCAACACCAACAACATCTTCTACGACGAGAAAACCGACCGGATCCACCTGATCGACGTGCATCGGAGCGGGCCCGGCGACTACCTCCAGGATATCGGGGTCCTCCTCGTCTCGAACGTTAGGAATCCGCTCACCGAGGATCGGCTCTACGACGAGATGAGACGCCTCAACCAGGTGATCGCGGATTTCGCCGCGGAATTCGCCCGCAGGGTCGGCGACGAGCACTTCGAGCGCCGACTTGTGCTGTCCCGGGCTCGCTCCCTCATCACCTCGGGTCGCCTGGTGGCGGACTCTGCCTTCGCGCGATCGATCTTCCTGCAGGGCGTGTACTGGCTCGAGCGCGCCACCGGCGCGGCGGCCTAGGGAGAGGTGATGAAGATCGCCGTGGTCGGTGTCCCAGGAGGGTGGTCGACGGAGCGGCTCGCCGCAGCCGTGCGAGAGGCAGGCGCGCAGGCGCACGTCCTCGACCTGCGGCAGTGTTCGTTGCAGCTCCCCGATCGCCGGCTCTTTCATCGCGGTCGAGCCGTCGAGGGACTGGCGGGGGTGGCGGTGAAGAAGATCGGCGACACCGCCGAGGGAGTGATCGTCCAGGAGCGGATCAACCTGCTGCGGCTGCTCGAGAGCAGCGGCGTGCCGGTGTTCTCGCGGCCCGATCGGATCGCCATGGCCGTCAATCGATACCAGATGACGGTGGAGCTCGCGCGAGCCGGCCTGCCCGTGCCCGAGACGGTGATCACGGAGTCGGTGGCGGATGCTGAGCAGGCGGTGGAGCGTTTCGGTGCGGCCGTGCTGAAGCCGCTGTTCACTTCCAAGGGGCGCGGGATGGTGCTTCTCGACCCGTCCCAAGACGTCCGGACAGCGCTCGAGCGATTTCGTCTTGAAGGCAGCGGGCCATACTACTTGCAGCGCTTTGTCAAGCATCCGGGGCGGGACCTCGGGGTGGCGGTGCTCGACGGGCAGGTGCTCGGGGCGTACTGGCGCGTGGCCAAGGACGCGCAGTGGATGACCACCATCCACGCCGGAGGCCGCTATGAGCGCGCCGACCCGCCTCGCGCCGTTCTCGACATCGCCCTCCGCGCCGCCGCGCACTTCGGGCTACTCTTCACCGGGGTAGATCTGATTGAGGCCGCCGACAACGAGTTCGTCGTCCTCGAGGTGAGCGCCTTCGGTGGCTTCCGGGGTCTCCTCACGGCCAACGGCATCGACGCGGCTCCGCTGATCGCCAAGACGTTGCTCGACCGCCTCGATGGGGCCAGTGCATGAGGGAGGTGGCCGAGTACTTCGCGCGGGTGGAGACACCCTACACCCTCGCCCTCGAGTTCGGCGACGTCCCCGTCGCGGTCAGAACGAATCACGCCGAGGTGCAGAGCCGGCTCCGCCGATATTTCTCGCCCTTCGTGACGAACGGCGTGAGAGACGGGCGCACCGAGGTCACCCTCCTTCATGGAAGCGTGGAGCCCCGCGGCTGCTTCCTAGACCTCGAGCGCGGGAGCGGCAAACGGGTCAAAGAGGCCATTCAGGAGGTGCCAGGTGGACGCCTGATTCTGAAGCGATCGACCGGCGTGCTCATGGGTCTCGAGCCCGGCTACGCGTACGCCCAGGGAGACCTCCTGACCAATCTCAACCAGGCGGTCAATCTCATCAATGCGGGTTATGCGAAGGCGCTCCTCCGTCGTGGCCACGTGCTCTTTCACGCCTCTGCGGTGACTCGCGACGGCCGAGCCGCGGTTCTGGCCGGCGCTCCCGGAGCGGGGAAGTCCAGCTCGGCGCTCCATCTCGTCGAGGACGGCTTTCGCTTCCTTTCCAACGATCGCGTGCTCGCTCAGGCCGGACCCGGCCGCGTCGAGGCGCTCGGATATCCCAAGCAGCCTCGGGTGAATCCCGGCACGCTCGTCCGCCATCCGAGGCTCGCGGCGCTCCTCACGCCCGAGGACCGGAACAGTCTCGCCATGCTGTCACCGGAAGAGCTCTGGCTGCTCGAGCGGAAGTGCGACGTGGACCTCGACGCCATCTATGGATCGGGCACCGTGGAGCTGAGCGGGAGCATGAAGTGTTTCATCCTGCTCAAGTGGCGACTCAAGAGTGGAGCCTTCGCGGTGCGCCGCCTTCGTCCGCCCGAAGCGCTCCTTGAGCTGCCCCTCTATTACAAAGACCTGGGCGCGTTCGACCTGGATCGGCCGTCGACGGCTCTGGGGACCGCGAGCACGCTATCGTCCTACGCGGCCATCCTCGACCAGGTGGACACCTTCGAGGTGTCGGGCGGCGTGGATTTCCCCAGCCTGGTGAGCCTCGTCGGGAAGGAGCTGACGAAGTAGCGCGGCGTTAGTGCGCGCGGGCGCCTGCGCGCTGCCGCGTGAGATTCATCAGCGTCTCGTGGGTGCCGAGCCCTTCCGGACCGTCGACGTCTCCCTCGGGCTGGAGCTGGGAGTACGTTCCATCGCTTCCCAGAACCCAGGCCTGCCGGCGATCGCGCAGGCAGATGTCCAGGATCTCCCAGAGCTGCCTTCGCCCGCCTTCCGAGAGCACGGGAGCCACCACCTCGATGCGCTTGGAGAGATTGCGGAACATCCAGTCGGCGGAGCCGATGAAGAACTCTCCCGCCACAGGCAGGTCGTGGCCGTTGGCGAAGTGAAAGATCCGCGAGTGCTCGAGGAATCGCCCGAGGATCGACCGGATGCGGACCCGCTCGGTCCGGCCCGGCACGCCGGGTCGAAGACAGCAGAGGCCGCGAACGATGAGATCGATCGGCACGCCGGCGCAGGAGGCTTCACTCAGGGTCGCGATGACGTCGGGATCCTCGAGCTGGTTCATCTTGGCCACGATGCGGGCGGGCCGTCCCGCCTTCTGGTGCTCGATCTCGCGCTGGATGAGCTCGACCAGACCCCGCCGCATGGTGGTGGGCGCCACCAGCAGGGCAGCGAGGTGGGGAACATCGGCATGCCCGGTGAGGTAGTGGAAGAGCTCGACGACGTCGCGCGTGATGAGTGGATCGCAGGTGAGCAGCCCGACGTCGGCATACAGGCGGGCCGTCTTGACGTGATAGTTGCCCGTGCCGACGTGCACGTAGCAGCGCAGGCCACCCGCTTCCTTGCGCACGACGAGAGCCGTCTTCGCGTGCGTCTTGAGCCCGCTGATGCCGTAGGTGACGTGCGCGCCCACTCGTTCGAGCTCCGCCGCCCAGTGCAGGTTGCGTTCCTCGTCGAAGCGAGCCTGAATCTCCATGACGCAGGCGACCTGCTTGCCGTGCTCGGCGGCTCGGATGAGAGAACGGACGAAGGGCGTGTCGTCGCCGATTCGGTAGGCCGTCATCTTGATGGACACCGTCTGGGGATCGTTGGCGGCCTCGCTGATGAAGCGCTCGACGGTGGTGTCGAAGGAGTCGTAAGGATGGTGGAGGAGGATGTCCCCCGCCTGGATAGCCGCGAACATCACCGTGTGTTCGCTCGGGAGTGCCGGATGGGAGAGGGGGACCCACGGCGGGTCGCGGAGCTCGGGAATCGGCAGCGCGGCGATCTGAAAGAGCGTGGTGTAGTCGACTTCTCCCGGCATGTCGTAGAAGCAGGGCATTGAAGCCGGGGCGGTGCTTCCACTCCGCGCCGGACGTGTTCTCGTCGACGAAGATATAGCGCGGGTCCACCGTCCAGCCCATCCGCTCGGCGTACGCCGTCGCGCTCTCGATCTGCCGCCGCGTCGAGCGCGCCTCCGCGTTGCGGTCGCTATCGTCGGTGGACTTCCTGCAATAGAGGGCGGCGATCATGACTCAGCGTCTCCTTTCGTTATCGTCGTCGAGGTACTGCCGCGGCTTCTCGAAGAGCGCCGCCACCCGGCCGGCCCCGGGCGGTAGATCCCGGAGCGCGCGGATAGTCTCCTCCGGCAGTGCGCATAGTACGGTCGGAATCTTCTCCGTCCCGTAGATGATCGGCGCCACGACGTAGCCACCTTCGCCGACCCACCGTTCGGCGGGCACGAAGGCCACCGCGAACGCGGCGGCGGCGGGGTAGCTCTCCATCAGCTTGGCCCGGAGCGCGTCGCGTTCGAGCCAGGGGTCCGTGAGGTCGAGCAGGTCGTCGAGCGAGTGCTTGCTTAGGAAGCCGAGGTCGTCCGCCTCGCGGATAAGCCGGACGAGCGCGTCCCCCTCGCCCGGCCGCTCGGACCGTGGTATACCTAGCGGTGTAATATCGTCTCCGCTTTCCCGCCCCGGTGCCGTTCCAGCGGCCCGGGGGCGTTTGTGGGCCTCGGCCCATTGCAAGAAGGCCTCCTTCGTGTGGTCGAAACCAATCTCCAGGCGCTTCCGCCCAATGCCCGCTTCGCCCTTCAGAATGCTGGCGCGTTTGACCTGGGCAATCTCCCGCGCCACTGTGCGTTTGACCTGGGCAATCTCCCGCGCCACTGTGCGTTTGACCTGGGCAATCTCCCGCGCCACCGTGCGTTTGACCTGGGCAATCTCTCGCGCCACCGTGCGCGTAATCCCCTTCCCCAGCCCCACGAATTGACGACGCCCGTCATGCACGAACTCCAGCCACCACGTCTTGCTTTTGCCTCGCTGATAGAGGCCGTCACCGCGTCGAGCCATCACGTCCCTCCATGTCTTTCAGCCGCGTCCACAGCTCAGATGGCTTCATCACGTCGATGGTGCGATATCGCGCGACGATTTCCGCTCGGCGTATGAATCGCGAAAGTCAGGTGCCTAGCATCCATGACGTCAAGCCGCATCTCGCGGAGTTCGGCAAAGATCCGCTCATCAGGCACGTCCTCCACCAGCGGTGTGGTAAGGAAGCCCGCCGCCCCGAGATCCACGCTGCTGAAGCCCTTCACGGTATGGTCATCGCCGAGGCGCGTGACCGCATCGTATGCGGCTTCCAGCGCCTCTTTCCGCTCTATGGGAGCCTTTTCGAGTTCGTTGGCTGTCCGCCTGGATGCCACCCATTCGAGTCGCCGAGCCCGCCTTTCCACTTCGAGCCACCGGAGGGCTTCTGTCTCTGCCGCGTATTGCTCTGCATTCGGGCCGAGGAGGTTGTTATCCCGGTAGACTTGAATCACACTGCGCTCGTCTGCCCTACCCGCACAAGGCGCACCATCGCTCACTTTCCCTTCGGCCCGCGCGGATCGATGGTGTCGGGGAGACAAATGTACATCGTGGGTATAGAACCTGATAGCGTGCCGGCCGTATAGCCAGGAGGCACTGACCGCAGACATTCTTCCTTCGTCGCGTCAGCGCCCCACGGTATCCAATCCAATGGCCGGAGGGAGTATGTGCCATCCGGCTGGCGCGGTGGCTGATTGCCCCACAGCACCCACGCGCACTCGGCGGAGGCCGACGCGGCGATGGTAAGAACCCAGCAAAGGGCGGTGATCAGGACACACGGCCAGCGCCTGGTCATCTGCTCTCCTCTCGTGGCGGGAGCGGTTGGGGATTGAGCGGCACAATGAGTCGCTCGCCTTGCCAGACTAGGCAATGGGGTTCATCGGTGGACCAAAGGGAGTCTGGCGAAGGGCGATGCGAAGCTATTGCGTTCGCAGCTCCTGTCGCCAGAGCGCATCACAGGCGGCATGTAGGTTCACTACCCGTCCGCCCGTCCAGAAGTAAGGCACGGTGGGGCCGGGCTCGCCACAGAGTGTGCACGTCTCTATTCGAGAAATGCATCGGGCCGATGCTCGTCGCCATTCGCCCTCGCCGCTGCTCTGGATCACAGGCGGCGCGCATGGCAGCTCGCCGGCTGCAATTAGGTCGCGAATCCGGACGCGGAGCTGAGCGCTGGTCATTGCCATTGCTCGGCCCCACCCTCCAGTAGGGTCAGGCAGCACGCACCGTCAGGGTCGCCCTCCCTCAACGAGCTGGTAGTCGATGGTGATCTCTTCACCACCCCTCGATGCGTCTCGCTGCGCATGGATTCCCAGGCAAGCTACCCGGTCGAAGTTTGAAGGGGTGTGAAGAGGCTGTAACGTTTACACAACGCCCGAAGGGTGACCCGGATCGCGAGGAACCCCGCCGAGCGAGATGCCCGCTAGCGTCAAGCCGGATACGACGTAGGGGTGGACTCGCTATCGTTGTGCGCGCCAGATCCTCACGGACTCAGGTGCTGACGCAGAAAGTCGAGAGTTCGGGTCCACGCCGTACGTTCGGAGGGCGCGTCGTATTCGAGTGATCCACCCGGTGTTCGGATGAGCACGCTGAGGGCCGGATTGTCGAACCCATGGCGTGCTCGGTAATGGTAGATCTGCAGCGGCGCGCCAGCATCGGTCAGACGCGCGAAGAGGCCGCTGCACTGCACGGGCCAATCGTCGAGTTCGGCTTCATGAACCAACACGGGACTCTGGAGCATCGTAACCGCGCTCCGTGGACATGCCGGGTAGTAAACAACGACCGCCCGCGGGAGCGGCGCACCCGGCGCGAAACCCGCCGCGAGCTCCAGCGCGACGCGCCCGCCGTCGCTGGCTCCAAGGACGGCGATCCGACTCCGATCCACCGTTGGCAGCGTCTGGAGATAGCGCTGCGCACCGACGGCATCGAAGAGGCGTTGTCGCGCGAGTTCAGGGTCCCACTGGAGCATGTTCGCCCGTCCGCGGGGGCTGTAGCTGTCTGCGACCAGCGACGCGAACCCGGCTCCGAACAGACGGTCTTGGTATTCACCCAGCTGCCGGTCTCCCGCGACCCCACCGGCGGAGTGCAGGAGAATCACCGCGGGATGCGGTCCATCGTTTGGCGGTTCGCGAAGCTGCGCCGGGATCGAGAGGGTGGCAGGTGGTGCAGCAGGGAACTGGACATCCGCGGCGAACCCCACTCCGCTGCTTATGAGCGTGGCGATCGCGACGAGTGTGAAATAGAACTGCCGCTTGGGTCGCGCCAAATCACTGGCTTGACGTGTCATAGCAACTCGTCGGCGATCGTCCGCTTCATCAAGAGGTTCGACGGCACGGCCGCCGGATCGAGGGCCTTGCGAGCGACCTCGACCCCGGCCACCGGGAGCCCCGTCGGGTCCAACAGGCCCAACTGCACCAGGACCGACGCCTGGTCCCAGTAGATCTGCTCGCTCTTCATCTTGCCCCCATCGAAGGAGATGATCACCACCACCGCCACCTCCAGTCGCCGCCCCGTCGGCGGCACCCCGGGTAACAGCCACTCCATCGGGATTGAATGCGTGCAGCGGTAGACGAACTCATCCACGATGCGATCCTGGCCGACCGTCCGGGAGATGGGCACGATTTCCAGATCGAGTGGCTGGCCGGGGATGAAGTACCGGCTGTAATAGTTCTCCAACTGACGCCGGCCGACGCCGCCGGTCAGGACCGCCACGTGGTTGACGTAGGGGTTGGCGACCATCGTGCCGCAGGAGGCGTGCGCGTCCCTGTCCTGCAACTCGGCCTTCAAGTGCGCCTCCCACAGCGCGACCATTGATCGCTGTTCGGCCGTCAGCTTGTCCAAGTCGAGGGTAAACATGGGTCCGGTTTCCTTTCGGCTTCGGTGCGGCAGGCAGAGCCATTGGCAAGAGTCGCGATGGGCCGCCGAACGCCGCGGACGGGTTCGAATCTCGTGGAGCCTCCTATAGCTTCACCAGCCCATCTCGAGTGATGCCAGAGGCACGAGTTTCAAAGTTGACCTCCGCTGGTCTTCGTCGCGACGAGCCCGGCCAAGCGCTGCGAGATGATCTGGCGCGCCTCAGCGACCAACTCGCCAACGATCTGACCGGCCGGCTTCACCTCATGGACTAAGCCAACGCTTTGACCTGCGAGGAGATCCATCGACTCGATATCGCCTGTGGCCTCAAAATTCGGAGGGAACCCCATGAACCGCAACACCGGCATGGGCTGGCCCCCGATGACCGTCCGGCCAACCACCGGCTCGTCCGGGCGGGATTCTTGCCCACGCTCCTCGTGGCCGAACCATTGCTGCACGAATGCCGTCTGCAAGGTTCTGTGTGGGGCATTCGGCCAGCCGTAGCCGAAGAGGATAGTCCGAACGGTGTCTCCCTCGCTCGCCTCCAGCACCATCTGCTTGTAATGCGGGTGGGCGCGCGATTCGGAGCTCGCCAGAAACCGCGTGCCCAACACGGCGGCCTGCGCGCCAAGCGCCAGGACCGCCACCAAACCTCGGCCGTCCGCGATGCCGCCCGCAGCAGCGACCGGCCGCGGGGCGACGGCATCCACGATCCGCGGAACCAAGGCTAACGTCGAGATCTCTCCGGCCACATGGCCACCCGCTTCGACTCCTTGGGCGATGATGACGTCCACGCCGGCCGCCGCCGCTCGTTGTGCGTCCGGTACAGACCCGACTTGATGGAAGACCTTCACCCCGGCGGCGTGGGCAGGCTCCACGTACGGCGTCGGATCACCCCAGAACAGCGAGAGGACGGGGACGCGCTCCTCCAAACACACGGCCACGTGGTCCTCGGCCGGGAAGTGCAGGAGCAAATTCACACCGAACGGCTTGCCAGTCAGCGCCCGAACCTGATGGATTTGCTCGCGGAGAAGCGGCGGCGCGCAGAATTGTGCTTGCAGGATACCGAGGCCACCGGCGTTGCTCACCGCGGCGACCATCTCCGGGCCAGTCAAATCAGGCCCCATCGGCGCGGCGACGATGGGATATTCGATCCCCAGCATGTGGCAGAGCGCGGTTTTCATCGTCGTATCCGCCGATTTCGTGGGGATGAGGTCGATGGTGGCGGAAGTCGTGCTCATCGTTTCACATCGTGGGCGCTGCGCTGCGGGGCAGGGAAGTTCGTGTCGAACTGCTTGCTGATCGCTATCACCTTCTCGCCGGTGAAGCCGTCGCCGGTGGCGAGATCGGCGATCGCTTTGAAGTAGTGGTCCTGTCCACCCGGCAGGCTCCAGTCGAGCATGCGCGCCGTCGTGTCGCCGACGTTCCTGAAACGGTGCACAACGTTGTGCGGGATGAACACGATGGTACCGGCACCGGCCGTCGTGGTCTGGCCATCGACGGTCAGCTCATAGGTTCCTTCGAGGATGAAGAATATTTCTTCCTGGTCGAAATGGACGTGGTCGGGCGGGCCTTCGCCGGGCTTGTGCCATGCCATGAGAACCGAGATGGCGCCACCGGTGGCCCCGGTCGTGAGGAGTACGTTCATATCGAGGCCGAAGGGCTTAATCCGCAGCGCCTGTTCAGGCCTGATGATAGAGGCTTGCAGTGGTGACGGTTTTGCGTCCATGTTGTCTCCGAAGTTGAGTCAGTGAATGAGCGTCCCTCATTGAGACGACCTGTTCCCTCATTGAGACGACCTGCTGGGGGACGCCGCTATCGGCGGATTCCGAGCCCGACTGACGCCGCGCGCTAGGCCGCCCCGATTTTGCTCCGCGTATCCCGCCATCATGAGCTTCTTCTCCGCCTTCTGACGCTCGCCAGCTGCCTCCCGATTCCGCGCACGTATATGCGTGCCTAGATATGCACGGGCATGCATGTCTCGACACGAAAAAGACAAAACGCCGAATCGGTCGACGTGGGGAATCAAGGTCGCGTTCCAATCCCCATCTAGGGATCCCGAGCCGAGACGGCCGCTGCGTCGTGGGTTCGGACGCATCTGGCTGGAGCCAGCGCAGCAGCTCGCCATTCCGCTCGAAAGTCATCCCGTCGAGGTACCTGGGGACCGTGGCCTCAGTAGCGAAGGGTCCAAGGCAGCCGACTATCTCGTGTTGGAATATTTCGAGGGCCCACAATTGCTTGGACTCGATATCGCGTCGGATCTCTCGCTCAACAGGTGCCATGGCTCCTCCCCCAAGAATCATCGACAGGCAGCGAGTAGTCTGCCGTATCGACTGTTGCCGCGATATCGGAACGTACGTGTCTCGGGCGTTATGAACGGTCAGACGGGTGCGGCCACCGTAGCCAAAGCGGGAAGTAAGGGCTCCTTCGATTGGCTCATGGCGCCGGCGCGGTGAGAAGCGATTGCGCTTCCGCGCTCTCGGGAAGTTCCAGGGTCGGCGAAAAGCCGTCTAGCGCGGATGCGAGCATGGCATGGGCGTCGGCGGGTCGGTCCGTTGAGTAATAGAGCCTTGCCAGCGAGAGCGCCGCTCGCAGCTCGAACGTCCGCGTCTGTTGATGCTGGGCGATCTTCACCGCACGCGTGAACGCCGCTTCCGCCATCTCAACATCGGTTGGTTCGCGCCGAAGCAGAAGCTCGCCACGCACTCGCTGGACCTCGGCATCGAACCACCGCTGGCCTGTAACTGCGTTTTCCTCAAGTTGCGCATCTAGAGTCGCAAGCCCTTCCTCGAGATGACCCGCTTCGGCCTCTGCCTCGGCGAGTACAGCGCTGACTAACGGTTCATACAGGTGAAATTTCAACCCACGAATCATAGCCTTGCCTTCACGCATACGGGCTTCTCCGTCCCGATTGCCGGCTCGCCAGCGGCTCCAGCCGACGAAGAATTCGCCGAACGCCAGAAAGCGTGGCAGTCCGTGCTTGCGACCTAGTTCGAGGATAGCTTCGGCATGCGGCTCCGCTTGGTCAGGATTGCGGCGGATAGCCTCCAAAAGACACAAGTAATAATGCGCGACGGCGATGGTCGGTATGTGTCCGCTTTGCACGGCGAGGCTGAGCGCCCTTTCGACAGAATGGGTCGCTAGACCGACGTCGCCAAGAGGCCACAACGTCAGAGCGTAGTTGCTTTTGATGACCACGCCGGGATCATAGCTGAAGCGGGACATGCGATTGCTTTCCCGCGCGCCATCGTAGACCGCCACAGCTCGTTCAAAGTGTATTCGGGAGTCTACGTAGTTGCCTTCAAACCAACGAGTGGAGGCAACGAGCCGGTATGCAAAACCGGACTCCGGTGAGTCGGGCCAGCGCGTGGCATCGCCGAGAAAAGTTTCAGCCACCTCGCGCATGAGCGTGAGGTCAGCGCGCACGTATGCGACGCCCCACACGCCATAGTAGGCTGACGCTCTTTCGGTGAGGTCTTCGACCTCGGTCGCAAGCTCGCGGGCACGTGTAAACGAGGCGGCAGTGTCCGTCGCTGTCTGTCCTCGGGCATGAAGCAGTGCGTTTCCGTGCATGGTCTGTAGCTGCAGCCGCAACAACCGCTGCGCTGGGTTATCAGAGCACCTCTCAGCTAGAACAATAGCCTTCTCGAGATGCGCGCTCGCCTCATCGTAGGCGCAGCTCGCTATCGCTCGCTCGCCGGCTTTCGTCCACCATTCAATCGCCGCATCCGTCAAGCCTGCTTCGGAATAGTGATGCGCAAGGATCTCTGGCTGGGAGTCTCTTATGAGAAGAAACTTCTCGTTCAACGCCTTTGCGATTCGGGCATGAAGTTCGCGCCGCGGCTCGCGCAACAACGTTCCATAGGCCGCGTCCCGCACGAGGGCATGCTTGAATAGATACGTCGCATGTGGCGGCGCGCCCTGCCGGAACAGCAAACCAGCACGAATGAGACGATCAAGTGACGAAATCACGTCCGCTTCGCTTTTACCCACCACCGAAGCCAAGACAGCATGT
>Ga0306920_100002528_pt1 | contig 23088 bp, 21 predicted proteins | sample flu12Cox44000170_FD_204666 | JGI IMG/M metagenome (GOLD analysis project Ga0306920, IMG submission 204666) | Lab enrichment of tropical soil microbial communities from Luquillo Experimental Forest, Puerto Rico - flux4day.12C.oxic.44.000.170 (v2)... | ecosystem: Environmental > Terrestrial >...
GCCGGAGCCCGGCTGGGGACCGGCCGGCCCGCGGCCCGCGGCCGGCGGCTACGGCGAGACCGCCTCGCTCACCTGCAGGGTGCCGCCGCGGCTCAGGAACGGGTGGCCCTTGACGAGGCCGACCGCATCGTCCAGGCTCGGCGCGGTGACCACCGTGTAGCCGCCGATGCCGCCGGATACGGCACCGTCGGTGACGCTGTCGCTGGTGACGACCTTCGACGGGCCCAGCGGGGCGCCCGGGTCGGCCATGCTGTCGCCCACGCTGGCCGCCCAGGCCTGGAACGCGGCCATCATCTGCTGGGCCGCCTCGGGCGACGCGGGCGGGCCGCCGCCGCCGTAGTAGGTAATCAGGAACTTCGGCATCGTTACTCCCGTTCGATCGGCTGGAGATTCCCCCCCGTCCAAGGCAAGATTGCCGATCCGCCGGCGGCCGGGCTATGTTCGTCAGGACAATCCTGTTGTCTGAGAGTTCACCCCGCCATGAAGCTTGTGAACGACACGCCCCGCGACACCGTGGCCGACCTGCTGGCCGGGCTGAAGGTGCACAGCAGCGTGTACTGCCTGTCCGACCTGAGCGCGCCCTGGGGGTTCGCGGTCGACGACGCGAGCACCGCCAAGTTCCACCTGGTCCTCGAGGGCTCCTGCTGGCTGCGCGCCGGGGACCTCGATCCGGTCCGGCTCGGCACCGGCGAGCTTGTGATCTTGCCGCGGGGCGAGCGGCATTCGGTCAGCGACGGCCCGGGCTCGCCGGTCATCGGCCTCGACCGGGTGATCGCCGGCCATCCGCTCGACGCCAACGCCCGGCTGCGCTACGGCGGGGATGGGTCGCGTACCCGGCTGCTCTGCGGCGGGTTCACGCTTAGCGAGCCCATGCCCGGCCCGCTGCTGACGCTGCTGCCGCCGATCCTGGTCGTCGATCCCCGCTCGGCCAGCATCTCCTCCTGGATTGACCCCGTCTTCGCGCTGGTCCGCGAGGAGGCCAACCGCCCCGCTCCCGGCGCTCAGGCCATCTTCGCCAAGCTCGCCGACGTCTTCCTGTCCCAGGCGCTGCGGACCTACCTGGCCGGCGCCGGGCAGGCCGGCCTGCGGCCGCCCCGGGCCGAGCGCGACTCCCGGATCGAGCAGGCCGCCGCGCTCGTGCGCGGCCAGCCCGCGCGGTCCTGGACCCTGCAGGCCCTGGCGCGGGAGGTCGGCATGTCTCGCACGCTGCTCACGACCAGGTTCCACGCGGCCGTGGGCGAAAGCCCGATCCGGTACCTGGCCAAGGTCCGGCTCGGCCAGGCGGCCGGGTACCTCGCCACCAGCGACCTGAGCCTGGAGGCGATCGCCGTGCGTACCGGGTACGCCAGCAACGCCTCCCTGTCCAAGGCGTTCAAGCGCGAGTTCGGCGTCTCGCCCGGCGCCTACCGTACGGCCGGGGGAGACCTGCCCGGTTGAGGTCCCCGGGCTTAGTTTCCCTAACGGTCTGTCGCGGGCCCGGGCGGCCAGGCCCCGGGGCCGCCGCCGGGGGGCGGCGAGGCAGAATGTTGAGCATGACACTACAAGGCGAGTACGCCCCGAGCGCGGCGCAATGGGTGCGGGACCAGGTCGAGGCCTACGAACGGTCGGGGGGCCGGGAGGCCAACACCCTGAGGGACACCGGCCTGCCGGTGGTCATCGTTACCATGCGGGGCAACCAGAGCGGGAAGGTCCGCAAGATCGCCTTGATGCGCGTGGAGCACGACGGCGACTACGCCCTGGTGGCGTCCAAGGGCGGCGCCCCGGCCCACCCGGTCTGGTACTACAACCTCAGGGCCAACCCGGACGAGGTCACCATCCAGGACGGCCCGGAGCCGTTCGCGGTGCGGGTCCGCGAGGTGACCGGCGACGAGCGGGCCGCCTGGTGGCAGCGCGCGGTCGCCGCCTATCCGCCTTATGCCGAATACCAGGAGAGGACCGAGCGGGAAATCCCGGTCTTCGTCACCGTCCGCAAGGAGGATCACGCATGACAGCCGAGCAGGGTACGCCCGAAGACGTGCAGTTCTGGTTCGACCCGGTGTGCCCGTGGGCCTGGATCACGTCCCGCTGGATCCTCGAGGTGCAGAAGGTCCGGCCGGTGCGGCCCGACTGGCGGATCATGTCCCTGGCCTACCTGAACCTGACCCAGCACGAGGGCAAGGACCTGAGCGCCGACTACCTGGAGCGGATGGGCCGCGCCTGGGGGCCGATCCGGGTGTGCGCCGCGGCCGCCCGCCGCAGCGGCCCGGAGATCCTCGGGCCGCTCTACACCGCCATCGGCACGAAGTTTCACGTCGAAGGCCGCCGCGAGGATCCCACGGTGCTCCCCGAGGCCCTGGCCGAGGTGGGCTTGCCGGCGTCGCTGGCCAGCGCGGCGCAGAGCGACGAGTTCGACGGGGAGATCAAGCGCTCGCACCACGAGGCGTTCGACGACGTCGGCCTGGACGTGGGCACCCCGGTCATCCGTATCCGCGGCCGGGCCATCTTCGGCCCGGTCATCACGCCCGCCCCCCAGGGCGAGGCCGCCGGGCGGCTGTGGGACGGGCTGGTGCTAGTGACGGGGGCGGACGGGTTCTTCGAGCTCAAGCGGACCCGGGACCGCAAGCCCTCGTTCGAATAAGGCCGGTCAGGGGTCCAGGGCGGCTCGGGCCAGGTCGCGGAACTCGTCGTCGCTGATCGCGGCCGCGTCCTCGGGCCGCAGCCGGATGGTGGTCTTGCTAGCCCGCAGCTCGGCGTGGCGCGAGGCGAAGCCGGCGTCGCGGCCCTGGGAGCCGTAGATCGACACGCCGTGCTTCCAGGCCGCGAGGAACAGGCGCCTGCGGCCGACCTTGTAGGTAGGCATCTGGTAGGAGAGCACCACGGCGGCCTCGGGGTGCGTGGCGAGGATCAGCCGGTGCAGCCGGTCGAACAGGGGCCGGTTCTCGGGGGGGATGGCCTCGATATAGGCCCGCACCGCGTCGTCCATCCGTGGACCCCGGGCCGCGCGCGGCTCAGGCGCGCAGGGACCGGATGCGGAACGCCGCCACGATCTCCATGATGCCGAAGACCAGGAGCCAGATGCCGAGCACGAGCGCCAGCACGACCAGCGAGGGGGCGGGATAGACCAGCACCACGATGCCGGCCAGGATGCCGAGGATGCCCGAAGCTATGCCCCACCCGCGGCCTTCCATGCCGCGGTTCGACAGCGCCGTGAACAGCTCGACCGCGCCGCTGACGATCCAGAAGATGCCCAGCAGCAGGGCCAGGGCCAGCACCGTGATGTACACGTGCCGCAGCGCGTACAGGCCGATGATCAGCGACAGCGCGCCGAGCAGCGCGAACAGGGTCCGGGTCCCGGCGGTCAGGTCGTGCCCGAAGGCGCTCGCGAACCGGAAGATGCCCATCACGATCAGCTGAATCCCGAACAGTACCGCCACCACGATCAGCGTCCGGCCCGGCCAGACCAGAACCAGGATGCCGACCAGCACCGTGACGATGCCGAACGTCAGGACCCAGCCCCAGTGCCGGCCCACGCGTTCCAGCACGTCCGCGGGATCGGATCTCGTATGTGCCGCCATTTGTGCGCCCTCCCGTTAACCCCGGCAACTGCCGACCGCCCGGGCTGCACGAGCCGGGCTGTATTACCAGCATGCACTGGCGACCCTATGGCACAAGCACGCACTCAGGTGCACGGTACGGCCGCAGTGGCCGGCCTCCCGGCGCCGGCCGACCTACGCCGCCAGAAGCTGAAGCAACTCGCTCCGGTCAGGACCGGGCGCGGGCGGCGATACGTGGTGATCCGACTGCTCGATCTTGTCCCTGATGCCGGGGCGCTCGATCACGGCCTGCGGCAGCGCGAGGCACATCGCGGTCTCCAGCAGGGCCCGGAAGAGATCGGCGTCGTAGAAGGCAGCCGCGGCCAGGCGGTTCATGATCGAGCCGGCCGGGGACCACGCGCGGCCCTCGCGCAGGGCCGTCATCTCCGCGAGCCGGGCCCGGTCGGCCCTGATCTGGTTGCGGTAGAACGGCCCGACGGTCCGCTCGGTGCCCTCATCCCAGGCCCGGGCGAAGCCCGCCGGGTCATCGAGATAGCCCCGAACGGTCCAGCGGAGCAGTTGCGCGTGCACGATCCCGACGCTGAGGCCGCGTCCGGCCGAGGGGTTGGTGCAGGCCCACGCGTCGCCGATCGCGGCAAGCCCGGTCGCGACCGGGCTGCCGCCGACGACGAAGCGGCGGTAGCGGTCCAGGATCCCGGCCATGGGCAGCACGTCCGTGATCGGTCGGCCGTCGAGCCAGTGGGCGTGCAACGGGCACGCCCTGACCAGGCGGGTGAAGCACTCGGCGTCACGCAGTGCCTTGACCGGCGCGTCGCACGAGGACGAGAACACGGTCACCGACCAGGTGTCGTTGTCGCCTTCGATGGTCAGCAGCGAGATCGAGCCGACCGATATCAGCGGGGGGGCGAGCAGCGCGGGCCGGGACGGCCCGGTGAAGAACCGCGAGTAGTAGGCGAAACCGCAGTCTTCCGCCTCGGTGTACGGCTCGCGCGCGCCCAGCGCTCTGAGCAGTTCGGCGGCCTGCGAGCGGCGCCCCATCGCGTCGACCACGAGGTCGGCGCGCACTTCCTCGCCGCCGGCCGTGCGCACCCCGGCCACGTGCGGCACGCCGGGGATCGCCGGCGGCCCGCCGATCAGCCCGGTCACCCGCACCCCCCGGCGGACCGTCACGCCCGGCTGTTCCTGCGCGGCCGCGGCGATCACCGATTCGATCACCGGCCGCCGGCCGGTCACGAACCGGAAGGCCTCGTCACCCGGGCGCGGCCGGTGATCGGGCAGGCTCGGCGGCAACGACTCCAGGGGGTCCACCCAGGCGCAGCCGGCCGCCAGCAGCTGGCCGGTCATCCCCGGCAGTTCCTCGTCGCAGACCTGGCGGAACCGGGGGAACAGGTTGTGCGGCTGACGGAACTGGGCGACGCCCCGGCGAGGCCAGGAGTCCCATGCCTCGCCGGGCGTCGCCGCTACCCCCCCGGGATCGGCTTCCAGCACGGTGACCTGGTGCCCGTCTCGCGCGAGCATGATCGCCGCGGACAGCCCGACCACCCCGCCCCCGCAGACCACGATCGCTCCCATCACTGCGTCACCCCGCCATCACGAAGTCGTAACTCGGCACCGGACCATGGGCCGCCGAGGACTGCCGCAGGAGGGCGGTGACCAGCTGGTCCTCGCACTCGAGGTCCCAGTCGAACTTGGTGTGCCACCCCTCGGCGGAATCCACGCGCACGGCGGGCCGGTCATAGTGATGCTCCCGGGCCGCCGCCTCGAAGTTTCCCGGTCGCTCCGGCATGTCCTGGCGGGCGCGGTTCTGCTCCCACGGGGAGCAGATGACCTGGCGCTGCCGGTGCCAGGACAATACGCAGACCGCGGTCAGCAGCGCGGCTATGACGCCGCCGAGCGCGGCGGCCGTCCACAGGGCCGGGGCCACGTGTGAGCGCTGGACCGTCCCGAGGGCGATGAACGTCGTGGCCACCAGCGGCAGGATGGCCGCCACGATGGCCAGGCCCCGCGTCCACCGCAACAGGTATGCTGCCAGGCCCTTGGCGTCGGACTGCGCGATGACCCCGGCTACCACGCCCGCGAGAGCCACCAGGATCAGGATGGGGAAATCCTGGGTCTTGCCCAGGACGGCGGCGGGGTGCATGGCGAAGGCCAGCACAAACCCGCACACGGCCCAGGACGCCAGCATGGAGTTGATGAGCCAGCCGCGGGTCAGCACCTGCAGGCCGATCTGGGCCCGGGACAGGGATCCGTTCGGCACCTCGATCACGTGCAGGCCGACAGTGGGGAAGCCGCCCTGCACGTGATCGAACGAAGGGGCCGCTTCGCTGGGGCGCCCGGCCAGCAGGCTGGCCTCGACGATCTGCACCCCCTTGGGCGCGTCGATCTCGAAGTGGAAGCTGGCCGCGTTCTCGGCCGCGGGTACCGGGAACCGTATCCGGGTCGTGGTGAGGCCCAGCGCCGAGCACCAGACCCTGGCGTGCCAGGCCCCGAGCTTGTTACCCAGCTTGTACTGGCCTTCGGCTTGCTCGTAACCGGGCTCGCGGTAGTGCGGGTCCAGCGGCTCGTCGCAAGAGAACGTCAGCTTGCGCCGCCGCGGCGTGCCGGCCGGGATCATCACCCACAGCATGAAGTTGTCCGCCATGCGGTCGAGCACGGCCCGGAAGATGAGCTGATCAGCCAGGCCCAGGACGGCCGGGTCCGCGGTGCGGTGCTCCAGGGACCTGTAGGCGGCGGTGAGTGCCTCCTGGTCACCGCTGATCACCTGGTGGATGAACCCGGCCACCGCCCCGGCGCCGGCCGGATCCGCTGGGCCGCCGGCGGCGTCGGCGCAGGCCAGCAGCATGGACTCGGTGATCGCCTGGTTCTGGCGCAGGGTGGGCATGACCACGGACTTGCCCGCGTCGTCGCGAAGCTCGAAGTTGACCAGGGTCTTGCGGCGCATGACCGACAGCGGCACCAGCTGGTACGCCTGGCCGTCGTCCCCGCTGAAGACCGGGGCCTGCTCCGGCACGTGAAACTCGACGGTCACGCGGCGCACCACGGACCGGTCGTCGCGGAAGCTCACATGCTCGGTGCGGTGCGACACCCAGGAGCTCGACTGCAGCAGGAGCAGCAGGAGCCTGCGCCCGCACTCCTTGCAGCAGCGCGCGGCGGGATCCCTCCGGATCTCGGTCATGCTGATCACGCTAGGCAGCGGCCACGGCGCCACCCCGCCGAAGCTCAGCTCATGGTCCGCCGTGGGGATCTGCGTCCGGCTCATGCCCCGTCCAACCTCGCATCACGTCCTGCTTGTAGAGATAGAGCTTGGCGGGACGCCCCAGATACACGCGCGGACGATGGGCCTGCGCGGCCGCGCGTTCACCGAACCGCGCAAAATACGGTTGCGCCGCGGCCGGTGCCGGGGAACGATCCGGTGCGTGAAGCCGGTTCTGGTGACCGAGCGGCTGGCGCTGCGGCAGTTCACCGCCGCCGACGTGGATGGCCTGCTGAAACTCGACGGGGATCCGGCCGTCATGCGGTTCATCAGCAAGAAGACCAGGTCACGGGCGGAGATCGAAGCCGAGGTCCTGCCGCAGTTCCTGGGTTACTACGCGCGGTACCGGGACTTCGGGCACTGGGCGGCGGACACCCGGGACAACGGGGAGTTCATCGGGTGGTTCGGCCTGCGGCCGGTGGTGGCCACGGGCACCGCGATGGTCGACTGGGTCGACGCGCCGCTTCCCGCTCATACCGCCTCACTGGGTTACCGGCTGCGGCGGTCGGCCTGGGGCAAGGGATACGCGACCGAGGGGTCGCGGGCCCTGGTCCACCGGGCCTTCACCGAACTCGGCGTCGAGGAGATCGTGGCCACCACCATGACCGTCAACGCCCGGTCCCGGGCGGTCATGGAGAAGGCCGGGCTGAGGTACGCGCGCACCGTGCACCTGGACTGGCCGGACCCGGTGGACGGCACCGAACACGGCGACGTGGAGTACCGGCTGAGCCGCGACGACTGGCTCGCGGCGGCCGGCCGCTGAACCCGGGCCCGGCGGTCACCGCGCCGCGCCGGTCCCCCGACTCGCACTTATACCAGCGCGGGGAACAGGGCCTGCGCGGCGGCGACCGCCTCCTCGCTGTCCCCGCCGACCTCGAGCGTGAGCCGGCGGCCGGCCGCGCTGACCGACCACTGCGCGAAGGCGCAGCACTCGCGTTCGAGCGCGACCAGCGACCTCAGCTCGTCCTCGACGCCCGGGTCGGCGCCGAAGACCAGGCGCAGCCCGCGCTCGGTCCGCGACGCCTCCTGCAGGGCGCGGGCCGTCAGCGCCTCCCACCGCGCCGCCCGCTGCGCCCGGTCACCGGTCCCGAGCGTGCAGGCCACTGGGGATCCTTGATCGCTGCCCACGGCTCACCTCCTGGTCGAATGGACATGACGATAGGATCCTGCTAGTTAAAGCCGACTTTAAGTCAAGGACGGGACCGGTGCCGGATCAGCTGCTGACCATCGGCGAACTCGCCCGGCGCGCGGGGCGCCGCGCCTCGTCGATCCGCTATTACGAGCAGATCGGCCTGCTGCCGGAGCCGGGGCGGGTCGGTGGCCAGCGCCGCTACCGGACGGACTCGGTTCGCACGCTCGCAGTCATCGACACCGCGCAGCGGGCCGGGCTCTCCCTGGACGAGATCAGGGCCCTTCTCGGCGCCGCCCAGGGCTCCCGCGGCGCGGTCGAGCGACTCCGCCTCGTTGCGGCCCGGAAGGTGCCGCAGGTGACGGCGACGATCGAGCGTGCGACGCTGGTCCGGAAGTGGCTGGAACAGGCCTCCCGCTGCGAGTGCCCGACCCTCGAGGAATGCCCGCTGTTCAGCGAGGATGCCCTGGGCTGAGCGCGGCGGGCCCAAGGGACGATCTGCGCGGCCCGGCCGCTCAGCCGCCCGCGTACGCCTGCTGCAGCGCGGCGATGTCCAGCTTGGTCATCGTGAGCATCGCCGCGGCGGCGCGCCGGGCCTTCTCCGGGTCCGGGTCGGTGATCATGTCGAGCAGCACGGTGGGAACGACCTGCCAGGACACCCCGTACTTGTCCCTCACCCAGCCGCAGGCGACCTCCTGGCCGCCCTCGGACAGCCTGGCCCAGTAGTAGTCCACCTCGTCCTGGTCCGCGCACGGGATCACGATCGAGATGGCCTCGTTGAAGGTGACCTGCGGCCCGCCGTTCAGGGCCAGGAACTTCTGCCCGTTGAGCTCGAACTCCACGGTCACCACCGCGCCGGCCGGGCCCGGCCCGGCCTCGGTGTAACGGGCGATCCGGCCGATCTTCGAGTCGGCGAAGATGCTGGCGTAGTAGTTCGCCGCGGCCTCGCCCTCGGTGTCGAACCACAGGCAGGTGGTGAGCGCCTTGTCGGTCATCGATGCCTCCCTGGTACGCGAGCGGGTTTGGAGTTAGTGACCGGTCCCGGGCCGCGAACTCATCGGGCCCTGGCTTTACTGCTCCGGGCCGGGTAGGTAACCCGCCCGGCCGGCTGCACACCCTCCGCCCCCGCTGAGCGCGGCCGCGAGCTCGGCGTTGCGCCCGGCGAAGCCGGCCCAGCCGGCGGGCGTGACCGCCAGCGGGGAGGCCGCGCGCGATCGCGCGCAGGCGCGCTGGGACCAGTGGCACAGCCGCCCCCCGCGCACGCCGAAGCGCACCAGCACCCCGCCGGACCACCCGCAGGCGTCGAAGTCGCCGACGTCCATGGTGGTGACGCGCTGCGGGCCGGTCACCCAGTCCAGCGCGCTGATCTCGCCGTGGATCCGGCCCGCGAACTCGAAGGCGAGCGACTCGGCGGCGCGGCGGCTAAGCTGCTCCAGCTCGCCGCGGACGCGGGCGACGGCCTCCGGCTGGCGCTGCAGTACCGCGCCCAGCGTGCGCAGGAACGCCTCGCGGTGGGCCGGGCCGACACGGCGCGCCCGCGCCAGGCCGAGCTGCGTGCCGCGCAGGCCGGTACCGGTATAGGCCAGCGGAAAGACCCGGTTCAGCGCGGCCACCGCCTGCCGCGCCCGCAGGCCGCCGAGGTACGGGCCGAAGTACCGCACCTGGCGGGCGGGCTGCCTGCGGCGCACCACCGTGAGAGCGGGCGCGGACGGCCGCTCGTCCAGCCGGATGTAGACCACGTTCTCCTGACCGCCCGCCGTCCGGTTCCAGTCCGGCAGCGAGGTCTCCAGCAGGTTGCGTTCCAGCCAGGCGGCCTCGTGCGGCGAGTCACAGCTGACCGCCTCGATCCTGGCCACCCGGGCCACCATCGGGGCCAGATGGCCGCGGTGGCCCAGGCCCGACCAGTACGAGGCCACCCGGGGGCGCAACGCGGTGGCCCGGCCGACGTAGAGGACCGTTCCTCGCGCGTCCCGGAACCGGTAGACCCCCGGCCCGCCCGGCAGGCGCGCGACCGCCGCGGGTTTCTCCCGCCGGAGCAGCGAAACGGCTGGCACCAGGCCAGTATGCGACGCCAAGAACCGCGCCGGTCGTCACCGGGCCGTCCGCCTTCTACGATGTCGCGGGAGGTGATCACGGTGACCGACCGGGCGGGCGAGCACACGGCGATCGTGACGGGCGCCAACCACGGCATCGGGGCGGCGGCCGCCGAGGCGCTGGCCCGGCGCGGATGCGCGGTACTGTGCAGTTTCCTGCGGGTCCAGGATCCGGCCGACCCTGCCTTCCCGCAGGCCTACCGCGACCGCCGGATGCGCGACGCCGAGCCCGTGGCCGCGCGGATCCGGGACCGCGGCGGCCGGGCCGTGGCCGTCGAGGCCGACCTGTCCGACCCGGCGGCCCCGGCTGCGCTGTTCGACGCGGCCGAGGCGCAGCTGGGGCCGGTCGACATCCTGGTGAACAACGCCACCGGCTGGCTGGCGGACACGTTCGCGCCGGCCGCCGAAGACCGGCTCGGCCGGTCGCTGCGGCCGGTGAGCGCGCAGACCTGGCGGCAGCAGTTCACGGTCGACGCCATGGCCGCCGCCCTGCTGATCGCCGAGTTCGCGCGCCGGCACATCGCCCGCGGGGCGCAGTGGGGCCGGATCATCGGGCTTACCTCCGGCGACGGCCTGGGCTTCCCCGAGGAGGTCTCCTACGGCGCCGCCAAGGCCGCGCAGGAGAACTACACGATGTCGGCGGCGCTGGAGCTGGCCGGGTACGGGATCACCGCGAACATGGTCCACCCGCCGGTCACCGACACCGGCTGGGTCACCGAGACCGTCCGCCAGGCGGTGGCCGCGAGCCCGACCCTCTTCCACGTCGCCAGCCCGGCCGAGGTCGCCGAGGTCATCGCCTACCTGGCCTCGGACGCCGCAGCGCTGATCACGGCCAACGTGATCACGCTGCGCTGACCGGCGCCGCGCGGCGGCTCCTACGATGAGGGCTGTGCAGGCCTTCGAGTCGGTGTCGACCTGGCGGCAGCCCGCGCCGCCGCCCGCGTCGGCGGCGCGGTCCGCCCTGATCGGCGACGTGGCCGCCCGGGTAGCGGGCCTGGCCCCCGGCCGGCTCCGGGTCGCGGTCGACGGCCTGAGCTGCGCGGGCAAGACCAGCTTCGGGCACGAGCTCGCGGCCGCGCTGCGCGATCTGGGGCGGCCCACGGTCCGGGCCTCGATGGACGACTTCAAGAACCCGTGGCGCGAGGCGCGCGAGCTCGGCTACGACCGGCTCAGCGGCGAGGGCTACTACCGCAACGCCTACGACTTCCGCTCCGCCCGGGACCTGCTGCTGGCCCCGGCCGCCCCGGACGGATCCGGTGTCCTGGTGCTCTGCGCGCACGATCCGCTGACCGGCGAGGATCACCGGGGCACGACGATCACCGCCCCGGCGGACGGCGTGCTGATCGTCGACTCGATGTTCGCGTTCCGGCCCGAGTACAACGGCTTCTGGGACTACCGGATCTGGCTGGAGGTCGACGCCGGGCTGGCCCTGCGCCGCGGCGTCGCCCGGGACACGGCTATGGAGGGCGCGCGGGAAGCCGAGCGGGTGCACCGCGACCGCTACCATGCTGCCGAGATGATCTACATCTCCGAGGTCGGCCCGAAGTCCCTGGCCGACCTCATCATCGACAACAGCGACTTCGCGTGCCCGGTGATCCTGGGCGGCCGCGGCGCCGGCGCCCGCGCGGGCCGGGATGAGCGTCGATGAGCTGGGATTACGGGACGCTGGCCACCGAGATCTATGAGATCGACAAGCCCATAGGGCACTCCTTTGGGGACGTGGAGTACTACGCGAGCCTGCTGGCCGGGGTCAGCGGGCGGATCCTGGAACCGGGCGTCGGGACGGGGCGCATCCTCATCCCGCTGCTGGCGGCGGGCCACGAGGTCGAGGGCCTGGACACCTCCCCGCAGATGCTGGAAGTGTGCCGGCAGCACTGCCGCGACCGCGGCCTGGACCCGGTGCTGCACGAGGCGGACATGACCGCCTTCGTGCGGCCAGAGGCCTACCAGGCGGTGATCATCCCGGCCGGGTCGTTCGGGCTGCTCGACGGGACACCGGCCGCGCAACAGGCCCTGGCCCGATTTCGCGAGTCACTCGCGCCGGGCGGGCGCCTGGTGCTCGACATCGACCCTCCCCAGCTGATCGCCGGGCCGGAGCCGTTGCGGCACTGGCGCCGCGAGTCCTTCCTGTGGACACTCCAGGTCATGGACGCCTGGTACGACTCGGCCGCCAACCAGACCACCCGGCTGCTCCGTTACGAGAAGTGGCAGGTCGGCGAGTTGATCATGACGGAATTGCAGTGGTTCCGCCTGCAGCACTGGAGCCTGCGGGAGTTCGAGGGGCTGCTGGCCGGCGCCGGGTTCACCGACATCGGGGTGACGGCCGACCACCGCGATGACCGCCGGCCCGGGCCGGACAGCGACATCTGGACCTTTCACGCCACCCGGCCGTGACCGCCGCGAGCCCGGGAGACGACCTGGCTCGCCCGCCGGTGCCGTGATCATCTGTCCTATTTGACCGTGCGGGCCTACGCTTCAGGTACCCGGATTGTGCTTGAGGTCAGGAGCGTCACATGGCCGAAGCAGGTGCCCTTCCCCCGCTGGAGACCGCGGCGGCGGCCCGGGAGAAAGCCAAGCTACGGAAGGTGCTGGGGCGGTTTGACCTGGTGCTGTTCACCGCCTGCGCGATCCTGGGCTTCGACACCGTGGCCGCCTCGGCGCAGGCCGGCGCGCAGGCGGTCACCTGGCTGCTGATCTCGCTGGTGATCTTCCTGATCCCGTACGGGATGCTCACGGCCGAGCTCGGCTCCTCGTTCCCGGTCGAGGGCGGCCCGTACGAGTGGGCGCGGCTGGCGTTCGGCCGGCTGGCCGGCTCGATAACCGCCATCTTGTACTGGCTGTCCAACCCCACCTGGATCGGCGGGACGCTCACCGCGTCGACGATCGCCACGCTGGACGGCCTGGTCCTGCATAGACCGCTCGGCACGGCGGCCGAGATCATCGTCGGCCTGGCCTTCGTATGGGTCACGGTCGCGGTCGCGATCGTGGCGTTCCGCATCGGCAAGTGGGGCCCGAACATCGGCACGTTCGTGAAGATCGCCGTGTGCGTCCTGTTCACGGTGCTGTTCGTCGCCTACCTGATCCAGCACGGCCGCCCAGCCGGCGCGTCCGCGGCTGCGGACCTGAAGCCGTCACTGAACGGGTTCCTCACCGTGGTCGGCCTGCTGGTCTTCCTGTGGGTCGGCTTCGAACTCGCCAACGGCGCGGCCGAGGAAATGCGCAATCCGCAACGCGACGTCCCGAAGATGATCCTGCGGTCCGGCATCATCTGCGCCGTGGTGTACGGCCTGCTGATCATCGGGATCATCCTGGTCATCCCGAAGTCGGGGCTGTCCAGCGTGGCCGGCTTCGTCGACGCGTACAGCGCGGTGTCCGGGGTGTTCCACTCACACGGACTCAACGTGCTGTTCGCGGCCCTGCTCATCGTGACCCTGCTGGCCAGCGGCGCGGTATGGCTGGAAGGCGCCGACCGGACCCAGGCCATCGCCTCCCTGGACGGCGCGGGGCCGAAGTGGATGGGCCGGTTCACCAGCTTCGGTACCCCGATCGCGGTGAACATCTCGTCCGGCGTCGTCTCGTCCGCGTTCGTGCTCCTCATCTTCCTGGTAACCAGCGGCAAGCTGGCGAACTTCTTCGCGGTGATGCTGTCGCTCACCGTGTCCACCACCGCGGTCAGCTACTTCTTCATCTTCCCGGCCCTGGTCCGGCTGCGGCAGAAGTACCCGGACACCAGGCGCCCGTACCGGGTGCCCGGCGGCATGGCCGGCGCCTGGACGGCGGCCGTCATCACCGAACTGTTCGTGGTGGTCACGGCCGTCACCCTGCTGTGGCCGGGCGCGATCAACGAACTGTTCGGCCAGTCCTACTCGGTCGAGGCGAGCTGGGGCGTGTCCCGGGCGTTCTTCGAGTGGGTGACGCTGGGCGCGTTCGGGGGCATGGTCCTGCTCGGGGTGGTGTTCTGGGCCATCGGCGCCCGGAACGTCCGGCGCGGGCTGCTCGCGCCCGGCCGGGTGGAGCAGGAGGCGCCGTAACCCGGCCGGGCCGCCGCGGGATCAAGTCACGGTCACCGGGGCGGGGAAGCACGGCTGGCCTGCCTGCACAGCGGCTACTGTCGTGCCGGTGATGACGCTGCTGGCCGCGGGCGCGCCCGCGCGGCTGTCCGCGCCCGTGGTCTGGGAGACCGCGGTGGCGCGCTGGCTGCTGTTCGCCGGGCTGTCCATGGCCCTGGGCGGGCTGGCGGGCCGCGGGCTGGCCCGGCAGTACAAGGGCAGGTTCCCGGTCCCGCTGCCGACGCCATGGGCGCTGCGCGGATCGGTGCTCGGGGCCGCGGCGAGCGCGTGGCTCGCGCTGATCGCGCTGAGCGGCGCGGGCCTGGTGACCGGCCTGGCCCACGCGCCCCGGCTGTTCTCCGCCACCCCCGGCGCGACCGCCGGGGTGGAACTGATCTCGTTCGCGGTCGCGGCGCTGCTGCTGCGGCTGCGCCAGCCGCGCTGGAGCGTGCTGCCGCTGGTCGTGGTGGTGGCGGCCGAAGGGCTGCGCGCGCACCCGGAGACCATCGCCCCGGTCGTCGGGGCGCTGATCACTTACTGTCACCTGCTGCCCGCGGCCCTGTGGGCCGGGATGCTGCTGTATATCCTGCGCGCGGCGATCGCCTGGCGGGAGTACCCCGACGAGATGCGGGGCCTGGTGCGGCTGTACGCCGCCGCGGCGGCCTGGTTGTTCGCGTTCCTGGTGATTACCGGCGTGATCTCGGCCTTGGTGCTGGTGCCGCTCGGCTCACTGCCGACCACCGCCTACGGGCGCGTGCTGCTCGTGAAGGCGGCTCTGGTGCTGGCCGCCGGGTGCCTGGCGGTGGCCGGCCGGGTGTGGCTGCGGCACCGGCCCGAGCCCGGCACCGGCCCGGCGCTCGCCACCCGGCTGGAATGCGCCACGCTCGCCGTGGTGCTGGCCGTCACCGCCCTGCTGACCGCGCTGACGCCCCCGGCCACCCCGATCAAGCCGGCCGCGGCCGTCCAGCAGCACCTGGCCGGCCGCTGAGCCCGCCGGTCACTCCGCGGTGGGATCCTGGGCCGGCATGACCTGGCCGCGGGCCTCGCCCAGGCCGACCCGCATCCCGTCTGGCCCGGCCGCCGTGGCCGTGATGACCAGCTCGTCACTGTCCGCGAGCCAGGCGCGCGTGGTCCCGTCGGGCAGCGTCAGCGGCTCGGTGCCGTTCCAGGTCAGCTCCAGCAGGCAGCCGCGCTGACCCGGCTCGGCACCGCTCACGGTGCCGGAGGCGTACAGGTCCCCGGTGCGCAGCGACGCGCCGTTCACCGTCAGGTGGGCCAGCATCTGCGCCGGGCTCCAGTGCGTGGTGGCGAACGGCGGCCGGGAGATCACGTGGCCGTTCAGGCTGACCTCGAACTCGATGTCCAGGCCCCAGTCATCCGACTCGGCCAGGTAGGGCAGCAGGTCGGTATCGCGCGACGGCGGCCGGACCCGGGCGTGCTCCAGGGCGGCGAGGGGGACCACCCAGGGCGAGATCGTGGTGCTGAAGGACTTGCCGAGGAACGGTCCGAGGGGCGCGGACTCCCAGGCCTGGATGTCGCGGGCCGACCAGTCGTTGACCAGGCACACGCCGAACACGTGCTCGGTGAACCGGCCGAGCGGGACCGGCTCGCCCGTGATGGACTCGACGCCGACCACGAAGCCGAGCTCGGCCTCGAAGTCGAGCCGGGCCGACGGGCCGAATACCGGCCCGGCGCCCGGGTCGGGCCGGGACTGCCCGTACGGGCGGCGCACCGGGGTGCCGGACAAGACCACGGTCCCGGACCGGCCGTGATAGCCGATCGGCAGGTGCCGCCAGTTAGGGGTCAGCGCCTGGGCTCCCGGCCGGAATATCCGGCCGACGTTGCTGGCGTGATGCTCGGACGCGTAGAAGTCGACGTAATCGGCGACGGTGAACGGCAGGTGCATCGTCGCCTCCGCCGCGGGCACCAGCAGGTCCTCGAGCGCCTCGCGGTACTCGTCGCCGCTGAGCCAGCTCGTGAGGGCCGAGCGGACCTGAGCCCAGGCCAGGTCCCCGGCGTCGAGGAACGCGTCGAGCCGCCCGGCGCTGAACAGGTCCGCCCGGCCGATGAACAGCCGGTACGACGCGGCGGTCAGGTCGAGCACCCGGTCGCCGACAGCCACCCCGACCCTCGGCTCGGTCGGCCGGTCCGGGGTGGTGAACGAGCCGTACGGCAGGGTCTGCAGACCGAACGGGTGGTCCGGCGCGACACCGAGCCAGCCCGCCGCCAGGGTCGGTGACATTGGTCCTCCTCCGGGTCGGCCGCGGGCTCCGGGGACTGAACTCTCCCATCCGTCGATCGCAGGCTCAGGGTATGCGGGCAGCCACGGGCAGGATGAAAGGGTTCGCGGGGGCGAAGCGACGTCGACGCTATCAGGCCCGGACGCGGACCACTCGCCGCGGAGGGGCCTCCCCGCCCCGGCCGCGGCGCTTTCCACGGCAAATGCCGCAGCGTTTTCCGCGGTAAATGAACCTTTTCATGCGCTGACGTCACGCCAGGGCACTTTGGCGGTCGCGGGGAGGATGAAAAGGGCTCAATGCCGGTGGCATTACCAGGTTTTTCCGCCGTGCGTGAGAGGCCGCAATGGGACGGTGGCCGCCCCCCTGACGGCGGCTCAGCCGGTATGCGGCTGCGGTACAGAGAGCACTCTGCCGCGGTACAGGCAACATCCGGCTGCCGTTCAGGCATGCCGCGCCGCAGGTCAGAGTGGCGTCCGGGATTCCCCATTCGGCGGGCAAGCCACCATTTAGGCGAGACGCTCCTAAGATAGCGGGGGCGCTGCGCCCGAACGGCCCGGCCGCGGGCCGCGGCCGGGCTATGACGAAACCATTGCGAGCTGATTTCAGGTCTTGACACGATTGATCGGGTGGTTTCAGGCTTATGCCTCGTGAATCTGGCCGGGCGGGCGGTTGCGGGAGCTACTCCCGGTCTCGGCCGCCGCAGGCCGTCAGCCTGTTGCCGCGCCGACCACAGTCACCGTTCTGCCGGGCCACCCGGCCCGCCCCGTGCCGTCATGTAGCCAAGGAGGGCTTTCATGAGTCTGTTCCGCCGCCCGATACGGGCTGGCGCCATCTCCGTCATGGGGCTGGCGATGATCGCGCTAGGCGGCGCGTTCAGCGTGCCCGCCATGGCCGCGACGTCGTCAGCCGCGCCGCAGTTCGTGGCCATGAAGGACAGCGTGCCCGCCACCTCCGACGCCCGGACCGGGCTGTTCCACAGCTCGTCGATGTCCGTCCAGGTGGTGCTGGCGGCCCAGCACCAGGCTCAGATGAACGCCCTGCTGGCCAGCCTCTACAACCCGGCCAGCCGGGACTACCAGCACTGGCTGGCCCAGGGGCAGTTCAACGCGCGCTTCGCGCCGACCTCTGGCGCGCGGGCCGCGGTGGCCGGCTACCTGCGAGGGGCCGGCCTGCGGGTCACGACGTCCAGCTCGCCGTTCCTGGTCCGCGCGACCGGATCGAGCCAGCAGGTGTCCAGCGCGTTCCGCACCACGCTGAGCACGTACCGGGACTCGCACGGGGTCACGTACTACTCCAACTCGACGGCCGTGCGGCTGCCGAGGTCGCTCGTCTCCGGCGTGGTCGGCGTGGTCGGGCTCAGCAACACGGTGCGCGAGCACCCGATGGTCACCCGCATCAACAACGTCATGCGCCCGGGCGGCAAGTCCGCCGGGGCGCCGCCGAGCTGCCAGACGACCTATCCCACCAATGCGCAGCTCTTCGCTTTCTATATCGACAGCGCCCCGCTGCCGTTTGGCTACGGCGGCGGGCCGGGCTGCAACGGCCTGACGCCGTCGCAGACGAACTCGATCTACGGCGCCCCCCGCGTGGGCCCGAGGGGCAAGGGCGCGGGCGCGACCGAGGCGGTGTTCGAGCTCTCGGCCTACCAGGAGTCCGACATCGCCACCTGGGCGCACCCAGTTCTACGGCCGGCACTACACCCCGCCGCTGAAGAACGTCAACGTGGACGGCGGCCCGCTGAACCCGATCTGCCCGGCCGGTGACACCTGCCCGCCCGAATTCAACGGCTACGCCGGGGACATCGAGGTCGACGCCGACATCCAGATGCAGCTGGCCGTCGCGCCCGACGTCCGGCACCTGATCGTGTACAACGCGCCGAACGACTTCACCGGGCAGACCGAGCTCGACGAGTGGACGGCGATCGCCAACGCCGACCGGGCCGACGTGGTCAGCTCGAGCTGGGCGGTGTGCGAGAACGATGCGGGCGCGGCCTACGTCCAGGCCGAGAACACGGTCTTCGAGCAGATGGCCGCGCAGGGGCAGAGCGTGTTCGGTGCCGAGGGCGACACCGGCGCGTTCTCCTGCATCCGCTCGGACGGCACCACGATCGTCAACGTCCTCGACCCGCCCTCGCAGCCCTGGGTGACCAGCGTCGGCGGCACGTCGCTGCAGAGCGACAACCCCGGCGCCAACCCGCACCCCCGGTACCCGCGCGGCGTGGAAAGCGTCTGGAACGTCGGCAACCTGTGCAGCGACCAGGGACCCAACGCGGCGAACGACAACCAGGGCGGCTTCTTCTGGTGCGGCGCGACCGGCGCCGGCGGCGGCGGGTCCAGCCAGTGGTGGGGGCGCCCGTTCTACCAGCGCGGCCCGGGGATCAACAACCCGTACACCACCCACGGCAACGGCACCACCCAGTGCGCGCTGGCCAAGGTGGGCACGCCGTGCCGCGAGGACCCCGACATCTCCGCCAACGCCGACGAGTTCACGCCGTACGCCGAGTACTGCACCGGCAACGCGAACACGCCGAACAGCGTGTGCGCGACGTTCAGCGGCGGCCAGACCCCGCCCGGCTGGTTCGGGATCGGCGGGACCAGCCTGTCCTCGCCGTTGTGGTCGGCGATCATCGCGGACCGCGACAGCTACCAGCGGCACCGCAGCGGCAACATCAACCCGCTGGTGTACCTGCTGTACAACATCAACCGGGGCCGGTACTTCCACGACATCACCGGTATCGGCCAGTCCACCGACAACAACGGCCTGTTCCCGACCGTGCCGGGCTATGACCTGGCCACCGGGATCGGCACGCCGAAGATGGCGGCGCTGATCACCGGGCGGCTCTTCTAGCCCAAAGGCGGAACTGAGAGCCCGGCCGCGCGGGAGCGGATCACCGCCCCGCGCGGCCGGGCTCTTGACTGCCCAGGATCGAAGTAGCTTGACGTCGAGATAAATCCGGGCTAGGTTGAACGTAGATAGCTTGATGTCGAGATATTGCCGCGGAAGCGCGGGCACGGGCACGGGGGAGCCGTGGTTGCGGGAGATGCGATGGCGGCGTGAGACGCGGGCGGCGGGACGCACGGTGGCGGGTCAGGACGAGCAACAGGCTGGAGGCCACGATGACACCCAACAGCTTCGGCAGTCGCGGCACGCTGCAGGCCGGCGGGACCGGGTACGAGATACACCGGCTGGACCGGGCGCCGGGCGCCGGTGACCTCCCGTTCTGCCTCAAGGTCTTGCTGGAGAACCTGCTGCGGACCGAGGACGGCGTGAACGTCACGGCCGACCACATCACCGCGCTCGCGTCGTGGGATCCCGCGGCCGAGCCCGCCACCGAGATCCAGTTCAGCCCGGCCCGGGTGATCATGCAGGACCTGACCGGCGTCCCCGCGGTGGTCGACCTCGCGACCATGCGCGAGGCGATGCGGGACCTCGGCGGGGACGCGGGCCGGATCAACCCGCTGGTCCCGGCGGAGCTGGTCATCGACCACTCGGTGATCGCCGACGTGTTCGGCCGGCCGGACGCGTTCGAGCGCAACGTGGAGTTCGAGTTCCAGCGCAACCGGGAGCGTTTCGGATTCCTGCGCTGGGGCCAGGAGGCCTTCAGCCAGTTCAAGGTGGTGCCGCCGGGTACCGGGATCGTGCACCAGGTGAACATCGAGCACCTGGCCCGGGTGGTCATGACCGGCGGGGCGGGGGCCGGCGGCGCCCCGGCCGCCTACCCGGACACCTGCCTCGGCACCGACTCGCACACCACCATGCAGAACGGGCTCGGCGTGCTCGGCTGGGGGGTCGGCGGCATCGAGGCCGAGGCGGCCATGCTCGGCCAGCCGGTCTCGATGCTGATCCCCAAGGTGGTCGGGTTCCGGCTGACCGGAGAGCTGCCGGACGGGGCGACCGCGACCGACCTGGTGCTCACGATCACCGAGTTGCTGCGCAGGCACGGCGTGGTCGGCAAGTTCGTGGAGTTCCACGGCGAGGGCGTGTCCGCCGTGCCGGTAGCCAACCGGGCCACGATCGGCAACATGAGCCCGGAGTTCGGCTCCACCTGCGCGATCTTCCCGATCGACGCGGAGACCATCAGCTACCTGCGGCTGACCGGGCGCGGCGACGAGCACGTGGCGCTGGTCGAGGCGTACGCCAAGGAGCAGGGGATGTGGCACCAGCCGGACAGCGCGGCGCGGTACTCCGAGGAGCTCGAGCTCGACCTGGCCACGGTGGTCCCGTCACTGGCCGGGCCCAAGCGGCCGCAGGACCGGGTGGCGCTGACCGACGCCAAGAACGCGTTCCGCGAGGCGCTCGGCTCCTACGTGCCGCTCGGCATCCTGGACGAGGAGATCGCCGACACGTTCCCGGCCTCCGACCCGTTCACCCCGGAGAACAACGGGACGGTTAGCGACGACGAGCCCCAGGCGCCCCCGGTGGCGGCCGGTGGGCGGGCATCCGCCCCGGTTGACGTGACGCTGGACGACGGCACGAAGACCTCCGTCGACCACGGCTCGGTCGTGATCGCCGCCATCACCTCGTGCACGAACACCTCCAACCCGTCGGTGATGGTCGGTGCCGCGCTGCTGGCCAAGAAGGCGGTCGAGGCCGGGCTGGAGCGCAAGCCCTGGGTGAAGACCACCCTCGCGCCGGGCTCCAAGGTGGTCATGGACTACTACGAGCGTGCCGGGCTCACCCCGTACCTGGAGAAGCTCGGCTTCAACCTCGTCGGTTACGGCTGCACCACGTGCATCGGCAACTCCGGCCCGCTGCCCGAGGCGATCAGCGAGGCGGTCGCCGCCAGCGACCTGGCCGTGGTCTCCGTGCTGTCCGGCAACCGGAACTTCGAGGGCCGGATCAACCCGGACGTGAAGATGAACTACCTGGCGTCGCCGCCGCTCGTGGTGGCCTACGCCCTGGCCGGGACGATGGACATCGACCTGACGTCCGAACCGCTCGGAACCGGCCCGTCCGGGCAGCCGGTATACCTGTCCGACCTGTGGCCGTCGCCCGCTGAGGTCTCGCACATCGTCCAGAACGCGGTGGCCGCGGAGATGTTCACCCGCGACTACGCCGACGTGTTCGCCGGGGACGATCGCTGGCGGGAGCTCGAGGTGCCGCCCGGCCAGACGTTCGCGTGGGACCCCGAGTCGACCTACGTGCGGCGCCCGCCGTACTTCGACGGGATGCCCGCGGAGCCCGAGCCGGTGACCGACGTCCACGGCGCCCGGGTGCTGGCCCTGCTCGGCGACTCGGTGACCACCGATCACATCTCGCCGGCCGGGGCGATCAAGGCCGACAGCCCGGCCGGGGAGTACCTGATCTCCCGCGGGGTGCAGCGGCGCGACTTCAACAGCTACGGCTCGCGGCGCGGCAACCACGAGGTGATGATCCGCGGCACGTTCGGCAACATCCGGCTGCGCAACCAGCTGGCCCCGGGCACCGAGGGCGGGGTCACCGTCAAGCTGCCCGAGGGCACGCAGACGTCGATCTACCAGGCGTCACAGGCGTACCTGGGCGAGGGCACCCCGCTGGTGGTGCTGGCCGGGAAGGAGTACGGTTCCGGCTCGTCGCGGGACTGGGCGGCGAAGGGGACCGCGCTGCTGGGGGTGCGGGCCGTGCTGGTGGAATCCTTCGAGCGGATCCACCGGTCCAACCTCATCGGCATGGGGGTGCTGCCGCTGCAGTACCGGCCGGGGGAGTCCGCCGCGTCGCTCGGGCTGACCGGGCACGAGGTGTTCGACGTGCTCGGGATCGAGGCGATCAACTCCGGCCCGGTACCCAGGGAGGTGACCGTGCGGGCCGACGGACGGGAGTTCCGCGCGGTGGTGCGGATCGACACCCCCGGCGAGGCCGAGTATTACCGGCACGGCGGCATCATGCAGTACGTACTGCGGTCGCTGCTGGCCCGGGGCTGACCAGCCCCCGGGCGAGCGGCTGGCTCAGCCGGCGGCCGTGGAGCCCGGGACGGCGGCGAGCTGGCGCATCAGCGCGGCGAACTGGTCGAACGACAGGCTCTGGTCGGCGTCGGACAGGGCCTGGTCGGGGTCCGGATGGACCTCGATGAGCAGGCCGTGCGCGCCCGCGGCCCGCGCCGCCCAGGCCATCGGCGCGACGTAGCGGCGCTGCCCGGTGCCGTGGCTCGGGTCCACGATGACCGGCAGGTGCGACCGCTCGCGGATCACGGCCACCGCGGACAGGTCGAGGGTGTTCCGGGTGGCGCTTTCGAAGGTCCGGATGCCCCGCTCGCAGAGGATCACCTGCTGGTTGCCCTGCGCCACCACGTACTCGGCGGCCGCGAGCCATTCCTCGATGGTGCTGGACAGCCCGCGCTTGAGCAGCACCGGCCGGTCCACCTTGCCGAGCTCGCGCAGCAGGTCGAAGTTCTGCATGTTGCGCGCGCCGACCTGGAGGATGTCCGCGGCCTTGGCCATCCGCTGCACCTGGTCCACCGCCATCACCTCGGTGACGACCGGAAGGCCGCTCTCGCGGCCCGCGGTGACCAGCAGGTCCAGCCCGTCCCAGCCGAGCCCCTGGAACGCGTACGGCGAGGTACGCGGCTTGAACACGCCGCCGCGCAGCACGTGCGCGCCGTGATCGCGGACGAACTTCGCCGTGCCGCTGATCTGCTCGCCGCTCTCGACCGAGCACGGCCCGGCCATGACCACGAAGCCGTCCCCGCCGACCAGCACGTCGCCGACGCGGATGACCGTATCCGCCTGCCGGGCGGCCCGGTCGACGAGTTTGTACTGCCGGGAGCGGCGGACGGCGGGCACCTCGACCGCCGCAACCGCCTCCAGCGTCTCGGC
>Ga0306920_100002529_pt1 | contig 23084 bp, 21 predicted proteins | sample flu12Cox44000170_FD_204666 | JGI IMG/M metagenome (GOLD analysis project Ga0306920, IMG submission 204666) | Lab enrichment of tropical soil microbial communities from Luquillo Experimental Forest, Puerto Rico - flux4day.12C.oxic.44.000.170 (v2)... | ecosystem: Environmental > Terrestrial >...
CAATCCCGCCGGCCGCAGGATCAGCACCAGCGCCATGATGACGAACACCACGATGTTCGAGGCTTCCGGGTAGATGACCTTGGTGAAGCCTTCGACCAGCCCCAGCATCAGGCCGCTCACGATGGCGCCGAGGATCGACCCCATGCCGCCGATCACTACGACCGCGAACACTACGATGACGAGCTCGCTGCCCATGTGCGAGTTCACCAGCACGACCGGGGAGGCGAGCACTCCGGCGAGTGCCGCGAGCGCCACCCCGCCGCCGTAGGTCGCCGCGACCAGCAGCGGCACGTTGACCCCGAAGGCCTGCAGCAGTGCGGCGTTCTCTGTGGCCGCGCGCAGCGTCGCGCCGAGCCGGGTGCGCTCGATGACGAACCAGGTGCTGAAGCAGACCACCACCGAGGCGAGAATCACCCAGGCGCGATACCGCGGCAGAAACATGAAATGCAGGTTGAGGGCGCCCGTCAGCGATTCAGGCACCGGATAGGACTGCCCGCTCGCGCCGAAGACCTGATGGAGCGAGCCCTCCACGATCAGCGCCAGTCCGAAAGTGAGCAGCAGCCCGTAGAGCGGATCGAGGCCGTACAGGTGGCGCAGCAGCAGCCGCTCCACCACCACGCCGAGCAGCCCCACCGCGAGCGGCGCCAGCAGCAGGGCAACCCAGTAGTTGATCCCGAGGTACTGCAGGCCGAGGAGGGCGGCGAATGCTCCGAGAGTGTAGAAGGCGCCGTGCGCGAAGTTGACCACGCCCATCATCCCGAAGATCACCGCCAGCCCGAGACTGAGCAGTGCATAGAATGACCCGTTGACCAGGCCGAGCGTCAGCTGCCCGAGTATCACCGGGACCGGGATGCCGAGGACCGTGCTCACGGCGTGATGGGCGCTGGGGCTGGCAGGACGCAGTGGCGTGCTGACACCGCCCGGTGCGCCAGCACGGCTACTTCGGTGCGAGCGCGCAAAGGCCGGTGATCGGTCCGAACGCCTCCTCGCCGCTCATCTTCCTGATGATCTTGTAGTAGTCCCAGGGATACTTCGATTCCTGCGGCGTTTTCACCTGCATCACGTACATTTCGTGGATCATGGCGCCGTCGGCGCGGATGTAGCCGCCCTTGGCGAACATGTCGTTGATCTTGTCCTTCTTCAACTGCGCCATCACCTTGTCGGGGTCGGTGGTGCCCGCGGCCTTGACCGCTTTGAGATAGGTCAGTGTCGCCGAATAGGCCCCGGCGTGGTCCATGGTTGGCTGACGACTCATCTTGGCGAAGAAACGCTTGGCGAAGGCGCGCGTCTCATCGTTGAGATCCCAGTACCAGCCAGTGGTCAGGTACAGTCCCTGCGCTGTCTTGAGCCCGAGGCTGTGAATGTCGGTGAGGAACACGAGCAGCGCCGCTGGCTTCATGGTACGCGTGATACCGAACTCGTTCGCGGCCTTGAGCGAGTTGCTGAAGTCCGTGCCGGCATTGGCAAGGCCCAGCACCTGTGCACCGGAAGCCTGCGCTTGCAGTAGGAAAGAGGAGAAATCCGCCGCGCCGAGCGGGACGCGTACCGCGCCGACGTTCTTGCCCCCGTGCGCCTCCACGACCTTCGCGGCGGCAGTCTGCAGCTGCGTACCGAAGGCATAGTCCGCGGTCAGGTAGAACCAGCTCTTGCCGCCGGCATTGACCATGGCGGTCGCGGTGCCGTTGGCGAGCGCGGTGGTGTCGTACACATAGTGAACCGAGTAGGCCGTGCAGTCCTCGTTGGTGAGCGAGGCGCCGCCGGCACCGATCACGATGAACGGCACCTTCTTGGCGCCCGCGACCTTCGACATGGCGATGTTGACCCCGGTGTTGGAGCCGCCGAGCAGCAGGTTGAGGCCCTGCTGGTCGGCCCACTCGCGGAACTTGGAGGCGCCGATGTCGGGCTTGTTCTGGTGATCGGCGCTGAGCACGGTGATCTTCCGGCCGAGCACCGTGCCACCGAAATCGGCGATCGCCATGTTGATGGCCTCGACGCCGCCCGCGCCCTCGACATCGGCGTACACACCCGACATGTCGTCGATGTCGCCGATCACCAGCTGATCGCCTGCCGCGTGCGCCGGGTACGGGCTTGCCGCAACGAAGGTCGCCGCACACAGCGCCATGGTCCACCTGCTCAATGTCATTGGTCTTCTCCTGAGTAGGAATGGGGTCCGCTCAAACGCCGAGATATTCGTGCAACAGCGCCATTTTGGCCTGAAGCTCGCAAGCCGCGAAGCCCGCCACGATCCTGCCACGCTCCATTATGTAGAAGCGGTCGGCGAGCGGCGCGGCGAAACGGAAGTTCTGCTCTACCATGACGATGGTGTAGCCGCGTTCGCGCAGGCGGCGGATGGTGCGTGCGAGCGCCTGCACGATCACCGGCGCGAGCCCTTCGGAAATCTCATCGAGCAACAGCAGCCGCGCCCCGGTGCGCAGAATGCGTGCCAACGCCAGCATCTGCTGCTCGCCGCCCGAGAGCCGCGTCCCCTGGCTGTGGCGCCGTTCCTGCAGGTTGGGGAACATGTCGTAGATTTCCTCGACCGCCAGACCGTCCGCCGCGAGCGGTGGCGGCAGCAGCAGGTTCTCTTCCGCGGAAAGGCTCGCGTAGATGCCGCGCTCCTCGGGGCAATAGCCCACCCCGAGGCGGGCGATGCGGTGCGGGGCGAGCGCAATCGCCTCCTGACCGTTGATCAGCACCGAGCCTGAGCGGCTGCCGACGAGCCCGAGCAGCGACCGCAGGGTCGTGGTGCGGCCGGCGCCGTTGCGACCGAGGAGCGTCACGACCTCGCCCTGATCGACGTGGCAGCTAACCCCGTGCAGCACGTGCGACTCGCCGTAGTAGGCGTGCAGGTCGGTCACGCGCAGCGATACCGCGCTCATGTGGGTGCACCTGCGAGCGCCGTGTCGGCTGAGCCCATGTAGGCTTCCATCACCAGCGGATCGCGCGCGACCTGCGCATATTGGCCGCTGGCGATGACCTTGCCTCGCTGCAGTACCGTGATGGTGTCCGCGATGCGCGCCACCACCTGCATGTTGTGCTCCACCATCAGGACGGTGCGATCGGCTGCGGCCTGGCGGATGAGGGAGGTGACCCGGGCGACATCCTCGTGCGCCATTCCCTGGGTGGGCTCATCGAGCAGCATGAGCTGCGGCGCCATCGCGAGCGTCGTGGCGAGCTCGAGCGCCCGCTTGCGCCCATAGGGCAGCTCGACGGCACGGAGGTGAGCGAAGTCACCGAGGTCGACCTGCGCGAGCAGCGCGCGCGTGCGGGCATTGAGCACCGCGAGGCTCGAGGCCGGCTTCCAGAAATGAAAGCTCGTCGAGAGCGTGCGCTGGAGGGCAATGCGCACGTTCTCGAGCACGGTCAGGTGGGGAAAGACCGCCGACACCTGGAACGAGCGCACGATGCCGCGGCGTGCGAGCTCGGCGGGCTTCGCGAAGGTGATGTCCGTGCCCCGATAGAGGATCTGCCCCCGGTCGGGGATCAGGAACCTGGTGAGCAGGTTGAAGAAGGTAGTCTTGCCGGCGCCGTTGGGGCCAATGAGCGCGTGAATCTCGCCGCGGCGCACGCGCAGATCGACCTCGCTTACGGCGACGAAGCCCTTGAACTGCTTCGTGAGGCCCCGCGTCTCGAGGATGAAGTCATCGGCCGAGGTCTGCGGCACCGCCGCCATCGGGAGCTCCCCCTGCACTCCGCTCCGGCAGGGAGTCTATCGGGAGTCCCGCGGCGAGGTCGAGCGAGCTAACCGCGGTTCGGGCGCTGGACGAGCTCGAAGCTCACCCCCGAGAGCGCTTTGACGAGCTCATCGAACTCGGGTGGCCGCGCGGGGGAGCCATCGGCGGTGATGGCGAGCCGGTACAGGTGCTGGTCGACGATCACGTAGGTGAGGCAGGTGTAGTGGGTGAGGTCCGAGGAGCTGCTGCGTGCATCCACCACCGTCCAGGCGCTGTGACCGCCGAGGGAGGTTGGTGCACCGAGCGTCTTTGACTCGACGCCGCCGTGATAGCGGCGGTCGAGCAGTGCGCGATACCTGGGGTCGGCAACGTCACTGCCAACCGGGACCGGGTTCTCCTCGCGTTGGATGTTGAGCTCAGCGGCACCAAGGTGCATCACCGCGTCGTATCCGGCGGGCTGCTCGGTGACCTGCGGCTTGGTCGCGGCACTCGGTACGGCTGTCAGGCGCATGCCAAGCTCAGGCAGGTCAACTTCGTTCGCCTGTGCCGCCAGCGGCCACAACAGCACCACAGTCAGGAGGCCTGCACCGGATCTGCGCATGCTGGCGATATTAGCATCCAGACCGCGCTGCCTCGGGCGGCGGAAATCATTAGACTTGAACAACCCATGGAACGGCCAGCAAAGCGCAGGAACCGCCGCACTTCTCGCCTTAAGCCGCGGGATCACACGCCGCGCAGCGCGCGGCGCGGCCGCGGCAAACCGGTTCCGGCGGCGCCGGCGGACAGTCCGGCGCTGCAGGCCATCTGGCACGTGGTGTGCAGCATTCCGCGCGGGCAGGTCTCTACCTATGGCGCCGTCGCCCGTGCCGCCGGATTCCCCGGGCGAGCGCGGCAGGCGGGATTTGCGCTGCGGGTGGCGCCGGCGGCTCTCCATCTTCCATGGCACCGGGTCGTCGGAGCGGGGGGCCGCATCGTGTTCACCAGGTCCTCCGCCGAGTACCAGGAACAGGCGCGCCGGCTGCGGGCGGAAGGCGTCCCCGTGACTGCAGGCCGCGTCGCGCCGCGGGCGCTCACCGACCTCACATGAACCCGGGGGCCCGCAGGGCGGCACTCACGACTGTCGACGCGCACACCACCCCTCATCCGGAGCCAACACGTGCCGCCATGGACGCCCTGAGCCCGGGCTTTGTCGCCCTCACGCTCGTGCTGCTGCAGCCCTCCGTCGCTGCGCCGCCGGGCGAGTGGGTCACAGACCCGGCCATACAACAGCGGCTCGCAGCCGGGGATGTGGTGGTGGCCGCGAGCCCCATCGATCCCGCCCATCCGCGTGGCCGCGTCCGGGCTGCGGTCCGCATCGAGGCATCGCCCGAGGCCATCTGGTCGACCGTCACCGACTGCCGGCAGGCGCTGGCCTTCGTCCCGGGCCTCAGGCACTGCCGGCGCCTAGAGGGTGCGCCCGATGGCAGCTGGCAGGACGTCGAGCACGAGATGCGCTACTCGTGGCTGCTGCCGAGCGTGCGTTATGTGTTTCGCGCCGTTTATGAGCCACCGCATCGCATCGATTTTCACCGCATCAGCGGCGACCTCAAGCAGGAGGAGGGCACATGGCTGCTCACGCGCACGGCCGATGGGACCGGCACGGTTGTGGAATACGAGGTGTATGTCGATCCCGGCTTCTGGATTCCGCAGGCGCTCGTGGCACGCTCGCTCCGCAAGGACATTCCCGCGGTGCTTACCGGGCTGCGCGCGTGCGTGGAGCATGAAGCCGGTCAGTGTGTCACGCACTAGCACCCGGCCGCTCCCGCGGGGCGGCTGTCTGGCTGTATTGCTGTGGCTGCTGTCGGCGGTAATGGCCGGCTGTAGTGGCGGCAGCAGTCAAGCGAGCTCAGCGCCGCCGGCGACACCTCCTCCGCCTCCAACCCCGACTCAACACACCGACATCGTGACCTACAAGAACGACCTCGCACGCACCGGCCAGAACCTCACCGAGTCGGTTCTCACGCCCGGGAATGTGAAGTCCGCGAGTTTCGGACTGCTGCGCATCCTCACCGTCGACGGCAAGGTCGACGCCACGCCGCTGTATCTTTCCGCGCTCACCGTGCAGGGCGCGGCGCACAACGTGGTGTTCGTCGCCACCGAGAAGGATTCGGTGTATGCCTTCGATGCCGACAGCGGGTCGCTCCTGTGGCACGCGTCGCTGCTCGGGAGCGGCGAGAGCGTGAACGACCTTCCCGGCTATGGCTGCTCGCAGATCACGCCCACGATCGGAATTACCTCGACCCCGGTGATCGACCGCGGCGCCGGGTCGCACGGCATCATTTATGCCGTCGCCATGTCGGTATCGCCCGGAGCCAACACTTACCACCAGCGGCTCCACGCCCTGGATGTGACCACCGGGGCGGAAATGCTCGGCGGCCCGATAGATATCAGCGCCACCTACCCGACGCTCGGCGGCAGTACGAGCTTCGATCCGGCGCAATACGCAGAGCGTGCGGCACTGCTGCTGTCAAATGGCACGCTCTACCTCAGCTTCACCTCGCACTGCGATGCGCCGCCGTACACCGGGTGGATCATGGCTTATAGCGCCAGCACGCTCGCGCGCACTGCGGTGCTCAACGTCGCACCCAACAGCGGCGGCGTGGGACCGGCGATCTGGATGAGTGGCGGCGGTCCGGCCGCAGATGCCGCCGGCAATGTCTACCTGCTCACCGCCAACGGCGTCTTCGAGACGACCCTCGATGCCAACGGGTTTCCCAACCAGGGCGACTACGGCAACAGCTTCCTCAAGCTTTCGGCTACGGGCGGCACGCTTACGGTGAGCGACTACTTCACCATGTACAACGTGGTGAACGAATCGGGCAGTGACCAGGATCTCGGTTCAGGCGGCATCCTGCTGTTGCCGGATCTGACGGACTCCGGCGGCACCGTGCGGCACCTCGCAGTCGGTGCGGGCAAGGACGGCAACCTGTATGTCGTCGACCGCGACTCCATGGGCCGCTTCAACAGCAGTACCAACAAGATCTGGCAGGAATTGGCCGGAGCGCTCGCCGGCGGTATCTTTTCGACCCCGGCATACTTCAACGGCTCGCTCTACTACTGTCCGTCCAACGGCCCGCTGCGGGCGTTCACGGTGACCGCGGCACGGCTTTCCGCCACACCGAGCTCGCGCACAGCGCTGAGCTTCATACCCCCGGGCACATCTCCCGCCATCTCGGCGAACGGTACGAGCAACGGCATCGTCTGGGCACACGAGAACACCAATCCCGCGGTGCTGCACGCCTTCGACGCCGCCGACCTGGCGCACGAGCTCTACAACAGCACGCAGGCGCCAAACGGGCGCGATCAGTTCGGAGCCGGCAACAAGTTCATCACCCCGGCGATTGCGGACGGCAAGGTGTTCGTCGGCACCCAGACCGGCGTGGCGGAATTTGGTCTGCTGAATTGAGGGCCGACGGTCACGAGGAGAGTGCCAGCATGAGTCGCTTCGATCGCGAGCGCGGCAGCTCCCTCGGGGCATGGATTCTCTGCGTCGGGCTGCTCGCGGCGGCGACTCCGGCGGCCGCGGCAGAGGAGTTGGCACTCACATCCCCGGAGAGCGCAGGGCTCTCGGCACAACGCCTGGCGCAGCTGGAGCAGGCGATTCGCGCCGGCGATTTCAAGCAGGTCACGAGTGTGCTCGTCGCCCGCGGCGGGCGCCTCGCCTACGAGCGGTACTTCGATGCGGAGGGGGTGGACGGACTGCGCAACACGCGTTCGGCCACCAAGACCGTCACCGGCATGCTGGTCGGGATCGCCATCGATCGGGGGCTGCTCTCCGGGGTCGATGCGCACGTGCTCGATTTCTTTCCGGAGATGCAACCGCTGTTGAATCCCGATCCGCGCAAGGCGCAGATCACGGTGGAGGACTTCCTCACCATGAGCTCGCTGCTCGAGTGCGACGATGAGAACTCATTTTCGCGCGGCAACGAGGAGCGCATGTACCTGGTCGAGGACTGGGTCCGTTTCACCCTGGATCTGCCGATCCGGGGTTTCCCCGACTGGGTGCCGAAACCAGCTGCCTCCCCCTACGGGCGCAGCTGGAGCTACTGCACCGCAGGCGCGACCACGCTCGGGCCGCTGCTGCAGCGCGCAACCCGGAAAAGCGTGCCCGATTTCGCACGCGACTACCTGTTCGCGCCGCTGGGGATCACACACCTGCGGTGGCAGTTCCAGCCGCTCGGTGCTGCCATGACCGGCGGCGGCCTCAACCTGCGCAGCCGCGACCTGCTGAAGCTGGCTCAGCTGTATCTGAACGGCGGTGACTGGAACGGCAAGCGCCTCCTGTCCGCGGACTGGGTCCGCCGCTCGATAACCCCGCACGCCAACGCCCGCGAAGACACCGACTACGGTTATCTGTGGTGGCTGCCGACTTTCCATGCGAACGGGCGCAACTTCAGTGGGTTCGCCATGTACGGCACCGGCGGCAACAAGGTCTATGCCTTTCCCGCCGAGCAGCTGGTGGTAGTCATCACCACCACGAACTTTCGTGTAGCAGGCGCTGGAGCGCTCACTGAGCGGCTGCTCACCGAGTACATCCTGCCCGCGCTGCAAAAAACACCTTGACCTTGGGGCCGGGGACGGATCAGGGTTAGGACTGTCGCCGGGCGCAGGAGAAAAACATGCAGCGTAGCGTGCACGAATATCTCAAGGCACTGGAAGCCGGGGACGCGGATCGGGCTGCAGCGTTGTTCATCTCCGATGGTTGGGTGGAGTCCCCGTTTCTCGGGCGGCTGCCGGTGCGCCAGTACGTGAGGAAGGTGGCGGACGCCTCGCGCGGAACCAAACTCACGGTGCACGATGTGCTCGTGAGCGCTGAGGGTCATCTGCGGGCGGTGGCCTACTACCAGTACGACTGGCGGCTCAAGGACGGTTCGCGGGTGTCATTCGACTGCGCCGACGTCTTCAATTTCGATCCGAGCACCGGCCACATCCAGTCGATCGTGCTGGTTTACGACACGCATCCGGTGCGAGCGGTGGTGGAGAACAAGTACCCCTGAGAGATTCGTGTGGTGCCGCTCCTACCTCGGCGTCCTTGCGAGCTTGAAGCCCGCGTAGCAAAGATAGGCTCCGAGCGCGAGCGTCACGCCGGCATACAGCAGGTACAGCTGCTGGTAGCGCAGCTGAGCCAGGTATAGCTCCGCAGTCTGCACCGGCGGCAGGCCAACCAGGGCCACACCCTTGAGCAGCGTCAGCCATCCGATGGCAGTCACCATGACCGGAGCCGGTCCACCCGACCAGACGTTGTGGACGAGGATGATTGCGATACCCGCGAACAGGCACCAGACGCCGAGCACATACATCAGTGGCCGGTCATGGAGGAGTGCGGCTACGGTCGCAACCGTGCTCTGACGCTGCGCGAGCATCGCAAGAGCGATGATGAGGCAGTAGAGGCCGAGCAGGCGGCAGAGGAAGCGGGTTTCTTTTGACACGGGATCTCCGGGGCCAACGATCAACAGCGAGCGGCGCGGTGTTGCGGATGTTACGCCCATCGTGCTGCCTGCTGGCGCACGCTCCCGCTGCGACCCATTGCCTGATCGTCCGGCCCGGTGTGAAACTGGAGTTTGACCCTCATGGCCGGAAATCCGGCCTGCGAGCCAGGAACATTCATGTCAACGCACGCATTGCGAGAGTTCTCGGTTAGCGGCAGACATTGGCGACTCGTGATTTATAGCGCGGGGCTGCTACTCGCCGTGCAGTCCCCGCTCACTGGCGCGCAGAACCCACCGGCTGCCCCCGCGGCAAATGATCTCCGGGCCGCGCGGCTGGGGTGGGGGTCTGACCCCGCGAAACGCTGTCCGGAGCTCCGACAGACTGTCGCGCAAGAGGGCGCGGTGGCGGTGATGCAGTTCATGGTGGGCCCGACCGGAGTGCCCTCGCGAGCCTCCATTCACTCCTCCTCGGGGTCGGCAGGGTTTGATGCGGCCGCGATGAGCTGTGTGCTGAAGCTGCGCTTCCAGCCGGCGACGCGGTACGGGGATGGCGAAGCGATCCAGTCCTGGCAGCAATTCGCACTGAAATGGGAAGGCGCGGTGAGTGCGCCGCAGGCCGCGCGTTGCGAGCCGGCTGGCAGCGCGCAGAACTCAGTGGTTGTGGCAGAGGTCAACGAGGGCGGTACAGCGGACCACAATCAACCCGGCCCTGCGGTGACCAGAGCAGGAATATGCGTCTGCGTCGATGAGACGGGCAAGGTGCTGCAAGCGCCCGTGCTGACGAATTCCTCCGGCAATCCGGGCGTGGACAAAGCCGCACTCGAGCTGTCCTCAGCCGCGCATTATCGGCCGGCAGCATCGGCGAGCGGGCAGCCAACTGCAGGCTGTTTCCGCTTCAAGGTGGGAATCGAGCTGAAATGAGCGCGCAGCGCCCGCGGCCAGCACCGCACATCGCGGCGCTGTGCGCAGGCGCCGGCCTCGTATTTCTTTTGCTTTCGGCTCCCGCGCACTCGCAGGGTGAGGGTCCGCGCGCATACATCCTCGGGCCGGTGCCTGCCCAGGCACTCAACGTCTACGGGATGTTCGGTCGTGGCAACGCCTCCTTCAATCCGGGCTCAGTCGTTGCAAGCGGAGAGGTCGATGTCAACGGTGGCATCATCGAGTATGCGCACAGCTTTGCGCTCGCGGGCAAAGCCGGTTCGTGGCTGGTTTCGCTTCCCTTCGGGGAGGCAATCCGATCGATCAGCATTGGCAGCGCCTCGCACACGGACTCCCGCTCGGGAATCGGCGACATGCAGCTTACGGCCGCGTTCGGCCTCCTTGGATCACCTGCACTCAGCGAGAAGGATTACGAGACTTACCGGCCACGGTTTGCCGTGAGCCTGCTCTCGCGCCTGTACATTCCCACCGGCGAGTACGACCGCAACTCGCCGGTGAACCTCGGGCAGAACCGCTGGGCGCTGCAGCTTGGACTCCCTCTGGCTTATTACTTCGGTGAGTCCTTTTCTGATCCTTCGCTGACATCGCTCGAGCTCATCCCCTCAGTGATCTGGTACGGCGACAACAATGAGCCCGCGTCTGGCAATCACAGCAGTCAGGCGCCGCTCATGCAGCTCGAAGGGCACTGGACCCGTAACCTCAATGAGAGCTGGTGGGTGGCGCTCGATTCGATCTTCATTCAGGGAGGCGAGACGACGACCGACGGCGTGAGCGATCACAACCGGCAACGCTCGTTCGCGCTCGGTGCGACAGCGAGCGTCGCCGTGAGCGATGCGGTGTCGGCCACACTCTCATACACCCAAGAAGTGAGCCGTAACAACACTGGTGTGGGCGGCCGCGCAATCCGCCTGCTCGCCGAGTTCTCGCTCTAGGATCGCACTCCGAACCGGCCTAACCGGCTCGGCACTACCAGGTACCGCATCGTGCGCGTGGCCGGGACGCAACTCTTCGTCGCGGATCTCGACGCGATCGACGGTACACCGGTCCTCGATCTCAAGCCGGTGATGAGCGAATTCCTGCCGCGTCACGCGGTTCGTCAGCCGCAGTGGTCACACCAGCTCATGCGCGAGTACTGGTCGCGCCGCAGCTGATGCGCTGCGGCCACGTGCGCATTTGAGGAGTGCGCAAAATGCGTTAGCTCCTTTGACGTTCCTTCATGACTGGCCCGCGCGCCGCAACATCGGCGCGGCGCAACCCGCCATGAGCGAAGCCGGGACGGCGATTGCAGCGCATACGCACGCGCTGTGCGCGTCCCAAAAAAATACGAAAGATACTCGTCGCACTGCGCGTGTCTGCCAAAAGACATTCATCGTTGGCGCCACATGGTGCGATAATCGGGGTTTGCGGGGCGCACCCGGGAGATGCCGCAGCGGGAATTCGTCACTCGTTGCGCATCGCGCGGAATTCATCCCGGCGAGTCTTCACCAGGACCTAAGGATGGCGTCGCAGCTCGAAGGGCAGGAACGCCGGCAGCGGTCTTTTCGCTGTCAAAGCGCATTCATGTGTCGCAGCTATGCTCTGCAGCCTCACGGAACTCTTACCCAGGTCAGGACATCACAAGAGCTGCGCGAGCCGCAGCGCGCCACATCGCATTGAGGGGCAATCGATCGAAACACCGAAAGGGATCACACGGATTCGGAAGGAGTTTGAAATGACTACAGTCGGCCCGCGTCAAAACAGTTCTGTGAGGCAGAAAGTTCCCATCGGGAAGGTTCCTGTTGGAAGAAAGAATGCGCAGAAGGAGGACAAGATGACCGAGATTGCACCGTCTGCGGCGAAGCTTTTCGCCTTCACCATCGACGCGAATACGGCACGGATCGTTAAGCTCGAGACGCTCGACGCCAGCGGCGCCCGTCACGAGCTGTCGGAGGAAGAGAAGGCGAGCCTCGCGCGCGAGGAAAACGCCAATGGGCTCGAGGATGTGGTCGAGCGCGCATTTGAGGCAGGGATTGCCTGCGTCTTGGGGGGCGAGGAACCTCAGGAGAAGAGCGAAGAGTCCGCCGAGGATGCGGAACTGCGCCACATGCTGCTCACTCCATTGATCGAGCACAGCCCGGCCAAGCGCCTGATAGAGCGTGAGGCGCTGACTCGGGCGATTCTTGGAACGTTGATTCAACACGCGACGAAGCCAGCAGCGGACGCCGAAGACAGCCCGAGCGCGGGACTGCCGTCGGAGCGCGCTGCCTCTGCTCGTGCAAACTGATGACCGTCAGGAGGACCGTATGAATGACACTATCCTCGAAAATGAGGAGCTCGCACGCCTTGCTATCGGTCGCCGCGGAATACGCCGGCGGCGGTTGAGTCGTGCACTGCTCGCGCGCCTCGTGGGTGATCGTTACGAGGCCGAGGACGAGGACTCTGACAGCGATGAGGGAGATGACGGGGAGGGACGGCGCGTCGTGCGCTTGTTGATCGGAAGCCGGCTGCTGCGCCGCCGCCGCCTGCGCAACCTGCTGCTCGCACACCTGTTGCGAGAGCGTAGTGAGGCGGAAGACGAAGACTATGAAGGCGAGGAAGGCTCCGACGAAGATGACACTGGCAAGGAACGGCGGTTGCTACGCCTGCTGATCCGTAGTCGGCTGCTGCGCCGGCGGCGCTTGCGCAATCTGCTGCTCGCGCATCTGCTGCGGGAGCGTAGTGAGTCCGAGGAGGATGAGGACGAGGGCGAGGAGGCATCGGGCGAGGAAGAGTCCGGCAAGGACCGAAAGCTCGTGCGCCTGCTGATCGGTAGCCGCATCCTGCGCCGCCGGCGTGCGCGTCGCATGCTGCTTGCGCACCTGCTGCGCGAGCACGGGGAGTCGGAAGACTACGAAGACGAGGGTGAAGATGAGTCCGGCGAGGAGGGCGAGGGCGATCATCGCCTGGTGCGCCTGCTGATCGGTAGCCGCATGCTGCGTCGCCGGCGTGCTCGTCGCATGCTGCTCGGCCACCTGCTGCGCGAGCGTGGCGAGTCGGAAGAGGACGAAGACGAGGGCGAAGATGAGTCCGGCGAAGAGAGCGATGGCGATAATCGCCTGGTGCGCCTGCTGATCGGCAGCCGCATCCTGCGTCGCCGGCGCGCTCGTCGCATGCTGCTCGGCCACCTGCTGCGCGAGCGTGGCGAGTCGGAAGAGTACGAAGACGAGGGTGAAGACGAGTCCGGCGAAGAAGGTGACGGCGATCATCGCCTGATGCGGCTGCTCGCCGGCCGCCGCATCGGCCAGCGGCGGCGTGCACGCCGGGCGCTGATGGCGCACCTGATGCGCGAACGCGAAGAGGTGTGAAAATCACCATCGCGTAGGTGGCATAGTGCCTTGACGCGGCCGGAGGTGACCCCTCCGGCCCGCTTCTTACCGGCTCCCCGCACTGTGACGCACGTCGGGGAGCACAGCTGTGCCCATCGCTAGCATCTTCGGCAGGAGGTGCGAATGCGGTGGCTCACCGTGCTGGTTGCGGGCGTGCTATGCAGCGCGCTCTGTCTGCCGGTTACTCACGCGGCCCAATGGAAACGCCTGTACCGCACGGCGGACAGCTCCGTCGAGATCGATCTCGCGGGCGTCCGGCGGCAGGGCGATGTCGTGCTCGCGTGGGTGAAATTCTCCTACGACAAAGAGCAGTCTGATTCCGCCAAGGGCTCCTACCGTTCGATGCTGCAGCTGTGGGCTTACCAGTGCGGACTCGGGCGCCACGCGCTCATGCAGTTCGCGGAGTACAGTGGTGCAAGCGGGGAGGGCAAAGTCGTGGCATCCGACGCACGTGACCGCTACGACTGGAGCTATCCTGAGCCCGACACGATAGGCGAAGCTGCCATGAAGCTTGCGTGCAGCCGGGCGCCAAAGGCCCCGGCTCCGAGCGGCGCGCCAACTTCGCTCTGACGCGGCAGACTCTTATACGCAACGCGGCCGCGCGACCGGCGAGGGCACGTCGGGTACTATGCGTACATGAAGGTCGCGTTCGGCGCCGTCGCAGTGCTCTTCCCCTTGCTGTGTCAAAACGCGAGAGCCGACACGCACTGCTACACCTTCCGTAATGACTCAGCCATGGTCGTAACGCTGAATTTTTCGTACCAGCCGGCGACCGGCAGTGTGATTACCGGAGCCGCGCTCGAGCCCGGTAAGACCTATCCCTTCGACGGCAGGCCCTGGTGCTGGAATCTCCCGGAGGAGGTCACGGCCGTGGTGACCGTTTCGGGCACGGCGGCACCCCAGTGGAAGGGGACGCTGTTGCTCGGCAACCGTGCGGGGTCAGCTCCTTCGGGAACCTACGTCGTCGGTGCACTAAAGGCTGGCAGCGCTCCTGCTGCGGCACCCGCTGTTGCCGCCGCGGCTGCAGCACCTGCCGCGAGCGCCGCGGCTAAATCGCCGGTAGTTGGCGCGGCGGCTGCAGCACCGGCCGCGGGCGCCGCGGTTGCAGCATCTGCCGCGCCTGTCGCCGCCGCTCACTCAGACCCGTGCCTTGCCAACCCATTTCCCGACAGCGACAGCTACTGTCTGACGGCACTCGAGACCGACGTTCACATCAACTGTGGGATCGGGCATACGGGAGTCAGCGGCACCCTCATCGTGAGTCATCTCACCGTGAAGTGCCGCAGCGGCAGAAAGCTGAAACTCACCTGCGGAACAACCACTGGCGGACGCCAGAAGTGCAATCTCAACGATCAGGAGATCTGCACGGATGACTATGTGAGAAGCGCGGCGGATTACTGCGGGCGTTGACGCGCGCCGCCGGCGGGCGCTGCAGCGGTCCCCACCACAGCTTATGTAGACTCCCCCCCTCGATGAGTGTGATGTCCGTCACATCGCAATGGTGATGGCGCTCACACTGCTTGACGCACTCCTGCTGCATCGCCGCAAATATCCTCGCTTCAAACAGCCGTGCCTTTTGCTTGTGGGCCGGCGAGGAGGAGGAGTGTCATGAGGAAACTGACGTGTGCAATTGTTGCCGCGGGCTTGGTTCTGGTCGCCGGTACGGCCATGGCAAGCGTCGCGAGTTCGTCGGAAGGCGGCGGTCCAACTTGCAACGGTGCTGCATTCCAGGGCGTCATCTGGCCGCCGGATCATAAGATGGTAGCTGAAACCATTGTGGGCATGGACATGAGCCTCACAATAACTATCTTCAAAATCCAGCAGGACGAGCCGGTCGAAACGGTCGGAAGTGGCAATACCGAACCGGACGGATACATCATCAACACTGCGACCGCGACCTCGACGACCTCGACGGCCTATGTGCGCGCAGAGCGTTCGGGCCTGGGCACGGGCCGCATGTATTTCATCTGGTACACCGCTACCGATGCATGGGGCCAACAGTGCACTGGATTCGTGCAGGTAGTGGTGCCTCACGATCAGGGCCAGGGAATCAACCCGGTCGACACCCAGCAGCGCTACGACTCGACCCTGCTGTTCGACTGATCTGCCGAGGCACTTCCCGCGAGCCACCGGGCCTTGGCCCGGTGGCTCGCCGTGATCTGATTGACCGGCACGAGTCATGCAGCGGCAAGCGCCTTCCCGCGCGGTGCTCCGGTGAGGTGAGCGCGCGGTCAGTCAAGCTGCAGGGTGATGTGAACGACGCCGTCTTCGCGCTTCTTTTCTGATCTCAGGCCGCTGCGCTCTAACACCCGCAGCATCGCCGTGTTCTCGGGCAGCACCTCAGCGATGAGCTGTCTCAGCCCGGCGGTGCGTGCCAGTGTCACGAGATGGCGCAGTAGCGCACTGGCTATTCCCTTACCCTGGAATTCATCGACGACCGTGAAAGCGATCTCGGCTGCCCCTGGACGCACGATGATGTAGCGCGCGCCCGCAACGATGAGCTCATCGCCGGCCGCGCGTCTGATCGCCACAAGCGCGACCTGATTGACGAAGTCGACATCGACGAACGAGGTTACTTCCGCCTCACTGAACTCGCGCCGCACACCGAAGAACCGCCGGTAGAGGGAACGGTCGCTGGTGTGCTCGGTCGCGACGAGGAGTGCCTGGCGGTCGCTCGGCCGCAGCGCCCGGATTTCGATGTGCTCTCCGTTGCGCAGTCGTTCCTCTACGGAGAAGCTCGCGAAATCGGGCATAGAGCTGATGATAACGAGCTCATCTGAAGGCGCACGTGCGCGATCGCGGGTGCCGGCAACGGCTGCGCTGACGCTCAGGCGTAGCCCCTAAGACTCATGCCGGAGGTGGGCGCAACGGGTATACGATCGTAGAGAAATCGGCGCGCTCGCAGCGCGAAATGTGTGACAGAAACGTGACAGCTCACTGAGCGCTCAGCCTGGAGCCCACGGCGTCAACGGAGGAACCGCAAATGGCCAGTCGGGAATCATCGCACGCCAGCGCGCGCCATCCGCTCTCGAACGAAGAGCTGCAGCAGATGCATGCCTGGTGGTGCGCCTGTAATTATCTCGCCGTCGGCATGATTTATCTGCGCGCGAATCCGCTGCTGCGGGAACCGCTGAAGCCCGAGCACGTGAAGTATCGGCTGCTTGGCCACTGGGGCACCAGCCCAGAACTGTCGTTCGTGTGGACACACCTCAACCGCATCATCAAGCGCGACGACCTCGATGTGATATTCATCGCCGGTCCAGGCCACGGCGCACCGGGTGTGCTCGGCCCCGCCTACCTCGAGGGAACCTATTCCGAGGTCTATCCGGAGAAGAGCCAAGACCTCGAGGGGCTGCAGAAATTCCTCATGCAGTTCTCCTTCCCCGGCCACATTGGCTCGCACTGCACGCCGGAGACTCCGGGGTCGATCCACGAGGGCGGGGAGCTCGGCTACAGCCTCGCACATGCCTACGGCGCCGCATTCGACAACCCCGATCTCATCGTCGCCTGTGTAATCGGCGATGGCGAGGCGGAGACCGGGCCGCTGGCAACCGCCTGGCACTCGAACAAGTTCGTCAATCCGGTGCGCGATGGTGCGGTGCTGCCGATCCTCAATCTCAACGGCTACAAGATCGCCAATCCCACGGTGCTGGCACGCATCACCCACGAGGAGCTCGAAGCGCTGCTGGTCGGCTATGGCTACAAGCCCTACTTCGTCGAAGGCTCCGAGCCGGGCAAGATGCACCAGCTCATGGCCGCGACGCTCGATACGGTCATCGCGGACATCCGTTCAGCGCAGAAGAAGGCGCGTGACAGCGGCAAGGCCGAGCGGCCGCGCTGGCCGATGATCGTGCTGCGCACGCCCAAGGGCTGGACCTGCCCCAAGGAGATCGCGGGCCACAAAGTGGAGGGTTCGTGGCGTGCGCACCAGGTGCCGATGGCGGATGTGCGCACCAATCCGGCCAGCCTGAAGCTGCTGGAGAGCTGGATGCGCAGCTACCAGCCCGAGGAGTTGTTCGATACGAACGGCCGGCTGCGCGCTGAGCTCAAGGCGCTCGCGCCTTCCGGCCCGCGTCGCATGAGCGCCAATCCTCATGCCAACGGCGGACTGCTGCGCCGGGAGCTGAAACTGCCCGCTTTTCGCGACTACGCAGTCAAGGTAGCCAAGCCCGGCGCGGTGCTGCACGAGAACACGCGGCCGCTGGGGGATTTCCTGCGTGATGTCATGCGCAACAACATGACGAGCTTCCGCGTCTTCGGCCCGGATGAGACCGCCTCCAATCGTCTGCAGGCGATCTACGAGGTCAGCAAGAAAACCTGGATGGCGGAGATGCTGCCCGAGGATGCCGACGGCGGCGAGCTCGCGCGTGACGGACGCGTGATGGAGATGCTCTCCGAGCACACCCTCATGGGCTGGCTGGAAGGCTATCTGCTCACCGGCCGCCACGGGTTCTTCCATACCTACGAAGCCTTCGCGCACGTCGTCGATTCGATGTTCAACCAGCACGCCAAGTGGCTGGACATCAGTAAGAACCATGTGCGCTGGCGCGCCCCGGTCCCCTCGCAGAACATCCTGCTGTCATCCACAGTGTGGCGGCAGGATCACAACGGCTTCTCGCATCAGGACCCCGGATTCATCGACCTCGCGACCAACAAGAGCCCGTCGGTCACCCGCGTCTACCTGCCACCGGATGCCAACACGCTGCTGGTAGTCGCGGACCAGTGTCTGCGCTCGACCGATTGCATCAACATCATCGTGGCGGACAAGCAGAAGCACCTGCAATTCACCACGATCGAGGAAGCGGTGGTCCACTGCGCCAAGGGGATCGGTATCTGGCGGGCGGCGAGCAACGACGAGGGCTCGGAGCCCGATGTCGTCATGGGCACCTGCGGCGATGTCGCTACCCAGGAGGCACTGGCTGCCACCGCGATCCTGCGGGAGCGGCTGCCGAATCTTAAGGTGCGTTTCGTGAACGTGGTAGACCTTTTCAAGCTGCAGCCTGCGAGCGAGCATCCGAACGGCTCGAGCGAGCGCGAGTTCGACAGTCTGTTCACGCGCGACAAGCCGGTGATCTTCAACTTCCATGGCTACCCGTGGCTGCTGCACAAGCTGTTTTACCGTTTCGCGAACAGCGAGAACATTCACGTGCGCGGCTACAAGGAGAAGGGCAACATCAACACCCCGCTCGAGCTCGCCATCCTCAACCAGGTCGACCGCTTCGACCTGGTGATCGATGTCATCGATCGCGTACCCGGGCTCGCGGTGCGCGCGGCGCATCTGAAGGAGGAGATGAAGAACGCGATCATGGACAACCTCGCGTATGCACACAGTGAGGGTACGGACCGCGCCGAGATCGCCAATTGGGTATGGCCGTCGTGAGCAGCAGGCCGGCGGATGCGTCCGCCGCGCGTGCGCAGCCGGCGCGCGCGAGCGGCATCAACCCGCTCGCTGGCCAGCCGGCGCCTGCCGAGGTGCTGATCGATCCGCAGAAGCTCCGCGAGGAGTACTACCGGCGCCGGCCCGATGCCGGCAATCCGGCCGAGCGCGTCAGCTTCGGCACCAGCGGGCACCGTGGCTCGGCGCTGCGCGGGTCCTTCAACGAGTTCCACGTGCTCGCGATCACGCAGGCGATCTGCGAGTACCGCAGCAAGGAAGCGATCGGTGGACCGCTTTACATCGGCAAGGACACTCATGCGCTGTCGGAGCCCGCGTTGCATTCCGCGCTGGAGGTGCTCGCCGCCAACGCTGTAGAGACCATGATCGATCGCGAAGATGGCTACACGCCGACACCAGTGGTGTCGTACGCCATTCTCACCCACAACCGCGATCCGGCGGCGCGGCGCGCGGATGGCATTGTCATCACGCCCTCGCACAATCCTCCCGAGGACGGCGGCTTCAAGTACAACCCACCGACCGGTGGCCCCGCCGATACCTCGGTGACGCGCTGGATCGAGGAGCGCGCGAATGCGCTACTGGCAGGGTCGCTCCAGGGCGTGAAGCGTGTTCCCTACGAGCAGGCGCGCCGTGCCGCGACGCTGCACCGACACGACTACATGGGCTCCTACGTGGCAGACCTGGGTGCCATGGTCGACATGCCGGCGATCCGCAGCGCGCGGCTGAAGATCGGTGTGGACCCGCTCGGAGGGGCGGGCGTCGCCTACTGGCGGCCGATCGCCGAGCGCTACGGACTCGAGCTGCAGGTGGTGAACGAAACCGTCGATCCGACCTTCCGGTTCATGTCGCTCGACTGGGACGGGAAGATCCGCATGGACTGCTCCTCGCCCTACGCGATGGCGCGGCTGATCGGCTTGCGCGAGCGCTTCGACATCGCCTTCGCCAATGACACCGACGCCGACCGGCACGGCATCGTCACGCGCACCGCCGGCCTCATGCCGCCGAACCATTACCTTGCCGCCGCGATCTCATACCTCTTCACTCGCCGGCCGCGCTGGCGGGCCGGTGCCGCGGTAGGTAAGACGGTGGTGAGCAGCGCCATCATCGATCGCGTCGCGAGCAAGGTCGGTCGGCGGCTGTACGAGGTTCCGGTCGGATTCAAATGGTTCGTGCCGGGACTGCTCGATGGCTCGCTCGGCTTCGGTGGCGAGGAGAGTGCGGGCGGCTCGTTCCTGCGGCACGACGGGCAGGTGTGGACCACGGACAAGGATGGCATCGTGCTCAACCTGCTCGCGGCCGAGATCACGGCCCGCACAGGTCGTGATCCTTCCCAATTGTATGAGGAGCTCACGCAGGAGCTCGGCGCCCCGACCTTCGAGCGTATCGACACGCCTGCCACCAAGCAGGAGAAGGCAGCGCTGCTGAAGCTGTCCTCCGCCGACATCGGCACAACGCAACTCGCCGGCGATCCCATCCAGGAGATGCTCGTCAATGCGCCCGGCAATGGGGCCGCGATTGGTGGGCTCAAGGTGCTCACTGCGAATGGCTGGTTCGCGGCGCGGCCGTCCGGGACGGAGGATGTCTATAAGCTCTACGCGGAGAGCTTCCGCGGAGCAGATCACCTGCAACGCATCCAGGCCGAGGCGCGCGCACTCATCAGTGATGCGCTCAAGCGCTCGCTCGGAGCGGGAGCCTAGCGCCCGCACCGTCTGCCGCGAGGACGGCAACATGGCAGCGCAGCAAGTTTTCTTGGTCCGGCATGGCGAGACGGAATGGAGCCTCAATGGCCGCCACACGGGTACTTCCGACATTCCGCTCACCGAGAATGGGCGCCAGGTTGCGAGGCTCTGGCAGCCCTACGCGGCCGTCCGGAACTTTGCGCTGGTGTTGAGCAGTCCGTTGCAGCGCGCACGGCAGACCTGCGAGCTCGCCGGCCTCGCTGCGCAGGCGCAGATCGACGATGGCCTCAGGGAGTGGAACTATGGCGATTACGAAGGCCTCACGCCGCAGCAGATCCGCAGCGCGCAGCCCGAGTGGCTGATCTTCCGCGACGGTTGCCCGGGCGGCGAGAGCCCGGAAGAGGTGGGTGCACGCGTCGATCGGGTGATCGCAGGCGTCCGCGGCGCGAAAGGGGACGTGGCGGTGTTCGCGCATGGGCACCTGCTGCGGGTGTTTGGAGCCCGCTGGCTCGGGCTGCCGGCGCCGGCGGGCAGCCATTTCCTGCTCGAGACCGCCACCTTGTGCGTGCTGAGTTCATATCATGGCGTGCCGGCGCTCAAGCGCTGGAACGCGCCGCTCGTCACCGTGGGAAGGGGTATCCGTGAGCACGAGACCATCGGCCCTCATGACACCGCCCGCTGAGTCCATCCGCACCGGGCTTGCCACCAGCAACCTGCAGCGCGCAGTGCTCGACAATCTCCTGTGCCTGCAGGCGCGCTTCCCGCGCATCGCCACCGCGCATGACTGGTACATGGCTCTGTGCTACAGCGTGCGCGACCGGATGCTCGCGCGCTGGGAAAGCACGGTGCGCACCTACGAGCGGTGCGACGCGAAGGTTCCCTGCTATTTCTCGGCGGAGTTCCTCATCGGTCCGCAGCTCGGCAACAACCTGGTCAACCTCGGCATCGCCGCCAACGCTCGCGCGGCGATGGCGGCGCTCGATCAGGACCTCGATGTGCTGCTGGCGCTCGAAACGGAGCCCGGGCTCGGCAATGGCGGCCTGGGGCGGCTCGCCGCCTGCTACCTCGATTCACTGGCAACGCTCGAAGTGCCGGCGATCGGTTACGGCATCCACTACGAGTTCGGCATCTTCGAGCAGCAGATTCGCGACGGCGCGCAGACCGAGGTCACCGACAAGTGGCTGCAGAAAGGCAACCCCTGGGAGATCGAGCGCTCCGATGTCACCCCTTACGTGAATTTCGGCGGACACACCGAGCCGTTCACGGATGCGCAGGGACGTTACCGGGTGCGCTGGATTCCGACTCAGCGGGTCAAGGGTGTCGCCTGCGATACACCGGTGCTCGGTTTCCGGGTAAACACCTGCAACACGCTGCGCCTGTGGAAGAGTGAAGCGGTGGAGTCTTTCGACTTCCAGGAGTTCAATGTCGGCGACTACTACGGGGCGGTGCAGCAGAAGGTCATCTCCGAGACACTCTCCAAGGTTCTCTACCCGAACGATGAGCCGCAGATCGGCAAACGGTTGCGGCTTTCGCAGCAATACTTCTTCGTGTCCTGCTCGCTCCAGGACATGCTGCGCCTGCTCGATCTCAACCGCCAACCGGTGACGCGCCTGCCCGAGCTGTTCGCGGTGCAGCTCAACGATACCCATCCGGCCATTGCGGTGGCGGAACTCATGCGGCTGCTGGTGGATGAACGGCTGCTGCCGTGGGAGCAGGCCTGGGAGCTCACGCGGCGCACACTCGGCTACACCAACCACACACTGCTCCCGGAGGCGCTCGAGACCTGGGAACTGCCCCTGTTCCGCAGCCTGCTGCCGCGCCCGTTGGAGATCATCTACGAGATCAATCGCCGCTTTCTCGAGGAGGTGAGGCGGCGCTATCCAGGGGACAGCGCGCGCCTCGCCCGGCTGTCACTCATCGATGAATCCGGGGAGAAGCGCGTGCGTATGGCAAACCTCGCGACGGTGGGAAGCCACGCTGTGAACGGCGTGGCCGCGCTGCATTCCACGTTGCTGCGCGAGACGGTGCTGCGCGACTTTGCCGAGTTGTGGCCGGAGCGCTTCTGCAACGTCACCAACGGCGTGACACCGCGCCGCTTCATGGTGCTCAGCAACCCCGCGCTCGCGACGCTGCTGGACGAGACACTCGGCGAAGGGTGGGTCACCGATCTGGCGCGCCTCAAGGGCCTCGAGAGGTACGCCGACGACCGCGGTTTCCAGGAGAAATGGCGGCAGGTGAAGCGCACCAACAAGCAGCTGCTGGCACACCACATCCGTTTGCGCACCGGCTGCGTGGCCGATCCGGCGGCGCTGTTCGACATTCAGGTGAAGCGCATCCACGAATACAAGCGTCAGCACCTGAACGCGCTCCACATCATCACGCTCTACGACCGTCTGCGCCGCGACCCCCACCTGGATGTACCGCCGCGCTGCTGCATCTTTGGCGGCAAGGCCGCCCCAGGCTACCGGATGGCGAAGCTCATCATCCAACTGATCAATGGTGTCGCGGAGGTCGTGAACAGCGACAAGGCGGTCGCCGGGCGGCTGAAGGTGGTGTTCGTGCCAAATTTCAACGTGAAGAATTCG
>Ga0306920_100002530_pt1 | contig 23082 bp, 19 predicted proteins | sample flu12Cox44000170_FD_204666 | JGI IMG/M metagenome (GOLD analysis project Ga0306920, IMG submission 204666) | Lab enrichment of tropical soil microbial communities from Luquillo Experimental Forest, Puerto Rico - flux4day.12C.oxic.44.000.170 (v2)... | ecosystem: Environmental > Terrestrial >...
CTCGATGAGTTCATCGGCGCGGCTCGCGCCGATGTCGATGGGCTTTTCGGTTAGAACGTGAAGGCCGTGCTTTGCGGCGGCGATGCCCTCGGTGGCGTGAAGGCCCGAGGGGCTGCCGATGATGACCAGGTCCATCGGCCGGTGTGCCAGAAAAGCGGCGAAATCTCCATACGGCTTGGCCCCGTGCTCCCGGCTTAGCCCCCGCACTTTTTCGGCATTCGTACCGTAAACGGCGGCAATTTCGACACCCGAGAGGGCCCGCGCCGCCCGCGCATGCGTCGCGGAGATGTTACCGCCGCCAATCAAGCCGACGTGAAACGTCATGAGGATGAACGCATTAAAGCATTACGGATAGCCCGCGACAAAGGCTTTGTAAGCCGCCTCGGTGCCCTCCGGTGAGGCAATTTCTGAAGAGATTAGAATCCGGTACCGGAACGTGACACTCTGGTGAGGAGCCAAGGTGAGGCTGAGCTCTTGCTTGCCGTTGCTGAAAATCCTTTCGCCCAAGGGATTGGCGGCGAAAAGCCCGTAACCACGCGCGTGCCAATACGTCGGAAAACCCGGATTGGAAGGGTCATCGAAAATCGAAATTGTTACTGACTCATCCCCGATTTTTCCGCTCAAATTGCACCAACGGCCTCTGGTTCCCCAGGCGGCCTCGCCCTTTCTGGCCTCGCTGGTCAAGTACACTCCGTTCACGCCGGTGTTGTCGAGCTTCGCCACGGTGGTAGCTCGCCCGCCCGCGTCCGTGAACACTTCGGCCTTGTCCGACGGCATTTCGAGTGCCCGAACGACGCGCAGGCCGAGCATCCCGTCCTTGGCGTCAGCAAAGATCACCTTTTCGTCCGTCGCGCGCAGTGTCGTGATGCGGTCGACACTTCGGAAATCCGGCCCGCCGCGAAAAACGAAGCGCGTATGCTCCTGCAACAACACCTTCTTGCTGTAGGTCAGCCAATCAGCGTCGACTTCGAGCTCGCCCTCACCCGGGCCACCTCTGGCCAGCACGATCGAGCGATGTCGAATCGTACCCATCTTCGGGGCGTCCTGCGGTTTGATGGCCTCGGAATTGTTCCAGAAATCAATTCCGTTGACGTTCTCGTAGTTGAACCACATCCCCACGTGATGTGGATGATCGACGCGTTCGCCCGGGCGCGGCTCGAGCGGATAGCCGCGGGTGATGATCGTGCCCCTGGCCGTCCGCAGGGGGTAGAGCACCGGCTTCGCCAACCTTTCGGGCCAGATGTAGGAGGTGAACGGCTGGCCATCGATCGCAATGTCCACGCGTCCTGCCCCCTCATTGACCGTAACAGAGATGAGGTCACTTGACCCGGCATCGGCCGAAACGAAAGACGTAACAACAGCACAGGCACCGAGGAGCAAGAGGGTCACACTGACACGCGGGATGGGCATGATTCGTTGCGTCCTCCCACGACTCAAACTTCTTCCGGCACAACATAAGGGGCGCGATAACTGCCGCGCAGCATGCGATTTGCTTCCTCATCGTCGATGACGCACTCTTGCGCGGGATCAAAGCGCAAGGCGCGGCCCAGCCGGTACGAAGCATTCGCCAGGTGCACCAGCGTCGTCGAGATGTGCGCCTCCTTAATCGGTGAATGAATATCCTCGGCGCGGCGGCTGCGAATACAATCAACGAAGTTCGCGTAGTGATCACCTGATCCTTTGCCGGACGGTCCGGGTTCTACCTGATCTGTAATCCACGTCCTGTAAGCGTCGTATCCCTCGACGGCGAGATAGCCGTTCGATCCATAAAAGATATTGCCGATGGTGTTGGTCTTTGCGTCCTTCGGTCCCAAAGACTGTTGTTGGTCAGCACTCTTCTTGTTTGCGTTGTTTGCGGCAACGTTCAATCCTGCTGCGGGCACACCGCCGGCCCCATAAGCGCCGGTGCCGATCTCCGCTTCGTGATTGGTGATCCAGTGACGGACCTCGAGCTCCATCATCTTGCGATTCCCGTCGCCTTCGAAACAGAACGTGGCGTGCAGTGTATTGGGCGTCTCCTGGTCGTCCTGAAACATGAAGTGTCCACCCATAGCGGACACATGCACCGGGAACCCCACTCCTAAGCCCCACCGGGCAATATCAATTTCGTGGATGGCTTGATTGCCGACTTCCCCGTTTCCCGTGTCCCAGATCCAATGCCAGTTGTAGTGAAAGCGGTTCCGCGTAAACGGCTTCATTGGCGCCGGGCCGGTCCACAAGTCGTAATGCACGCCCGCCGGAACGGGTTCCTCAGGAGCGTGCCCGATCGATGGCCGCCACTTATAGCAAAGCGCCCGCGCCAGATAGACATTGCCAATCGTTCCGTCACTCAAATGACGAATAGCTTCGATCATCCCCGGATTCGATCGCGATTGGCTTCCGTGTTGGCAAATCCGGTTGTACTTCTTCACCGCCCGCACCAGTTGCCGACCCTCAAACCAGTTGTGCGAGCACGGCTTTTCCACGTACACGTCTTTGCCGGCTTGGCAGGCCCAGATCGCTATCAGGGAGTGCCAATGATTCGGGGTAGCGATGGAGACTGCATCGATATCTTTGTCTTCGAGGACCTTGCGAACGTCCACGTAGGATTTGGGCTTAGGCAAGCCCATCTTCTCCACGTTGCCAAGGCGCTGGTTCAGGACGTTTTCGTCCACATCACACAGGGCGGCAAGCTCGGTGTTGGGCACCCGCGAGAAACCGCGAATGTGATCGTGGCCGCGGCCCCGCACTCCGCACACGGCCACCCGTACCCGGTCGCTCGCGCCTAGAATGCGCGAGTAACCGGATGTCGTGGAAGCCAAAGCCGTGCCGGCAACTCCCGCGCCTGTAATTTTCAAAAAGTCTCGACGGGAAGCTATTGCTGCACACATAAACCCTCCAGAAAAATCTGTGAGCACGGGACATTCCGCCTTGGTGCGTTCCGCAACTGGGATCCGAGAGGCCCGGTCTTCTCAGCGTGCAATAATAATCCAAGATCAAAAGTCCGAGCGTTGAAACTTCCTAAAGACATTGTTTAGGCTGAATATCGGACAAAAGACGGAAATAGGCAAGCGAACGTTAAGCGCGGCTGAATGCTTGTTTCAGTTTTTTGCGTTTGACACCCTTCCTGACGCCTTCTATATTCGCATTCGCTTCTGCGACTTCGCATACCGGACGCCCGGCATTGCGGGCAGTGATTTTTGGAGGCGTCACGGTATCTCTTTGTTTTTGGCAAGGGTGCGCGAGCAACAAACAACGCATCTGGGCCAAGCGCACGCTCCGATGGCAGCCACTTCTATCAAATCACCAAGCCGAAGAGATCCTTCGCCCTCCGCACGGCGCATAAAACCGGCGGAAATTGCGGACGAAGTGCAGGACCTCGTGGCGTCCACGCAGGTCATTGATATTCACACGCATCTGTTTTCGCCCGCATTCGGCAAAATCGGCTTGTGGGGAATCGACGAGCTTCTGACGTATCACTATCTAGAAGCCGAATTCTTCCGCTCCTCGGATACCACGCCGGAGGAGTACTGGAAACTTTCGAAGACGGAGCGCGCTGACGCCATCTGGAAAGCGTTGTTTGTCGAAAACAGCCCGATTTCCGAATCCACGCGCGGTATCATTGCGGTCTTGAGCGCGTTTGGCCTGCCGACCGACGCTTCGGGATTGCAAGAGGCCCGGAGATTCTTCGCCCGTCAATCGATCGAGTCACACATTCGAAACGTGTTTCAGATCGCCGGCGTGAGCGATGTGGTGATGACCAACGACCCGCTGGACCCCGAGGAGCGTCCCGTATGGATGGGTAGCGGCCAGAAGCATCCGCAATTTCATCCTGTTCTGCGACTCGACCGCATCCTCTGGGGCTGGCCGCAACACTGGCGGCAGTTAGCCAGCCAAGGCTACTCCGTCGACGAGCATGCCTCAGGAAAATCGGTCGCCGAAGTTCGCCGGTTCCTTGCCGACTGGCACCAGCGCATGCGCCCACTGTACATGGCGGTCTCGCTGGCGGACGCGTTTCAATTCCCGGACGACACCGTCACCAGCAAATTGTTGAGCGAATCTGTTTTACCCTCCTGCCTGGAATTCGGCCTGCCCATGTCGCTGATGATCGGCGTGCGTCGACAAGTCAATCCCAGGTTGCGTCTGGCCGGCGACGCCGTAGGCAAAGGCGACATGCGCGCCGTCGAAAACCTCTGCCGCAGCTTTCCTGATAACCGGTTTCTGGCGAGCGTGCTCAGCCGCGAAAATCAGCACGAGCTCGCCGTCTATGCGCGGAAATTCAATAACCTGATGCCGTTTGGGTGCTGGTGGTTCCTGAACAATCCCTCGATCGTGGAGGAAATCACGCGAGAGCGGATCGAACTTCTGGGAACGAGCTTTATCCCTCAGCATTCCGACGCGCGCGTGCTCGAGCAGGTCATTTATAAATGGCAGAACACGCGCCGCACCCTTGCGCCGATCCTCGCGAATGCCTATCGGTTGCTCCAGGCCGACGGCGCGGAAATCACACGGCAAAAGATCCAGCGCGATGTGAACCGGCTCTTCCGCACGAATTTCGAGAAATGGACGAGGTTACGCGCGGCCTGAGTCGCTGCTCTTGGTCAGCCCTTTCGCTCGGTCAGCGCTTCGCAGAGAAAGTTGGCAATGGCCTGTGTGAGCTGGCGTGGACTCTCGGTTCGCACCATCGCCAGCGCCAGTTTTCTTGTCAGGCGATGGCCTTCGACGCGGAATTTTTGAAAGAAGTGCGAGCGCCCCCGCAAGGCGTGTTCGGGAAGGATAGAGTAACCGAACCCGGATTCCACCAGCCGCTTGATGGCTTCCGTGTCATCCGCCTCCATCTGCACGCGTGGCTGGACGCCGATTTCCTTGAATATTCCATCGATGGCACGCCGCACATTGCTTCGTTTGGGGTACAGAAGAAACGGCACATTTTCGAGTTCGGCGGCCCGCAGCGTTCCGATATGGCTGCTGGCCGTTTTCTTGACCGAAGGGCGGACGACGAGGAGCTCTTCGTCGAACAGGGGAATGATCTGGAGATTGTCTTCCGGGACGGGCAGGGTAATCAGCGCCAGATCAAACCGGCGTTCGTGCAAGCCCGCAACCATTTCTTCCGTCACACCAACGGTCACGCGGACTTCAGCATTGGGAAAGCGGCTGCGCAGTTGCCGGAGAGGACGGCCAAGCTGATAGATTAGCGTGGTGACTCCGGTTGCGAACTGAAAGGGGCGGTTATCTTTGGCTAGGTCATTCTCAAATTCCTGCTGGATGTGCCCCATCAGCTTGACGAGCTCCTTGGCGCGTTCCGCGAGCCGCAATGCAGCGGGCGTGGGAATCAGGTGCTTTCCGCGGCGGACAAAAAGCTCGGTGTGGAGTTCTTCGGCGAGATTATGCAGCTGGAGGCTCACGGCACCAGGAGATAAGTGAACTTTCTCAGCCGCCCGGGTCATGCTCGGCGAGTCCATCACCGCCAGGAAAAGCTCAAGTTGATGGACATCCATTGGCACTCTCCAACAAAACGCCCATTCGCAGTAGGCCAGAGATCGCGCTCGGCGTGGGTCGTGTGCGAGAACCGAATTCTTAGGATGGCGTGGATTCTACAATGTTGGCAAGTCATGGCGTCAAGTTTGCTGCCCCATCCAGCGAAAACGGGCTTAAGCGAGGGAGACCGAGCGGCCGAACTCTGCCGACCGCCTGTCACTGGCTTGCTTAAAGCGGTGCGGCTAGAATGAAGGCCCAGAAGGCAAACGCTCGGATGCCGACCAACGCAACAACGCCAGGCCGGGTTTTGCAACTCGACCCGCGAGACAACGTTCTCGTAGCGCTCGCGGACCTGCGCATGGGAGAACGGATTCGCTTTTTAGAGAAAGATTATGTTTTGGCAGCGGACGTTCCTGCCAAACACAAATTCGTCACCGAAGACCTGCCTGCTGGCAGCGAAATCACCATGTACGGTGTGCTCGTTGGGAGAGCCACCGTAGCTCTGCGACCCGGGGATTTGCTCTCTACCCGCAACCTTCGCCACGCCGCCCGAGAATTCCACGAGACCGAGAAGATCGGTCGCGCGTGGACTCCGCCGGATGTCTCGGCTTGGCGAGACAAAACGTTCGCGGGGTACCATCGGGCGGATGGCCAGGTGGGAACCAGGAATGACTGGCTCGTGCTTCCCCTGGTCTTTTGCGAAAACCGCAATCTTGCGGTTTTGAAGCAAGCGTTTGAAGAAGAGCTCGGCTTCCTAGCACCGCCGGTTTATCGCCGCCAGGTTGCTGAACTGGTCCGCCTCTATCGCGAAGGGAGCCATGACGCTCTGAGGTCATTTTCCTCCCGTGCCATGCAGCCGGGAACGCCTTCTCCAAGAGTGTTTCCAAATGTCGATGGAATCAAATTCCTGATGCACGAGGGCGGCTGCGGCGGCACGCGCGAAGACGCCAACAACCTCTGTGGCCTGCTCGCCGGTTATATCCACCACCCGAACGTGGCTGGCGCCACGGTTCTCAGCTTGGGTTGCCAGAATGCTCAGCTGGCAATACTGCAAGAGCAAATCAAGGGACGCGATCCCCATTTCAGCAAGCCGCTTTTGGTCTTCGAGCAGCAAAAGAGTCCTTCGGAGGCAGCGATGATTTCGCGCGCCATCCGCGAGACGTTTCTGGGTTTGATCGAAGCGGACAAAGTCGAGCGGAATCCGGCGCCATTGTGGAAACTCACGCTCGGGTTGAAGTGCGGCGGCTCCGACGGTTTTTCCGGCCTTTCCGCAAATCCGGCCATCGGGCACACGGCCGATATGCTCTCGGCGCTGGGCGGACGGGGAATTCTTTCTGAGTTCCCGGAGCTCTGCGGCGTGGAGCAGGAACTGATCGACCGCTGCGTTCGAGCCGAAGTGGCCGACCGCTTCGTTCAGCTCATGCGGGACTACGCGGCCCGTGCGAAAGCGGTTCGTTCCGGATTCGAGATGAATCCGTCCCCGGGAAATATCCGCGACGGACTGCTCACCGACGCGATGAAGTCGGCTGGCGCGGCCAAAAAAGGCGGCACCTCGCCGGTCACCGCGGTTTTGGATTATCCCGAATATTCGAGCGCGCCCGGCCTCAATCTGCAATGCACGCCGGGAAACGACGTCGAGTGTGTGACCGCACAGGTCGGGGCGGGGGCGAGCGTCGTTTTGTTCACCACGGGGCTGGGCACGCCCACGGGAAACCCCATCGCGCCGGTCGTGAAGATTGCCACCAACTCCAGTCTCGCCGAACGCATGCCGGATATTATTGATATCGACGCGGGCGGCATCATTTCCGGCGAGACCACCATCGAGCACATGGGCGAAGTGATTCTGGACCGCGTGATTCAGGTCGCGAGCGGCGAGGCGCGCACCAAGGCGGAAATTCTGGGGCAAGATGATTTCATTCCGTGGAAGCGGGGAGTCTCTCTCTAGCAGGTTGTAGCGCGCGCGGGCGCGTCGCTTGCAAGTGTCACGTGCTGCTTCGGTGGAGCAATGGAATGCGAACGGCCCTGGCTATGAGAATCGATTCGCACCAGCACTTCTGGAAGTACCACGCCAAGAGGCATTCCTGGATCACCGAGGAAATGTCGGCGTTGAAGCGCGACTTCCTCCCGGAGAATCTCGAAGAGGAGCGCAAGGCCAACGGAATCGATGCCACCATCGCCGTACAAGTCGACCAATCGGAAGACGAAACGTTGTTTTTGCTCCAGCTCGCCGAGCGCAACGAGAGCATCGCCGGGGTGGTTGGCTGGATCGACTTGCGTTCGCCGCAGGCTGCCAAGCGCATCAAGTTCTTCTCAAAGTTCCAGAAGCTGCGCGGATTCCGCCACATCGCTCAGGATGAGCCAGATGACCGCTTTCTGGTCCGCGAGGACTTTGTCCGCGGCCTTGCCGGCCTCCGCCAATTTGGGTTTACGTACGACATTCTCATCTATCCGAGACACTTGCCTGCTGCGCTCGACCTGGTCGCCCGGTTTCCCGAACAACCATTTGTCATCGACCATTTGGCGAAGCCCGAGATCAAGGCCAGGAATCGCTCGGGATGGGCCGCGCTCATGCAAAAGATAGCGGGGTATCGAAACGTGTACTGCAAGCTCTCGGGAATGGTCACCGAAGCGGATTGGCGTCATTGGAAGAAAGAAGATTTCCGCCCCTATTTAGATGTAGTCTTTGGCGCGTTCGGTCCCGAGCGGGTGATGTTCGGCTCGGACTGGCCGGTGTGCCTGCTGGCCGCCAGCTATCAACAGGTGTTGGAGATCGTGGAAGACTATGTGCAAGACTGCGCGGCGGACGTCAAAGGAAGAATCTTTGGCGCCAATGCCGCGCAATTCTATCGCTTGAAAATGGCGCAACATGGACTTGCAGCTTAAAGACAAGGTGGTGCTCATCACTGGCGGCGCCAAAGGAATTGGCGCGGCGATCGCTCGGGGTTGTGCACGCGAGGGCGCCATCCCGGTCTTCGTGGACAAGGACGAAGATGCCACGAACGTGCTCAAGAAGGAATTGTCCCGCGGCGAGGCCAGGTGCAGCGCGATCTCGACCGATGTGGTGCCTCCCGAGAGTTGCGCCGCCGTGGTTCGACAAACGCTCGGCGAGTTTGGGCGCCTGGACGTGCTCGTCAACAATGTCGGCATCAACGATAACGTCGGGCTGGAAAACGGTTCTCCGGAAAAATATCTCAAGTCACTGCAGCTGAATCTGCTGCATTACTACAACATGGCGCACTATGCCTTGCCGGCGCTAAAAGAATCGCAAGGCAACATCCTGAATGTCGCTTCCAAGGTGGCCATGACCGGCCAGGGCAAGACCTCCGGGTATACCTCTGCAAAAGGTGCGATTCTCTCGCTCACACGCGACTGGGCTTGCGAATTGCTACCGTACGGGATACGCGTGAACGCGATTGTTCCTGCCGAAGTCATGACCCCTCTGTATAAGTGGTGGCTCAGCACGTTTCCCGATCCAGAAGAGAAGCTAAAGCACATTGTTTCCAAGATTCCGCTGGGGAAAAGAATGACGCAGCCAGAGGAAATCGCGGCCATGGCCCTGTTTCTGATTTCGCCGCAGGCCAGCCACGTCACCGGCCAGCATGTGCTCGTTGACGGCGGTTACGTGCATCTCGACCGCGCCCTGACGTGAAGCGCCGGCTGTTATTCGGAAAGCGTTGTCTGCCGAGGGATCTGCTTTTCTGTTCTTTTGTTTCTGCGTAGCACACAGGAGGAAACTTGGCGTCGCAACCCACTCCTCTCACAGAACGAAAATACGTTGTGCCCTTTGTCCTGATCACCAGTCTGTTTTTTCTGTGGGCGTTCGGCGTGAACTTGAATGACGTTCTCATCCCGCACTTCAAATCGGCCTTCAGCCTGAGCGACTTTCAATCCTCGTTCATCCAAGTGGCCTTCTTTGGCGGCTACGCTCTTGCGGCCCTCGTGGCCGGGCGCCTGATGGAACGTATCGGCTACCGGCGGGGAATCTTGAGCGGCCTGTTCCTCTGCGCCGCCGGAGCCCTCCTCTTTGTCCCCGCCGGTTCGCTCGGGGTTTACGGGCTGTTCCTGCTTTCTTCGTTCGTGCTGGCCTGCGGCCAGAGCTTCCTGGAAGTCGCCGCCAACCCCTACGCGACGATTCTCGGTGCGCCGGAAAGCAGTGAGCGCCGGCTGAATCTTGCGCAGTCGTTCAATGCCGTCGGCGCCGTGGTGGCGCTGCTCCTCGTCGGGCCTCTGATCCTCTCCGCGAGGGTGCCGAGCGCCACGGAGCTTGCGCAGCTTGGTCCGGCTGCCTTGCAGGCGTATCGCGCGTCGCAAACGGCCACGGTCCGCATTCCCTACCTGGTGATCGGCGGCATTTTCCTAGCAGTCGCCGCCCTGATTTACTTCGCCCACTTGCCGGAAATCCGCGAGCAGGCCTTGTCGGAGGAAGCCGGAGCTTCGGCGAGCTGGAACGGGGTTCTCTCTCACAAACATCTTGTGCGTGGCGTGATCGCGCAATTTCTCTACGTGGGTGCGCAGGTTGGCGTCGGAAGCTTCGTCATCCGTTTTGTGATGCATACCGAACCGGCTCTCGGGCCGCGGGCGGCCGCGAGATATCTGCAGCTCCATTTGGTAGGCTTCATGATCGGGCGTTTCGCCGGGTCCGCGCTAATGAAATCGATTCGCGCCTCGCGCCTGCTGGCCTTTTTCGCCCTTGGCGCGCTCCTTTGCGCGGTGATCGCGACTTCCACTAGCGGCGCAGTCCCAATTTACGCGGTGGTATTAATCGGGTTCTTTCACTCCATCATGTTTCCGACGATTTTCGCCCTGGGCATCAAGAACCTTGGGCCCTTCACCAAGCGCGGCTCGTCGCTGCTGGTCATGGCGATCCTCGGAGCCGCGGTGGTGCCGCCGATCATGGGCAAAATCTCTGATCTGTCGAATATTCAGCGGGCCTTTCTGGTTCCCTTGCTTTGTTACGCTTACGTTTTCTATTTCGCGGTAGCAGGGTACCAGCCGAAATCCGCTTTGGTGGGGGCGGAAGCGGCGCCCGCGGCCAAGCTGCCATGACCATAGCCGAGGTCCGATGACAAAATGTTGAAACGCTACTGCCTGACGCTGGACTTGCAAGACGATCCGAAGCTGATTGCCGAATACCGGCGCTATCACCAGAAGATTTGGCCGGAAATTACCAAGAGCCTCCGCGACTCGGGAATCGAAGACATGGAGATTTACTTGCTCGGGACGCGCATGTTTATGGTGATGGAGGTAAACGAGCAATTTTCCTTTGAGCGGAAGGCGAAAGCGGACCGGGAGAACCTGAAAGTCGAGGAGTGGGAAGAGCTGATGTGGAAGTTCCAGAAGCCGCTCCCCAGCGCCCAGCCCGGCGAGAAGTGGCTCCCGATGGAGCGCATCTTCAAGCTAGAGCGATAGTGTCAAACAGCAGAACGCGGAGGGCAGAAGGTGCAAGCACGGGCTGCCCCATAAGCGGGTTGGATTGAGATTTGAAACTGAGGGAACCTCCTGGTATATGTCTTGCTTCGCGCTACGGCGGAGGCGAGTAGAGAGCACCATGAAGATTAAAGATGCGAAGGTGATTGTGTGTAGCCCGGGACGAAACTTCGTGACGCTGAAGCTCACGACCGAGGACGGCATCTATGGGTTGGGGGACGCGACGCTGAACGGGAGGGAACTGGCGGTGGCCAGCTACCTGACCGACCATGTGATTCCGCTGCTCGTTGGACGCGATGCGCGGCGCATCGAGGACACCTGGCAATACCTTTACAAAGGCGCGTACTGGCGACGCGGGCCGGTCACGATGTGCGCGATTTCCGCAGTGGATGCCGCGCTCTGGGATATCAAGGGCAAAGCGCTCGAGGTGCCGGTGTACCAATTGCTCGGAGGAGCATCGCGAGAAGGCGTGCTCGTGTACGGACACGCGAGCGGAAAAGACACGGAAGAGACGGTCAAAGCGGTGGCCGCGTATCTGAAGCTCGGATACAAGGCCATCCGCGCGCAGAGCGGCATTCCGGGACTGCCGACCACGTACGGCGTGGGCCACGGGAAAATGTACTATGAGCCAACTGAGAAAGATGCACCCGCCGAAGAAGTGTGGAGTTCCGAGTTGTACCTGAACTTCGTACCGCGATTGTTCGAGCGGCTGCGCAAGGAATTTGGCGAAGACATTCCGTTATTACACGACGCCCATCACCGGCTCACGCCGATCGAGGCGGGAAGGCTGGGAAGAAGCCTCGAACCCTATCATTTATTCTGGCTGGAAGATCCGACGCCGGCGGAACTGCAGGAGGGTTTCCGGCTGATCCGGCAACACACCACGACGCCGATCGCGGTCGGCGAGGTCTTCAACTCGATTTATGATTGCGAGCGGCTTATCCGCGAGCAACTGATCGATTACATTCGCACTGCGGTGGTGCACGCGGGCGGAATTTCGCACCTGCGAAAGATTGCGAGCCTGGCCGAACTGTATCAGGTGCGCACCGGTTGTCACGGCGCGGTCGATATGAGTCCGGTGTGCATGGCGGCAGCGCTGCATTTTGATTTGAGCGTGCACAACTTTGGCATCCAGGAGTACATGCGGCACACGGAAGAAACCGACCGCGTGTTCCCGCATGCGTACAGTTTTTCGGACGGGATGATGTATCCCGGCGATAAGCCGGGCCTCGGTGTAGACATCGACGAGAAACTCGCGGCGCACTATCCCTATCGGCGAGCTTACCTGCCGATCAATCGGAAGCTCGACGGCACGATGCATAGTTGGTAGGTGTTGAGATTCGTGGAGCCGGGCTGAAGCGCGAGTAAAGTTTTTGCTGTTTGACACAAGAAAAAAGTCTTAGCTAGAGCGTTCAGGGCGCTGCGCGAAGCAGTTTATCCATGGATCCTTTGCAACCGAAGTCTGCATCCGAGACCCTGCCATCCGCGGCAGAAACCACCACGGCTGGCGAAGGCGCGGCCACGGGCTTTCGCTGGCAGCTTGGATATTTTCGCTGGGTGATCTGCGGGCTGTTGCTGCTGGGAGTGACAAAAAACTACATGGACCGCTGGGTGATCTCAGCGCTGAAAACGACGCTGCAGCGCGACCTGGGGTGGAGCGAAATCGATTACGGCAATTTGGTATTTGCGTTTCAAGCGGCGTACGCGGTGGGCATGGTGGCAGCGGGCCGATTCATCGACCGCGTGGGAACACGCCTCGGTTATGCCATCGTGATGGTTTTCTGGAGCGTTGCGTCTATGGCGCATGCGGTGGCAAGCGCTTTCTGGAACTTTCTGACAGCCCGCCTGGGACTTGGCCTGGGGGAAGCGGGAGTTTTTCCGGCAAGCATCAAAGCGGTGGCGGAGTGGTTTCCGGCAAAGGAGCGTGCGCTGGCCACAGGAATTTTCAATGCTGGCACTAATGTGGGCGTGATTCTGTCGGGGCTCTTCGTGCCGTGGGTGACGCTACGGTTTGGGTGGCGGTGGGCATTTGTGAGCGTGGGGGCGATGGGATTCGTTTGGCTCGCGTTGTGGCTGCTGCTTTACGAAAAGCCGGAGGATCACCCGAAATGCTCAAAGGCAGAGCTGGAATATATCCAAGGCGGAGCGCCTCCGCGAGAAAAGAAAATAAAATGGGCGCGGCTCTTCCCCTATCGCCAAACGTGGGCGTTTGCCTGCGGCAAGTTCCTTACCGATCCGATTTGGTGGTTTTATCTTTTCTGGGTGCCGGATTTTCTTGAGCGCGAGCACGGGGTGCACTTGGGGCAACTCGGACCTCCGGTGATACTGATTTACCTTATCTCGGATGTCGGTAGCGTTGCCGGAGGCTGGGTGTCCTCTGCGTTGATCAAGCGGGGGATGGCAGTGAACGCCGCACGCAAGATTGCACTGCTTACGTGCGCTATTGGGGTGATCCCGGTGGCCATTGCCTATCGCGTACAGGACACCTGGTCAGCCGTTTTGTTGATCGGACTTGCGGCGGCGTGCCATCAGGGATTTTCTGCAAACCTTTACACGCTGACTTCAGACATGTTTCCCAAACAGGCGGTCGCGTCGGTCACGGGAATTGGCGGAATGGCGGGAGCGATTGGCGGAATGCTCATCGCCAAAATTGTGAGCTACGTGTTGCAGTGGACAGGAAGCTACATGATTCCGTTCGTGATAGCGAGCTGCGCGTATTTGGTGGCGCTGGCTGTGATTCATCTATTGGCGCCAAGGTTGGAGCCGGCGAGAATCGATTAAAGGCAGAAAGGAGGGCCACGGAGACGCGGAGGCGCAGAGCAATGGCACGGAGCAAAAAGAAGCGGGCAGAAGGAGTATGTTGTGGCGATAAAGGTTAAGCCGAAAAAGGAGTGCCGCTGGGACCTGGTGGCTCTCGGCGAGGTGATGTTGCGGTTCGATCCCGGCGAGCGGCGGATTCACACGGCGCGAAGCTTCGAAGTGTGCGAGGGCGGCGGGGAATACAACGTGGCGCGCGGGTTGAAGCGCTGCTTCGGGCAGGACACCGCGGTGGTGACGGCGTTCACAAATGATCCGGTGGGACGACTGCTCGAGGATCTGCTCTATCAGGGAGGGGTGGACCAGTCGTTGGTGCGGTGGGTGGAACATGATGGGGTGGGGAAGGCGGCGCGCAACGGGCTGAATTTTACGGAGCGCGGTTTCGGCGTGAGGGCGGCGCTCGGAAGCTACGACCGCGGACACACCGCAGTATCACAGCTGAAGCCGGGGGACATCGATTGGAATGAAATCTTTGGAAAGCAGGGCGCAAGGTGGTTCCACACCGGGGGGATTTTCTGCGCGCTTTCGCAGACGACGCCGGAAGTGGCCTTGGAAGCCATGCAAGCGGCGCGAAAAAACGGGACGATGGTCTCGTATGACTTGAATTACCGTGCCTCGCTATGGAAATCTCTGGGCGGAAAGAAGCGCGCGCAGGAAGTGAATCGGCGGATTGCACCGCACGTGGACATGATGCTTGGAAATGAAGAAGATTTTTCGGCGGCGCTGGGATACCAAGTGCCGGGGATGGACGAGCATCTTTCGACCTTTGAGGTTGAAGGCTTCAAGCAGATGATTACGAAAGTGCTGAAGGACTATCCGTTCACGGTGGTGGCAACGACTTTGCGAAAGGCCAAGACCGCGACGATGAATGATTGGGGAGCGATTTGTTATTGCGAAGGGCAGTTCTATCAGGCGAAGAATCGAGAGAATCTGGAGATTTTTGACCGCGTGGGAGGCGGCGATTCGTTCGCGTCGGGGCTGATTTACGGATTTTTGGCAGGGCAGGAGCCGCAATGGTCGGTGGAGTGCGGGGCGGCGCACGGGGCGCTGGCGATGACCACACCGGGCGACACTTCCATGATTTCGCTCAACGAAGTGCTGCAGGTGATGAAGGGAGTGGGGGCGCGGATCGCTCGCTAAAGGACAAAGAGGCAGCCTAGGAAGGTGACTGCAAATGGATAAGCAAAAAGTTCGCGACCGGATCGTCGAGATTGGAGTTGTGCCGGTGGTCCGGGTAACGTCGGCGCGGGAAGCGCGGATGGCAGCGGATGCCGTTTGCCAGGGTGGGATTACGATTGCGGAGATCACCATGACGGTGCCGGGGGCCGTCGAGGTGATTCGGGAGCTGACCAAAAGTAGCGCTAGTGATGTTCTGGTCGGCGCCGGGACCGTTCTTAATGTGGAAGCAGCGAAACGGTGCCTGGATGCGGGCGCCGAGTTCCTGGTAAGCCCAGGGCTCAATCTCGAGGTGATCCAGCTTGCGGCCAAAGAAGGAAAATTGATGATGGCGGGAGCGCTGACGCCAACCGAAGTGATCGTGGCGTGGGAAGCGGGCTCGGACTTCGTGAAGGTTTTCCCTTGCGGACAAGTGGGGGGAGCAAAGTACATCAAAGCCCTGAAGGGACCGCTGCCACAAGTTCCGCTGGTACCGACTGGTGGCGTGAATCTCAATACCGCGGCAGAGTTCGTTGAAGCGGGAGCAGCGGCACTCGGTGTTGGCGGGGAATTGGTGCCGGCCGGCGCGCTCAGCGCTGGCAAACCGGAGATCATTGTTGAAAACGCCAGGAAGTTCCTGACGATTGTGAAGGAAGCTCGCGCGCGAATGATGGCGGACAGCGCCGTTGCGAAGGGAAGCCGCTGAGCGCCTGGGTTCACTCCTCAGATCGGCAGAGGATTCCGGTCATTGATTGACGCCGCTGGCCAAAATGCCGCCGTCAACGACGAGCAGGTGGCCGGTGACAAAGCTGGCGGCATCCGAGGCGAGGAAGACGGCGGCACCGACGAGTTCCTCAACCTTGCCGAAACGCCGCATCGGGGTGCGCAACAGGAATTCCTTGCCACGCTCCGTACCGTCCAGCAGGGCCGTGTTCATGTCCGTACGCAGCACCCCGGGGATGAGCGCATTGACGCACACACCGGAGCTGGCCCACTCGATGGCGAGAGTTTTCGTGAGCGAAGCGACGCCTGCTTTGCTGGCACCGTAGGCGGCAACTTCGAAGAGCCCGACCAGCGAAGAAAGTGAGCCGATGTTGATAATGCGGCCATGCCGCCGCTCGATCATGTGGCGGCCAAAGACACGGCATGCTCGCAGTGTGCCTTTCAGGTTGGTCTCGAAGATGGCGTCCCACTCGGATTCGGGAAAATCGAGCGTGGGCATCTTCTTGGTGCGGCCGGCGCAATTGACCAGGATCTGGACGCTGCCGAATTCGGCGCAGGCAGATTCGAGCAGCCGCTCAAGGCTGGCGCTGTCGGTGACGTCTGAGGTCTCGGCGAGGGACCGGCGGCCTAGCGCCCGGACTTCCGCAGACGCTTTGCGTACTAGCTCCTCGCGCCGGCCGCTGGGGATGACGTTGGCCCCGGCCTGAGCCAGTCCGCGCGCAAGGGCAAGACCGATGCCGCTGGTTCCGCCGATGACCACTGCGGTTTTATTCGCTAGATCAAGCAGCGGATGGCCCATGAGCACTCGCGTATAAGTTCAATTTTCCTCCCATGGTGAGTCCCCCATCCGTGGGGACAACGATTGTACTGCCATAGACGAGGATTCCTTCTTGAATATCCTTAAATGGACCGTTTACCGGAGCTGAAGGGGTATCCCCGCGGGAAACACTGGCGACCTGCGGGCAGGATTTCGCATCGAACGTTACAGTACAATAGGAAGAACTCTTAGGGAGAGATGGGAATGTACGAACGCCCAGTGGCTGCGACTAGAATTGATTCGAAGACTGCGGGCTTTGGCGTGGCATTGGTTTTTGCGATGGGCATTGTTGCGATGCCGCTGGCGGCTCAGGAGCACGGCCCGATGCCTCCACCACCGCCGGGAACGGTGGTCGCTTCCGCGCCTCCAGCTCAATCCGCTACTGGGCCTCGCGAGCACGGCTCTCGCATCACGAATGAACCGCCCGCCATGCCGGTGGAAGAGATCATTCAGAAATTCGCGCAGCGCGAGGAAGATTTCCGGAAAGAGCGCGACAATTTTACCTACACGCAGGATGTCCTCTTTCAAACCGTTGACGAAGACGGCCAAGTAGATGGCGAGTTTCGGGAGGTTCGCGACATTCTTTTCACGCCGGATGGCAAGCGTTTCGACAAAGTGACCTTCGCACCCGTTACCACGATCACACGTATAATCATGACGCAGCAGGATTTCGACGACATCGAGAAAGTGTGGCCCTTTGTCATGAGCACGGAAGAGCTTCCCAAGTACGACGTGAAATACGTGGGCCGCGAGCACGTCGATGAGCTGGATACCTACGTATTTGACATGGAGCCTAGGAAACTAGACAAGGGGCAGCGATACTTCAAAGGACGCGTGTGGGTGGACGACAAGGACTTGCAGATCGTGAAGACTTCGGGAACTTCGACGGGCCTGTTAAAGAAAAAAGAGGACCAGGCTTTTCCGCATTTCGAGAACTACCGCGAAAACATCGAAGGGCACTACTGGTTTCCATCATACACGCGCTCCGACGACGTCCTGCATTTCAAGTCGGGCGAAGAAGTGCACGTGCGCATTGCCGTCCACTATTCGAACTATAAGCGCTTTAGCACGACTATCAAGATCGGAAACGCCACGGCAATCGATCAGCCGAAGCCAAAACCTTGAGCGCCAGGAATTTGGAAGTAAGGAAAACCGCGTTCCAGCTTAGTGCCGGCTGAGCCAGACGAGCGTTACACCAAGGCAAACGACGAGGACGCCGAGCCAGCGCTGCTTGGTGACTTTTTCACGCAGAAACAACGCAGCGCCGATGGCCCCGGCTGCGTAACTCAGTGCGGTTACCGGCACCACGAAACTTACATTTTCCATAGAGAGCAGAGCGAGCAGCGAAAAAAACGCCACGGTCATCAGGCTGATGCCAACCCACATCCATCCAACGCGCGCGGCACGCCACGCGAATTGAACGAGCGCGGCCGGACGAAAATCGTGGACTTCGCCCAAGGCTTTCATGGCGCGCGAAACACATAACTCCCCCCAGGTTCCGGCACCGATGACACAGATGAGGAGAATAAGCTCGAGCACGTTTACTCTTTCTCCGTGGTTCGCGGATGCGTGTCGCTGACGATGAGCACGCCGAGGCAAATCACCGCTATGCCAGACCAGCGCAAGGGGCTCACTTTTTCACCGAGGAGCAAGAGCCCAAGAATGGCTACAATAGCGTAGGAAAAGGCAGAAGCCGGCTGAACGAAACTGTAGTCCGCCCAGGTGAGCACCAGCATGTAAGCGACGAAAAAGGCCAGCAAGCACCCGATGCCGAACCAAATGTATCCGGACCTCAGAACTTGGGTGACAACATGAAGGAGTGCCTGAGGCTGCCAATTCTTAGCCGAGCCGACGCCTTTCATCCCTTTGCTGAGCAGGACGTTGCCGAGCGGGGCGAACAAAGCGATGAACAGCAGGAAAATGTAGGTTTTCAGATGCAGACCCGGAGAGTTTTTCATGCGACTTTTTGAGGCTCGTCCCCGCGAAATAGTCGTTCTGGTCTGGGAAATCCTGTCCCCTTTATGTTACTCGATCTCAGCCCATATCTAAAGCAGAGAAAGGGCGAAATCGTGCGATTTTTGTTATTCTTTTGCACGGTCATGCTTACGTTGAATGAGCGAGCCAGACGCCGCCATCTGTACGCGCAAGGGGTGCGATGATTTCGCAAACCGCCGGTTATCTTTTCCTTACGCTCGCCGCCAGTCCTTTCATTTATTATTTGCTGGTATTGTTCAGTACCTGGCGGTTTTTCTACCACGCCGAGCGACGTTTATCCCTGAATGCCGATTTCACGCCACCGGTCAGCAATTTGAAACCCCTCCGCGGATTAGATCCCGAGGCTTATGAAAACCTGGCCAGTTACTGCCGCCAGGACTATCCCGAGTACGAACTGATTTTTTGCGTGGGCGACGAGAGCGATCCTTCCGTGCCGATCCTCGAAAAGTTGAAACGCGATTTTCCCGAACGGCAGATTCGAATTCTTTTTGGCTCCGGACGCAAGGCGATAAACGATAAAGTGGCCAAGCTGGTGCGCATGGTCGGGGAAGCGCGCCACGAGGTGTTGGTTATCAATGACAGCGACGTGCGAGTGGAACCGAATTATTTGCGCACCGTCGTCGCGCCTCTGCGCGATTCGAAAGTGCGCGGCGTGACCTGCCTTTACATTTCCACGGAAGACAAAACGTTCACGCAACACCTGCAATCCATCGGGATGATGAGCGATTTTTTCCCCGGTATTTTTGTGGCGCGGCAGCTCGACGGTATCAAGTTTGCTTTTGGCCAGACGATTGTGACAACGCGATCCTGCCTTAAGGCTTTCGGAGGCTACGAGTCCATCGAAAACCGCCCGGCAGACGACTTGTTGGTGGGCCGGTACATCGCGCAGCAAGGCTACGAAGTGGAACTGCTGCCGTACGCGGTAAAAACGGTCCCTGATTACGATTCTCTCAAAGGCCTTTTCATCAAGCGCCTCCGCTGGCTGACGGTGATGCGCCATATGCGTCCCTGGGGGCATATTGGCCTTGCGTTTACACAGGGTCTGCCATGGTCCTTAGCCGTGCTGCTCGCGCATCCGGCCGACGGCATCGGCGCCGCGTACTTTGGCGCCTATGTATTGTCCCGCTTAGCAATGACGTGGCTGGTGGGCATATGGGGTTTGAAGCAACGTGGGCTTTGGACGCAGATGCCGCTCATCCTGGTCTGGGACGCTACCGCGTTTGTCATCTGGCTGCTCAGCTTCGGACGCAGGCGGATACGGTGGCGCAACGTGGATTATCGCATTCGGGACGGCGTGCTCATACCCGTTGCGCCCAATCCGGCGTCGAATTCCCCAAGATAACATTTGGACGCAGGCTGCTTTTCGCAAAGGTGAAGATGGGTGTGAGAGTCGCGATGGCAGGCACGGCGGCGATTCGCCTCGCAAAACAGGGCCGCAAGGTCCGCCGGTTCGATCCCCCAGGGCGAAGCAAGAAGCGCGCGGCCTCGATCGACCGACTAAAACCGAGTGCGCGTCATGCGACACATTAATAAGAAAAGTTCAGGCTGCATCGGACGGCGCGGCCTTTCGCCTCGATGTCGAGCGTCAGCTGAAAGCCCGCACGCGCAATGCCGTGCGTAATCAATTCACGCCTTCTTAGCTTTGGCTTCCGCGCGCGTTTCCGCAGTTGATGCCTTCGTCGGCATGCTTATGTGCAAGCGGCGCTCATTTCTAGGCTCGCGCCAGTTGACCTGCGGGAGCATCAGGGAAGCATCGACGCGATCGCGGTACTTGAGGGCGATGTTCATCAGGGAGTCGAGCAGGGAGTCTGACAAATAGTGTGGCTTCAAGCCGAGGTCAATCAGTTTCGAGTGCTTGGCGTTGTAGTAATGCTGCTCGGCCTCGACGCGGGGATCGGGAATGTGGTCGACTTCGACGGGAACGCCCATCTTCTTCGCCGCGGCTTCCACAAGGCGAGCGAGGTCCATGATGGAGAATTGCTCGGTAAACTGGTTGTATACCCGGCATTCACCTCTCGCCGCGGGGTTATGGCAGGCAATCTCGATGCAGCGAACAGTATCGCGAATGTCCAGGAACCCGCGGGTTTGCCCGCCTTTACCATAAACAGTGAGTGGCTGACCGATGGCGGCTTGGACGCAGAAGCGGTTTAGCACCGTTCCGAAAACATCGTCGTAATCGAAGCGGTTGATCAGCGCTTCGTCGAGAGCGCACTCGTCGGTCATGGTCCCGTAAACCACGCCTTGATTCAAGTCCGTGGCGCGAATTCCCCAAATCTTGCAGGTGAACATGATGTTGTGGCTGTCATGGACCTTGGAGAGGTGATAGAACGACCCCGGCTGCTTGGGGAAGGGAACAGTGTCCCTGCGGCCGTTATGTTCGACGGTAATGTAGCCTTCCTCGATGTCGATGTTTGGAGTGCCGTATTCGCCCATCGTGCCGAGCTTGACGAGATGGCAATCCGGGAGGAATTCTCGCATGGCGAAGAGCACATTGAGCGTGCCCACGACGTTGTTCACCTGCGTAAACACCGCGTGTTTGCGGTCGATCATGGAGTACGGAGCGGAACGCTGCTCGGCGAAATGCACGATGGCTTCTGGTTCGAACGACCTAAATGTGGAAGACAGAAAATCGTAGTCAGTCACGTCACCGACGAACGTCTCGATGGTCTTGCCAGTCAGGTTCTGCCACACACGCAGGCGATCGGTCAGCGGACGAATGGGCGTGAGCGTTTGGGCGCCCAGTTCGTGATCCCACGAGCGCCGCACATAATTATCAATAACGGCAACAGCATGGCCCTTCTGCGAAAGGTAAAGCGCCGTCGCCCAACCGCAATAGCCGTCCCCACCGAGCACGGCAATCTTCATGAACCCTCCTGTCGAGGTTAGTTATCATTTGAATGTCTACGGCCACTGGCGCTGGGGGCTCCCCACCCATTGTATGGCACCCAGCACAAAACACGCGGGATAAGTCACTTCGACTGGGACTTTCTCTTTTAACCTGTGTGCAGCGACCTTTGCAAGCGGCTTTTATGGCCTTACCGCCTTGAGCACACAGAACGCAGACTGTCGGGTGGCCTATCACACCTTGAATCCTGCGTTACCGTGACCCGGTAGCCGCGGCCAGCGGCCGATTCGTGAGCAATATTTTTCCACCACTCGAAGCCACTACGGCCAGACGCTCCTGCCCCACCAGTTTCTCAAACCCTCCGAAGGCGTTGGCATAAGCCAGCAAATAATAGCGCTCCGGGCTACACCAGCGTTGTTTGAATTGTGCATCGTCGATAAATACGCCTGGCGCGCCTGGAGCGTAGGACCCGTATTCCAGATTGAAATAGCGGCCGTTCAGAATCAGTGCATCACGGTCGGTGTAAAACGTAATCGAGGAAAACTCATAGTAGTTGCGGTTGTTGATCAGTGTTCCTTCGGGCGCGTGCAGGATAGCTTCGGCAAGGGGACGCGAGGACAAGAAAGGATCAAAAACAACAAGCGCCAAACGCGCGGCATGAAAAAAGACGATCATCATCACCGCGGCGGCCAAAAACGCGCGCTGCCCCAGCCAGCGAAATGTTCCTATGGCGCCGACTAGGAATGCCAACGAAGCTACGACCAATGGCAGCCGTAAGTAGGCGAAGGAATCGAAGGTCAGGTCCAACATGTGGCCGAGCGAGAGCGTGTAAGCGCGGGGATGATGGCTGAGGGCTTGGGAAATGTCGCCGGGCGTGGGCAGATGACGCACGGCAATAAAGATCCCCAATGTTGCCAGCGCCGCAAGAAGCGCAATGGCACAGAGAGCGCGCGTGCCGCGGCGAATCCAATCACCGCCCATGGCCATGGCGGAGCCGAGCAGCAGCGCAAGCGCTGGATAACACGGCATCGAGTAGTATTCCTGCGTCGTGGAGAAAGTGAAAAACACCAGGATGAACCCCGTCCAGCACAGCGCAAGCAATCTCGTTCGTCCGGCGCGGTCTGCCGGTTTGTAAGAAAGCTTGGCGAGGGCCGGGAAATACACGCTCCAAGGAAACAGCCAGGCAAGGTGAAGGAGCCAGAACCACAGCCGCGGAACGGTGTTGTAATCGCGCGGGTAACGCAGGTTCAGGAAGCGCAGGAGCTGCTCGTTAATGAAATAAAACCAAAGGAAGCCATGGTATTGGCCTGGTCCGCCGTGAAGCGCAAGCGAAAAATGGGGAGGATTTTGAAGAGTGGCGAGAATGTGCCAAGGCGCGGCGATCACCAGGATGACAAACAAGCCGCTGATTGGGCGGAGACGTTGCCACGTCCGGCGCACGAAGAGCTGTTTAGTAAGGAATAGATAAATGAGCGCGGCCCCGATCGGAAAGACCACAGCGATCAGACTCTTCAGCAACAGTCCGGCGCCGAGGCTTGCCGCCAGTAAGAACGCCCACCATCGCGGATGTGGTTCTTCTTCGTCCAGGGCGCGCAGAAAAGCCCACAAAGCGAGCGCGATCGAGAATGTAAGCATCACATCGGGAATTAAAATGCGCGTGAATAGAAAGAGTCCAACGCAAGTGGCCATGCACAGGCCGACATAAAGTCCGGCGCGCCTGCCAAACGCCCAAGTCCCAAAAGCAGCCATGAGCCAGGCCAGCCCCATCACCGAAAGCGCGATGGGGATGCGCGCCGCCCAGTCGTGGACGCCGAAGACCTTGTAGGAAATGGCAATGATCCAGTAA
>Ga0306920_100002531_pt1 | contig 23079 bp, 15 predicted proteins | sample flu12Cox44000170_FD_204666 | JGI IMG/M metagenome (GOLD analysis project Ga0306920, IMG submission 204666) | Lab enrichment of tropical soil microbial communities from Luquillo Experimental Forest, Puerto Rico - flux4day.12C.oxic.44.000.170 (v2)... | ecosystem: Environmental > Terrestrial >...
TTGGGCTGCAATCGAGATCCCCAACGTGGCCATGTGGGACTGATACGGGCATTGCTACGCGAGTGTGATGCGTGCTCTGCTGCACAACTGCACCGATACCCAAGTGCACCGATACCCAAGTGCACCGATACCCAAGTGCTGATAGACCAGAGGAACGACCATGACTGACCTTCCAACGCACGCCGAGATCCACGAGGAAGGACCACGCGAAGGTTTCCAGATCGAGCCGGGGCCTATCAGCACGCCCGACAAGATCAGGCTCATCGAAGCGCTGGCCGAGACCGGCCTTAGGCACATCCAAGTCTGCTCGTTCGTCAACCAGCGCCTCGTGCCCGGTTGGGCCGACGCCGAGGCAGTGGTCGCAGGCTTCAAGGCAAGACCCGGCATCGACTACACGGCGCTGTGGTTTAACGCCCACGGGCTGGAGCGGGCGCTGGCCTTTCGCGACAAGCTCACCATGCATGGCGCAATTTCTTTGACCGCATCGGAAGCTTTCACGCGCAAGAACCTCAACCGCAGTCACGCCGAAAACGTCGCGGCCATGCGCAAGCAGACCGCCCTGCACCTCGCGAAGGGCATCCCAGTCGACCGCATCGGCGTGATGGCGGCCTTCGGCTGCAACTACCAGGGCGACATCTCGCCCGCACAGGTGATCCAAACGCTCGAGGACGGGCTCGCCATCGCCGCGGAAGCAGGCACCATCATCACCCTGTTCTCGCTCGCCGACACCATGGGCTGGGCCACGCCAGCGCGCATCGAGCGCGTGCTCGGCGAGGTGCGCTCGCGCTGGCCCGACAACCGTCTCGCGCTGCACTTGCACGACACCCGCGGCCTCGCGGTCGCCAATGCGCACGCCGGCCTGCGCCTGGGCGTCAACCGCTTCGATTCCACCGTCGGGGGGCTCGGCGGCTGTCCGTTCGCCGGTCAGAAGGGAGCGGCCGGCAACATCTGCACCGAGGAGCTGGTGCTGCTGTGCGAGGAGATGGGCATCAAGACCGGCGTCGATCTCGACAAGCTGATCGAGGTGGGCCGCATGGCGGAGGCGATCGTCGGCCATCAGCTGCCGAGCGAGCTCATCCACGCCGGCAGCCTCGACGCATTTCGGCGCAAGGCGGCTTGATGACCGCGACCCCCCTGGCCGGGTTAAGGGTCTTTGAGTTGAGCCACACCGTGATGGGTCCGACGGCCGGCCTCTTGCTGGCCGACCTGGGCGCCGACGTGGTGAAGGTGGAACCGGTGCCGCGCGGCGATCACACGCGGGGTCTCGGGGGCTTCGCTGCCGGCTTCTTCGCCGCCTTCAATCGCAACAAGCGCAGCCTCGCCCTCGACCTCAAGCGCCCCGAGGGCCAGGCCGCCATGCACCGCCTGGCCGCCTGCGCCGACGTGATGATTGAGAACTACGGCCCCGGCACCATGGAACGCCTGGGTTGCGGCTATGAAGCACTGGCCAGGGTCAACCCGCGCCTGGTCTATCTCGCCCTCAAGGGCTACCTGGCCGGACCCTACGAGCACCGGCCTGCGCTGGACGAGGTGGTGCAGTTCCAGGCGGGGTTGGCTTATATGACGGGTCCACCTGGCCGGCCGTTGCGCGCGGGCGCCTCGATCATCGACATCCTCGGCGCGGTGTTCGGGGTCGTCGCCCTGCAGGCCGCGCTTGCCGAGCGCGCCAGGACTGGCAACGGCCAGCGGGTCAGCAGTGCGCTGTTCGAAAGCGCGGCGTTTCTGATGACCTCGCACATGGCGGGCATGGCGGTCACGGGTTTGCCGGCCCAGCCAATGCCGGCGCGGCGCGGAGCCTGGGCGATTTATGAGGTCTTTGCCGTGGCCGACGGCGAGCTCTTTATCGGCGTGACCAGCGACCAGCAATGGACCCGCTTCGTGGCGGAGTTCGACTTGCATGATTTGGCCGCCGATCCGCGCCTCGCCACCAATCGCCTGCGATCGCAACAGAGGTCGTGGTTGATCCCGGCTCTGAGCGAAGTGCTCGCCAAGCTGCCGCAAGCCGAGGTGGCGCGGCGCTGCGAGCGGGCCAACATCTCCTGGTCTCCCGTCGGCAAGCCTGGCGACCTGTTCGCCGATGCGCACCTGATGGCGAACGGAGGATTGCTCGATGTCTTCATCGCGCCGGCCGGCGGCGAGCAGGGGCTCAAGGTGAAGCTGCCGGCCTTGCCCATCGAGTTCGGGGGCCACCAGCGTCCAGGCCTTGTGCACCAGCCTCCGCGCATGGGCGAGCACACCGCGGCGGTTCTTACCGAGGCCGGGTTCTCTCCTGCGGAGATCGCCTCCCTTGCCGAGGCCCGCGTCATCGTCGCGGCGTCCTGACCCCAGGCGCAGCCCGGCGTCAGCGTGTTATATCAAGCCGCGCACTTTGCAACGGCGGCCGCTTGCGCCAACGTCGAAGGGCGCGCGTGGCTGCCCTTTCGCCTAGCCGCCATCGCAACCGTGGAAAGGAGCGCGGAGCGGGAAAGAAGAGCCCAAAGCCAGTCCCGACGCCAGTTTGATGGCCAGTCCGGGGACCAGCTCTGGCGCGGGGCCGGTTATGGGAGCAGTGTCGGGGGCCAGCAAGTTTGAGGGCCCCAGCAAGGTTTAGGGCCCGGCAAGGTTTAGGGCCCGGCAAGGTTTAGGGCCCGGCAAGGTTTAGGGCCAAGGCGCACGATCGTGTCGGCTGCCCAGGGACGGGAGAGCAGCGCCACACCAAAGGGGGACCCATGCGATCCAGATTCTCGCTTTTTCAGACGCGCGAGCTATTGCTGGTAGCGCTCCCGCTGCTGGCCATCGTGTTCGGCGCCATCTCTCTCGCACTGCATTTCGTCGATCCGCCGCCGCCGCGGACCCTCGTCATGTCCGCCGCCACCTCTGGCAGTCCCTATTACCGCTACGCCGAGCGCTACAAGGCGACCTTCGCACGCTACGACGTTGCGCTCGAAGTGCGCGAGTCCGCTGGTTCGCTCGCCAACCTCAAGGCGCTCACCGATCCCGCCTCGGGGGTGCATGCGGGCTTCGTCCAGGGCGGCCTCGCCTCCAGCCGGGACGCGCCAGGATTGCTGTCGGTCGGGCGCATTGCCTACGAGCCGCTGTGGGTTTTCTACAGCGGCAGCGATCGGCTCGAGCGCCTGACCGAGCTCAAAGGCAAGCGCGTGCTGGTGGGCCCTGAGGGCAGCGGCACGAGCGGCCTAGCCTTGCGCCTGCTGGCCGCCAATGGCGTGACGGCCGAGACGGCGACACTCATCAACCGCGAGCTGCCCGACTATGTCGATATTCTCGCCAAGGGCGAGGCCGATGCGGGCTTCCTCGTGCTCGCGCCCGAGGCGCGCACGATCCAGCGCCTGCTTCGGACGCCCAACGTGCGCCTCATGAGCTTCGCCAACGCCGATGCCTACACCCAGCGCTTCCCCTTCCTCTCGCGATTGGAATTGCGCCAGGGCGTCGTCGACTTCGCCGCCAATATCCCTGCCGCCGATACGCGGCTGATCGCCACCACGGCTGCGGTTCTGGTGCGCGAGGATGTGCACCATGCGCTCGTCACTCTGCTGGCGCAGGCAATCTACGAGGCGCACGGGCAGCCGGCGCGGGAAGCCGACGGCGAGCCTCCTCTGTTCCAGCGTGCGGGCGAGTTTCCGATGGCCAACGATCCCGAGTTCACCCTGTCGGAGGATGCGCGGCGCGTCTATCGCTCAGGCCCGCCCGTGCTCCAGCGCTATCTGCCCTTCTGGGTCGCCACCATGATCGACCGACTGGCGGTCTCGCTCGTGGTGCTGGTCCCGGTGCTGATCCCGCTCATGCGTTTTGCGCCTCAGATCTACAATTGGCGCGTCCGCCGCCGCATCAACTATTGGTATGGCGAGCTGAAACGCTTGGAGGCTACTGCCAAGAGTGCGCCCACCGCAGAGCAACGGGCGGCGAAATTGGGTGAGCTCGACCGCATCGAAGCGGCTGTGGATAATATCCCTGTCCCGCTCGGCTTTGCCGATCGGCTTTATGAGTTGCGCCAGCACATCGAGTTGACGCGCCGCCGTCTCAGCGGCGCCTCACATCCGGCCACAGCGGGCGGTTGATGCTTGGCAGAGAGACCGTGGCCACTCCACCTGTTCCCGCCACCATCATCGGTGGCCCCGTATCCCCCTACGTGCGCAAGGTTTTGGCGGCATGCGAGATGAAGGGCATCCCCTACCAGGTCGACCCGATCGTGCCGTTCTTCGGCGACGACAGGTTCAGCGAGCTCAACCCGCTGCGGCGCGTGCCGGTCTTTGTCGATGACCAAGTTTCCATCTCCGACAGCACGGTCATCTGCGAGTATCTGGAGGAGCGCTATCCGACACCGCCGCTCCTGCCCAATACGCCCGCCGAGCGTGCGCGGGCACGTTGGATCGAGGAATTCGCCGACACGCGCATCGGCGATATCTTTATCTGGCGCATTTTCTACGAGGCGGTGGTCAACCCCTTCGTCTGGCAGCGGCCGCGCGACGAGGAGAAGATCGCCCGCGCGGTGGGCGAGGATCTGCCGGGCGTCATGGCCGATTTGGAGCGCCTGGCGCCTGCGTCCGGCTTCCTGTTCGGGCCTCTGTCGATCGCGGACATCTCGGTCGCCGTGTTCTTTCACAATTTGCGCTGGGCGCGCGTGGAGCCCGCGGTGGACCGCTGGCCGCGGACGTTGGCCTGGGTGGAGCGGACGGACAAGGTGCCAGCGCTTGCAAAGATCACCTACATCGCTGATCGTCTGGCGCGAACGCCCCTGCCGCAGCACCGCACCGTCGCTGAGACGCTCGGGCTACCGCTCACGCAAACCACGGTTCAAGCGGCCGCCCCGCGCCGCGGCCCAATGACGATCCCCTGAGGTTCACCTTCCCCCCTGCGGGAAGGACGGCTCGAGGGGCCTGGATGCTCATCCCTGCCGGGGCACCGCGGTCGTGGCAATCCCTTCGCGAGCGTCCACGCCGTGCCCGACTGCGTGGATGGTGGCCCTGACGGCAGCAATGGGCGGGAGCGATCGCCTGAAGCGCTGGCGCCTGCCGGGACCCGGCTTTGCCGGCTTGGGGCCGCGCCTGCCCGTTCCTCGCATCCTTCCGCAGCCCTGGTCAAGGTCTGGCTGGCGAGGTCCGGAGAAGCCGGCGAGGGGATTGGCAGTCGCTGGCGCCAGCGCCCTCCTCGAAGGATGGGACAGCAGTTCGCGTTCGACCCTTGGCGAGCCGTGGCCAGCCCTGGCCAACCCTGGCCAACCCTGGCCAACCCTGGCCAGCCCTGGCCAGCATCAAGCGCTTGACGTTGGGCGCCGCGCCGACCTATCGAACCCGAGCGCGGTTCACTCGGGGCTTTGAAGCATGGCTGCCGATCTCCCGCCTCGCGAGGCGATGGACTTCGATGTGGTGATCGTGGGCGCGGGGCCGGCCGGCCTCGCCGCCGCCATCCGTCTGAAGCAGCTTGCCGCCGCGGCCGGCCGGGAGCTCTCGGTGGTCGTCTTGGAGAAGGGCTCCGAGGTCGGCGCGCATATCCTTTCGGGCGCTGTCATCGATCCCATCGGCCTCACCACCTTGCTACCGGATTGGCGGGCCAAAGGCGCACCGGTTGAGACGCCGGTGAAAGAGGATCGCTTCTACTATCTGGGGCCTGCAGGCGCCCTGCGCATCCCCAACTTGGTCATGCCGCCGCTGATGAGCAACCATGGCAACTACATCGTGAGCCTCGGAAACCTGTGCCGGTGGCTTGCCGAGCAGGCGGCCGAGTTGGGGGTGGAAGTCTTCCCCGGCTTCGCCGCCGCCGAGGTGCTTTACGATCAACGGGGCGCCGTAACCGGCGTTGCCACCGGCGACATGGGGGTCGGCAAAGACGGTGCGCCCACCGAGCGCTTTACCCGCGGCATGGAGCTTCGAGGCAAATACACGATCATCGCCGAAGGCGCGCGCGGGTCGCTGGCCAAGCAGCTGATCGCCAAGTTTGGGCTCGAGCGGCAGCCGCAGAAGTACGGCATCGGTCTCAAGGAGCTGTGGGAGGTGCGCCCTGAGGCGCACGAGCCGGGCCTCGTGCAGCACACGCTGGGTTGGCCTCTCGACGATCACAACGGCGGCGGCTCTTTCCTCTATCACTACGGCGCCAACCTGGTCTCGGTCGGCTTCGTCGTCCATCTCAACTATCACAATCCCTATCTGTCGCCCTACGGCGAGTTTCAGCGCTTCAAGACCCACCCGCTGATCCGCGATACGTTCGCCGGAGGCAGGCGCATTGCCTACGGTGCGCGGGCGCTCACCGAAGGTGGCTGGCAATCGATTCCCAAGCTCGCGTTTGCGGGCGGCGTTCTTGTTGGCTGCGCGGCCGGCTTCATGAATGTCCCGCGCATCAAGGGCTCGCATAACGCCATGCTGTCGGGCATCGCCGCCGCGGAAGCGGCCTTTGCTGCCATCGGTGCAGGCCGCGCGCACGATCGGCTGGAGGCCTACCAGGCAGGCGTCATGGCGGGCCCAATCGCCCGCGACCTGCGGCGGGTGCGCAATGCAAAGCCGATGTTGGCCAAGTTCGGCACGGCGGTCGGCACGCTGCTGTCGGGCGTCGATATGTGGCTCAACACGGTCATCCCCGGCGTGGGCCTGGGCTACACGATGCGCCACGGCAAGCCCGACTTTGCAGCAACCGATCCGGCACGCAAGCATCAGCCGATCGCCTATCCCAAGCCAGACGGCGTCCTCACCTTCGACCGGCTGACGAGCGTTTCGTTTTCGGGCACGAACCACGAAGAGGACCAACCGGTCCACCTGCAGGTCGCAAGCCTCGCCGTCCAGAAGAACTCCGAGCACGACCATTATGCCGGCCTGTCGAGCCGCTACTGCCCAGCAGGCGTCTATGAGTGGCTGGAGGAGCCGGAGGGGCCGCGCTACGTCATCAACGCCCAGAACTGCGTGCACTGCAAAACATGTGACATCAAGGATCCCAATCAAAACATCAACTGGACCGTGGCCGAGGGTGGGGGCGGACCGAACTATTCGGGCATGTGAGGAGGAGCCGCTCAGGGCGGCGCCAGGCTAGAGCGAGGACAGGCATGGCTCAGCAGCTGCATCCCGACGCCCAGATGGTGTGCGACCTGATCGTCGCCTCGGGGCGTCCGCCGATCGAGACGCTCACCCCGCCGCAGGCGCGCCAGGCCTATCTGGCCTCGCGCCAGGTCCTGCAGCCTGATCCCGAACCGGTCGCCGAGGTGGCGGCCCTGCAAGCGGCAGGGCCGGCCGGTCCCATTCCGCTGCGACTCTATCGCGGGCAGGGCTGCGCCAAGGCCAGCCCGCAGCCGGCTCTCATCTACTTTCACGGCGGCGGCTGGGTGATTGGCGACCTGGAAAGCCACGACCAGGTCTGTCGTGCGCTCGCCAATGCCACATCGTGCATCCTCCTCGCCGTCGACTATCGCCTGGCGCCGGAGCACAAATTCCCCGCTGCCGCCGAGGACGCCATCGCCGCGACGCAGTGGATCGCCGCCAATGCGGGGCGCCTCGGCATAGACGCATCACGCCTCGCGGTGGGCGGCGACAGCGCCGGCGGCAACCTGGCGGCGGTCGCGGCCATCGCTGCGCGCGACCAGGGCGGCCCTCGCACCGTCTTCCAGTTTCTCGTTTATCCGGCCGCCGACATGAGCACAGAGTGGCCCTCCGCCGAGCGCCATGCTGAACAGTTGCCGCTGACGCGGGCGGCCATGAATTGGTTCATTGCTCATTATGTGCGCAGCGCCGCCGACAAGGCCGATTGGCGTGCCTCACCCTTGCGGGCAAAAAGCCTGAAGGGCCTCCCGCCGGCGCTCATCGTCACCGCGGGCTTTGATCCCCTGTGCGATGAAGGCCAAGCTTACGCCAAGGCTCTGGATGCGGCCGGTGTGCCGGTCGAGCACGAGCTTTTCGCCGGGCAAATCCACGGCTTCCTGTCGATGGGGCGTATCGTGGCGGATTCCCGGCGCCTCATCGAGATGGCCGCCGTCGCGCTAAAGCGCGTATTCGCTGGAGCCTGATGGCACAGTTATCCTCGCTTCGGGCGTAAGCGTAAGGGTCCCGCGCAGTCCTCTGTCAACCGAAGGGGCGAGTGGCTGTCCTTTCCTTCGCCTGATTTGCGTGCCTTGTTGCCCGGCGGCCGCCACAGTGGGGCACGAACCCGGCCACTCTCCGATCTTTGCGGTCGCAAGCAGGTGCCTTTCCTGCTAGCGTGGTGGGGGCAGGAATCAGGGATTGGCTTCAACTCCCGGCACGAGGTGACATGCACGCTCGCAATCCTGTGCACTTTGGCCCTGTGCACTTTGGCCCTGTGCACTTTGGCCCTGTGCACTTTGGCCCTGTGCACTTTGCCCCTGCGCTTTCCGGCGCTCTGTTCGCCATTGCCGTCCTTTGCGCCCTGGCAGCGGGGTCCGGGCCGCTGTCGGCCGCCACCGGCACGGGCGAGCGGGCGGATGGGGGTGGCGCGACACGCTCGCTGCTTGGCAGCTACCTTGCCGGCCGGCTGGCGCGGGGCCAGCACGACACCCAGGCTGCAGCCGCCTATTATCGCGAGGCGCTCTCGCGCGATCCCGGCAACGATGTGTTGATTGAGCAGTCGTTCCTGATGGAGTTGATGCAAGGCAATTGGCCTCGCAGCGAAGAGCTCGCCCATGAGCTCTCCGAGCTGCAGCCCCCACGCCGGATGGCCCACGCCTTCCTTGGTCTCGTCGACTTCAAGGCGCAGCGCTATGCAGAGGCCGATGAGCACTTCAAGTCGGCGGCCGCCAACCCCATCGGCGAGATGACGAGCACGCTGGCGCGCGCCTGGCTGTTTCAGGCCCAAGGCAAGACCCAAGAGGCGGTGACCCTCCTCGACACTCCCAAACAGCCCGACTGGGCCCAATACTATTTGCGCTTCCATCGTGCCCTCCTGGCCGATCAGGCCGGACGCCACGGGGAGGCGCGCGCCGCCTACGAGCGAATGTCAAAAAACGATCAGCGCACGCTGCGCGTCGCCCTGGCCTACGCCCGGAGCGCCGCCAACGCCGGCGATGCCAAGCTGGCCTTGAACGTCCTCAAGGCGCACGGCGAGCATCTCAAGAGCGACCCGCATCCCATCATCAAGGCGCTGCAGGAGCAAATCGAAGCCGTTGAGCGCCCGGATCTGCTCGTCACCACGCCTACTGAAGGCATGGCCGAGGCGTTCTACGGCCTGGGCGAGGCGCTCACGGGCGAAGGGGGCGTCGGCGTCGGCGCGGCCTATCTGCAGTTCGCCCTCTATCTGCAACCCGATTCCTTGTTTGCGCTCGCCGCGCTCGCCAGCGCCCATGAGACAACCAAGCACTACGAGGACGCCATTGCCGCCTACGACCGCATTCCCAGGGGGACGCCGCTGCAGATGAGCATCGATATCCGCAAGGCGCTGAACCTGACGCAACTGGAGCGGTTCGATGAGGCGCAAAAGCTTCTCGACGAGATCGCGCGCGACAACCCCAAAGAGATCCAACCGCTCGATGCGCTCGGTAACATCATGCGCGGGCAGAAACGGTTCGCCGAGGCGGTCGATTACTACACGCGCGCCATCGCGCTCATCGGCAAGCCCGAGCAGAAGCACTGGACGTACTTCTATTCGCGCGGCACGAGTTACGAGCGCCTGAAGAAGTGGAGCCTCGCGGAGGCCGATCTGCAGAGGGCGCTGCAGCTGAGCGCCGATCAGCCGATGGTGTTGAACTACCTCGGCTACTCCTGGATCGATCAGAGCCGCAACCTCAAGCAGGGCCTCGCGCTCATCGAGAAGGCGGTGCGCCAGAAGCCCGATGACGGCTACATCGTCGACAGTCTGGGGTGGGCCTACTACCGGCTGGGCAACTTCAAGGAAGCCGTGAAACATCTGGAGCGCGCGGTGGAGCTGCGGCCAGAGGATCCCGTCCTCAACGACCACCTGGGCGACGCCTACTGGCGCGTCCACCGTGAGCGCGAAGCGCGCTTCCAATGGGACCAGGCGCTCACCTTGAAGCCCGAGCCCGAGGACGCCGAGAAGATCAAGAAGAAGCTGCTGAAGGGGCTGCCGGTGGTGGCGCTGGCGCGTCAGGTCAAGCGCACCAACGAGGTGCAGAAGCGCGCCGACAAAGCCAAGAAGAGCACCGAGGTCAAAAACTTCCCATTCCAGTGACGGGGCGCCGGCGCAGATCACCGCCGCGGCCAGGGGCGCAAGCCTTGCCCGTCGCGCAGGCGCCGTCATGGCATTCCGCGAACTCGCGCGCGCCAAGATCAATCTCACGCTGACGGTGCTCGGCCGGCGCCCGGACGGCTATCACGACGTCGTGAGCTTGGTGGCCTTCGCCGGTATCGGGGATCGCGTAACGTTGCGTCCGGGTCCCGAGTGCCGAGTGACGGCCCGCGGCCCGTTCGCCGCCGCGATCGAGGGTCCCAACCTGCTGGCTCGCGCGCTCGCTCTGCTGGGTGGGCTGGAGCCCGAGCTGCGGCTCGGTGCCGTCGAGCTCGAGAAAGCTCTTCCCGTTGCAGCGGGCCTCGGCGGGGGATCGGCGGATGCCGCGGCGCTGTTGCGGGCTGTGCGGCGGGCCAACCCTGAGCGGGCCACCGCCATTGACTGGCATGGCCTCGCCGCTCGCCTCGGCGCCGATGTCCCCGTCTGCCTTGCCGGCCGGCCGGCCGTGATGCGCGGCATTGGCGAGCGCATCGAGCCCCTGGTCGGGTCGCCTCCGCTGCCGCCGCTCGCTTTGGTCCTCGTCAACCCGCGCGTGCCGTTGCCAACCGCGCGGGTGTTTGCGGCATTTGCTGGGTCTCCTGCCCCCCATCGTCCTTCACGGTGGGACGAGGCGCCAGCGGCAGAACTTGCTGCCTTCTTCGATCTCGACGCGCTCCTCGTCCACATGCGCGCTCGCGGCAACGACCTCGAGCACGCCGCCACCCTCCTCGTTCCCGCCATCGCCGAGGTCATGGCGGCGCTCAGAGCCATGCCCCAATGCTGCCTTGCGGCCATGTCCGGCAGCGGTCCGACCTGCTTTGGCATCTTTACCGACGATGCGGCAGCGGCGCTGGCCACCGATGCGCTCGCCCGCGCGCATCCGGGCTGGTGGATCGCACCCAGCCGGCTCGACTGACCACCAGGCCACGCCAGTCCGGAGCCGGAGCGGATCGCAAGCTGCCGCTGCTGGCAGTCGAGCTCGTTCTCCCCCGACAACCGCCACCGAAAATCACATCACCTGCCCGGTCCCCCTCTAGCTCTAGGCGGACCTTTGCAGCGAATATTGCTCGCGTCGCAATCCCGATCCGCCCACTGTGGCTAGCGCTGCTGCCGCGGATCGGCGACGTCCTCGATGATGAGCTCGCGACGGTCGCGCCCACCCCAGGTATCGCGCCGCAGATGTCCGGCAACGTGGAGCGGCATGCCGCTGTCAGCGAGCAGCGCCGCTCCCAACGGCTGATCGGCGACGCGGAAGGCCACCGCATCGAGGCGCGAGCCGTCCCCGGCCTCCAGCACGCAGCGCACGTGCGCCTCGCCAACGGCCTTGGCGAACCTGATCCGATGCGCGGGCAAGACAAAACGCGGCTGCGGATTGCCCTGTCCGTAAGGCCCCGCCCGCTCGATGAGGTCGAGGAACTCCTCGGTGACGGCCGTCGGCGTCAACGCCCCATCGATGGCGAGCGCGCTCGCCGCGCGCGCCCTGCGCGCGGCCGCGCCCAGCCGCTGGCGCAGAAAACTGTTGAGCGCCTCGAGCGAACCGCGCTCCACCGTCAGGCCCGCCGCCATGGCGTGCCCACCGCCTTTTATAAGGTGGCCTGCGTCCACGGCCGCCCGCACCGCGGCGCCGATATCGATGCCATCGATCGACCTGAGCGACCCTGTGCCGCGCCCCGACTCCTCCCAGGCGATCGCGCAGGCGGGCTGCCGGAAGCGCTCCGTAAGACGGCTCGCAACCAGGCCCACAACGCCCTTGTGCCAACCTTCACCGGCAACCAGCAGCAGCGGTAGCTCGGGATCCGCTTGCAGGAGCCGGTCGGCGCTTGCTGCAGCCTCCTCGACCATGCGCGCCTCGATGGCCTTGCGCTCGCGGTTGAGCTTGTCGAGCAGCACGGCAATGCGCGCAGCCTCCACTGCGTCGTCGGTCGCCAGCAGGCGGGCACCGAGCGCCGCATCGCCGATGCGCCCGCCGGCGTTGATGCGCGGACCCAGCACGAAGCCCAGGTGATAGGGCGTGGGCGCCACGGCCAGGCCGGCCGCGTCGGCGAGCGCCTTGAGGCCGACGTTGCGCCGCTGGCGCATGGCCTGCAGTCCCTTGGCCACGTACGCGCGGTTGAGACCTTGGAGCGGTACCACATCGCACACGGTGGCGAGACCGACGAGGTCGAGCAGCGCCAGCAAGTCGGGCGCAGGCGCCTGCGCGCCGTAGGTACCGCGCCGGCGCAATTCGCGCGTGGTGGCGACGAGCAGCATGAAGGTGACGCCGGCCGCGCACAGGTAGCCGAGCCCAGAAAGATCATCCTGGCGATTGGGATTGACGACGGCCGTCACATCCGCAAGCCGCTCGCCGGCCTGATGGTGATCGACGACGATGACGTTGGCCCCCAGCGGCGCGGCCGCCGCCAGCGGCTCGACGCCGGTTGTGCCGCAGTCGACGGTAACGATCAGCCGGGAGCCTTCCCGCACCAGGCCCTCGATGGCCTCGCGGTTGGGGCCGTAGCCTTCGGTGATGCGGTCGGGAATATAGATGCGCGCACCGCGCCCGTGGGCCGCCAGAAAGCGCTGCAGCAGCGCGGCCGAGCAGGCGCCGTCTACATCATAGTCGCCGAACACGGCAATGGCCTCGCCGGCCACGATCGCCTGGGCGAGACGGGCCGCAGCCTTGTCCATGTCGCGAACCGTGCTCGGGTCCGGCATCAGCGCCCGCACGGTGGGATCGAGCGCGGTCGCCACCTCATCGATGCCGACGCCACGCGAGGCGAGCACGCGGCCCAGCATTTCCGGCAGGCCATGGCGCTGACTGATGGCAACGGCGGTCTTGGCCGCCGCGGCATCGAGCCGGTCGCGCCAGGCAAGCCCGCGCACGGAGGCCCTGACGCCGAGATAGGCCTCGCGCTGATCGTCCTGTGCAAGTATGAGACTGTGAACCGCCCCCATGCACCCCGCCCCGTCCCACTGGCGAGCATCCTATGCCAAGCGCGCGAGATAGGGATATTGATTCGGGACCGCGCTCCACAGCTATTGCGAAGCCGCGCGTGATGTTGCCGGCCCCGCCTCGTGCGGGGGACCTGATCGCGACGTGCCAGGGGAGCGTGCCATGGGAGATTGCGGGATGCGATTGGCGAGCATGCCTATGCAAGCATGCCTATACAAGGGGCTGGGTTAGCCGGCGAAATGATCGGAGGTGTTGGCGGCAAAGTGCCGGCGGCCGACATTTGGCAGCGCGATCGAGGCCGCGACCGCGACAACAGCCGGCCGGCCGAGGGCAGGCCACCCCCGTTTCGTGTGCCGCTAAACCCGCCGGACTGGGCCCGCACAGCAGGTTGGCCGGCGGCTCTTGCAATCGCCGATCGTGCCCTCGTGCCCCCTTACATGGCCAAGAAGCCGCCGTCGACTGGCAGCTCGATGCCCGTGATGTAGGAGGCGTCGTCGGAGGCAAGGAACAGGTTGGCGTTGGCCACCTCCTCGACGCGCCCCTCACGTCCCATGGGCACGGCCTTCAGCATGCCGGCGCGCACCTTGGGATCGGCCGAGAGCACGGAGGTGCGCATCGGCGGCAGCAGCCCCGGATGCACGGAGTTGACGCGGATGCCGTCCCTGGCGAACTGCACCGCCGCCGCCTTGGTCATGGTGCGCACGGCGCCCTTGGCGGCATTGTAGCCCATGTGCACGAAGATTTGCCCGGTGATGCCGGAGATCGACGAGGTGTTGACGATGGCTCCGCGCTTGGCCTTCTGCATCACGGGAATGACCGCGCGCATGCCAAGAAAGACACCCTTCGCGTTGATGCTGATCTGCCGATCCCAAGTTTCGAGGCTCAGGCGGTCGGGGTCGCTGCCGCTCACGCCGGCATTGTTGATGAGGATGTCGATCCTGCCATAGGCCGCGAGCGCGGCTGCCACGGCCGCAGCCCAGTCCGGTTCGCTCGCCACATCGAGGTGCTGGAAGCGTGCCTCGCCACGGTTTGATTTGATCGCCTCGGCAACTCGGTTGCCCTCGACGTCCAGCACGTCGGCCACGACGACCTTGGCGCCTTCGCTTGCAAACAGCCGAGCGGTCGCCGCCCCCATCCCCGAAGCCGCACCCGTGACGATGGCAACCTTGTCCTGCAAGCGCATTGGGTCTCCTCCGAGCTTGGTTTGCGTGCTCCGGCCGAATTCTTTGACGACCGCGGCACTCGCGGCGCAATCATAGGCCCCGCTCTGGCCGACGCCAGTCAGCAGAGGAGGACCAGGCATGTGTGCAGACCGCAGCCGGCAGTTGATTGTGCACCTCGTGGGCAGCATTCCACTGCCCGATGCGGAGACGGTCTTTCGCAGCGTGTGCGGGGCGCTCGGGCCGCATCTCGTGCGCGTGCCCGACGGCGAGACGGGTATTCGCAAGACCTGGATCAAGTTCCTGCAGGACGTGCTCGCCGAGAATCCCGCCATCGAAGTCGCCAAGGACGTGCCGCCATTCAAGTTCGTCCAGTGGGACGGCAAGCTCATTCGGGAGATCCCGCGTCTGCGCGTCAAGCGCGGCGCCACGCCCGATCCGCAGACGTTCAAGACCGGCTATGCCGATATGGCGATCCAGTCCTGGGGCATCTTCGAGCGCCTGCAAAAGGCGGGCGTCATTCCCGCCGGCGTCAAGTTCCAGGTGAGCCTACCGACACCAACCGCGCCGATCTACAACAACATGTTGCCGGCCGACCGCCCTTCTCTGCTGCCGGCCCTGACGCAGCATTTCGTTGGCGAGGTCGACAAGATCGCGGCGGCCATTCCCAACGATCGTGTCGCCCTGCAATGGGACGTGTGCCAGGAGGTGCTGGCATGGGAGGGCTACTACGAAGAGGGCCCCGTCGACTTTCGCACCGAGACGATGGGCGTTCTCACCGCCATCGGCAACGCCGTACCGGCGGGCGTCGACCTGGGCTACCACCTATGCTACGGCAGCCCCGCTGACGAGCACCTGGTGCAACCCAGGGATGCCGGCCTCATGGTCGAGATGACGAATGCCATTCTCGCCGGCGTGAGGCGACCGATCCAGTTCTTCCACCTGCCGGTGCCCAAGGGGCGCACGGATGATGCGTATTTTGCGCCGCTCGAGAGCCTCAAGCTCGGTCCCGAAACGGAGCTCTATCTCGGTCTCATCCATCACAACGATAGCGCAGGAGATGCGGCGCGACTTGCTGCCGCCCGGCGTCACACGCGCGTGGCTGGCGTCAGCACCGAGTGCGGCATGGCGCGCGGCGATCCGGCGCGTCTTCCCGCCCTGCTCGCCGCGCACGCCCGCGCCGCAGCTGGCGGGGCGTGAGCCGCCGCAGTCGCTGCCATCTCCACGCTTCCTGAGAGCCGGGCGTCCGGCTATCATAAGGCAACGCAGACGCTGCAGTACGGCACCCAAGGAGCCACGCCCATGCTCGACGTCGCCAAGCCAGCCATCCCCTTCGACACCACCCATCTCGACCGACTGATGGATGCAGCCGGCATCGATGTGCTAATCGCCAATTCCAAGCACAATATCCAGTACCTGCTGGGCGGCCATCGTTCGATTTTCTTCGACTATATGGATGCCATGGGGACCAGCCGTTACCTGCCCATCCTGGTTTATCCAAGGGGGGCGCCGGAGAAGGCGGCCTTCTTCGGCCACCGGCTTGAGGCCCATCAGCGCGAGGTGCGCCCGTTCTGGACGCCCGAGGGCAACACCAGCTCTGGCGGCTCGCTCGACGCCATTGGGAGGGCGGTTGAGTACGTGGGCAAGTCCGGCGTCAAGGCAAAGCGAGTGGGCGTGGAGATGGCGTTCCTCCCGGCCGACGCGGCGGCGGCGCTGAAGAGCGGGCTCCCGGCGAGCGAACTAAAGGACGCGCTCTTCGTGCTCGAGCGGTTGCGCGCCAAGAAGCGCCCGGATGAGCTCGCGATGCTGCGCAAGGCCTCCGAGCTGGTCGTCGAGGCCATGCAGGCGACGATGGCCACGGCTGGCCCCGGCATGACGAAGCAGGAGCTGTTCGAGGTGCTGCGGCGCGAGGAGGTGAACCGCGGCCTCACCTTCGAATATCTGCTGCTGACCGCCGGAACCGGCCTCAACCGTGCACCCTCCGACTACAAGCTCGCCAAGGGCGATATCATGTCGCTCGACTCGGGCGCCAATTACCACGGCTACATCGGCGATCTCTGCCGGATGGCTATTGTCGGCGAGCCGGATGGGGAGCTCGAAGACTTGCTGGGCGAAATCGAGATGATTCAGCGCGCCGCCATGAAGCCGATCAAAGCTGGTGCGCCCGCTTCGGTGATCTACGGCGTTGGCGATCCGCTGGTTGAGAAGTCCAAAAACGCCAAGCACATGCACTTCCTGGCGCACGGCATGGGCCTCGTCAGCCACGAGGCGCCGCGCCTCACGGACAGGATGGGCTACGACGCCTACGATGCCGATCGACCGCTGGAGGCGGGCATGGTGATCTCGGTGGAGACCACGCTGCAGCACCCGCGCCGCGGCTTCATCAAGCTTGAGGATACCGTCGCGGTGACCGACACCGGCTTTGAGATCTATGGCGAGGGCGGACGCGGCTGGAACCGGGCCGGCACTGCGCTCCGGTGAGGCAATCAGGCGCGCGGCGCCTGCAGCGCGGCGAGGATCAGCGCGAGCAGGCGCTCGGCGTCCGGTTCCTCGAGAGCAAGCCGCACAGGCAGCGCTCTGGAGGTGCGCCGCAGTTCGGCGCATGCCCCACCGGTGCCGGCCAGGCGCACCATATCCTTCTCCGTCGTGACGAGCGTGGCCGCATGACCGCGCGCCAGCTGCAAAAGCCGTCGGGCGTCGTCCTCGCCCAGCTGTTGGTGATCGCGAAAAGCAACCGCTTCCGCTAGGTCGGCGCCCAGCGCGCGCAGCGTCGCAAAGAAGCGCTGCGGGGCGCCGATGCCAGCCCAGGCGATGACGCGCGTGGCCCTCAGCCAGTCAGCGGTCTCGCCCGGAACAACGCGTGCGCGCAGGACCGGGCCGGCGAACCTGCGGCGCAGCCATTCCGTCACCGGGCCGGCAGCGCTCGCGGCCGCGCCCTCGTTGACGACGATGGCGTCGGCGAGCTCCAGCTGGAAATCCAGAGGTGCCCGCAGCGGTCCCGCCGGCATCACCAGACCGTTGCCGAGCCCGCGGCAGCCGTCGACCACGGCGATGGCCAGATCCTTGATGAGGGCGGGGTTCTGCAGGCCGTCGTCCATCACCACGACGGTCACCGGATTGGGCCCCACCTCGATGGCGCGAACACCCAGGCGCCGATCGCGGGCCAGGAGGGTGGGGGCGGTCCGCGCCAGCAGCAACGGCTCATCACCCACGTCGCGGGCCACGTCTGCCGTGGGGTTCACCCAGTAGGGCCCTGACAGCCGCCCGCCGTAGCCCCGCGTCAGCGCCGCCGGCGCGTGGCCCACGGCCCTTAAGCGCGCACAGAGGTGGATCGCGAGCGGTGTCTTGCCCGTGCCGCCAGCCGTGAAATTGCCGACGCAGATGATGGGAAGGCGCGATCTATAGGGCTTAGCTCGCACATAGCGCGCCGTGGCAGCGCGACCGTAGAGGGCGCCCAGCGGACGTAAGACCTTGGCGTGGCGGCTGGGGGCTTGGGCGTACCACCAGGACGGCTCGTCAAGACGCACGCGCCAGACCTTCCTCACCCGGCAGATAGCGCAACAGCGCCTCGATCGTGCGCGGCAGCGCGCCGGAGATGGTGGCAAGCGCGGCATCGGCGCGCCCGCGCATGCTGTCGAGCTCGGCGGCGTCCCCGAAAAGCCTGCGCGCGGCCTTGGCGATGTCCTCGGGCGAATTGACCACGATGGCGCCGCCGCTCTTGATCAGCGTGCCGTACGCATCGGGAAAGTTCTGCCAGTGCGGCCCGACGAGCACGACGGCGCCGAGCCGCATCGCCTCCACCGGGTTGTGGCCACCGCGGTCCACCAGGGAGCCGCCGATGAAGGCCACCGGAGCCACCTTGTAGAGCATGCCGAGCTCGCCGATCGTGTCGGCGAGATAGACATCCGTTGTGCGCTCGGGCAGCTGGCCCAGGGTGCGGCGTGCCACGCTGAGGCCGCGCCCCTGCAGCATGTCGGCGATGGCACCACCGCGCTGCGGATGACGCGGCGCAAGGATGGTGCACAAGCCGGGAACGCTCGCCACGAGCCGTTGGTGGGCGTCGGCGATGACGGCTTCCTCGCCCTCATGCGTGCATGCGGCGATCAGGATGGGACGTCCCTGTAATGCCGGGCGCAGGTGACCGAGCTCCGCATCGTCCACCAACGGCGGCGGGGCATCGACCTTTAGGTTGCCGGCCGACACGGCGCTTGGCGCGCCCAATATGGCAAAGCGGCGGGCGAGCGACTCGTTCTGCGTCAGCACGAGATCGAACCGGCTGAACAGGGGACGGGCGAAGCTGGGATTGCGCCGCCAACGGCGGAACGAACGCCGTGTCATGCGGCCATTGACGAGCGCCAGCGGAATACCGCGCGCGGAGCTCTCAAGGATCAAGTTGGGCCAGATTTCGGATTCGGTGAAGACCGCCAGATCGGGCCGCCAATGCTCAAGGAAGCTCGTCACGAATTCGGGTGCATCGAGCGGGGCATACTGATGCATTGCGCGCGGGCCGAGCCGCAGCGCGGCAAGTTTGGCCGACGTGACCGTGCCGGTGGTGAGCAGAAACGACAGCGAAGGGCGCTCCTTCGCAAGCGCTGCGATCAGCGGAAGAATAGCGTTGGTCTCGCCCACGCTGGCGGCATGAAACCAAGCCAGGCGCCCCGTCGGCCGCTTGATGCGCGGCTGCCCCAATCGCTCGTTGCGCCGCAACGGCTCCTCCTTGCCGCGCCGCGCACGCAGGCTGAGCAGCAGCGGCGCCGCCGGCCGCGCATAGCTCGTCACCGTGCGATAGGTCCGAAGCCAGAAACCTGGGCGGCTGTTGCTGCCCGGGATGGCGTGGCCCCACTCGCCACCGGCCCGCTCGTAGGCTTGCTCGGTCGCACGATTGAGGGCGTCCTCCACCTCCTGCCGGTACTTCTCGAGCTCCTCTGCCGTCGCCTCCCGCGGCACCCGCACAATGGGGCCGACGGCAAAGCCCAGGCTCGAGTGGGGTAGGTTGAACTTCATCCGGCTCCACGTATTGAGCGCCAGGTAACGCTTGGTGGCGATTGCGACGGGAACGATGGGCCTTCCGGACTGCTTGGCCGCCATGACGATGCCGAGACCGGCCTTGCGCGCCTGCCCGCCAGGCACATCCGCCGTCATCGCCACCGCGCGGCCATCACGCAGCGCCTGAATGGCCGACCTATAGGCATGCGCGCCGCCGCGGTCCTTGCCGCGCCCGGCAGCGCCGGCGCCGCGGATCAGCTGCATGTCGAAAGACTTCAGCGCCTCGCCCAGGAATTGGGCATCGGCGTGTCGCGCCAGCATCACGTCGGTCGGCTTGTGGGGCGGCTTTATGAGCGGCAGCAGCATGAATTCGCCATGCCACATGCCGACGATGCAGGGATGATGGCGGACGTTTTCCTCGACGGTCGCCTTCATCTGCGGGATTCCCCGGGACGTGCGGCGCACGTAACGGATGTAGCGGGCGAGGGCGGCTCCGGCGAGCCGGTCGATCAGTCTGCTCTTGTCCTCGACATCCGCCATCGGCGGCACACCTGGCTCTGGCTGTTGGGCTCTGGCTATGGGCTATGGCTATGGGCTATGGCTGTTGGCTGTTTTGCTTGGTCGATGAGCGTTTCTATAGCCGATCCCGAGCCTACTAAGAAAGCCTTGATTCGCCAGGGCCTTTGCGGGCTCCATCCCCGCGAAAGGAGGATCCCCCGGCTAGGCAGCCGCCGTCGACTTGGCGGCCTCGGCCCTGATGGCTCCGTCGAGATCCAGCAGCGCTTGTGAGCGGCACAGCCGCGCATAGGCGCCGTCGCGTGCGATGAGCTCGGCGTGCGTTCCGGTCTCCACGATGCGTCCGTGGTCCATCAAGCAGATCATGTCGGCGCGCTGCACGGTCGACAGCCGATGGGCGATCACGAGCGTAGTGCGATCGTGCGTGAAGCGGGTCAGCGCCTCCTGCACCAGGCGCTCGGATTCCGCATCCAAGGCGCTCGTGGCCTCGTCTAGCAGCAGGATCGGTGCGTTCTTGAGGATGGCCCTCGCCAGCGCCACGCGCTGACGCTGGCCGCCCGACAGCCGCAGCCCGCTATCGCCGATCATCGTGTCGTAGCCCTCCGGCTGCGCCATGATGAAGTCGTGTGCGGCAGCGGCCTTGGCGGCGGCCACGATCTCATCCTCGCTTGCGCCCAGGCGGCCGAGCGCGATGTTGGCGCGGATCGTGTCGTCAAACAGCGTCACCTCCTGGCTGACGAGCGCGATCGCCTGGCTGAGGCTCGCGAGCGTTACCTGGCGCAGGTCCTGGCCGTCGATCAGGATGCGGCCACGGTCCACATCGAAAAGCCGCGCCACGAGGTTGATGAGGGTGGATTTGCCGGCTCCCGACCGACCCACGAGCGCCACCGTGTTGCCGCCGGGGACCGTCAGCGAAAACCCATGCACGGCATGCTTGCCCGCGGCCGTGGCATAGGCAAAGCCCACATCGTCGAAGACGACGGTGCCCTGCCCAACCACAAGGGGGCGCGCCTCGGGACAATCGACCACGGTGGGCCGCTCGTCGAGCAGCTCGTATATCCGCTCCGCCGCCGCCAGGCCTTCTTGTGCCGACGTGGCCACCGAGCCCAGAGACTTGATGGGCTGGGAGGCCAGCAGCAACGCCGTGACAAAGCCCATGAAGTCACCGACCGTGCTGATGCCCGCCGCGATACGCCAGTAGGCGAAGGCGATGACGCCGGCGATGACGAGGCCGGCCAGCGTCTCGAGCGCGGGACCCGTGCGCCCGCGCACGCGCACGGCCTTCATCTTCAGGCGAAAGATCTGCTCGAAGCTGCCATTGAGGCGCTCGGTCGCGTAATTCTCCAGGCGGAACGCCTTGATGAGTCGCGCACCGGCCAGCAACTCTGTCAGCCGGGAGGTCATGTCGCCGACCTCCGTGTGGGTACGCTTGGCGACCGATCGCAAGCGCCGGCCGATGCTGCTCATCGGCAACGCCGCCACCGGATAGATGCCGATGACGACGAGGGCGAGCATCCAGTCGAGGTAGAACATGGCGATCAGGACGGAGAACACCGACATGAGGTCGCGCACGAACGCGATCATCGAGATCTGAGCGGCCTGCTGGATGGCGGTCAGATCATTGGTGAGGCGCGACACCAGGTGGCCGGTGGTCTCGCGCGTGAGGCGGGCGAAATCGGCCCCGATCAGGTGAGCGAAGGCCGCCTTCTGCATGTCCGTCGTCAAGCGCATGATGATCCGGGCCGACGCCACCTGGTGGAGGTAGAGGAAGAGGCTGCGCGCGGACGTCACCAGCACGATGGCTGCGAGCACCCACGGCAGCACGCGGCTGTCGGAGTGCATGAGCGAGTCAAAGGAGTGCTTGATGATGAGCGGATAGCCGCCGGTGGTGGCCGCTAGGCCCGCCGTGAACACGAAGGCCACCGCGATCTCGCGCCAGCGCGGCGCCACCCAATCGGTGACGAAGCGCCGCAGCGTGCCCTTCACCCGCTCGTCGAGAGCGAGCGCGCGCAGCCTCATGCGCGGCAATGTGGAGCGTTTGCCCAAGGTGTCCCCTGTCGCAGCCTACCTAGCAGCTTGTGTGCGCCGGCGCCACCCAACTGAGACGCCAAAATGTCACGCACGTGGCGAGACCGCGGCGCTCGATCGAACGGGCGACGCCTGGCCGCGGCAGAGCGCACGTGCGCCTCCATGGTGCGTTGCGCCATCGGCCTTGGCGGCTTCAGGGGCTTCGCGCAGTGGGAGTAAATGCCGAGGTTGTAAAGGCATCCTCTAGGGGGCTTGAGCATTAGCGGCTTGAGCTCGCCGCAAACACCTTCCCAGCTGAGCCATGGCGCAAACCGCGCGTTTACTCTTTCACTTAAGCGCTTTTGAAGGCTTTCGTGGCAAGGTCGCGGCAAGGTCGCTCACGACGGCCGCTCAGGAGTTAGCAGAAACCTGCAGCGGCGGGACCGGCAGGGGCTGGTCTCGTCGCGCCTTCTCTTGGCTTTGGGCAGCCGCCGGCTAACACATCGCCCTCGCTGGCCCTGATCTCCACCCCCGCTTGACCGAATTTGCCTGAGCAGGGAACTTTGCCGAGCAAAAGCGCAGCAAGGCTGCGCCGACCCTTACAAACCGGCAATAAAACCTCAGGGGTGGGCCCAAGCGCCGGCGAGGAGGGCCATATCGGCGAGGAGCCCACCGAACAGCAGCCAGCCGACGAGCTGATTCGACTTGAAACGGGCGAGGCAATTGGCGGGATCGGCCGCCTGCAGCGTCGCTGCCTGCCAGGCGAGCTGCACCGCCGCCAAGCCAAGCGCCAGAAAGAAGCCCAGACGCGCGCCGGCCATTGCTCCCGCCACTCCCCATAGCAGGACCGCTCCCCCGTAAAAGCCCACGAGCCACTGCGGGGTCGCGGCTCCGAGCCGCAGCGCCGTCGATCTTAGTCCCACGCGCAGGTCGTCCTCCTTGTCCTGATGCGCGTAGATGGTGTCATAGCCGATGGTCCAAAGCACTGAACCCGCATAGAGCGCGATCGCGGGTGGCGACAGGGCGCCAGCAATGGCGGACCAACCGACCAAAGCACCCCATTTGAACGCCAGGCCGAGCACGACCTGCGGCCAGTCCGTTAGCCGCTTCATGAAGGGATAGATGCCAACCAGGATGAGCGACGACGCCCCGAGCGCGATCGTGAAAACATTGAACTGGAGCAGGATGGCAAGCCCGGCGCTGCACAGCAGCACGAGAAAAATCTGCGCTTGGGCCACGCTGACCTGGCCGGAGGGGATGGGGCGCGCGGCGGTGCGCGCAACGCGCGCGTCAAAATCCTTGTCGACGATGTCGTTATAGGTGCAGCCG
>Ga0306920_100002533_pt1 | contig 23079 bp, 20 predicted proteins | sample flu12Cox44000170_FD_204666 | JGI IMG/M metagenome (GOLD analysis project Ga0306920, IMG submission 204666) | Lab enrichment of tropical soil microbial communities from Luquillo Experimental Forest, Puerto Rico - flux4day.12C.oxic.44.000.170 (v2)... | ecosystem: Environmental > Terrestrial >...
TTATTTCCTTACAATTACACCTACCATCGCAACCTGCTCACCCGCGTCCCGAAGTCCGCCCAGCCGTGGGTGTCCACCTTGGTCCGGACCATCTTCGAGCAGCCCGACGCCGCCTCCGTCCGCGCCCAGCACGCCCAGGTCGTCACCGCGCTCGAGGCGAAGCTCCCGGCCGCCGCCGCCCACCTCGACGAGGCCCGCGACGACATCCTGGCCTTCACCGCCTTCCCCCGCGAGGTCTGGCGGCAGATCTGGTCCAACAACCCCCAGGAGCGGCTGAATAAAGAGGTGCGCAGGCGGACAGATGTGGTCGGCATCTTCCCCGGCCGCGACGCCATCATCCGCCTCGTCGGCGCCGTACTAGCCGAGCAGAACGACGAATGGACCGAAGCCCGCCGGTATATGGGACCGGAAATCCTCGCCGCCTGCCGGAAGCCCGCAGGAAACGAAGAAACTAATGAGAATGGCGTGACAATAGAGGCCATTGGTGCTTAACTAAATATAGATCCCGAGGTGGTCATCTCATACACCACCTCCATGGGCGTGGCCGGCCACGAACGCTGAACATGCCAACGCAACTAGTCTCTTGAGTTCAGCCGTCGGCGTAGTAGCCGTCCGGTCTCAGGCCACCTCAGTCGCGGCGAGTGCTGCTCCCGGCGGATGAGGGGAAACGACGCGGGGAGGGCCAGGGCTAGACACCGTGTAACCGCCTGGCCTCGCCGACCCGTCTGGCCGCCAGACGTCCCGCACCAACGGCTGTCAGCGCAGCATGACCGAGCATCCGGCGGCCACGCCGTTCGGCGTGCAGATCTCCCGGGAGCGCGCGCTTACGAAGTCTTGAGCCGATCACATTACGTGAGGACCATTTCGCCGACCTTCGGGATCCGATCGCCGATTCTGGGCGGCGGGCAACTTGTGTCGGTCATGTGCGCGAGGGCGCGCAGATCTGTCAGTTATGGCGCAGGCTCCCAGTGGCGTTGCGCGTGCTCGAATTCGCGCACTTCGGCAAGGCGTGGGTCGGGTGGCCCGGGGAATCGCAGCCCTGGGCGCTATCGGCGTTACTGAAGGCTGGTCATCAACGAGCAGATGCGCGCTGCGTGCACGTTCGACGAGTTCGCCGCGGGTACAGGTGCCGAGCTTTTGCTGGATGTGGGCCCGGCGGGTCTCGATGGTGCGCACCGAGGCGTGAAGCGCGGCGGCGATCTCGGCGTTGGTGTGGCCGCTGGCGATTCCCCGGAGCACCTCCAGTTCGCGTTCCGATAGCTGGCCCCCCGGGGCCGGCTGGGCGCTCTGCACCCGCCCCTGTTTGCAAGGCTGCGGCGCCCAGGGTGGGGTGGAGCGCCCAGGGTGGGGTGGAGGTATTGCTGTCCCGACGCTACGGTGCGGACGGCCTGGACAAGCTCGATGTCCGCCGCCTCTTTGAGCAGGTAGCCGGCCGCGCCGGCGGCGAACGCCCGGCGCAGGTAGACCACGTCGTTGTCGGCGGTCAGGACAAGCACCCGAGTGTCCGGGCTGGCCTGCCGGACCCCGGCGGTGGCGGCGATGCCGCTGGCGCCGGGGAGGCCGAGGTCCATGGCAAGAACGCCTGGCCGGGTCCGTGCGGCTAGCTCGACGGCTTCCTCGGCCGTGCCGCCTCGCCGGCCACCTCGATGCCGGGCTCTTCGGGCAGGATGCGGTGCAGCCCGCTGCGGACCATGGTGTGGTCGTCGCACAGTGCCACCCGGATCGGCTTACCCAACGGGCACCTCGGCGATGATGCGGGTGCCCCGCCCGAGCCGGGAGTCGACGGAGAGCACGCCACCGGCCAGGTCAGCCGTTCCCGTATGCCGGCCAGGCCGAGAGAATGGTGCTTCACGGCGGCCGGGTCGAACCCGATCCCGTCATCCTCGACGATCACCCGCAGCACGTGGCTAGCGCAGGTGGCGGTCACCTTGACCCGTTGGGGGCTGGCGTGGCGCGCGGCGTTCGTCAGGGCTTCCTGGATGACCCGGTAGGCGGTGATCTCGTGTTCGGCGGGCAGCCGCGTCCCGCCGGCCAGGCCCTCGATGATCAGCGCGATCGCGATGCCGTGCTGGCCGATAGGTCGGTGGCCAGCCGCTCCAGGGCGGCCAGCCCGAAGTCGTCGAGGACCGCTGGCCGGAGCCAGCAGGCCACCGCGTGCACGTCGTGCAGAGCCTGCGCTACCAGGTTGCGTGTCTCGGTGATCCGCTGCCAGACCTGGCTGCGATCTGTCAGTCCTCGGTCGATGGCGCCGACGGGCTGCACACGCTGACCCTGTGGCCGGCGAACAACGACCACAGCCTGGCCGGCACTGGCGTGAGCATCCCGTTCTAGTACGAAGGCCCCTACCAGCCTGAGCCGGCCGGCTACACCGGCACTGGGGCACCCGGTATCACGGTCGCCTCACCGGCGGATGGCTCCACCGTGTCCGGTGACTACTTCACCAGGACCGCCTGTGTGAGCAACTTCGTGCTCTGCGGCGACTGCTTGTGCCAACGACCTGCAGGAGCCGTGCGGCGGACACGATCAAGCGGATGCTGATGAAGATCGCCACCCTCGCCCAGGGGCTGCGGAACTGCGCAACGCTCGGCCAATCAATGTCGCGGCCGGGCCGTCTGCCTGGGAGTGTCAGCGAGGTGACAGGATGAGTGCCGCTGGTCTCGCACCGGCCGATGATGGCCGGGAAGGGAGCAAGGGTGTGGCCGTACACAGCTATGACCTTGTGATCGTTGGGGCGGGCAGCGGGAACATGCTGCCCGCGAAGGAGCTCGACGGCTGGCGGATAGCGGTGGTGGAGAGCGGCCGGTTCGGCGGCACGTGCCTCAACCGGGGGTGCATCCCGTCGAAGATGCTGGTGCACACCGCGGACGTCGCCCAGGCGGTGCGGCACGCGGGCCGGTTCGGGATCGGCGCCAAGTGGGCCGGCGCGGACTGGCCGGCGATCCGCGACCGGGTGTTCGGCCGCATCGACCCGCTGCATGAGCGGGCCGTGGCTCACCGTCGGGCTCACGGCATCGACGTGTTCCCCGGCGAGGCGCGGTTCGTGGCACCGAAGGCGCTGCGTGTCGGCGACGATGAGATCCGCGCCGACCGGTTCGTGCTGGCCGCGGGCTCCCGCCCGGCCATCCCCGCGGTCGACGGCCTGGCCGGGGTGCCCTATCTCACCTCGGACACGGTGATGCGGCTCGGCAGGCTGCCAGGGTCGATGATCGTGCTTGGCGGCGGGTACATCGCGGCGGAGATGAGCCATATCTTTGGCTCACTTGGCACCAAGGTCACCATCGTGGCGCGCGGGGAGCACCTGCTGTCCCGGCACGACGCCGACATCCGGGCCCGGTTCACCGAGCTGTACCAGGAGCGTTTTGACCTGCGGCTGGGTGCAACGGCAGAGCGGGTGGCCAAGACCCGCAAAGGGGTCCGCCTCGACCTTGCGACCCCCTCAGGAGCCGAGTCCGCGGAGGGCGAGGTGCTGCTGGTGGCCACCGGTCGGGTGCCCAACAGCGACCGGCTTGATGTCGCCGCGGCGGGCATCGACGTTGACGCCCACGGGCATGTCCGCACCGACGACACCTACGCCAGCAGCGTGCCGGGGATTTGGGCGCTGGGCGACCTGGCCAACCACTTCCAGCTCAAGCACATGGCCAACGCCGAGGTCCTGCTGGTCCGCTACAACCTGCTCCACCCGGGCCAGCCAAGGCGGGCGGCGTTCACGGTGGTGCCGTCTGCGGTGTTCGCCGGCCCGCAGGTCGCCTCGGTGGGCGCGACCGAGCAAGAACTGCAAGCCCGGGGACGGCCCTATGCTGCCGCAACCCGCCATTACCGTGACGCGGCGTACGGCTGGGCGCTGGAGGACACCACCAGCTTCGTGAAGGTCCTCGCCGACCCGGCCACCCGGCTGCTGCTGGGCGCCCACATCCTCGGCCCGCAGGCCTCGACCCTGATCCAGCCGCTGATCCAGGCCATGTGCCTGGGCAACACCGCTGACCAGGTGGCTTCCGGCGTCCTGTACATCCACCCGGCGCTCACCGAGGCCGTCGAACAGGCCCTGCTGGAAGTCTGAAGCGGCCTCCAGCTCTCCCCGTTCATGGCGCGAAAGGCCTCTGTCGGTACGGGTATCGGCAGCTGGCTGCGGCGTTGCGGCCAGCTGCAACCGGTCATCACCCGTCCGGGAAGTGGGACCCGGGCCGCGCGTTCCTGGTGAATTCCTCTTCAAGGCCGCGGATCTGGGGGGTGGCGGCAGGTCCCCCGCGGAGCTGGCGGGATACTGATCACGCTCGCGGTCCGGTCTCTGTGGCCTCCCCGAGCGCGGCGCGGGCTGGCTGTGCTTGGCCGCGCTGGCCGGGGGTGGCCAGGGCGCGCCGGCGCGGGCGGTCGAGCGCGTACCAGAACGGGAGGGCGACGAGGACCGCGCCGCCGGCCATGTTGCCGAGGCCGGCCGGGATGATGTTCCAGGCCAGCGCCGCGCCCCAGCCGGGGCCGTGCCCGGTGGGCATGATGAGCGAGAAGTAGCCCATGTTGGCCGGGCTGTGCTGCAGGTTCGCGGCCACGAACGAGGCGACCGCCAGGAACACCGGGATGTACTTGCCGATGATCGAGCGGCCCATCACGGAGAAGAACGCGGCCATCCCGACCAGCCAGTTGGCGAGCATTCCGGACAGCACCACCTGCCACCAGGCGCCGGCGCCGCCGATGGCCCGGTAGGCCATCTTGTGGGCGACGACCTGGGTGAGCAGGCCGGTAACGTCCCCCGGGTAGTGCTGGGCCAGGTGGATGGCGTAGCCGGTCAGGAAGGCCCCGGCCAGGTTGCCGGCCCAGGCCAGCGCCCAGAACCGGGCGATGGTCACCGGGCGGGAGGACCGGCGGCAGCGCAGGATGGTCGCGGGCAGCACCACGTTGGCCTCGGTGAACAACACGGCGTCGGCGAGGATGACGAAGAAGAACCCGGCGGAGAACCCGAGGCCCGCGACGAGCCGCTGGGGGCCCGGGGCGTGAATGCCGGCCGCGAGCAGGACCGAGAATAGGGCGCCGACGGTGACGAAGCCCCCGCCCAGCATGGCCAGCACCAGGATCTGCGGCATTGACAGCTGCTGCAGCCGCCGGGTGCCGTGGTCGGCCATCTCGGCAACGACCCGGTCGGCGGCAAGGTATTGTGCCGCAGGCCGGCCAGCGCTCACCGGCGGGCTCTTGATGGCCCGGTCCATGCCCACCCTCCTTCAGCCTTCTCTCTTGGTTCCATGTGGCCCGGCGGTAACCCTGGATGGCCTGCGCGCGGAATTGGCTGAAGGCTCCTCAGGGAGGCCGTTCCAGTCCCGAGCGGCGGCCCACGGCGCTTCACCTGCCGGCGAGGTCGCGGAGCGCGTCCTCGATCGCGCGGTGGAACGTGGGGTAGGCGTAGATCATGGCCCGCAGGCCGGCGACCGGGACCTGCCCGTGGACGGCCACCGCGAGGGCGCCGAGTACCTCGCCGCCGGCCGGCCCGGCGGAGGTCGCGCCCACCAGCACGCCGCGTCGTGCGTCCTCGATGAGCTTGATGAACCCGTCGTTGCCGGCCTTGTGGATCCAGCCCCGCGCCGACGACGGCACCTGGGTGATGCCGGTGCGCACGGCCAGCCCCTGCCCGCGGGCTCGTGCCTCGGTGAGCCCGACGGAGCCGATCTCGGGGTCGGTGAAGGTGACCCGCGGCACTGCCCGGTAGCTGGCGGGTGGCCCGTCCTGGCCGAGGATGTCGCGGACGGCGATGCCCGCCTGGTACATGGCCACGTGCGTGAACGGGCCCTCCCCGGTGACATCGCCGATGGCCCACAGGCCGTCGGCGGCGCGCATCCGGTCGTCGGTTCCGATCGCGCGAGCCGTCTCGTCGAGGCCGTAGGCTCCCACACCCAGGGCGGACAGGTCGGCGCGGCGGCCGGTGGCGACCAGCAGCCGCTGCGCCGCGAGCACCTCGCCGTCGGCGAGGGCCACCGTAAAGCGGCCGTCGTGGCCGGCCCGCTCCACCTGCGCCCCGGTGCGCACGCCGATGTGCTCCTGGGCGAACACCGCCGTCAGGAGTTCCCCGGCTTCCGGCTCGTCGGCGGGCAGCAGCCGGGGCAGCGCCTCCACCACGGCCACCCGGGCGCCGAACCGGGCGAACACCTGCGCCAGTTCGGCGCCGACCGCGCCGCCGCCGAGCACGATCAGCGACTGCGGGACGTCTTCGGTCTCGACGGCCTCCCGGTTGGTCCAGAACGGCGTGCCCGCTAGCCCTGGGACCGGCGGGACGGCGGGCTCGGTGCCGGTGGCGATCACGATGCCACGCCTTGCCCGGAACAGCCGCGCACCCTCCGCGGTGTGCACAGTCACCTCGCCCCGGCCGGTGATCCGGCCGCGGCCGCGGACGAAATGGCCGCCCAGCTCGCGGAACCGGTCGACCGCGACCTTGTCGTCCCACCAGTCGGTGGCCTCAGCCCGGATCCGGCGGGCAACCGGCGCCCAATCCGGGTCCACCGCGGACGCCCCGGCCATGCCGGGGATCCGCCGCGCCTCGGCCAGCAGGCCGGCGGCGCGGATCATCATCTTCGACGGCACGCACCCCCAGTACGGGCACTCCCCGCCGACCAGCCTGGCCTCCACACCGGTCACGTGCAGGCCGGCCCGCGCCAGCTTCCCGGCGGCGTCCTCCCCGCCCGGACCCATCCCGATCACCATGATGTCGGTCTGCTCGGCATCCATCGGGCACTCCCCTTATCGACGTAGTGCGCGCCGCGTTCCCCGCGGCCCTGCCTGGCTTGCCCCGCAGGTGGCGACCCCGGTCGCCCCCTGACGGGACTACCGCCAGCAACAGGCGGCTGGCCCGCACGCGACGGGAAGTGTCAGCCAGATGACAACACCGGCCGCCCCGGTGGCCGGCAGGGGACCATGATGGGTCGTGGCCTACCTGCCGTCCCTGCCACACGGCGCGGTGCTGCTGGATCTGTTTGCGCGCCTGCCCGGAAACCGCACGGCCGCTGCTGGACTACCACCAGGCGCTGATGCGTGGCCCGTCCCCGCTGAGCGTGGCCGGCCCGGGAGCTGATCGCCGCGTATGTGTCCGGGCTGAACGCCTGCTAGCACCACGGCGTGCACCCCGCCACGTGCACCCCGCTACCGCCGGGCGTTCGGAATGCCCGAAGGCACTGTGAGCGCGCTGCTCGCCGACGTCAGCAGCGCCACGGTGCCAGGGCGGATGAAGACGCTCCTGCAGTGTGTGGGCAAGCTGATTCGCACCCCGGCGAAGATCACCCCACAGGACGCTGAAGCGGTGCTGGCAGCAGGGTGGCAGGAGAAGGCGCTGCACGACGCGATGGCGGTGTGCGGGCTGTTCAACCTCATGAACAGGCTGGCCGAAGGGCTGGGCATCCCGGCGGGCGAGGGCTACTTCACCACCGCGGCCGGCCGGCTCGCCGGGACCGGGTACACGGGGCTGAAGGATCTTCTCCGACGGCGGGCACGCCCGCCGGCCAGGTGTCAGCGTGCTGACCCCTGGCCGGCCTGTGCCGTATGTCGTGGACAGAGGCAACAGCCGAGAGCGGGGGAGAACGACGATGGCGCGCGAGACGCGGAATGGCGTGATGCTGGCCGAAGCAGCCGCCCGGTGCTGCTAGAGCGCGCCACGCCGGGCCGCACTGGGACCGAATGTCAGCCAGGTGCCAAGATGGGTACCATGAGCTTCCGGCGGCTTCCCGCAGCGGCGGCGCAGCGGGCGGCCCGTCTGCTGCCCGTCCCGGCGGGCATCACCGAGGCGCAGATCCGCCAGGCCGCCTGGGTCGCCCGGTGCGTGGGCCGCGGCCAGTCCGCGCCGCTGCGGCCCGGCGACGTGACCGCCCTCGCGTCCACGCTCGCGGTGCGCACCTTCCCGCCGGGAGCGGTGGTGTTCGGCGGCGGGCAGGCGCCCGGGGTATGGATTGTCCGCGACGGCCGAATCGAACTGGCGGTCGGCTCCGGCCGCCGCCGGGCCGTGATCCAGTTGCTGCGCCCCGGCGACGTGGACGGCGACATCCAGCTGCTGCTGGAGATGCCGCTGCCGTATACCGGGCGCGCCCTGTCCGAGGTCACCTGCCTGTTCCTCACCCAGGAAGATTTCGAGGAACTGCTGGCCACCCGCCCGGCGATCGCCCGCCGGTGGCTGTCCAGCGTGGCCCACCGGCTGGCGGCGAGCCAGGCGCGGGTGCTGGCGCTGCTCGGTGGGTCGCTGGCCGCCCAGGCCGCCAGCCTGCTGGCCGAGGAGGCGGTCGAGGAGCGGGTGGAACTGCCGCAGCGGACCCTGGCCGCCATGCTCGGGGTGCAGCGGCCCTCGCTGAACAAGGTGCTCAAGGACCTGGAACGCGACGGCCTGATCCGGATCAGCTACAGCACCATCGAGGTCCTCGACCGCGCCCGGCTGACCGCCCAGGCTGCCGCCGGGTGACTGCGGGAGAACAACAGCGGCCAGGCAGCGGCACCGTAGCCGCCGGAGTCCAGCCACGCCGTGGTCGAGTGCCCGGCCCGCACGATCAGGTAGGCGGCGTGGCTGAAGTCGGCGGGAGACGTTGAGCGGGGGCAGCGGGAGTGCCAGCTGCAGATCGACACGGGAGTGCACCCGCAGATCGGCCTGATCACGGTAGCGGGCGCAGTCCACCGCTAGCCGCTGGTGGATGAGCACGGTCAGCTCGTGCAGCGCCATGCCCACCCCGGATGCCGGGGCCTCCGGCAACGCAAGGCGTACCCGGTGGGCAGCAATCACACAATGCCGACATGCTCGCATCCCAGGAGAGGCGCCCGTCATGAGACCGCAGCGCTGCTGGCCGAGGCGCCGGCCAGGGCCAGCGGCGAACCCGCCCCACCGCCGGGTGGGCCGGGGATCTCGCCCTGGGCCACCCGGGCGGTTCACGGGCGCGGCCCGCGATCGTCTCGCTGTGCGGGCCGCGAGGAGGGGTCAGGCGGGGGTGCCGTGCGGGTGCGGCACCGGGTGCCGGGCCGGGCTCGTAAGGGTCAGCAGCAGCGCGGTGGCCGCCCCGAACATCAGGTGCCCGAGCGCGAACACCCACGGCGTGAACTTCGGCGCTGCCGCCGGGTCGAGGGCGGGCCAGATGCCGTATTGCATCACCGCCCACACCGCGAGCCCGAACATCATGCCGGTGATGGTCAGCGTGGCCGTGCTGGCGGCCAGCCGGCCGGCGGTGCGCACGCCGACGGCGAAGACCACGCCGAGGACCACCGACATCATCATGTGAATGACCAGGCCGAGCACCAGCGCGCCGCCGCTGAACGCCGCGCCCAGCGGCGCCCCGCGCCAGATGGTGTGCGCGATCAGGTTCAGCGGGGACCAGAACCCGATCCCGGTGAGCCACAGCGCGATCATCGACCACATCGCCATGACCGCCCCGCCGCCCAGGCCGGCCAGGGCACCCCGGGTGAGCGTCTCCTTGTTCACGTTGTTCATCGCTGCCTCCCAGACAGCCGTCTCCGATGGTGTCCGGGACAACCGGCGGCGGCCGGTGTCAACTCACCGCACTGTCAGCGAGATGACTCAATACCTTCGCGGGGTGACGTCCCGGGCTTGGATGCCTGATGGCTGGTCGCTCCAGCGGTTAGGTTCAGCGAGCAGTCCTATGGTTTCCCGCGAGAGGTGACCGATGATGACGGACAATGCGGGCACTCGTCCTGGTCTCTTGCGGCGAAAGACGCTATCCGCGCATAACGGCGCCACCATGCGGACCGCCGTGGACTGCGGCGAGCATGGCCGCCTAGTCCTGGATGAGTGATCGCCGTGACTGAGGCACGCTGCCCGGGTGATGAACCTGCTCCTTGACGCCAAGGTCGGCCCGCGGATCGAATGGCTCCGCGGCAGCGGCGGCACCCCGGGGACGGTGCCCCGGCCCGGACCACCCGGGCGGTCCGGGGCCGTCCCGCCGCCAGCCGCCCGTGACGCCGCGCACCGCCAGATCCCGGAGCTGGTCCCGCGGCGGGTCACGGGAGGTTCGCGCAAGCCCGCGTACCCCCGATGGAGGCGAGGCGGTGGGCCGGGGCGGGGTAGTAGTTCCCGGCTGCCCTGATCCCGAACCCTGCCCGGGATGGTTCATGAGCAGAACAGGCCGCAGCCGGGTCGCGCAGCGCCTGCTCCTCCCCCGGGATCCCGGGACGCCGACGGCAGCGAGAGCTGTCACATGGCTGACATTCCACCGTCGCACCGGGTGGCGGGTGCGTTGCTGGCGGCAGGTGCCCGCTGACAAGACGGCCATCAGCGGGTGGGTGAGGAGAAGCACATGAACATCGGAAAGGCTCGCATCGTGCTGATCGGGAGGGGACCCGAGGCCAAGATCGTGACGAGGCGGCGTGCGGGTGCGAAACCCTCCAGGCAGCGGCGGAGCGCCCTGGCGGCCGGCCGGCCGGGTTCGGCGGCCGCGCCGAGAAGCCGGGGGTGTCGTGATGCGGGCCGACGCGCTGGTGCTGTTCGGGGCGACTGGTGACCTGGCCCGCAAGAAGCTGTTCCCCGCCCTGTACCACCTGGCGGCGGCCAAGCGCCTGGGCGTGCCCGTCGTCGGGGTGGCCGTCTCGGACTGGGACGACGCCCAGCTGCGCGCCTACGCCACCGAGGCGGTTGGGGCCGCGGAGGGCCAGGTGGGCGGCCCGGCGCTGGAGGAGCTGGCGGGCGGCCTGGCGATGGTGAGCGGCGATTACCGGGATCCGGCCACTTACGCCGCACTGGCGCTGCGGCTGTCGCGGGTGGGCGCGGCGCGGCCGGTGTACTACCTGGCCATCCCGCCCGGGCTGTTCCCGGTGGTGGTGCAGGGCCTGGCCCGGGCGGGGCCCGGGCAAGACGCCCGGGTGGTGGTGGAGCAGCCGTTCGGCCGGGACCTGGCCTCGGCGCGGGAGCTCAACCGGGTGCTGCATGCGGTGTTCCCGGAGCGGTCGATCTTCCGCATCGACCACTACCTGGGCAAGGAGCCGGTGGAAAACCTGCTGGTGTTCCGGTTCGCCAACGCGTTCCTGGAACCCGTCTGGAACCGCCGCTACGTCGCCAGCGTGCAGGTCACCATGGCCGAGGCCTTCGGGGTGGAGGGCCGGGGCGGCTTCTACGACCAGGTGGGCGCCATCCGGGATGTGATCCAGAACCACCTGCTGCAGGTGGTGGCGCTGCTGGCGATGGAGCCCCCGGTCGACGCTGAGCCGGACTCGCTGCGGGATGAGAAGGTGAAGGTCCTTAAGGCGATGCGCCCGGCCGACCCTGCCCGGCTGGTCCGCGGCCAGTACGAGGGCTACCGCGGCGAGCCGGGGGTGGCGCCGGGCTCGGCGGCGGAGACCTTCGCCGCGCTCCGGCTGGAGATCGACTCCTGGCGGTGGGCCGGGGTGCCGTTCTTTGTCCGGGCGGGCAAGGGCCTGGCGGCCACCGCGCTGGAGGCCGTCATCGAACTGCACGCCCCGCCCCGCCTGCTGTTCTCGCTGCAGGGCTGCCAGCCCCGCCCCAACTTCCTGCGCTTCCGCCTTGGCCCAGCCGACGGGGTGACGGTGTGCGTGCAGGCCAAGGAGCCGGGGGAGCGCCTGGTCAGCCACCCAGTCGAGCTGGAGGTGGACTTCGAGCGGGCCCTCGGGGCCCGCCAGCACGCCTACCAGCGGCTGCTGGGCGACGCCCTGGAGGGCAACCCGGCCCGCTTCGCCCGCCAAGACGGCGTCGAGCACGCCTGGCGGGTCATCGAGCCCCTCCTCGACCAGCCCGGCCCTGCCCACAGCTACCCGCGCGGCTCGTGGGGGCCGGCCGAGGCCGGCGCGGTAACGGCAGGCCATGGCGGATGGCACAACCCGGCACAGGGCCGAGCGTGAAGGGCGGGACGAGCCGGCGCCACTCGGAAACGCAGGCGGTTTCGTGGGCTGAAGTCCTTGATGCGAGGTGGTGACATGGAGCCGGGACACGCGGGCTTGCCTGGTGCGGGGCGGGCGGCGTTGCCGGTCGAGCAGTACGCGCTGATCGGCGACACGCATACGGCGGCGCTGGTCGGCCGGAACGGGTCAATCGACTGGCTGTGCCTGCCGCGGTTCGACCCCGGCGCCTGCTTCGCCGGGCTGCTGGGCGGTGAGGAGCACGGGTTCTGGCGGATCGCCCCGGTCGGCGGCGCTGGCCGCGTGGTCCACCGCTACCGGGGCGAGACCTTGGTGCTGGAGACGGAGTTCCACACCCCCGATGGTGTGGCCCGCCTGGTGGACTGCATGCCCCGCCGCTCCGGCCACGCCAGCGTGGCCCGGGTCGCCGAGGGGTCTCTGGCCGGGTGGCGATGCGCATGGACCTGGTGATCCGCTTTGACTACGGGTGGGTCGTGCCGTGGATGTCCCGCGCCGGCGATCACCTGCACGGCATCGCCGGACCGGACTCGGTGTGCCTGGCCACCCCGGCCCAGACCCGGGGCGAAAACCTCCGCACGGTCGCCGAGTTCACCGTGGGCCCCCGGGGAGCGGGTCCCGTTTGTGCTGTCGTGGCACCCGCAGTGCCCGTTACCTGGATGATCACGTTCATGCCCAGCTGCTTGTGGCGGCCGGCCTGGCAGAACACGTCGTAGGTTCCTTGGCGCAGGGTAACTGTCATGCTCCCGGACTGGCCGGGTGCAAGGAGCTGCGGCAGCTGCTGGCCGTTGACGCCCGGCCCTTTGATCTCCAGCGAGTGCGTCAGTTGCCCGTGGTTTGTCGCCACGAAGGTGTAGGTCCCCGGGGTGAAGCTGGCCCGGGACAGGACGATCTTGTATTCGGTCTCGGTCGCGGTCACCACGGTTCCCTGGGCCTGCCCGGATGATGTGCCGCAGCCGGTGATCAGCATCGCGGCCACCGCGCCGAGGGCCGGCCCGATCCGGCAGCGCATTGGTGCCCCGCCGGCAGGCGTTCGGCCTCGGTGAGTGTCAGCCCGGGCCGCGGTCAGGGCGAATTCCCGTGCGGGCGCGGGGAAAGGGGCCGAAGGTCCCGCCACCTCCCCACGTTCGTCCATATGTGGCAGCCAGCATGCACGGTGGGCTGATGAGGTAGGGAGACGAAGGGAGGGGTGCCCGATGTCCGCGCTGACACGCCGGGACTACCAGGACCCGTTCGCAGAAGTCTTCGATTGGCTCGAGTCGCCGTGGCCGCTGCTTCACCGCGGCCCCGGCCATCCCATGCGGATGGAGGACTACGTCAGGGACGGCCGCTACGTGGTGCGCGCCGAATTGCCGGGAATCGACCCGGAGAAGGACCTCGAGCTGACGGTGTCCAGGGGCGTCCTCACGATCACGGCACGCAGGCAGGAGGAGGCGGAGGGCAAGCGCGGGCCGGAGTTCCGCTACGGGGAGCTCACCCGTACCGTCACGCTGCCCAAGGGCACGGATGAGGACCACATCCAGGCCAGCTATGACCGAGGCATCCTGGAAGTGGTCGTCAGCCTGAAAAACGAGGCGGCGGAGAATGGGCAAAGGCGCATTCCCGTCAGGGTGAGCCCGCATATCAAGCCGGCCTGAGCGCGCTCGGCCAGCCCGGTCGCGATCTCCCGCCCGTCATTGCCCTGCGGGGATCGCCCGCCAGGCCCGGGGACTTTCGGCCCCATCGCCGGCCGCAGGCGCGCTGCTTGCCATCGGTGCCATCTTGGTCGCAGCGACTGCAGGCTGTCGGCGGGCCGCCCGTCAAGCTCAGGCTGCCCCGGCCCAGCAACTCCCGCCCATCGGCGCCCGCCGGCAGACACGGCTGACAGTCGCGTTTGGAGCCACCCGCCGCGGCGCCGACGCTGCACTGAGACAGTGGCATTTCCAGCTCACGGCCGACGACCTGATGCAGGTCAATCTACTGGCAGCGCGTCGTGCCCTGGACCCGGCAGTCAGGGCCCTCGCCGCATCTTCCCGCGGCGCTGTGCCGCTGACCGGGTCAGGCCCCGGCGGGCTGGGCGGAGGCCTGCCGTTCGGCGATGCTGGCCCGGACCTGGTCCATGTCTAGTTCGCGGGCCTTTGCTATCAGCTGCTCCAAGGCAGCCTCCGGCAGCGCACCGGGCTGGGCGTAGAGGACAATGCCGTCGCGGATCACCATCAGGGTCGGGATCGAGGAGATCCCGAGCGCCCCGGCCAGTTCTGGCTGTGCCTCGGTGTCCACCTTGCCGAACACGGCGTCTGCATGGGTGTCTGACGCCCGCTCGAACACCGGGCCGAACCTGCGGCACGGTCCGCACCACGCGGCCCAGAAATCGACCAGCACCATGCCCTCGCCGCTGGTCACCGCGTCGAAATTCGCTGACGTTAGCTCGACCGTCGCCATGGAATCCTCCTCACCTTACCGAAGAGCCGGTTAATACCCCCAGGGGTATTAACTGTGGCGCGCGAGCCGTCATTCCCTCCGGCGCCCAGCCCGGAAACACGCCCCGCGGGGAGACACCGGGTTGGTGATGCCCGGGACCCAGACCGCCGGCGGTGCTGGTTCCCGGCAGCGAGCTGCCGGCCCAGCTGGGGCCTGCTCGGGGGCCGTGAGCAGCTGAGCTGGCTGGCGCAGCCGGTCGACTTGGTTGCTGAATGGCGGCCGGACACGCCCCCGGCGCCCGGCGCATCCCGCTGAGCCGCCTGCACAGCGGTGCCACTGGCCGGTGCGATCATCCAGCCCGGGCCGGGCGGGTCCGGCTCCGGGAAGGGGCCGTGTTCGGGTGCTGGGGATCGCCGGGTCCTGCGGGGTCACGCCTGAGCGCCGCCGTCCCCGCTAGGAGCTTGCGAGATCCCGATCGACAAAATGTTGTCTATGCGGCGACGTTGATGCCGAGGTCGTGGAACAGGTTCTGCATGCCGGTGCGGAGGGTTTCGTAGTCTCGGTCGATGCGGGTCCAGGTGGTGGGTTTGCGGCCCCGGCGGGGGCTGTGGATGCCGGCGAGGATTGGGGTGATGACCTGGTCGCGGAGGGTGAGCAGGGCGGTGATGGTGCGGGCGGCGGGTGGGGAGACCTGGTAGCGGCGGGTGTGGCCGGGCTTGGCGACGAGGCCTGTCCCGCGGAACTTTCTCAGGTCGTAAGCGGCCTGGCGGGTTGTGTAGTCGTGGTGGCCGGTCATCGCCTGGACCCGGGCGGCGTGGTCGGCGACGGTGAAGCCCTGCGGTGCGGCGGCTAGGGCCAGTGCCGCTGCCAGGGCGGCGCGGATGCGGGGCTTGTTCCGGTCGATGCCGCCGACCCTGGTGGCGCCGGCCCGGGAGGGCAGCGGCAGCTCATCGAGGGCGGTGTCGGTGAGGAAACCGGTGTCGACGCAGTCCAGGGCGGTGCAGAACCGCTCGGCCATGCCGGCCAGGCGGCCGATGATCTCGGGGAAGTTGTCCAGGCTGCGGCGGCAGCGCAGTTCCTTGGTGTGGTGCACGGTGGCCTCGAAGCGCAGCACGTGTTCGCCTTTGGTGTAGGCCGTGAGCTGGAGCGGCCCGAAGCGGATCCGGAACCAGGCCAGGCCGTACTGAGGTTTCTCGATCACGATCTCCTGCGCGGGCGGGCCGGCTGCCCGGTTGGCATGCGGCCGGGTCTTCAGGCCGAACAGGACCCGCAGCGCGGGGATGTCCAGCCGGGACCGGGTCCGGCCGAGCACCCGGTCAACCAGGTCCTCCATCTGGCCGCCGGAGACGAACAGCAGGTTGCGGCCGTATTCGGCCTGGTAGATGGAGTAGCCGTAGGCGAATCCGCTGCGGGCCTGCTCGGCCAGGTCCAGGCCGAAGCTCAGGCACGCCGAGTAGATCCACCGGTCGCAGACCTGGCCCAGGCGCCCTATAGCCGCAGGACGCGACAAGGCATCTGCGACCCGGGCCAGGCCCTGCGGATCCGCGATACCAGTAAAACAGGTGCCCTCCTTGGTGAACCCGATCCCTTCCGCACGCGCCTGGCAGGCGACGTACTCGTGCCCGTTGAGGATCACCTGGGCACCGAACGGCGGGTGCCCGGGCATCTTGACCGTCAGGTGCCCCCAGGACCGGTCCATGATGTGGAAGCTGTAGTGGCAGGCGTACCCGGTCTTCCGCTCGATGCTGGTGATGACCCCGCGCGGTGACCGCTTCACCTTCCACACGGCCGCGGGCGCCTTCGCGGCCAGGATGAGGAACACCCCCGGCCCAGACGGCGGGTGCGTGGCCAGGTGCCCCTCCGCGATCAAGTGCTTGCGCTGCCCGGCCGTGCAGTAGATCACCGGGACATCATTGGCCTGGCCCCACGCCTTGACCCGGCGGGCGAACCGGCCAGCCATCCGCATCAGGTGCGTGTTGTCCAACTGGTCGTCACCGCCGCCGTGCAGCCGCCGCCACCAGCACCCGAACCCGCCCGGGTTGTGCCCCACGGAAAAGTAGGCGTTCAGCACGATCCGGCCCACGCAGTCACAGGACCCGGTCAGCAGGTCCCATAGCGCTCGGAGAAGTCACCGGCCACACGCCGACCGTGCCAGGCTCACCGCGGCCGGTCAGCCGAACTGCCCGAAGGGCCACTCCTTCCGGGCGAAGTCCCGGACGGAGCGTAGCTTCTTGCTGGCCGGATTTGGCCTGCTGATGCTGGCCGTGGCGGCCACGATCACCGCCCGCCGCCGCACCCGGCCCAGGGCGGCCCTGGACAGCGGCCGTGCTCCCCGTGCCCGCGGCCAGCACGAAGCGGGCTCCGCGCCCCGGGGAGCGGGTGCGTCCCGGCTGCGCGGCGGGCGGCATCTGCTGCTGGTCGCGGCGGCCTCCGGAGTGGGGCTGATCACCGGGTTCTTCGGCGTCGGCGGCGGTTTCTTGGTGGTTCCCGCACTGGTCTTGATGCTCGGCTTCGACATGCCGGCCGCGGCCGGCACCTCGCTGGTGATGATCGCGATCGACAGCGCGGCCGCGCGGGGCGCCAGGGCTGGCCACGGCGGCCCGGCCCTGGACTGGGCGCTGATCGGCGCGTTCGCCGCGGTCGCTCTCGCCGGGGCACTGGCCGGGGGCCGCCTGGCCGGCCGGGCCAGCCCACAGCTGCTCAGTGCGGCGTTCACGGTGCTCATCGTCCTCGTCGCCGGCTACACCCTGGCCCGCGGCCTGGCCGCCACCGCGTGACCGCGCCATATACCCCGTAGGGTATCCTCGGTAGGTAGCAGACGAAAGGAGGGGCGGCCGATGAAGATCGACGAGCAGGCCGCGGGCCCGGTGCTCAACCGGCTCCGCCGGGCCCAGGGCCAGCTGGCCGGGGTGATCGCGATGATCGAGGACGGGCGCGACTGCCGGGATGTGGTCACCCAGCTCGCCGCGGTGTCGCGGGCGCTGGACCGGGCCGGGTTCAAGATCGTGGCCAGCGGTATGCGCCAGTGCCTGACCGGCGATGGCGATTCCCCGATGACCCAGGAGCAGATGGAAAAGCTGTTCCTCACCCTGGCCTGAGGCGGGCCGGCGATGGACTACGCGATCACCATCCGCGTCCCGGTCCCGTTCGCCGAAGCGGTGGCGCGGGCCCGGGACGCCCTCAAGGCGCAGGGCTTCGGGGTGCTGACCGAGATCGACGTCCAGGCGACGCTGCGCGACAAGCTCGGTGAGGATATGGAGCCGTACCTGATCCTTGGCGCCTGCAACCCGCCGCTGGCGCACCGGGCCCTGTCCGCCGACCGCAGGATCGGGCTGTTGCTGCCGTGCAACGTGGTGGTGCGGGCCGAGGCCGGGCAGACCGTCACCGAGGCGCTGGACCCGCGGGCGATGGTCGCCGTCGCGGGCGAGGCCTCGCTCCAGCCGGTGGCCGGCGAGGCCGCCGCCCGGCTCCGGGCCGCGCTGGCCTCCCTGCAAGACACCGCCCGGGCACGCTGAGCTGCCCGGGCCATGGCCCTACTGCGGCTTATGTCCGCAAACCGGGGCACAGGCCGCAGCCCGCCCCGCCGCCGTGCTGTCACCCGGGCGCCAGCACGGGGAGGTGGTGATCATCGGCCGGTCCTGGGCCTGGTTCGCGGCGCGCGTGCGGGACGATTGGCACGGCGACCACGGGACCAACGACTCTCGGCGCAGCGATACCCCCCTGGGTATTCTTAGGGCTTGCTGGGCAACAGTGCCCTGGCTGACCTGAGAGGATGTGGCCGCCGTGAACGGCAACAAGGTGCTGGTGCTGGGCGGGAACTTCGGGGGCCTGACCGCGGCGCTGGCGGTCAACCATGAGCTGCATGGCGATGTGGACATCCGCGTCGTCTCGGCCTCGGACCGGTTCCTGTTCAACCCCTCGCTCATCTGGCTCCCGTTCGGCAAGCGCCGCCCCGCCGACATCACCTTCCCGCTCGCGCCGACGTTTGAAGCGCACGGGATCGATTTCGTGCACGCCGAGGCCACCGCGCTCGACTTGGCTGGCCGCAAGGTGACCACCACCGGCGGTGTGTACGACTACGACTACCTGGTCATCGCGACCGGCTACCGCAACAACTTCGCCGCTGTCCCTGGCCTTGGCCCGGGCGGCAACACCTACACGATCACCACCCTGGATGATGCGATCCGTGCCGGGGAAGGGTGGCGGCGGTTCCTCGACAACCCGGGCGACATCGTGGTGGGCGCGAGCCAGGGCGCCGGTTGCTTCGGCGCCGCCTACGAATACCTGTTCAACGTGTCCTACCGGCTGCGCAAGGCCGGGCTGAAGAAGCAGGTCAAGCTCACCTACGTGTCCCCGGAACCGTTCCTTGGCCACTTCGGCATCGGCGGGCTGCCGCACGGGGAAAGCCTGCTCTCGATGTTCCTGAAGAAGGAGAACATCACCGCGGTGCTCAACACCGGGATGGACCGGGTCGAGGAAGGCCGTGTTGTCCTGGCAGACGGGAAGACGATCGGCTTCTCCTACGCGATGATCGTGCCGCCATTCATCGGCCAGGAGGTCATCCGCTCGGCGAGCGAGATCGCCGACGAGAAAGGCTACGTGCAGGTCCGCGACACCTACCAGGCAGAAGGCTACGACAACGTCTACGCGGTGGGCATCGCCGCCGCCGTTCCCGTGCCGTGGCAGACGGCGACCCCGGTCGCCATCCCCAAGACCGGGTTTCCGACAGAACGGATGGCCCATGTGGCGGCGCGTAACATCGCGGCCCAGATCCGGGGCGAGGCACCGGCCTCGCACGAGACGTTCGGCGACATGCCGGCGGTGTGCGTGATGGACGCGGGCAACAACGGCGTGATCATCCTGGCCGACAAGATGCTCCCCCCGCGCAAGCACGGCCTGCTCATCCCCGGGCCGCAGGCGCACGCGATGAAACTCGCGTTCGAGAAGTACTTCTTGTGGAAGGCCCGCCACGGCTACGTCACCCTCCCCTGACCCGGCCCGGCCGGGATAAGGCCCAGCGAGGCCGGCAGCGGCGCACCGCCTCACTCGGCGTCTGCCGGTGCGCTCATCAGCGCATCGCGAAGAACCGGGCGGGTGCGGGCGTTCTTGGCCAGGCGGGCCTGCGGGCCCGGTGCCGCCCAGGATCCGGCGAGCCGCCGAACAGCAGTAGCTCCCGGGCGGTGTCTGCCCGTCAGGGCAGGCTGTCGCTAAGCGGTTCGGTGTGCGCTAGGCAGGCTGGGGGGAGGGGGAACCAGCGCAGCGCTTCGAAGTCTTCGGGCAGGCCGGTGGGGCCGTCGTCGAGGTGGCCTGGGCGGGCTGCCAGCAGGTCGCGGGCCTGGTACAGGTAGCCGGCCAGGGCTTCTTCCCCGGCCCGCGCCCGCCGGGCAGGTGAGTGCAATGTGCCGTCCGCCGCGTAGTGAAGGTCGCGCAGGCGCAGCGGCGGCCGCGGCGGGCCGTCGCGGTGGCGCCACAGCCCGGTGTGGGGGTCGAAGCGGTAGTCGGTGAGCAGCCGGTGGCCGTGGGTGGCGGTCAGGTCGACCGCGTCGATGAGGTAGCCGGCGACGGTGTCGGAGATGAAGTAGTTGAAGTTGATCCTGGTCCAGCCGGGCTTGATCCCCTCGCAGCCGTGGCCGATCTCGGCGCGGAACGCATGTGAGCGGGCCGCGCCGATGGCCAGCAGCCGGTGCCCGTACGGGCCAGCGCAGGAGCAGCCGCCCCGGGCCTGGATCCCGAACAGGTCGTTCAGGAGCGCGACCACATAGTTATGGTGCAGGTACCGGTCGCCGTGGCGGATGCGCAGCGAGACGATCGACAGCCGCCGGGCCTCGGGGTTGCCGAGCACCTCGATGTGCGGGTTGGCTGACCACCGGCGCAAGGCGCGTTTCCACAGGCGCTCCTCGCTGGCCTGGATGACTTCGGTGCCGACCGCCTGCTTGAGCGCGAACACCAGCCCGGCGCGGATCGACTCGACGATGGCCGGGGTGCCGCCCTCTTCCCGCGCGACCGGGTCGTCGAGGTACTGGTGGCCGATCGGGTCCACGAACGCCACCGTGCCGCCGCCGGGGACGGTCGGCACCCGGTTACGGACCAGGCCCCGGCGGACCACCAGCACCCCGGGGGTCTGCGGGCCGCCGATGAACTTGTGCGGGGACAAGAAGATGGCATCCTTGTGGTCGCCGGCGCCGGGCGCCGACTCGCGCGCCCGGATCGGCACATACGGGCCGGCCGCCGCGTAGTCCCAGAACGACAGCGCCCCGCGGGCGTGCAGCAGGCCCGCGATCGCATCGGTGTCGGACAAGATCCCGGTGACGTTGGACGCGGCGGAAAAGCTCCCGATGCGCAGCGGCCGGTCCGCGTACCGGTCCAGCTGCGCGGCCAGGTCGGCCAGGTCGATGTGCCCGTCGGCGTCGGCGCCGATGACCACGACGTCGGCGATGGTCTCCCGCCAGGGCAGCTCGTTGGAATGATGCTCATACGGCCCCACAAACACCACCGGCCGCTCATCCCGCGGGATCTGGTCCAGCAGCCGGTAACGCCGGGCGGGCCCGTCGGGCAGGCGCAGTTCCAGGATGCCGATCAGCTTGCTGACAGCCGCCGTGGCCCCGGACCCGCAGAAGATCACCAGGTGGTCATCGGCGCCGCCGACCGCGTCGTGGATGATCTGCCGGGCCTCTTCCCGCAACTGCCCGGTCGCCAGCCCCGTGCCGGAGCTTTCGGTATGGGTGTTGGCGTACCGGGGCAGCACCTGGTCGCGGATGAGGTCCTCGATGAAGTCGAGTGAACGGCCCGAGGCGGTGTAGTCCGCGTAGGTGATGCGCCGTGGCCCGTAGGGGCCATCGAGCACCTCGCCCTCGCCGATGACGGCGGACCGGATCCGCTCCACCAGCGCCGCACCCGGCCGCGTGGCCAGGGCGTCAGTTGCCGCGACGGTCATCAGGCACCTTCCGCGAGATACCGGGCACTCAAGCCGTTCACTGCAGGTCGATGGTGATCGACGGCGGGCTGCCGAGGGTGTTGTGCACCGTGCAATGCGATACCACTGCCCGCAGCGCCGCCCACCGCTCGGGCGGCAGACCGGCCGGGACACGTACCACGAGGCGGATGCCGCTCACCCGGGCCGGGCGGTCGGAGGCCATCTCGTAGCCCACTGAGACGGCCAGCCCGTCACGGCGGTACCCGTGACGGGTAAGGAACCGGCCCGCGTAGAAGGCGACACAGGTGGCCAGGGAGGCCACGAACAGCTCGGTAGGGGTAGGCGCACTGTCCTGCCCGCCGGCATCGGTCGGCTGATCAACCACAAGCCGGTGCCCGCGCACCGTCACCTCATAAGCCTCCCCAGCGACCCACCGGGCCTCCATTTCCTGGCCATCCCCGGCACTGGCCGATGGTGCCGTTACCTGCGTCTGCGTCACATCCACCCTCCACGCTGAACCCCTGCTGACCCTCCCGAGTACATGCTCGTGGGGTTACCAAAGGCAGGTGCGACCGTCATCCGCCGCAAGGACTTTGGTCCCCAATCCTGCCGCGCAGGAATGGGCCCCGGCCCTCTCCGGTTGCACCATCATGAATACCCCTGGGGGTATCGATGCTCACTCTGGCTGCCGGAGGTGCGCCATGACGATTGCCAACCTCATGACCTCTGACCGGGCCCGGCCATGACCGTTCATGTTCCGGGGCAGGACGGAACCGCCCAGCAGCGGGCACCCGGAACCGGCGCTGACCGGCCCGGGCGGGTGCTGCCGGGATGGGCGCAAGTGCTCGTGGTCGTGGCGCACCCCGACGATGAGTCCTTCGGGCTCGGCGCGATCATCAGCCAGATGACAGCCACCGGTGCCGCCGTGCACATCCTGTGCTACACCCACGGCGAGGCGTCCACGCTGAACCAGAACCGGGCAGACCTGGACACCGAACGCGAAGCGGAGCTGCGGCACGCCAGCACCCAGCTCGCCGCGGCCAGCGTCACCCTGCTCGGCTACCCCGACGGCGGCCTCGCCGCCATCGAGTCGGCAGCACTGGCTGCCCATGCCGTGGAGCTGGCCGCCCGCCACCGGCCAGGCGGCCTGCTCGTCTTCGACGACACCGGCATCACCAGTCACCCAGATCACCAGGCAGCCACCCGCGCCGCCGTCCTGGCCGCCACGGCCACCGGGCTGCCGGTCCTTGCCTGGGCCCTGCCTGCCGCCATCGCCGACCGGCTGCGCGCCGAGACCGGCCACCCGTTCACCGGGCAGCCGCCCCACCGCCTCGACCTGTGCATCCGGGTGGACCGCACCAGGCAACGCCGGGCCGCCCTCGCCCACGCCAGCCAGATCTCACCATCAGCAGTCATCTGGCGGCGGTGGCAGCTGCAAGGCGACCGCGAACACCTGCGCTGGCTGCCGCCACCACCCGCCTGAACACGACGCGGTCGTGCCAGCAGGACGTGGATGCCGGCAACGCTGGGTTGCCGGGGACCGACAATGCTGAGCCGCCGAACGCAAGCCGGCCGGTCAGCATCGGCATCCACGGGAACCGGCCCCGGCCGCCGGTGATAACCAGGCCGCAGGCGGTGCCTGGATCGGGGGTTGATGACCTGGATGCCGGACCGGGCCCCGGCCGGGACGGTGATCCTGGGGTTAATCGTGCCAGCGATGCGGAACGTCTCATCGGGGCCGCCCGCTGGGCTGGCCATGGCCGCCAGCTGAACGCCGCCGGTAGTGAAGGTAAAGATGCTGCAGGTTAACCCTGTAGCCGCGCAGATCGCCCACCCATGGGGGAACCTTTTGTCAAGAGGGTGTGATGGACTGGCCCGGTGACCCTGCTGTGGTGGCCGGGCTCGCAGGTGCGACTTTCTGCTGGCTTTCCTCGCAGCTG
>Ga0306920_100002536_pt1 | contig 23068 bp, 24 predicted proteins | sample flu12Cox44000170_FD_204666 | JGI IMG/M metagenome (GOLD analysis project Ga0306920, IMG submission 204666) | Lab enrichment of tropical soil microbial communities from Luquillo Experimental Forest, Puerto Rico - flux4day.12C.oxic.44.000.170 (v2)... | ecosystem: Environmental > Terrestrial >...
ATTCGCTGCTCGGCGCAGCACCGGAGCTCGCCCCGCTCAAGCGCCTCATCGTCGAGCGCACCGAGGGTAATCCATTCTTCATGGAAGAGGCGATGCAGGCGCTGCTCGATGAAGGCGCGCTGGCCCGCAATGGCGAAATTAAACTCATCCGGCCTTTGGCCGAGCTTAAGATCCCACCGACCGTTCAAGCAGTTTTGGCCGCGCGCATTGATCGGCTTCCAGCGGCGGAAAAGGAGCTACTGCAAACGTTGGCGGTGATCGGGAAGGATCTCGCTTTGAGTGTGATTGGAGCAGTCGCTGGTCAGAGCGAAGCACGGCTCGAACCGATGCTGACCGATTTACAACTGGGCGAATTCATCTACGAGCAGCCCAGTCTGGGCGGGACCGAGTATACCTTCAAGCACGCGCTAACCCAGGGGGTCACGTACAATTCGTTGTTGGCAGAGCGCCGGCGCGCCCTCCATGAGCGGACCGCGCGTGCGATTGAAACGCTTTACCTGCACCAGCTCGAAGACCGATGTAGCAGTCTTTTCCGCCACTACAGCCTCGCCCACCAGCCAGTGAAGGCACTGCGCTACGCGCATATGACGGCCGAGCAGGCGCTGAATCGGGGGGCGTATTCCGAGGCAGCCAGTACAGTCGAGAACGGTCTGAAGCTCGTCAACGAGTTAGCCGAGGATCGCGAGCGTCTGGGTGCGGAGCTGACTCTCCGCTCCATCGAAAGTGCCGTGGCACGTGTTCTACACGGTGCTATCTCGCTTGAACGAGAGCGAGCGGTGAGACGCATGTGCGAGCTGGGCGAAAAGCTCGGCGGCGGGGAGCACTCGCTGCGAGGTCTGATCGCGCTCTGCAACATACTGTTTAATCGTGGCGAATCTGCGCGTGGTCTTGAGCTGGCCCAGCGATGCATCGCGCTTGCGGAGGAAACAGCGCAGGCAGACTTGCTCGCTGCTGCCCACGAGCAGGCCGGACTTTTGGCCCACGGCTGCGGCAAGCAGAAAGAAGCCATTTCACATATGCAGGCCGCAAGCGACGCCAGCAGAAGCGCTGCGCTGGCATCATCCGGCATGTTGCCGCGGACGGTTGTGAACGAAGCCTTGGCTCTTCAGCTGCTGGGTCGCGTAGGCGAAGCGGCCAACCTGGCCGAAGAAGGGCTCAGACGCGCACGCGAGTCAGGACATCTGTTTAGCCTTGCGGTGGCTCTCATAAATGCTGCTGGGCTGTGTCAGATTCGGCGCCAGCCGGAAGCGCAATTATCTCATGCCCATGAAGCCATGGTGCTTTCGGAGGAAAATGGATTTGCGCAGTGGCGCGCGATTGCGCAATCAGTCCATGGTATTGCGCTCACTGAATTAGGACAACTCGACCGTGCCGTTGCAGAACTGCAGGAGAGCATCGCGGTTATGGAGGCGCGTGGACGTCCATTTCGGCAAGCCCCGATCGCACATCTTGCTCGCTGCTATTCAATGATGAACCGGACTGATGAGGCGGTCAGCATGCTGGATGAAGCTCTGGCAGATGGCTAGCGCAGTGGCGAAAAATTCTGGCAGGCCGAGACGCTGCGCCTCAAGGGCGAACTGCTTTTGATGCATGATGCTGCAGCAATAGCGGACGCTGAGGCTTGTTTTCGCGCGGCGCTCAATGTCGCTCGTGCGCAGGAGGCCAGATGGTGGGAACTGCGCACCTCGGTCAGCCTGGCGCGCTTGCTGCTCGATACCAATCGCCGCGACGAAGCGCGCGCGATGCTAACGGAAATCTACAACTGGTTCACCGAGGGCTTCGACACGCCGGACCTTAAAGACGCCAAGGCGTTGCTGGACGAACTGGCCACCTATACCAGGGTGGGAAGTATGCGCTGTTTGAAATGCAGCGCGCCCTTCTGTGCGCTTAAGTGCGTTTTCTGTTCCGTTGTTCCCCAACACCCTCAAATGGGAAAAGCGCGATTCTCATAGAGCTTCAATACAGTTTTAGGCAGTTTCGAACTGGACAGAGTGAGTTGCGAGACCTGAACCACCGTCCCAGATCACCGCAACCCTCTTACTCAATATCGTCGGGAGCGGGAGAAGCGTGCGAGGTCGGTTTCTGGATCGTGGCTTGCGGAGGCATACCGGGCAACTTTCCGGTCTTCTCGTACTCGTAACCTTCGTAGCCGAGCGAACCCAGCATCGAACCCAGCATCAGCGCGGGACATCCCGAAAGACCGACAGCGAGCAGCGCGAGCAAAACCAGCGGCCAGTATGCCTGAAGAGACCATCTATGGCGCAAAGCGAAAGGACATTCCGGTTGCTTCCCGTCAAACTTTGCCACAGTCAAAACGTCTCGGATTATGGAGATATCACTTTCTCGAACCTGAGCACCACACCGATTCGCTTCATGCCGCTTCTCCCCGATTGCTCATAACGCGCCATGCTTGGTGATTGAGGTGGAGAGTCAAACTGCATCTCCTCCATTATCTTCGGTTCAGCAAAGCGCAGATTCGTTCAGACAAGGCTCCTGTAGGTATCGACTTGACAATTCGAGTAGCTCCTCGCCGCCTTCGAGCACAATCCCTGCTTCTGTGCGAAAGGCGCCACGTCGTCCCCGACGCCCGCTGCAATTTCGTGTCCCAGAAGTCCTCTCGCCGAGGACCGCCGGAGCTACATTGCCGCGGCTCACTTCGTTAATCCAATCGTTTTCACGAAACACACGTAATCCTTGAGCTACCGCTTCGTAAAGCGAGTCCGCACTCTGATCGTCTTTTGTACGTCGCGGTCGATATTGACTCGCTTGAAGTAATTTTCTAGCAGTCCCATTAGCGTGCTGCGCGCACGGTATTGCAGTCTATCCGTTAGAAACACCTCTTCAATCAGACGCGGAGGGCCGCATCGTCAGCACCGGACACGAGGACTGGCGAACTATCCTCTCCGCGACACTTCCAAGCAGAACTCGCGAGACGCCGCGCCTTCCATGCGTCGCCATCACTATCACATCGGCCGCAAACTCTCGCTCGGCGCGTAAAATCGTGGCTGCAACGTCGCCGATATGGGTCGATAGCTCACATTTGATCCCCTTCAGGTGCCTCTGCGCGATCTCCTGCAGTCGCTTCCGAGCGGATTCCTGCTGAACGTCGGACGTGTACACATTGCTCGGCGCATAAGACGGAGGCAACACGAAAGGGACAACATGCAAAAGGATCACAGTCGCGTCGTTCCGACGCGCCAACTGCGCTGCCAATGCAAGCGCTTCCATCGCGTTTTCATCGAAGTCGATCGGACAGAGAATACGCCTGAATCCGAACGCCACTCGCCTGTTCCCCAGATCAAGATGCGCGATTAGTGCATCACCGCACGCGCGTTGATTCAATCATCCATGGCCTTTGGTGTGCGGGTTCGATAGCTTACCGTCGTCGAGCGCAAACCGACGCCATAACCCGCGTAAGTTCAGCGTCGGTCGGCGCGCGCGCCTCCTGTTGAGTCCAACGCGCTATATCCGCAATCGAAATAATTCCTGCCACCTGGCCATGAGCATCGACAATAGGGATGCGTCGCAGTTGCTTTTCGCGCATCAACTTCTCAGTGTCATGGACATCATCTTCAGGCGAGCATGAGAATACGGACTTCGTCATGGCCGTCGAGACCGCTGCACCTGTGAGCAGAATCCCGCGCAGATATGCCGCCATGCAAATGTCCCGGTCGGTGACCATACCGCAAATACGCCGACATCGTTGTCCCACATAATCTGTGCGGCGGTGCTCAATGTATCGTGTATCGCGCAGCATTTGACGTCGCTTGCCATCAGAGACTTGACCTTCATGGGTGCCCCTCCATGAGCTAAACCTCAAGTTCCGATCCAATTGTGCGACCACAAACTCGCCTCGAAAACACTCTGCCCCCCTACCCTATCGTGCCAGATGAACCTACTCACCGGTCACTACTCGCCATCAGCAGCCTCGGCCGCCTCGAACCCCTGCGGTGATGCTGTCGGATCAGGTGTCGACTTGCCTCGCGTCTCGAGGATTTCATGCCGCGTCTCTCCCGTTACCGATGGCCGTGCGGTCGTCTAGGCCAGTCGGTCGGCTTAATCGCTTTTTTCATAGATTATTGCTTTCCTCTCTATTGTTCGTTTGCGGGCGAACCGCGACGGTGCGGGACGAGTGTGCGTGTCGTCCGGCTCTCCTTGCCAGCCATCAATCGGAAAAGCCAGCTGGCGCGGATCCGACTTCGGGCGTTCCGGACGTCGGTTGTCAGGACGATTAAGCCGCGCGAGCAGCAACTCGCTTGCCCGAAAGTGCACCACGCGATACGGTTCGATTACCAGCGCTTCACCGGTACGCGGGATACGCCCTTGCCATTCGCGCTTTTCTTTAACGGTGAGGACCCCGACTCCGCGCAATTCCACGCGCTTGCCGCGCTCCAGCGCACTGGCAATCTCATCCAATACCATGATAACCAGACTTTCGGCTTGGGCGCGTCTTCTTTTTCGCACGGCTGCTGCCGCTACCCCATGAGGCTTTCTGTGTGATGGAGGTGGGCGAGGTCGCCGCACCATCTTGATGTTCGACCGATCAATGCATGACGCTTCCTGACGCTGGACTTGGGCGAAGCTCGGCGTCAGGACACGAACGTAAGCGTCGTCAACCTTCGTGCATTCAGCTAGACGATGTGAAGCGACAGCAGTTCCTGCGTGTGCGAGACCTCGTGTGACTTCCAAAAACACCGCAGAATGGGCTTTTCCACGGGAACGCGCCAGAGCGACAGAGTCGCCATCAAGGATTCTGAGCGGAGTGAGACGGAGGCGAATCTTGCCGAAGCGTCCGCCGAAGGCTTGTGTCGCGGCGCCGCTCAAGTTTATTTAATCGCTGGGCGATTGAAGTATGAATCGAGCAGGCTAGCAACGTGTTGAGAGACGATTAATCGTGATTGGAGGCGAGTTATGAAATATGGCGTGGTGATTTTCCAAACGGATTATGCGATCAGGCCTGACGAGATTGCGCAGGCCGCCGAGGCTCGCGGCTTCGAATCGATCTTCTTCGTGGAGCACACCCATATTCCGGCGTCCCGTCGCACGCCGTATCCCCTGGGCGGCGAACTACCGCGTGAATATTCTCATACCATGGACCTTTTCGTGGCGCTCACAATAGCCACGGCGGCAACCAGGAAGATCAAGGTCGGAAGCGGCATCTGTCTCGTGATCGAGCACGACCCGATCGTGCTGGCCAAGCAAGTCGCGAGCCTCGACATGGCCTCGCGTGGACGTGTCATCTTCGGTATCGGCGGCGGCTGGAATGTCGAGGAGATGGAGAATCACGGCACCGCCTTCAAATCGCGCTGGAAGCTTCTTCGCGAGCGCGTCGAGGCGCTGAAAGCGATATGGACTCAGGAAGAGGCCAGCTACCACGGCGAGTTCGTGAACTTCGATCGGATTTGGAGCTGGCCCAAGCCCGTGCAGAAGCCCCATCCACCGATTCTCCTTGGCAGCCATGGACCGCGCGCTCTTCAGCGGGTGGTGAGATACTGTGACGGATGGTTGCCGAATGCGGCTGACCCTAAGTATCTGATTCCGCAAATTACCGAACTGCGTCGCTGCGCCGAACAGGCCGGCCGCGATCCCAAGTCGATTTTGATCACTGCTTTTGGAGCGAAGCCGGAACGCGAGGTGATCGATCAGTACCAAGCTGTAGAGGTCGAACGTTCCGTTTTCTTTCTTCCTCCGGAGGGGGCGGATAAGCTGTTGCCTGTCCTCGATCGCTACGCCAAGCTAATCCCGACTTGAGATGTCTATTTGGGTGGGGTCGGTCCCCAAATGCTATTGGGGGACGATGGGATTAATAAGTGAGTTTGTGGATCAGCTTCCGCAGTCTAACTCTAACGAGGTCAGAAAAACTTCTAGTCGAACCCGGATTGTCGTACGGCACAAGCAATACAAAGTCCGACAAAATTCTGCGCAGAAATACAAGTTTTTGGTTATCTCGCTTTGCTCCCGTGGTGGTTGAGATAACGTTTTTGCTGCCGAATCACTCAGTTGCAGCACGTAAAAGCAACGAGGAAACCGATCATGCCGCTCACTTTCGGTGTTCACACCGGCCAACAGAACTGCTCGCTCGCGGAACTAAGACGCCTTTGGCGGTATGTCGATCAAGCCGGCTTCGATTGGCTGTCGGTTTGGGATCACTTCTATGAGGCTCCGCCGATCGACGGCAATGGCTCATGCTTCGAGACCGTCTCCGTCCTCGCCTTGATGGCGGCGGACACAGTCAAGGTGCGAATCGGATGCCTAGTGTTTTGCGTCAATTACCGTCACCCTGCAGTGCTCGCCAAAGCTCTTGCCACGGTCGACCACGCCAGCAACGGTCGCCTGGAGGCGGGTCTGGGGGCAGGATGGCACGAGCAGGAGTACCGCGATTACGGTATCCCCTTCGCTAGCATCGGCGTTCGCCAAAATCAACTTGAAGAAGTCATACAAATCGTCCGTTCGATGCTCACGGATGATTCCACCACTTTCGCGGGCAAGTACTTTCAGGTGAGCAACGCCCGCTGCAATCCCAAACCTATGCAGAAACGACTCCCGCTATGGATTGGCGGCGGCGGAGAGAAACGTACCTTGCGCACCGCTGCTCGTTATGCCGATGGGTGGAATCTCGCCTATATGTCGCCTGAGGTCTTTCGCCACAAAAATCAAGTATTGAACGATTGGTGTGAAAAAGAAGGTCGCGATCCGGCTACCCTCGCTCGCACCGTGAATTTGGGCTTTTATCTCAAGACCGACGCTGCGGCGGCTGAGGCTGAACGCCGGGGCTTCTTCGCCCAATGGGGCCCGATGGCGCAGATGATGGAGGGTGGGATGCTGTTTGGCACCCCAAAGAATGCGATCGGGCGGGTAGGGCAGTACTTCGACGCTGGCGCCACGCGGGTAACTATTGCCTTGCGTGCGCCATTCGATTGGGACGCGCTCCGAGGTTATGTCGAAGAAGTCTTGCCGACCTTTAAGGGCAAGTGAAGAGAAGAATGACGCAAACAACGTCGATCACTTCGCACGAAGTGTCTGGTTCCGCGTGCATTTAGCCATTCGAGACTGCCAGTCCCTCCCGCGACTCCGGCGATACGAGTGACCTTTCTCTGGCCAATCTCACACATGATAACGTCCTTAAGTCATGTATGAGATTCATGGTAGGGAAGACGTGGAAGACCTCATGAGCACCGAGCTGCCGGCTGTTGTCGACCGCTCTTACCGTGATTGCGATCTATGCTAGGCAGGTGAGCCTCAGGTCTGTGTCCCGGCATTCACCAATTGGGCGACAGCGACGCGAACGAGACCGAGGCGGTTTTCAAGTGCGCCAAATACCGGACAAAGTTTTACGCCACTGCTTAACTGTATCTCCGGCCGGCGCGCCAGCTGCAGTCAAGGGAGGCGGAGCCGATGCACGCTGGCACGCAAATCCTTGACGGCGAGCCAGCGCGGAGGCTATCAACGCTACAGTCGGACATTCAACTTCACTAGCAGCCCCATGGACTTAACTATCTGTCAGAGCAAGTTCCATCTTTTACACATGCCCAGGTCGCTATTCGTCGTGTCAGGACGTGCGCACGACGTTGCCGTACTCGTCCAACCGAAGCGGTGTCTTCTTCGCCGCCTCGAGCACCTTCGGATGCCATGTGACGCGGCCGGCGTTGGTGCCACCGAGCATCGCGATCAAGACTCCAGTCTCGTTGCCAGCGTTGCGAAACCCTCGCATCACGCCGGGCGGCACGGAAACGACGTCCAACGGTTCGAGGACGATCTCGTTCTCGGCGTCGTCGCCCCAGAAAATCGCCCACTTGCCTGAAGCAGGCATGAAAACCTCGACCGTGGGATGGTAATGCAAGGCGGCGCCTTTGCCGGGTTCGGCCCGGACGAAAGTCAAATTGAAGTCTTCGACCGTGGTGATCGCCGGCGAGAGCGACGGGTCCTCAGTCACGCCGGTTCCGATGACATTAAAAATCTCGCGCTCGCCGCCGGGGATCAGGCTGTCAACGAAAGCCTCGCGGCTGGATTTGAGGTCCTTGAAGCGCGCCGTGCGTATGAGCATCTCCTCCTGCGATACATTGCGGATGCTCAGTCCAGAAATCGCTCCCTCTGCGGGATTTCTCGTCGTAGCCATTTCGTCTCTCCTGTTAGGAGGGTTATTTGGAGTGATGATACTTGCCTCGAAACCAGCATTTCCGACCTTCGAGTTCAGGGCCGACGATCTAACATGCCTTTATCGATCTAGGAGATCGTCACCAATATCAGGATCATACTCACCCTGAACTTGACCGCGAAGCTACTTCCCGACTTCGGATTCGTGCGCGGTAATTCGAAACGCTGGCACCCCCGACGCGCAACACGTTGTCCAGGGGATTTTGTGGCAATTCGAAGGTCGTGTAGCGAGTTACCTGTTCAGCCTCATCCGAAACGTACTCTACCGTGGCGGCTGCTTGTACTGTCGCCGTCTTTGCGGCCCCCCAGCAGTCTCGTCGTCGTCACTGTCTACATCGCATTTGCGGTAACAGCCGCCACCGGCAGGGATGCGTGCGATGATCGGCGTCAGCGTAACGTGTGCTGTCGCGGCTACTTCCTCCGGGCCCCAGCGATGCGCGCACTGAGGCGTGGGGGTGGTCAAGCCGTTGTCGCGCCCGTGGCGGCGCGCGCCGGATAAGCTCCGGTGGCGCGTCGCACTTCGTGGTCACATGCCGGACGGTCACCGGCCGCGTTTACGCAGGTCGTCGATGATGAACAGCATCGGGGTCGCGGTGCCCAGCGCGGTAATGCTCATTGAGGTGCCTTTCCAACCGTTTTTCGCGAGCGCAGCCGATAGGCCCAGCCTCGTGAATGGCTGAGGGCGCCCTTGACCCCCTCGCCATATGGCGCATACGACAGGGTGGCAGGGCAGCAGCCGGGAGCCGCCGTAGCAACCTGCGGAGGAATCAATCATGACTGTCTTCAAATATGACCATGTCCATCTCCGTAGTCCCAATCCGGAAGCAACAGCACAGTTCTACGAAAATATGTTCGGTGCAGAGGTTTCTCGCAGTCTGTATCCGGCTGGCACTCCGTTTGCCGGACAATCACGTATCACGATGAAATTGGGCGGGACAAGTTTCTACATTGCGCCTACCGATCCAAGAGCACCTAACGGCGACCCGCCCACGGCGCCTCACTTCGGCTTGGAACACATCGGCCTGACAGTGGACAACCTCGACGCCGCGGCGGCCGAGCTGAAAAGCAAAGGCGCTCACTTCACTGTAGAGCAGTGACCTTCACCCCTGGCATCAAAATCGTCTTCGTCCAAGCGCCGCAAGGAGTGCTGGTTGAATTGATCCAGCGCGAGCGATAGAGCTAGCCACCAGGGCGTGAAAATCGTATAGCGGCCGAGCGGCGCCGCGGTCCCTGAATAGACGGCACGCGAGATTGGAGGCGAGTCGCGCGCGAGTTTAAGCTCATCCCCGCCTTTAACCGCAAATCCGCTTTGGGGAATTCCTCAGTGACAGATCGCGGCATCCTGCTCTCGCTGGCCAATTATATAGCATAACCAGCGGTTATGCGGAACGATGAGTTTCTAACGTTTCACTTTAACTTTCGGGTAATATCGCTGAGATGGCGACAATGGTCTGCAGAAGGGCAGTGACTCTCCCCGCTGCTAGTGTGGAGGCGGTGCGTTTCTCCGCCACCCCGTTAGCCGAATGGTTGGGTTTGCTGGGTTAAGGCCTTGATTCCGGCTGAACCAAACGCCACTGCAGCAGCGTGAAACCCTTTTGCTTGTGATCCTCGAACACCGCTTCCACCTCGGCGCCGATCTCAACCTCCTGGCGCGGATCGCCCAACAGATTGCCCAGCAGCCTCAGCCCACTAGCTTCCGTCAATTCGACCACCACCACCAGATATGGGCAGGCGTCTTTGAGTCCGCTATCGATCGGATACCAGACCCGCTCCCAGCTATAAATGCGTCCGCGTCCCGCCACCTGTTTCCAGCCCAGCTCGAACGAATGGCACTTATAACAGAGCCACTCGGGCTCCATTTGGAGGCTGTCACACCGGCTGCAGCACTGTACCAGGATCTCATGTCGCTTAAGCGCCTCCCAAAACTCTTTGTCCCGTCCATCCGGAGCCGGGCTGGGCACCGGCAGAACTTCTGGAAGATAATACGCTGTAGCAGTTTCTTCATTGCCCATCTATAGACCTTAACCGTGGAGTATAATGTTGGAGGTAGGCGTCGTGGCCGATCCCGATATCATCATGGAGATTACAGCGTCTTTCACCTGACAGGTTGATATGCCACGTACCTGGCGTACTGCCTCGTTTACCAACTGCATGCCAATTACGTAACATTCCGCCAGGTTCCCACCACTGGTGTTAAGCGGTAATTTGCCACTGGGCCAGGTCAGGTTCTCGACCGTGCAAAAATCGTTGATCTCATCCGGGGCGCAAAAGCCATGCTCGACCAGCGTGATCATCACTGCACCGCTAAAATGATCATAGGACTGCACCACATCGACATCCTGCGGCCCGATCCCTGCCATCTCGTACAGACGCCGGGCAACATGCTTGAAGTTGGCACTGCCAAAATCGGGGATATTCAATGAATCATGCACATCACGTGGGTCGGAGCCTTGTGCCGCTGCCATAATAAACACTGGTTTTTGCCGCAGGTCCCGTGCTCTCTCAGCTGTGGTGACAATCACGGCGGCGGCGCCGTCGTTTTCCATGCAGCAGTCGAATAGATGAAACGGTTCAACTATCCAGCGTGAGTTGTGATACGCCTCGGCGCTAAGGGGACGCCCGTACATCACGGCTCTGGGGTTGAATTGCGCATGATGGTACGAGGTCAGCGCGATCGCCGCGAGCGCATCCTGCTTCACCTTGTGTTCGTACATGAAACGACGCACCCTCAGGGCAATCCTCTGAGCAGGTGAGGCGACGCCATAGGGAAGGGTAAAACCCAGCAAGCCCGCCGGGCCGCCACCCAAATGCGCTTGCCCCAATCGGAAGCCTCGACCTTGGGCCAGCGAGCGAAAGACCGCGACCTGTCTGGCATATCCTGCCGCTACGGCGGCTGCCGCATTCGCGACCGCGGCGGCCACGCCACCACCGCCGGTCCAGGCCAAATTGCAGAAATTGAGCTCCCTTAGTCCCAGCGCGGCCGCCAGCCGGCTCGGATCGTTTTGGTCGTTGGCGTACGAAGCAAAGCCGTCGATCTCCGACACCTCAATTCCCGCATCCTCCGCCGCCTGAATTATTGCGTGGCAAGCGAGCGAAAATTGACTGATCGGCGACCCACCTCGCTTGTAATACCGGCTCTCGCCAACGCCAACTATGGCTGCCTTATCCTTAATCGTATTTTGCTTGTCCATTGTGCTTCTCGCGGGTTGGCGCATTTTATGGTTGGGAGATTCCTTGCACAAGCAAGGCTCTCCAGGCTTAGTCCTTACCCGTTCCTGCGGCCTTATGAACTTTGATGATCAAAACGGGTAATATGGTCGCCATTCGGTATGACCGGCCGCCGTCATCAATACCTCATGATTGCCGAACTTGTTTGTCAAAAATCATTAGAGGTCCATTTCAGGCAAGCAGCGTCGCCCTCGAACCGAACAACAGGAAGCGAACTGCCGGCCCTATCGAGGTCTCTTCAATCGGCATGCTGCTGCTACCCTATGGCAACGGCAAATCAGACATCCGTTTGGCAAACCGAGAGCAATTTTATACATGTACAGCGTGACGGCAGCCCCAGGTATGCTGCGATTGATTGACCGACCAGCGAGGTCAGACAATGAAATACCAGGTCATCTCGGCGGACAACCATATCATCGAGGCTCCCAATACCTTCGCTGATCGACTCCCCGCCGCTTATCGGGCGCGCGCGCCGCAGATACTTCGCGGGGTGGACGGTGGCGATGGTTGGTCATTCGACGGCAAGCCGCCGAAAAATACTTTCGGGCTGAATGCCGTCGCTGGACGAGCGTATAAAGACTACAAGGCCAGCGGCCTTACTTTCGAAGAGATTTTGCCAGGGAACTATAACGGCGCCGCCCATCTAAAAGATCTCGACCTTGATGGCGTCGACGCCGCCGTTATCTTTCCGATGGCGGCGCTCGAAGCATACACTCTTGCAGACCGCGATTTTGCCTTGGCCTGTCTGCGCGCTTATAACGACTGGCTGCTCGACGAGTTCTGCGCTGCTGACCCGAGTAGGCTCCTGGGCTTACCGCTGGTGCCAGTCGACGATGGGATTGAAACGACGGTGCGTGAAACAGAGCGCGTACTGAACAAAGGCGCGCGCGGAGTGTTTCTGCCCTATTATGCTGAACACCAGTACTACGACGATTATTACAACCCGCTGTGGCAGCTGCTTTCGGAAGCCCGTGCCGCGGCGACGATCCATCGCACTATGGGTGGTAGAGCTCCCCGGTCAGAAATCATGATGGGCAACGTCGATCTCAGCCGTCCGGGTCTCAATGTCGCCGGCATCATCGAGCGTTTTTTCTCAGCCATCGTTCCCTTAACCAGATTGATCTTTACCGGAGTATTCCAGCGCTTTCCTAAGCTCGCTTTCGTCGCAGCCGAAGTGAACGCCGGTTGGGTCCCGATGTGGGTCCAGATGATGGAGCAGGAGTACGAGCGGCAGCGGCATTGGGCCCGATTGCCGCTCAGCCAAAATCCAGGCAGTTTCGTCGGACGCAATGTATTTGTCACCACCCTGGATGACTTTGTCGGCTTTGCCGCCGCCGAGCATGATGAAGTTCTAGCGCGTACGATGTTATTTTCCTCCGACTATCCACACAGCGTTACTCTATGGCCCAAGAGCAAGGAGTATATAGCCAGGCTTACGGTCAACCTTGATGACAACAGAAAGCAGATGATCCTGGCAGGGAATGCGATCCGTGCCTTCGGCTTGGCATAGGTCTCGGCAAATTAGCGCAAAGCCGTCAGCTGCTTCTTGACATACCGAGGGTATGCATTGACGACGGCGCCCCTTGTGTTTCTTGAAATCGCAAAACACCTTGTCCGATCGCGTCGAGCCTAGAAAAGAACTCTTGATGAATCCGCTAGCACCGCAGGCATTGAAAGGAATCCGTATTGCCGATCTCACCTGGATGCTGGCGAGCGCGGGAACAACAGAGCTCCTTGCCGGCCTGGGTGCCGAAGTCATTCGCATCGAATGGCCCGGACACCTCGACTTCACCCGTCGCCAGCTCCAGGCCAAGCCCAAAGAGCCCCCGCTGGGGCCCTTGAAGAAACTGGATCGTATACCCAAATCAGCGCAGAGCATCCCTGAAGCAAACGCCAGTGGACTATTCAGTGACCGCAACGCGGGGAAACTGGGTATTACGCTCAATATGCGCCATCCCGATGGAATCGCTCTATTCAAGCGCCTGGTTAAAAAGAGTGACATCGTAATCGAGGGATTTCGGCCGCAGGCGATGCGCAGCTGGGGTATCGACTATGAGGCATTGAAGTCGATTAAGCCAGATATCATTTATCTGCAGATGGCCGGCTTTGGCGCCTCAGGTCCATACCAAAACTACGCGTCCTATGGTCCGATAGCGCAGGTAATGAGTGGTCTGGGAGCTCTCACTGGATACCCCGAACCTCAGCCGCCCACCATGTGGAACCACTCCTACATGGACGTGACGCCGCCATTCTACGGCGCCTTGGCGCTGATCGCCGCTCTTTACTATCGCAATCGCACCGGCGAAGGACAGTATATCGATCAGGCACAATATGAGCCCGGCCTGCTCCTGACCGGCACCTCGATTCTGGATTACAGCGCCAACGGACGTCGTACTCGGCGTGCCGGCAACCGCTCGCAGTTTATCGCCGCCGCGCCGCACGGAATTTATCGGTGCAATGGCGAGGACTGCTGGATCGCGATCGCAGTTTTCAACGATGAGGAATGGAGATCGTTATGCCATCAAATGGGCGATCCGCCGTGGTGCCACAATCTCCAGTTCGCCACTTTGGAGCAGCGTGTCAAGAATGCCGACGGTCTCGACCGCCGCATTGAAGACTGGACCTCGACCCAGGATCGCTACGCCTTGATGTACCGGCTGCAGGCCGCGGGAATGCCGGCCGGTGTTGTGCAATCTCCCAGCGATAAGGTCGAACGCGATCCGCAACTCAAAGTGCGCGAATTTTTCGTGACTCTGCCGCACAGTCATCTTGGTAGTTGGCCGCATACAAGACACCTCACGTCTAAACTGACGCGCACGCCTGCTCACCCCGGCGGCATCACTCAGCGCGGTGGCCCTTGCGTCGGTGAAGATAATTACTATGTATACAGCGCCCTGTTGGGTCTGACGGACGACGAAATCGCACTTTACGAAGAACGAGGTGTGATCTGATGTCACGAGTCAGCGAACCGCATCGTCCTCCGGGCTGCTTCGATGACGTGCGTGTGCTCGAAATTGGCGACGAGCGCGGCGAATTCTGCGGCATGTTGATGGCCGGGCAGGGCGCCGACGTTATAAAAATCGAGCCTCCTGAGGGTAGCCCGTCGCGGCGCATCGGCCCCTTTTACCAGGACATCCCGGGACCCGACCGAAGTCTCTTTTTCTGGAATTACAACCGGGCTAAACGAGGTATGGTGCTGGCCCTGGATCGCGAATCAGACCGCGCTTTCTATGACGAGTTGGTACAGACCGCCGACGTGATCATCGATAGTCTGGAACCGGGCACGATGGACCGACTCGGTCTGGGTTATGAATTTGTGGTGTGCCGGTGTCCGGACATCATCTATTGCTCAATCACCCCTTTCGGCACTAACGGTCCATGGCGCGATTTGAAAGCCTCCGACCTCATCTATTCGGCCTTGGGAGGGATGGCCTATTGCTGCGGTTATGATCCGGTTGGCGGGAATCGATGGGACTTGCCACCATTTAATCCTCTAGGATGGCAATCCTATTGTAAGGTCGGCGAGCATGCTTCAGTAGCAATCGCGGCCGCTCTGCTGTGCCGGCAGATCGGCGGTCCGGGCCAGTTTATCGATGCTGCGATTCACGACGCATGCGCTCACAGCACCGAAGGCACTGTTCCACGCTATATCTTCAACGGCGTCAATCAGACCCGCCGTCTTCCATTGCAGGTCCGGTGCGCGGATGGCAGGTATCTCAATGTTCTCGGTCTACCGCCGGCCGATTTCAAAAAGGTCGCTGAATTGGTGGCCCGCGACGGCTTTGCCGCGGATGCTACCCGGCTCGCCGCAACTGACGCAACCCATTTTCAGGAGATCTCTGAGATGATCGCCGGGTGGGCTGCGACCAAACCGGTGATGGAAGCTTTTGAACTCTTACAAGGTTGCGGCGTCGCCTGCGGGCCGGTCCGGTATCCCGAAGAGCTGCTTGACGATCCTCAGTGCATCGCACGTCAGAACTTCGTTGAAATTGAGCATCCCGAGTTTGACCGCAGTTTCCTCTATCCCCGGCATCCGCGGAAGCAGGACAAAACCCCGTGGCGTTACGCTCCCCGAGCTCCATTGCTGGGTGAACACACCGAGCAGATCCGAATGGAACTCGCGAATAAAGGCTAGTGGCATGTAACGCTGAATATGGAGTGCATTCTGTCCGTCTCTCCGATAATCACGACTTGATTTCCGGTGACATAGGAACGCTGCCAAAGCTATTTATAGGTAAAATCTGAGAGCCGAGACCACGCAGGCCAGACATGCCTGATCTGCTATCGCAATTTTCCTGGCCGCTGCCATTCTTTTAATCGCGCAAGTCAAGCCAGGCTGCACTCAATTGCCACTGTCGCGATTGTCAGCGAGCAGTAGCGCCTTCGCCGCAGTTCTGATTGTGCTCGTGGGCCGGCTGCGAGAATCTTCACGTCATCTCTCTACTGAGCTTGCTCGTTGACCGTTCAGTGTGGGGGTGGAATGTTGAGGACGTAGCACACTTTCGAGTCTGTCTGTAGTCCGTACAGACGCTTCCATGGTGCCGCTCCTTGGCGTCAGGGGGCCATGTGAGGTCAGGGGCAATCTCCCGAAGCGCTGCCCCTCCGCACCACCGTAGCTGTTGCCCGTCCCCGCACCCGTGTGGTCCCCGGCTGACCTCCCTTATTCGGAATTTCCATTATTCACGCTAAGTTTGGAGCGGTTTTTCTCGTGCAACCCTGCTAACGAAGTAGTCAAGTATCGAAGTGAAAAATCCGTGCGACAGAGCAGCGAGTCCTCGTGTTCGCGCGCGAGCCAGGGTGAAGGTATGGTAGAAGACCCCGACAATCCGTCGGTCCATTAGACCGCTATATTCCTTGGAGCGCTTGCGATGAATGCGCTGCACATCGGCGCTCAATTGTCGAAATCGCTGCTGCTGGTCAACCTGGTACAGTCGCGGGTCATCGGGGAGCATCGCTGCGCCACTAAGTCATGGGACATGGGCACCGCGCGCTCACGCCCTCTTCCTTATTTTTTGTTGGTACGTGAGATATCCTCCCCCCATTTCGTCATGAGGGAGGATAAAGGAGAAGGTGCAGGTTGTTTTATTGATGTGGCGCCGGCCCACTCTATGCGTTCGCTTCTACCCCCTTCTTCAAATACGTCACCTCGCCGACCTCAGGCGCGCCCAGGACTACAAGCAACGTCCCCTCCTCTGTTCCGATATTCTTGAAGCCCTCCATCAAGCCGGCAGGAAACGAAATCGTATCCCACGGACCAAGCTCGGCCTCCCCTGTCCCGTCCTCGCCCCAGAAGAACTTCCATTTGCCGTTCAATGGGACGAACACCTCGACCATTTTGTGGCTGTGTAGCGGAGCGCCTGCTCCCGGCTGCACCGTATTGAATGCCACCGTGAAGTCATGAGCGCCGGAAACTGGCGGTGCGGCTTTATTCAAGCGTCCGATTACGACTTTTCCCCGCATCCCGCGCGTGAGCTCCGGACTGACGTTCATGCTTGAGTAGTCAACCGGCATTACGTCCTTGAAGAAGGCGATCCGCTTCATCATTTCTTCGTTCGAAATCCTGAGACTGGCCATACGATCCTCCTTGCTGCATCGCGTCGGCAACTCACGTCTGTATAAGCCGCTGCATTCCCGACTGCAAGTCCAGCGCAGCTTTTGATACTTAACGCTCAATTTCGCGCGTAGGCTTCATTTTTCAAGACGAGGCTGCTTAAGGGTCCTTTCGGCCGTTTTCCCCTTGACGCATCGGGCCATTCCGATTTATCAGTCAATAAACCAGACCAACAGAGGGGACCGAAAACGGTCGCTTCTTAGAGATGCCCGAAATGTCTGACGTCGCCGGTCAGCAGATAATAGGCTCTGCCATGAATCGCGGCTAACAAGATCGGCCGGTCCTTTGGGTCGAGCCGGACGGTTGCAGGTAATTTCATCCGATCCTAGCGACACGAAGCTTGGCGCCCAAACCATCCGCTCGGGAGAGGACGCCATGAATGCTCATCTGTCCTAGGACCACGAGCTGTGCCCCCGATAGACCGGGACAGGACCACCGACAGCAGCGCAATAAGGCACCATATATCCTCCCCCTCCTTCGCCCTGCACCATTTGAGACTGCCGCGAGGCCACTAATTACAAAGCCTTGGCGGTTTTCTCGACCGTGGCCCAGTCGACGATCGGCGTGAGGCGCCGTCTTGCAACCACTCCGCTGCTCAACCCGTTGCTGAACGGCGTGAAGGTCATCGAATGGTCCTGGATATCGAGGATCAGAATGACCTTCGATTCCTCGTTCGAGAACCACGGTCCTGCCTTGAGCGTTACCCCCGGCGGGAATCCCTTGCTCATGTTGTTGGTCATGCGCTCGCAGACCTGCTTGTACTCTTCCTTGCTCGAGATGTTGTAATAAATTTCATCAAGATAAAGCGGCATTCGTTTTTCCTCCTGAACATCGTTGGCTAATCCTTCTAACTCTTGCTTCCCTCTCCTTGTCAAGAAACCTTCGCGCGTGATGTTTGTCATCCGTCCAAAGCTGCTGCTGCCTTCGTCATGTTAATTCCGCAACGCGACCGTCGGTTTCACCGGCTTGGCCGAGGCCACCCACATTCCACCGAAAAGCCTCATGCACATGTTCAGCCCGGACGGCAACCCCCGCGCGGCCGCCATCTTTGCGGCCGTGATGTTTTTGATTTGCATGCACAGCTAAATCACACGGCACAAGAATGCCGCGCGAGATACTTCGCTACGGCTCGCGTTCCTTCGGCAAGCTCAGAGCTGCGGCTCCTCGCCGGCTCAGGACGACAGCCCGCTCCTCAAGCTTCTCCCCCCGTCTGGTTCGGGGGGAGATAAGAGTAGGCCTGTGATACGTCAACCGCCTGCTAGTCACCTAGACGGCTGACAGTAGCCCCATGGGGCGTCGGCCCACGGCGTACGTCTCCAACGGCGTCAGCGCGCCGGTCTCGCTGTTGATGCGATATGAGGCCAAACGGCCCGATTCGGAGCCGGCGGCGAAAGCGAAATGTCCCGTGGGATCCAAAACAAAGTTGCTGGGAACCGGTTCGGTCGAGACGTATCCGGCAGGCGTCAACCGCCCGGCGGCGTCCACGGCAAACCCTGCGATGCTGTTATGGCCTCGGTTGGCTACATACAGGAATCGTCCCGAAGGTGTGAGGTGAATCTGAGAGCAGGTGTTGCGCGCGGTGTACCCGCTGGGCAGGGTCATTATCGTTTGCACCGGTGAGAGGGCACCCGTCGCGGTGTCCAGACGATAGCTGGTGACGCTGGAGCCCTGCTCGTTGGAAAAATAAACCAGATTTTGGCTGGGATGAAAGCAATAGTGGCGAGGGCCAAGGTGTTCGGCGGCGTCAAGCCGGAAGGGGGAATTGGGGGTCAGACGACCGGTCTGTGCGTCGAACCTAAATTGCAAAATCATATTGGGACCATCATAGGCCGGCTTCGGAGGCTCCAATACGTTATCAATAAGACGGGCGATGTGCGGCACGAAGGCGAACCGGTTGGAAGGATCAGTCTGTATGGCGTGGGCGCCGGTGGCCGTGGCTATCCGGTCGATGGATGGGGCGCCCACCGCGCCATCCCCTGCGAGGGGATGAACCATCACACACCCGCCTTGATAATAAGCTGACAGTAAATATCTGCCCGTTCGGTCAGCGGCCAGAAACGTGGGTGCGTGTTCCATTGAGACCGTGCCGTGTGGCGCAAGCCCGCCGGTGTTTTGGTCGACTCGGAGGCTCGAAATAGCTGGCCGGAGGCGATGCCCGACATAGAGCACACGTCGGTCCGGGCTGAGCGCCAGGAAAGCTGGTCCCCCTTGAACCGGCACCGCGGCTTGCGGCGTAAGTCGGCCGCTATTGGCATCTAAGGTGAAGGGTGCGATCTTGTCTTCGTCTTGCAGGCAAACGTACAAAGAGTTTGGCATCTTTCATCTCCTTGAGGTTCCTGTGACACTCCGTATGGGTTAAAGCCCCGCAGCTTCTCTCGGAAGCCCGCGAGCTACCTCGGCATTGCTCCGCTGGGGGGTGCCATGACTCCAACTACTGAGACGTATCCCAGATACCTTGATGCGCAACGGCTTGCATTTTCCGCAGGAGCCTTTCTCCTGCAACCGCCGATGCAAGATTTCAATCGGAATTTCCGTTTTTTACCTTCTGCGTTAGGTTCTCCCCAGACCAAATGGGGTGTGTAGTGCAAGGGTTGCGGGCCTTCATCTCGTTGCGGGCCGCGGCCTACTGCTGAAGCGGCCGATTCTATCGTTGCAGCCGTGCCCAAACCCCGATGCTGCCCATCCGCAGCCGATTTTCGAGGACACCTCTCCATCTCCCTGCCTATTGCTCGCCCGATTTGAAGGTCAGCACCAACAACGTTTACCCTGCCGGTACCGATAGGGCCGCGACTTATCCAGCATCCCGGCAAACAGCCGCCGTGTGAGATGACTCTCGGCGAGCAAGAGCCAGTAGCACCGCGCATGCTTTATCAACCGTCCGCCGGTTTTCACCAGGCGCTGCTGCAGGCTGGTCAGCGACCAGTTGCCGATCGCCTTGGGCAGTGCCAGCCGCCGCCAGAGGTTCCCCAGATTATGAGCAAGCACGCTCAGCCACAGCCGCACTTCATTGGCACGGAAGCGATGGCAGCTAAGCCGCGTCATCGCCGCCGCCTGCTTGCCTTCCTTGATCCACTGCTCGGCCGTGCCGTGCTTGTTATAGAAGCACACCACCGCCTGGCTTGAAACCGTCAGGTTGGTCACGATGAAGCCAACCAGGGGAAACGACTCGCCGAAGTGGAACTCGACCTTCGCCACTACTCGTCGCGCCTTCTTCCAACAATTTCGGCGATATCCAGATCATGTCAAATGCAGATGCTGGTACTGTCTCCTCCCATCGCATGCCTCTTCACGCAGCGGCACCATCCAGCCGCTCGTGGTGTTGACGCAACCTCCACGGTCTAATTCTTATTCTTATTAGTGGAGCTGAGGAACGGCAGTTCTTTGAAGGAGGTCGATCGCGATGGCCGATACTGAGCGCATCCTGGGCGATATCACGGTCTTGGAGCTGAGCCATGACATTCCGGGTGCCTATTGCGGCAAGTTACTGGCTGGTCTCGGTGCACGTGTAATTAAGGTGGAGCCACCAAACGGAGAGGGCGATCGCGACATGCCGCCGTTCGCCGGCGACGTTCACCACCGAGAAAGAAGCTTGCCATTTCTCTATCTCAATACTGCCAAACAGAGCGTTACGCTCGATCTCGCGCTGCGAGAGGGTCAGCAGATCTTGCGGCGGATGGTCGCCGGAGCCGACGTAATTGTCGAAAGCTTCGCACCCGGCATTCTGGCCAAGTGGGGGCTCGATTATACGACACTGTCATCGCTCAATCCGACTCTGGTCATGACCTCCATAACGGCCTTCGGACAAGATGGGCCGTATCGCGATTATCTGATTAACGAGATCGTAGCCGCGGCTATCGGAGGCCTGCTCTATACGATGGGATTGCCGGAACGGGAGCCGCTAAAGATTGGCGGCGATGCCGTACTCTACAATGCTGGTGGTTCTGCCTTCAGCGCGGTCATGGCAGCCATTTGGCAACGCGACGTCACCGGGTCCGGCCAGTTCATCGACATCTCGATCCAGGAGGCCACAGCCACGAGTCAGATCCACAGCAGCATCGAGGCGAGCTGGATCTACAGCAACCCCGGACGGCGGAGTAGCGTGCTGCTCGAAGCCAAAGACGGCTGGGTTGCAGTCGGAGTCGAGAGTGGCGTTTCCGCCGAAACCTGGCCGCGCCTGTGCGACATCATGGATCGCCCCGAGCTGGCCGACGATCCCCGCTTTGCAACTACCTTCGCGCGGCGCGACCATCGGGAGGAACTGAAAGCGGTGGTGAGCGATTGGGTTCGGATGCAGAGCAAGGAGGAAGTCTATCATCTACTACAGGGACTTCGCTCGATAGCAGGCTACGTGGCAACCACTGCGGACCTCTATCGGTCGCCGCAGCTGGTGGAGCGCGATTTTTTTCAGATGATAGACCATCCGGTCGCAGGCCCGGCAAGTTATCCTGGGTTTCCGTTTCGCGTCGGCGACCAGCCCTGGATGCAAATTCGTGCGCCTCTGCTCGGCGAACATAACGAGGCCATATATGCTGGCGTGCTGGGCTATTCCCAGCAGGAGCTTCACCGCCTTCATGAAAAGGGCGTGATTTGACGACCATGAACTGAATCGAGGGAAAACTATGCTCAGTCGCGCGCTAGATGGAATCCACATTCTGGATCTCACGCAAGTGGCCGTCGGTCCCTATGCGAGCTTCCTCCTGTCCACCCTCGGCGCTCAGGTTATCAAGGTCGAGTCCAACCAACATCCCGATATAACCCGTGGCGCGGTCGAGCCAACCGGCGTCGAGCAATTGAAACAGTATCCGGGGCGAGTGCCAGGACTGCGTCCATGGAATCGTGGTGCCCTCTTCAACCAGCGTAATCGAGACAAGCTCAGCATTACTTTGGATTTCTCGCAGCCAGCAGGCAAGGAAGTTTTGAAACGGCTGGCCGCGATATGTGACGCTTTGGTCGAGAACTTCAGAGCTGCGGTGATGGACCGTCAGGGCCTCGGCTGGGAGGTCCTGCACGCGGTTAATCCACGCCTGGTCTATCTCAAGCTAAGCAGCCAGGGAAACACCGGACCGGAGCGGAATTACGGCTCCATGGGATCGACCCTGGAGCAGACTGGCGGACTCGTCTCGATCACCGGCTATCGTAGTGGTGACCCGCTAATGAGCAATGAGACTTATCCCGATCCGGTTACGGGCATCATCAGCGTCGGTGCCTTGATTGCGGGCCTGCGGCTGGCGCGGCGCACTGGCAAAGGCTGCCTGGTAGATTTCTCCCAACGGGAGATGACGGTCGGGCTCTTACCTGCCGCGATGATGGACTATGCATTTAATGGTCGCGTGCAGGGACCGGTCGGCAACCGCGACGCAGTCGCCGCGCCTCAAGGCGTCTATCCGTGTGCCGGCGAGGATATGTGGATCGCGATCGCGGTGCAAAGCGATGCCCAGTGGCAAGCGCTTTGCCAAGTCATTGGTAATCAAGACTGGACTCGGGACCCAAGCCTGCGGACAGGGGCCGGACGGCGGCAGCGGCACGACCAAATCGACGCCAAGCTGGCAGTTTGGACGCGGGGCTTCGATCATTACGACCTGATGCATCGCCTCCAGCGACGGGGCGTGCCCGCGGGCGCGGTACTCAAAGGATCGGAATTGCTGGTTGATGCGCAACTGGAGGCCCGCGGCTGGTGGGAAGACCTCGCACCGCCCGAGGTCGGTAAGGTGCATCGCTTCGTGACAACACCCTGGCGCATGTCCGCCAGCCCTTTCCGACCAAGTACCCCCGCGCCCTCGCTGGGCGAACACAACGACACCGTTTATCTCGACATTCTTGGCCTCAGCCGCGCAGAGTATGCCAGTCTCCAAAACGCCGGCATCATAAGCACGGAGCCGCGCTGGCTCCGTGCCTGACGATCAAAATCGCAGAAACAGCCCGCGGTTCTGGCTTCATTCGGTTTAGTTAACGAACGGGGTGGGTTTTGGGTGTGGACTATATTGTGCGAGTTGGAAACCCCCGCCCGGACGTGTGAACAACATCGCAATACCAAATAATATGAGGGCAGCGAGCGCGAATGTCATCCAGGCTGGA
>Ga0306920_100002537_pt1 | contig 23065 bp, 23 predicted proteins | sample flu12Cox44000170_FD_204666 | JGI IMG/M metagenome (GOLD analysis project Ga0306920, IMG submission 204666) | Lab enrichment of tropical soil microbial communities from Luquillo Experimental Forest, Puerto Rico - flux4day.12C.oxic.44.000.170 (v2)... | ecosystem: Environmental > Terrestrial >...
CATCGGTGAAGCGCAACACCATGACTGCCACGGCGGTATAGGTTTCCGCGTGGATTGCGGAAAGATCAATGACAGCCGGGCGCAGATCGGCTGCAAAATTATGTGGCGCAGGTTGAGGCGTCGCCGGTGGTTTGTCCGGCGCCACCACGCGCTCGCGCGTCACGGGAGTGGCGGACGAGCCGGCCAGGCGGACCGCCACCATGTTGGCAACGGCGCGGACAAAATCGCGGTTGCCCGGTGTGCGTGGCGCATCTTCGACCCAAATGGCGCCGACCACCTGATCCCCTCGGCGTACCGCCACTGAAAGTAAGGACTTTGTGCCGAATGCGGTCAACACTCTCCCGAGCCCCGCCGTGCGGCGATCGCGAGCGACATCGGCCACCTCGATTTCATCACCCGCCGACAGACTGGCAAATAATGCCGGCAGCTCGCCATGATGCAGCTCGAGACCGTCCAAGTGACCGGCAGTCTCGCGATCGAAGCTGTCCTCGCAGCGAAGGATCCACCCGCTATCCGCGAGCCGCCAGATGCTGGCCCCCCTGGCGCCGGTAACCTCCGCCAACGTCTCCGTCAAGGTTCGCGACGGCAGGCCGTGTGCTGGGTCGAACAGGCTCACATCCGACGCCAAGGAAGAGAAGGCGTTACTCTGTCGGGCGATTGCCGACTGGCGCTCGAGCAATTGTCTTGCATTCCGGTCGGCACGCAGCCCTTGCCGCACAAGCAGTAGCGCGAGCGCCGCGGCAACCAAGACGATCGCCAGCGACATCAGGAGCGCCCGGCGATTGTTAATCGCAACGAAGCCGACAAAGTCGTTCTCAGGAGCAACAATCAACGTCAGCCAATCGCGTCCCGCGCCGGTAATCGGCATGACTGCCGATATGTAGGTGCGGCCGCCGATCTCGATTGCGCGATGTCCCGTCGCCTCGATGCGGAAGCGGTCGTAGGCATGGGTCAATACATCATCGCCGACCTCATCAATCCGCGGGGCAGCCGGCTCGCCGTTGACCTCGCGCGCCATCGTGAGGCCGCCAGGCGCGGCAATTAGCCGGCCGGTATCATCGATGATGACTGCCCGGCCGCTTCGCCCGATCTTGAGTGAGGCGAGAAAATGCGAGAGGGCATCGAGTGTTATATCGACGCCGAACAGGCGAAGACGGCCCTGAGCATCACGATGTCTGGCTGAGACCGTGATGCCGGGCACACGCTGGGTAAAAAAAATGTAAACTTCACTCCAGAACAAGTCATCCGATCCGCGAGCGCCGATGTACCAGGGGCGCGTGCGGGGGTCGTAAGTGTCCGTCGGATCGTCCTCGCGCCCAATTTCCTCCCCGGCGGAATTCCGATGGATCCAAGTGACGCGACGGGATCCCGGCAGGTTTTCTATGACCTTGACATCAGTGCCGCCGGCCTCACCGCGGCGGACCAGCACGAAGTTTCCGTCCTCGTCGGCGGCGTAGAGATTAGCGATCTGCGGAATCTCTCGCAGCAGGCTGTCGCTTACCGTCTCGGCCAGAGGCAGCCGGTTGCCAAACGCGCCGTTACGCAGCGTATCGCGAAGGATCCGGACGGCGCGCGAGGCGGGGGCGAGGTACCCGGATATTTCCGTCGCGATCCTTTGCTCTAACGTTGCCAGCAGATGATTCGAAAGGGCGAGAGCCCCATCGCGGTTTGCACGATAAGAGTGGAGGGCAATCAAAAGGATCGCGCCGATCATCAGCGCGACGCCGCCGATCGGTACTCCAATCCGCAGTAACGCGCGGCGCCGGCGCCGGACCGCGTCCAGTGGGTCCACGTTGATATCCACAACAGGATTGCTGGTCATCATCGCGGATTCGATCCAAGCCCCGCGGGACGCTCTGTGGCTGCCAACGATCTGCGGTTGCCCTCTACGGGCGCCATACAGTTTAAGCGTCGCCGGGCATCCTTGCGAGCGAGAAGAGTGGTGGCTATCAACGAGTCACATGGGCAAGACGCCCACTGTCCTTAGCCTTCTCCGGCTGATCTAGCCTAATATCGTCGGCGCTGCGGCACGGCTCGGCGCTCCGTTCCCGGCCGGCTTGGGGCTAGAGCCGCTGCGGCATCACGATCCGCAGATCTGCGGGGATGCATGCAGGTGCGCCGGCGCCCGCCAGGAAGCGGCGGCAACGCTGATCGAACTGCTCGATGATCTCCGTCGCAGCAGCTGCCGCCTGCGCCCTCGAACGGTTGGGACGCAGCGAGGTGCGCCCGTTTCTTCTTCGCTATCTTCGGGAGAAATCCGTCCACGGAACTGATCGATGCAATCGCTCTGGTAGCCGACAAGGAAGCATCATTCTGCTAGGGCGAGTTGCTCATGTAAGGCCCGACCTGACGCGGGCGGTGCTCGACGCTCTGGATGCGATCGAACATCCCCGTCCGAAAAGATTGCCGCGCAATTCCGCAAAAGATAATGCTTTGGTACCGTTCTCGTCACAGCAATTGGAAAACCATGACCTCGCGTCGATTTGTCCTTGCGGTCCTCGCCTCGGCCATTATCGTTGCCCCGGCGCCCATCAATCGATCTCAGGCAGCCGCCAACGAGGTGATCGAAATGCCGAATGGACTGAAATACACCGACACAAAAGTCGGCGATGGTGCCGAAGCGACAGCCGGTAAGAAGGTTTCGGTGCACTACACCGGCTGGCTCTACAACAATGGCACAAAGGGCGCAAAATTCGACAGCTCGCTCGATCGCGGCCAGCCGTTTCAGTTCTCCCTCGGAGCACACCAGGTCATTGCCGGCTGGGACGAGGGAGTGGCCGGAATGAAGGTGGGGGGCAAGCGCACGCTGGTCATCCCGCCCGAACTCGGTTATGGCGCGCGCGGCGCCGGCGGGGTCATTCCTCCCAATTCCACGCTGATGTTCGATGTCGAGCTACTCGGAGTGCAGTAGAGCGGGCACGGGGGCTCTCGGCTGAGGAAGGCCGATGGCGGGCCAAGATCACGGAGCTCACCTTCACGCCGATCCAAATTATGGGCGTGCATTCGCAGTCGGGATTGCGTTGAATTTGGCCTATGTCGGCGGCGAAGCGGTCGCTGGCATACTCTCCGGATCTTTGGCCCTGCTGGCCGATGCGGGCCACAATCTCGGTGATGTGCTCGGGCTTTCGCTTGCCTGGGGAGCGGCGTTGCTCAGCCGCCGCCAGCCGAGCGGCCGGTTCACCTATGGGTTGCGCAGCAGCTCAATTTTAGCCGCACTTGGCAATGCGATTATTCTGCTGGTGGTCACCGGCGGAATTGCGTGGGAAGCGATCCGGCGCATTGCCCACCCGGTTCCGGTCGCGAGCGGGATTGTAATCGGCGTGGCCGTGGCGGGGGTTCTCGTCAACGGCGTGACGGCATTGCTGTTTGCCTCCCGCCATCCTCACGATCTCAACATCAAAAGCGTATTTGTCCATATGGCGGCGGACGCCCTTGTCACCGCGGGTGTCGTCGCCGCCGGCATCGCGATCTGGCTGACCGGTCGGCTGTGGATCGATCCCGCCGTGAGCCTCGTCGTCTCCGCCGTTATCGTCATTGGCACTTGGGGTCTGATGAAGAGCGCCATGGGTCTTGCCTTGAACGCGGTTCCGGAAGGGGTCGACATCGCGGCCGTCCGTGAACATCTGATGGCCATGCCGGGAGTGAGCGCCCTGCACGATTTGCACATCTGGGGGATGAGCACGACCGAGACGGCGTTGACTTGCCACCTCCTGATGCCGGGCGGTCATCCCGGCGATGCCGTGCTCAACACGGTGGCGCAGCAGCTCGATCAGCGGTTTGGTATTCATCACGTCACGCTTCAGATCGAACTCGCTGACAGCGAGGAGGCGTGCGCGCTCACGCCCGAGCACGTCGTGTGAGAGCGTTGCCGTAGCGTGACGGCGGGTCTAGCTTTTCGATAATTGCGAGATTTGTTGCCGGAGGGAACCATGAGCGAGCGTGCCTATGTCCGCGAAGTCGGGCTCCGCGACGGTCTTCAAAGCCTCGCCGAGATCATGCCGACCGAACAGAAGATCGCATGGCTCGAGGCCGAGCACGCCGCCGGCGCGCGCGAAATCGAGGTCAGCTCGTTCGTCCCGCCCAAGCTCTTGCCGCAGCTCGCCGATGCCGAGGCCGTGGTGCGCCATGCGATGTCGCTGCCCGGGCTCACGGTGTCGGCGCTGATCCCGAACCTCAAGGGTGCCGAGCGCGGCCTCGCGCTCGGTGTCCACGAGATGAATTTCGTGCTCTCGGTCAGCGAGGGGCATAACCGCTCGAACGTCCGGCGCACCACCGCGGAGTCGATCGAGGACTTCCGGCGGGTTGTGGCGCTCTGCCATGCCGCGCCCGAGGGACGGCGGCCGCGCATCGCCTGCGGCCTCGCGACCGCCTTTGGCTGCACGATCGAAGGCGCCGTCGACGAGGACCGCGTCCGCCGCATCGCCGTCGAGGTTGCCGAAGCGGGCGCCGATGCGATCGCCCTCGCCGACACCGTCGGCTACGGCCAGCCGGCCGCGGTCGACCGCGTGTTTCGCCGCGTTATTGCCGATGTGGCGCCGCTGCCCGTGTCCGGCCATTTCCACGATACGCGCGGGCTCGGTCTGGCTAACGTGCTGGCTGCTCTCAATGCGGGCGCCCGCGCGTTCGACGCCTCGCTGGGCGGGCTCGGCGGCTGCCCCTACGCTCCCGGCGCCACCGGGAACATCATCACCGAGGATCTCGTCTTCATGCTCGAAGCGATGGGCTTCGAGACCGGCATCGATCTCGAGCGGCTCCTCGCCGTGCGCGAACTAGTGGTCCGCGCCTTGCTGAACGCCCCGTTGCATGGCGCCATCGCCAAGGCCGGGCTGCCGAAGAACTTTCATCCGGCGCCGGTCGCGCGAGCGGCCGGGTAGCTCGGATCGATACACCGGATAGAGAGAGGGACGTCGGCATGACCACCCGCCAAGGCTTTGCCCATCCCGAGATTCTGATCGCGACCGAGGAGCTGGCGCGGCAGCTCGATGATCCCCATCTCAGGGTTTTCGACTGCACGACCCATCTCATCCCCGACCCGAAAATCACCTATCAGGTTGTGCCGGGCCGGGCCGATTTCGAAAAAGGCCACATTCCCGGCGCACAGTTCATCGACCTACAGGGCGATCTTTCGGAGAAGAACCATCGCTTCCGTTTCATGCTGCCCTCTGGGGATGCGTTCGCTGCGGAGATGCGGCGCTTTGGCGTTGGCGAGGATACGCGTGTCGTGCTCTACAGCACCGCCAATCCGTGGTGGGCGACACGGGTGTGGTGGATGTTGCGCGTTTTCGGCTTCGACGCCGCGGCGGTCCTCGATGGCGGCTGGCAGAAATGGAGCCGGGAGGGTAGGCAGGTGGAGACGGGTCCCGGCAAGTCCCGCCCGCCCGGAAATTTTGCCGTGCGCGCACAGCGACCGCTGATGGTGGGCAAGGGGGAAGTCCTTCGGAGCATCGGGGATAACGCGGTGTGCACGATCAACGCGCTTTCACCCGAGCAGCACGCCGGAACGGGTGGAAACACCTATGGAAGGCCTGGTCATATCACGGGCAGCGTCAATCTACCCGCCGCGCACCTGCTCGACCCTAACACCAACGAGTTTCTGCCACCCGACGAGCTTCGCGAGCGCTTCGCAACGGTTGGGGCGTCTGCGAAGGGGGTCATCACCTATTGCGGCGGCGGCATTGCAGCGAGCGCCGATGCGTTCGCGCTCGTCTTGCTGGGCCATCCCGATGTAAAGCTCTACGACGCCTCGCTCAGCGAATGGGCGACCGACCCGACTTTGCCGATGGAAACCGATGCGGAACCGTGATGCGATAGCGACGGCGCAGCTTGCGCATGTCGAGGCCGCCACGGACTTTGGCATGGCAGGTACTCGATCACGCTCGGTTCCGCATAAACAAAAGTCTCGGCGTCGGCGCTCTTTGCCTATCGTGATGCGTGGAGCACGGGTTGCCTCGTTAAGAAAATATTAATCAATTTTTATCGAAAATATCGGCTAGCTGGGGAGCCCCTGTCTTCACTGCCGGGGGTGGAAACGTATATCCCGGGCAGCCCCGGGAATTTCGGAGGTAGGGCCAATGGTTACGCACGGAGCCAGCCCAGCGCTGGACCAGACGACAACAATAAGGCGCCGATTTGCCCGGCCCCGGCTGCCAAAGATCAGTCTGACCGTCAGGTTGATGATCCTCGTGCTCATCGCTGTGTGCCCTGCGATCGCGATCCAGGCCTACAATGAATATGAGCTGCGCAAAGCGCGCGAAGCCGATATTCGGCAACAGGTGGTGCAGATCACGAAACAATTCGGCGAGGAAATTGGCGAGTTGCGTGAGGGGGCTCGCCAGTTGCTGTTGGCGCTCGCTCAACTCACGCCGGTGAAGCAGCAGGACGGCGCCGCGTGTAGCGAGCTGTTCGCCACATTAGAGTCCCAATATGCCAATTACAGCATTCTCGCGGCTGCCGACGCTGACGGTCACATATTCTGCTCCAGTAAACCCTTGGTGTACTCTTCGGTCGCCGATCAGCCATTTTTCAAGCGCGCAATGGCCCAGGACGGGTTGGCGGTAGGCAATTATTGGGCCGATACCGTAAGTGGCCAACGCATGATTCACTTCGCGCTGAAATTCGATCACGACGATGGCCGCACCGCAGGGGTCGTATTCGCCGGTCTCGATTTGGTCTGGTTGTCCGAACACCTGAAAGAAAGAGGGCTCTCCCCGACCTCCTCGATCCTGATTGCCGATCGCGAGGGCAACATCATCGCGCGATTGCCCAATCCTGCAGCTCTGGTCGGCAAAAATATGCGAAAGAGCCACGAACCGATCATGGACGGAAACACTACGGGATGGGAGGAGGCGGTCGGCGTTGACGGGACGACGCGGATTTTCGGCTATGTGCCCGCGGCCCTGCCACCAAGGGATTTCTTCCTGAGCGCCGGGCAATCAAAGGCGGAGGCCTTCGCGGCGATCGACAGCGCCACTGCGCGTGGCATCGGCTTGATAGCTCTCGGTCTGTTAGCGGCGACGATTGCTGCGGTCGTGGGCGGTCGCAGATTTCTGTTAGAACCGATCAATGGTCTGGTAAGGTTCGCCACGGAGTGGCGTAACGGCAGCTATGATGCGCGGGTCAAAGTACGGCACCCCGCATCGGAAATTGGCCATCTCGGCGCGACATTCAATGCTATGGCTGATGCTCTCGCCGCCCGTTACGCCGCGCAACAACGCGCAGAGAAGGAACTTCGGGAGCTGAATGCGACTTTGGAGACCAGGGTCGAAGAGAGGACGCTCGAGTTGGCCAATGCCAATCGGGCCAAGTCGATGTTCCTCGCCAATATGAGCCACGAGCTGCGCACGCCGCTCAACGCGATTATCGGGTTTGGCGAGATGATCCACCGTGAGATCATGGGGCCGATCGGAGTGGCGGCCTATAAGGACTATGCCCAGCATATCCACGAGAGCGGGATGCACCTGCTTTCGCTGGTCGAGGAAATGCTTGACCTCGCCAAGGTGGAAGCGGGCAAACTTCAGATCGAACGGGTGGCCACCCGACCGGGCGCGCTACTGGCGGAAAGCCTGGTAATGCTGAGTTCGACCGCAGAAGCGGCCGGGGTCGAGATCGTGGTCGAGGCGGATCCATCGACCTGGCCCGAGTTCGAAGGAGATCCGGTCAAGCTGAAGCAAATATTCGTCAACTTGATCGGCAATGCGATCAAATTCACCCCCACGGCGGGTCAAGTCACCATTTCGGCCGAGATCGATGCAAGCGAGCTGCACATTCGTATCCGGGACACCGGGATAGGAATGTGCGCAACGGACATCCCGCTGGTACTGCAACCCTTCTACCGTGTCAACTCGGTGCTCGACAGTAAACACCAAGGCGCCGGGCTCGGCTTGCCGTTTGCGAAATCGGTTGTCGAGTTGCATGGCGGAACGCTCGCCATCGAAAGCGAGCTCGGCGTCGGGACCACGGTAACAGTCACCTTGCCTCTTGTATCCCGGATGGTCGAAGCGGCTGTATAAAAATCGTAGTGGGTCGAGTCCAGCCGGCACCCTTCTGCACGGCCCAGCCGCAAATTGCAAGGACTGTCGAGGTCATCAAATTGCCGTCAAAGCCGCCCGCCGAGATGGCTTGCCCGCCGACCAACGAACCGAGCGCGATCCCCAAAAAAAGAGCGCTGTTGTTCCATGCCAGAATCGTCGCGCGACTGGCGGGAAAATCGTTTGCAAGACTGATCTGCTGAGCGGGGAAGAAGAGCTGTGCGACGAGCGAAGTGAGCGCGAAGGCGCAGGCGACGAGCACGGCGTTGTCGAGGGCTAACCGCAGCAGTATAAAACACAGGCAGAGCCCGGCCGTTGCGATCGCGCCGGTCCGTCTGGCGCCGAGCCGATCGGCCATGTGCCCGCCGATCAGCGTGCCGCTGATCGCCCCGCAACCATAGAGCAGGATCACTACGGCGATTTCCTCGGTCGAGTAGCCGCATGAAGTCAGACCTTCGCCAAGATACGTATACATGGCATAGAGGGCCATGCTCCAAAGCACGGTGGGCGCGAGCCGCGCGCCAGCGGAAGCGGCGGCCAGCCGCTTGGCCGGCGTGCCCAGTTCGCTAGCGCCATCAGCATCGCGCCAAACGCGGTCATTGGCCCATACGAGGATGAGGCCTAATACGCCGAGACCGACGAATACCGCCGGCCAGCCGAGTGACTGTGCAGCGAGCAAACCTATGGGCGCACCCAGAGAAAGCGACATCAGAAGACCCGACACGGCGATTGCAAGGCAAGTGGCGCGCCGGCCCGGGTGCACGCTGCTTCCGACGAGAGCATAAACGGATGGCGACACTCCGGCCGCCGCTGCGCCGGCGAAGCACCTGATCGCGAGCAGCCACTCCAGATTCCCGGCTACTGCCGTCAGCAGATTGGCTGCGCTAAAGGCGCAGAGGCAGTAACGCAACACCCGCCTGCGCCCGATCCTGTCGGCGAGCCGGCCGAGGAAAGGCGCGCTCAGCATGTAGCTGACGGCGAATATGGTCACACTCGATGCTACCGAGGCTGGCGGTATTGCGTAATCGGCGGCAATCAGAGGCAGTAGCGGGGACACCACAAACAGGTCGCTGCCGATCACGAACATGGTGAGCCAGCTTATCGGCAATTTCCGAAATGAGTTGGTCGCTGCTGGGGAGTTTCGGTCGGTGGTTTCCATGTCAGGCACCGGATGAGGACCGGCCGACCTTACCGACTCACGATAAACGGCGGATTAACTCCGTATAGTGCTGAATACGGGCCAGCGGTGACTTAATCTTAAGTTTACTGATCTTTCCTACGCTCTGGGATCAGCGCTCGGCAGTGCAGCTACGCAGCCGCTTCTATGCTAAGGACGATTTCCAGTGGGAGAGAGCAACAAGCCAACTGACATGATCCCAGGATATGTCATGCCGACGGCGTCTGCGATCGAAGACCTGCCGAACCTTATCGCCGCGATGTTGGTGGACCACAGACCGTCGCGAATGCCATTCTTTAACCGCGTGGCCGGCCTGCCCCGCGCAGTGGCGAGCGACCCTGAGTTATTGGTCAAATCCATCTGGTCTACCAATCGGCGATGCACGCCACCCGCGCCGCAGTTTATCATTTGCCCCATCTCGACACCCCGGCGCTGCGCAAACGAAAGCTCCGAATATTTATTGACGATGACGGGCTCGCGGATGGTGACATGCATCATTACCAGCTCACCAGGGCTTTTCTCAGCATTGGCGCAAAATGTCTGCTCGGTGATGAGGAGTTCGGAGAGCCAGGCGAGCTTTGCCACTTTGTCGACGCCGAAATCGCCCATTTCGTGCGCTTGACGCCGAAACTCTATGCAAGGTCGCTCGGCGCCTGGTGTGCCATCGAGATGCTGTCAGTCGACTGGATGCGCGCGCTTGCCGAGGCTATTTCGGTGCATTTTCCGCATTTCAGGCATGAGCCATACTTCGAGGATTGCTTCGCCCTGCAAGTTGAGGAGCGGCATGCCGCCGAAGCGCTCGACATCACCCAAACCGTGCTGCGCGTGCGCCCTGAATTGCTTCACGAAACCCTGCACGACGCTACGGTCATGGCCGCAGCGCTCGACGGCGTGTGGACGCATCTGGACAGAATCGTGCAGAGCGCCGAGGCGAGGCCGCACCGGCTACAGCCGGGAGATCACCTGCTCGCGGAACCGGCGCATCTCGACGAATGTGGCGTTGGGATCAGGGGCCTCGAAGTCGGTACCGACGGCGCTGACGCCGAGCGCGCGTAGCGCTCGCAGATCGTCGATGACGCCGGACAGGAGCCGGCGCCGTAGCCGTCGCACATCTGGACGAGCGCGCGCCGCGACGCGAAGCGGAGCCGCAAGCCGGCGATATGCTGCTTTTCGAGGGCGTGCTCGGCGCTCACTCAGCGTGCCGCTTGACGTTCACGGCATGAACGCGCTATTGAGCGTCTCCGGACCGAGGGGAAGACCGGAGTGGGGGACGAGAGCCGGCTGCAAGAGACAGGCGACCCAGGGATCGTTCTCAGCGTGCTCACATCGATCGAGCGCGACAGCGCGACCACGCAGCGCAAGCTCGCGCGTGAGCTGGGCATCGCACTCGGCCTCGCCAACGCCTATCTGCGGCGCTGCGTACGCAAGGGTCTGGTCAAGACGAGTCAGGTCCCGCTCAACCGATATGCCTATTACCTGACCCCGCAAGGGTTTGCTGAGAAGAGCCGCCTGACCGCCGAATATCTGGCCGTCTCGCTCGATTTTTTCCGCCGAGCACGCAGCGACTGCGCCGCACTGTTCCGGTATTGCGAGGCGCTTGGCTGGCGAAACGTCGCGCTCTACGGCGCCAGCGATCTCGCCGAGATCGCTGTTCTGAGCGCCGGCGAGACCGCGGTCGAGGTGCTGTGTGTCATCGATGCCAACTCCCATGCGCGCCGCTGCGGCGGCCGGCCGATCGTTCCCAATCTCGCCGCGGCGATGGCCGATACCGTGCGACCCGCCGACGGCATCATCTTGACCGACACGCAGGCGCCGCAAGCGAGTTTCGACGCTTTGCTGTTGATGGCGAGGCGGAACGGGCTGCCGGAGCGCGCCGTGCTCGCGCCAAGTCTGTTGCGCATATCGCCGACCGCGGCGTCCGTCGAAGAAGAGACCGCGTCGTGATCGCCTGGTACGCCAATCTACACGCAGCCGCACGCCGAAACCAAGGCGGCCGAACATCTCTTGCGCCAGGGCTATTCCGCCTACTTGCCGCGCTATCGCACCTGGGTCAGCCATGCCCGCCGCCGGCAGCCGGTCCTGCGGCTGTTGTTCCCGCGCTATCTGTTCGCAGGTGTCGATCGCGCCTCGATGCCTTGGCGCCCGATTTTGTCGACCGTCGGCGTGACTGGTGTAGTGCGGGCAGGGGACGAGCCGAGCCCGGTACCGCTGGGAATCCTCGCCGCGATTCGCGCACGCAAAGAGGTCGGTGCTTTCGATCGGCTCGATCCGCGGCGCGCGCTGCAGCTGGGCGAAATGGTGCGGATGACAGCGGGCGCATTCGAGGACATGGTCGGCAGACTGGTGGAGCTGCGCGACCAGGACCGGGTCGTCGTGCTGCTCGAGCTGCTGGGGCGCGCCGTGCCGGCGCAGCTGTCACGGACTCGGCCGATCACCCGAGCTGCTGAGAGCGTCGCAGAATGAGTCTCGATCTCGCACGCGAGTCACACCCGATCCCGCAACGTGCCGGCGGTGCGCGACGAACTGCCGTGCGACAGCGCCCGGATCCTTTGATCGCCGATCTGTGCGATGGTCTTCGTCGCTGGCACTTGTGGTTCAATCTGGCGTGGAAGGACATCCGGTCGCGCTACCGGCGTACGGTCATCGGCCCGTTCTGGACGGTTCTCAGCACGGCGACACTGGTCGGCGGTCTCGGTTTCGTCAATGCCACGCTATGGCATGTCGAACTCCGGATTTATCTGCCATTCTTCTGCGCCGGCTATATCGCCTGGCTGCTTTTCGTCACGGTTGTCAACGAGAGCGGACCCAGCCTCATCGCCGCCGAAGCATCTATTAAAGCCATCCGGATCCCATATTCGATCTTTATCTTCCGGGTCCTGACGCGGAACCTGATCGTATTTGGTCACAACCTGGTGGTCTTAGTGCTCCTAGCGCTGATTTTTACCGTCCGGCCGACGGCGAGCACGCTTCTTCTGCCGGTCGGGCTGGCGTTTGCAATGGTCAACTATCTCTGGATTGGGCTGTTGTTGGCGGCGATTTGCGCGCGCTTTCGCGACGTGATCCAATTGGTCGCAAACGCGTCGACGGTATTATTTTTCGTGACACCGATTTTCTGGAGGCCGGAACAACTCGATCCCGTTCCAACCGCGCGTTTTCTCCTGGCCGATACCAATTTCGCCTATCATCTCGTCGATGTGATCCGGGCGCCGCTCCTCGGGACCGCTCCGGATCCGCTATCCTATGGCTACCTCGCTGCGGCGGCGGTTCTGGGCTTCACGGTGACTGCGCTGTTCTTGCGGCGGGTTTACGACCGCATCGCGTATTGGCTCTGACCTGATGACGTCGATTGCACTCGACCGGGTCTGTGTCGACTTTCCGATCTACGATTCCGATCGCAGTCTGCGGAAGCTGCTGTTCCGCGCTGGTGTCGGGGGCGTGGTGAGGAACGATGAAACCCGCCGCAACCGGCTGACAATCCGCGCGCTCGATAATCTCTCCTTTGAGCTGCGCGCGGGCGACCGGCTCGGGCTCATCGGTCACAATGGCGCCGGCAAATCAACATTGCTGCGGCTGATATCGGGCAGTTACCGGCCGTCGAGCGGTACGATCAGCATCTCCGGAGAAGTTGCCTCGTTACTCACTCTGGGCGTCGGCTTCGACGTGGACGATACCGGCTTAGAGAATATATATACTAGCTGTCTCTTTTACGGCATGGCCCCCGCTCAGATCAGGGAAAAGACGGCCGAAATCGCCGAGTTCACCGAGCTGGGCGAGTATTTGAGAATGCCGGTGCGCACCTATTCGAGCGGCATGCAGGTACGGTTGAGTTTCGCGATCGCGACGGCAATCGATCCGAATATATTGCTGCTCGACGAAGTCCTCGGCGCCGGAGACGCGCATTTTATGGTCAAAGCTCAACAGCGCATCGAACAGCTGATGGGAAGAGCAAGTCTAATGGTTCTAGCATCGCACTCGAATGCTGTCATCCGTCAGCTGTGCAACAAGGCGATGTTTTTGTGCGCCGGCCACATTGAAGAGTTCGGCCCTGTTGACACTGTGATCGCCGCCTATGAAAGCGGCTTCGGTTCCTCACCTTCCCGATGCGGACCAGTCGGCTCTGCAGCCTGTGGCCGGATATGAGATCTCTCAGGTTCCGACGCGTTCCTTTCGGACGTGATGGGGCCTTCGACCCCGGCGGAGCGACGGCATCTTGCATAGCGATGCCGCACATATTGCCTTCGACGGTTCCGAGCGTCTCGGCTTCCGCAACATTATTTCTGTCGTGGCTCAATCCCCCACCCCATCCGATCACTGTGTACGCTTCGCATCCGTCGTCGCCGACGACTGCGCAACACTCGCTTCCTGGCGGCGCGTTACCATCTTACCGGGGCCGATTTTTTTCACCGGCAGGAACGCATCAGCGCACCGGAACCGAAATTCCGAATCCACTCCCCTCGAGCGGTGAGTCTGCGAACCTTCGGTTCCTGAGGGGGGCTACCGCTCGGCGCCTGGGCGCGACCACGTCAACGCAGTCGAGCTGCTCCATGAGGCAGGGGGATAATGTACCGGACGGTCGCGGATGCGGCGCTGATCGAGGCGGCACAGCGCATCGCGTCGCTCGTGCGCGCTTGCCGCGATGGTCATCATCCCTTCGCGTGCTCAGGCGTCAAGACGCTGCGAAACACAAGCGCCGCGCTAGCCGCAACGCCAAGCTGCGCTAAGCGTTTCGGTCCCTTGACCCCTTCCGCGCGCTCCGGCAAGCTGATCGCAGGCGACGGGACGAAGAACGGCCTTCCCGCTCCAACAAACCAAAAACACCACTTGACAGGAAAAGCCCCATACAAGTCTGCGAACCGTCGGTCCCTCGACGCCAGCCGGCGTCGGGGTGGGGGATTGAGCCACGAACGATGAAATTTTGCGGAGGCCGAGACGCTCGGAACTCGCTTCAGAAAGCTCAGCTTGCCGAGGCCGGTTCCCCGCATCTCGGCAAGGACGCTGGGGCGCGGCCGCGAAAAGATGTCACCTGCCAGCTGCTGCAACACTCGTTCGAACCGGACTTGATGGGCCTCCGAACCGCGGACTGTCAGTGCCACATAATGCTTGGTTGTCGCATCAGTCTGCAGAAAATCGAGAGCGGCTGCCGGCCGCCGACCGACCATCTGCTCGATCGCCGGATGGGCCCACCGATAAGCATTACCGGCGACCGTCAGTTTTGTCATGCTTGCGTGTGCTCCTAAGAATGTTCGGCTGTCCTACCGGGCCGTTCTCACAAGCGAACGGCCGACAGTTACCAAGCGCGGCTCTAACTTCGGCTTGGGAGGTCATTTCCGGCCGCCGGTTTGCCGCATTCAGCCTTCAAGCCAATTGCTGGCGCATCCAATCGATGGTGATGACACCGATGGCGCGCGCGAAGGTTGTTGCCGACCGTAATAGCTCTCGCACTGAGCTCCAACTGGGGGCAAAGTGAGATAAGCGCATCCCGGATAGCAAAATCGGATGACCTGGGAAGGGGATCGCTGACATGTGTGGTGTCGCCGGCATCTGGGATCGGCGCCAGAAAAGCGCTCCTACGACGCTTACGGCCCTCGCCGAAGCGATGACCGAAACATTGCGGCATCGCGGTCCAGACGAGGGTGCCGTCTTCACGGACGTTAGTGCCTGCTTCGCACTCGGCCATCGCCGTCTTTCGATTATTGAACTGTCGCCGGCCGGCGCACAACCGATGATTTCATCGTGTGGCCGTCTCGTCATTTCCTACAACGGCGAGATCTACAACTCCGCCGAACTCCGGCGGGAACTCAACGCGGCGGGACGATGCTTCCGGGGCCATTGCGACACCGAGGTGATTGTCGAGGCTGCGGCGGTCTGGGGAGTAGAGCCGACAATCCGCCGCCTGATCGGCATGTTCGCGATCGCCTTGTGGGACCGCAGCGAGCGCGTGCTCTACCTCATCCGCGACCGCCTTGGTATCAAGCCGCTCTATTGGGCCAATTTTGACGACCGCCTTCTCTTCGGCTCGGAACTCAAGTCGCTGCGCGCGGATACCAGCTGGACGCCCGCCCTCGATCGCGACAGCCTCGTAGCATATATGCGCTTTGCCTATGTACCAGCGCCGCGCACGATCTATCGCGGGGTCCAAAAGCTGCCAGCCGGTACCATCCTGACCGCGCGCGAGCGCGGAGCGCTCGAGATCGCGCCCTTCTGGTCGCTGACAGACGTGGCGCGCTTGGGGCAGTCGTCGCGGCTCGACGTGAGCGAGGAGGAAGCCGCCACGCAGCTGGAGACACTGTTGCGTGATGCCGTCGGGCGGCGGATGGTGGCGGACGTACCGCTGGGAGCGTTTCTGTCGGGCGGCATCGATTCCTCGACGGTCGTTGCGTTGATGCAGGCGCAGAGCCCACGCCCGGTACGCAGTTTCTCGATCGGTTTCCGGGAGCCTGGTTTTGACGAGGCACCGCATGCGGCCAAAGTGGCTCGTCATCTGGGCACCGACCACACAGAGCTCTACATTTCGCCTGAACATGTGTTGAGCGTGGTCCCTGATCTCGCCTCCATCTATGACGAGCCATTCGCCGACAGTTCACAGATCCCGACGTTTCTTGTCTCCGAGATGACCAGACGCCACGTAACAGTGGCGTTGTCAGGGGATGGCGGCGACGAGCTTTTCGGCGGTTACACGCGCTATTTCCACGGACGGGCGCTATGGCGCCTGCTCAAAGGCCTGCCCCAGCCGGCGCGCAGTCTCGCCGCGGCCGGCGTGGGCGCGGTTTCGCCTATGGCCTGGACCGCGCTTGGCGCGGTTATTCCGGATTCTATGCGTCCGGCGCAGTTCGGCACCAAGATGCGCAAGCTTGCGGCAGTGCTCGCGGGCGCCCCTGAGGCCGGCGCCATTTACCGCCACATCGTGAGTCAGTGGGCCGATCCCGAGAACACGGTGATCGATGGTACTGAGCCCGACGGTCCGCTCGACGATGCGCGCCTCAAGGAGCTGGTGCCCGATTTTGTCGAGCGTATGCAGTATTTCGACACGGTGACCTACCTTCCCGATGACATTTTGACCAAGGTTGACCGCGCCTCGATGGCGGTCTCGCTTGAGGCAAGAGTGCCGCTACTCGACCATCGTGTCGTCGCGTTCAGCTGGATGCTGCCCAGCGCCATGAAGGCGGCCAATGGCATCGGGAAACGGCTGCTGCGGAGCGTGCTCAATCGCCATGTCCCATGGGAGCTCATAGAACGACCAAAAAGGGGGTTTGCAGTGCCAATAAAGGATTGGCTGCGGGGCCCCCTGCGGCCTTGGGCGGACCCACTCTTGGACGAGGGCCGTCTTGCAGCCGAGCGGATTTTCTTCCCCGAGCCGATCGTGAAGCGTTGGCGCGAACACCTCGCGGGCTTGTACGACTGGCACGATTCCCTTTGGACAGTGCTTATGTTCCAGGCATGGAAGGACCGTTGGTTGACGTAAACCTTTTCGGTGGCGGTCGCGCCGACGCAATTGCGGTGGCAGCTCAGTTCGGAACATAGCCGGAAGCTTTTCATTACCTCGACAGAATGATATGTGGAGAGTAGCCTGGAAAACCCGGGGATAAACTCACTGAAGCTCTAAAGTTGCTTGCGATATAGCGTCGAGCGTCCTTCTGTTTTTGGTGGGGGACTCGCCGGGCGCGGAACTCGCAGTTCAATCGGGTCCTTCCTCTAGCGGTAGCGGGCTGCTCACGACCTCGGTTCTGCGGTCGGTAGCTCCAAGCACAACCATAACACGCGGCGTCGCCTGTTTCTTCCTCGTGCTCGGTGCGATTGGGATTTCTGAAATTTTGGAACCCCACCAGGTAATGCGCTTAAATGCATTGATGGCGGTGCCGGAAGCCGAGATGGACGCTCGGGGCGGACACGCCGCAACCCATTTGTTGTGCGTTATCGCTCTCTGGGGACAATCCTTCGGCGTGGCGCCGCCCGCTTTCTGCTCTCTAGCCATCCGCAGGACCTTTCGGTGGCGCGACCGTTTCGTTAACACGGCAAATCAAGGCAAGCGGTGCCCAACGCCACGATCCCGGAGGACCGCCAGAACCATGATTACCGCCACGCAGTGCCGTTGTGCACGCACCCTACTCCGCTGGTCCGTCAGCAAGCTGTCGAGCGCCGCTTCAGTGAGCCAATGCGAGACCGACGACTTCGAGCTGGAACGTCGGGAACCGAGCGCGATCGCGGCCGACGTTATTCGGCGGGCCTTTGAGGAGGTCGGAGTGGTATTTCTCCCTGAAGACGACGTTCAATTACGGCGCGGCGTGTCGACGACGAGGTGACCGCTGCCGCAGTGACCGCAAATAGAGAATTGGTGCCCACCCCATTCAGGCGAAGACGCGCGTCAGGGCCAGCAAGTTGGTTCCCTGGAGGAGATCCCCAATGTCGTTCTTGACTTCGCGAGAGCAGCTCGCGCTGCAAGGGATCGGAAAGCCGGTGAGACGGCGCGAGGATGCGTGGTCGCTGACCAGCGGCGGGCGCTTTGCCGACGACACGAACCTCCCGGGCCAGGGTTATGCCTGATGGTCCGACCACCGCACGCGCATGCGCGGATCGTGAGCATCGATATTGGACCGGCCAAGCGGATGCCGGCCGTCATCGCGGTGCTGATCGTGGAATGCAGAATCCGGACCTCTATCCAGCGTCAGACTGCGGCGCGTTGCTTCGTCGCCGTCGACTTTATGGTGTAGAGCCTGCCATCGCGCTCCCACTCGAGTCGCTTCCCGCTTAAGCGTTTGCGCGAGGTTTCGACCAGGCGTCGCCGGTCGCGCTCGCGCGCAGCTTGCGGCGACCCCCTTCCCATTCCGGAACCTGCTGATATGGCGCAGCCACACGCGCTGCAAGCCACACGGACCCGAATATGTCGCGTGCGGCAACGTACAGAAAACCGGTCGGGTAGATAACTGTCGGAATTGCGGAGGTACGCCTCCTCACAGCACGAGGTAGCCGCCATCGACCGTGACCGTACCACCGGTCACCCAACGCGATTCGTCCGAAGCGAGATAGAGAATCGTGCCGATGATCTCTTCGGGTTCACGCAAGCGGCCGAGCGGGATTGGCGCGATCGGCCCTCGCCGCCTTTCCGGAGCCGCGTAGCCGGCGCAAGTCAGCCCGGTCAAGGTTGGGCCGGGCGGGATCGCGTTGACGCGGATACCGTGTGCCGCCAGCTCGAGCGCCATCGCCTGGGTCAACGACCGGCCGCCGCCCTTCGAAGCGACATAGGCGGCGCGGCGGGGGCGGACGACTTCGGTGAACTGCGAGGTCCGTTGATGAAGCTGCCGCCGTCGCCCTCGCCCACCATCTGCCGCGCCGCCGCTTGCCCGGCAATGATGCGGTCCCATTCGCCGGGATCGAGATCGAGGAAGGAGGCACTCAGGCTAACGCCGCGTCGCGCAGCACATCGAGGCGGCCGAACTAATTTTACCGCCGCGGCCACGGCCGCATCGACCTCCTGACGGTCGCGGACGTCGAGGCCAAGCACGTTGGCGCAGGCGCCAACGGCGCGAATGCTTACGGCCGTCGCTTTGACCATTAATTCATCGATGTCGGCGCAGACCACCGCCGCGCCTTCGCCCGCAAGACCCCCAGCACCGGCCCCGCCGATCCCGCCGCCGGCGCCGACCACGAGCGCGATCTTGCCCTCGACCCGACCCATAACGATTCGCTCCGGTGTTTCTGTTGGGCACTCTATCCCCTGGTTGGCGGCGCGACTCTGCAATTTCGGTGTCCGGCATATTGACTTGCCCTTCGCCGGCCCAGCGGGTCGACGGTCTTAGCCATGACGAGCCCCTACGCCGGACGCGGTGCCGGTTTCGGCGCAACCCACGGGTCTGCACGATCGGGGTTCACCGCTGGGCTCCGCCGCTGAGGAAGCGATGGTTCGCAGCGTCTCCGCTGGAGGGACCAGGGTCGAGCGTTGGCGCCTCCCGCAGACGAGCCCCCTCCCCGGTAGAACGCAAGCAGTTTAGTGTGATAGACAAAGTTCGAAGCCTAGAACTGGTAACCATTCTCGCTCGGAACGGAATGTTCGAACCATTTCCCTCCGGCGGAGAGTCATGCAAACTATCGGTTCCGCGGCGGCAGCCCACGATCTCCGTAAGGGATGACCGATCAGGACCTCAAAATGTCGCGCGGCTGTCCTTCCGGGAATCAAGCCTGCTCGTCCCTCCCGGGGAGGAGAACCCAGTGCTGCGGAGGGCCATGTTGGCCACGCACTCAATCGGCCAGGGTTAGTGGCACTGCTCCAATTTGTCGCGCGGCGATCGAAGGGCCGGATCCCGCAGGCGTACGCGTGTTCCGCCGCAGTTTACGGCAATTCGACCCGACTTCCCATCTGCGAAACGGCCGTGGCGCGCCCGCTATCGGGTTGCGGCGCCGACAAGTTAGGATGTGAATCGCATGCTTCGGCGGCAAGCGAGCCGGGCGGCATAGCGACGTTCGGCCTGCGCTTCTTCAATGTGTATGCTGTCGGACAACGGCCGGAATCGCCTTATGCCCGGGTCGTCAGCATTTTCGCCGACCGCTCCCTGCGGAGCGACCTGCTCAACATCCATGGCGACGGGAGCCAAAGCCGCGATTTCGTTCACGTGGACGACCCTGTTCAAGCTGTGCTCGCGGCATTAGCGCGCACGTCGACTACCGGCCCGGTATGTAATATGGGCAAGGGCGTCGAGACTCGATCGTAAGGCTCGCCAAAATGCTGTCCCGCATTATGAGACCTTCAGCTGTCCCAGTCTTTCTGGCAGCACGAGGCAGTGACATTTCACGGTCGGTTGCGGATGTGACCCTGGCGAAGCACCTTCTCGACTACGAAGAGAAGGTTGAGTTGCGTGCCGGGCTGAAAACTCTAGCTGTGTTATGATCGTCCCGTATCAGCTCGCCTAGGATTGAGATAATCCATGGGATCGGTCCGCAAGGTCGCGTTTGTCGGGCAGCCTGAATATTTCCAGGCCTGCTATGAAAACGATCTCGATGATCTCTACGAGGTCGGCTCTTTCCCGTTGCGCTTTAATCCAGCGCTGGATATGGAAGCGGATGTTTCAACTATGTCCGATCTGGTTGCCTTCAATCCTGATATCACTGTATTCTTTCGCGGTGAATATATAAATAGCAGACTTATTTCTCGTCTCAACGGCATCAAAATCGGATATTCGACTGAACCATTTCCCAAATTAATCAATAAGAGATTTCATTATACAAGAGACAGCATAAACCGATTCAAGTTTTTTTTGCGATTTTCAGAGCGTAAATTCGATTTTACCTTTCATTACGATGAGGCAAGCCGCAGTTTTATCGAGTTGATGGGCATCCAGTTAAGCGGATATCAGCCGTTGCCGGTCGCGACCCAAACCTGGCGACCGCCGTCGTCGCCGGTGCCGAAGAGGTGGGATCTTGTGTTTCTCGGCCGGTCCACCCCGCATCGTGAGCAGTTCTTCGGCCAGCTGAAACGTGATTCGCAATTCTTGCACATCGCTCACGGCATCAATGGCAAGGATGCCATGGCATATTACAATGCAGGCCGGATCGCCCTGAATATCCATGCAGAGCCGGAGTTGTCATGGGAATCGCGCGTGCAAGTTCTGATGGCCTGCGGCACACTGGTTGTAAGTGAGCCGCTGTCACCCAACGCCTATATCGAGGTGGACCGGCATTATGTCGAGGCATCGTCTGCAAGGGATTTGTACGAGAAATGCCGGAAGATCCTTTTGTACGAAAGCGAGTACGAAGCGATGCGTGCGGCCGCTCGCGACATAGTCGACAAGAAATTGTCCGCGCGCATCGTGTTTCCGTCTCTTTTTCAGGCGTGCGTGTCGGGCTGCCCTCCAAAGCCCCGCTACGATCTGCACCGCGTCCGCCTAGCGCCGCTGGAGGTATGCGCTGAGTATAGTGGATTTGAACACCTTCTCGATCAATTGGCCAATGAACACGTTTAGCGTCGCCTTCGTTGTTTCGTCGGGCGATATCTCGGGCGGCACCAATGTGGTTTTCCGCCATGCAATGCATTTGGCCGAGACCGGCGTCCAAGTCGCCATCGTATCCAACCCGGCCCTCACCAGAAACGCCGTATCATGGCACCCGGTTTCCGCCGTTTTTAGCCATCCGAAACTCCAGTGGCTGGATTTCTTCGACGCATCCGCAATGAAATTTGACGTTGCAATTGCGACGTTTTGGATCACCTGTTTCGATTTATGGAAAGTCAACGCGGAAAATTACGTATTTTTTGTTCAGTCCATCGAGTCGCGTTTCTATCCCGCCTCGGACCGGATGCTGCGCAACGTAATAGACGCCCTGTACGATCTGCCCTGGGGGTTCATCACCGAGGCGAAATGGATAGAACGCTACCTTCAGCAGCTTCACCAGCAGGTCGCTGCGGTGGTTCCCAACGGCATCGATAAAGAGTTGTTCCGCTGCGATGGTCCAGCTCTCTCGCCGCGCAGGCCGGGAAAGTTGCGCGTTCTGGTAGAAGGCGCAATAGACGTCGAATTCAAGAATGTGCCGACGGCCATCCGCCTTGCACGGCAAGCTGAGGCAGATGAGATCTGGCTGCTGACGCCCTCAGATGTCCGTAGCTATCCCCGGGTCGATCGCGTGCTCAGCCGCATCCCGCAAGAGTCGACGCCGCTGGTATATCGATCATGCGATCTTGTGCTGAAATTGAGCCTGGTAGAAGGGATGTTCGGCCCGCCGCTTGAGATGTTCCACTGCGGCGGAACATGCGTTGTCTTTGACGTAACCGGTCATGATGAGTACATCGAGCACGGGCGGAACGGGATTGTCGTATCGACCGGCGACGAGGCAGGCGTGGTCGCTGCGCTCAAGCGGCTGCGCGAGATGCCGCCGCTGGTAGAGAATTTGAAGCGTAATGCGGTCGCGACTTCAGTATCCTGGCCGGATTGGGAACAAAGCAGCGCTCGGTTTTTGGAAGCTCTACAGCAGGTGATTGCGCGAGGGACCATCGATCGCGCCCAACTTGCCCGCTATAGCCGCCGGCTCTGGCTCTTCTGGATCGCCCGCGCCGATGCGGCACCTCTCGTGGCAACGCGGCTTACGGCAATCTCCCTCCAACCGCTGATCCGCGGCCTGCGCTACTACCGCGAATACGGATGGTTAATGACGCTGCGTCGAGTAATCCTCTGGATGCGAATCCACGACATACCGTTGGCGCTGTTCCGCAGGGCCGCGGGGCGTTTGCGAGCGGTTGCCAGGCGGGCAGCTTATCGACTCCTCCGTTGACGCTTACAGGGACCGCCCGACCTCACCTGATCGATCAGAAGGTTCAACTGCCTCTGGTCGGCGGCCGCGATCATGCTAGCCGGCGTATCAGTTCGGCAAGGCGCGGCGCTAGCACCTTGACGCTGTATCGCGTCTCGGCCACCGCCCGCCCAGCGGCACCCATTCGCGCCGCGCCGTCGCGATCGGCGAGCAGGCTCGACAGTGCCTCGGCCCACTCGCCGGTCGTCGCGGCCGCAAGGCCGAGTTCGGCCGTGCCCAGCAGATCGTTGTTCATCCCCACTGGCGAAACCACGCAAGGGCGCCCCGCCGCCATGTATTGCAGCATCTTGAAGCTGCATTTGCCGCGCTCCCAGGGACCGTCCCGCAGTGGCATCAGGCCCAGCGTGATCGAGGCGAGGAACTCGGCCTCGGCCGCTGCAGACCACGGCGTGAAGCATACTGGCAATCCTGGCAGATCGGGCGGGCGGTCGCAGCAGACAGCGATGAGGGTCTCCGGAAACCGGTCCACCACGCGCGCTAACGCCGGGGCAATGTCGCTGAGATAAAACAGGTTGCCGGCGCTGCCGATCCAGCCGATCGTCGGGCGTTCGGGCAGCGAGGCAGGGCGATA
>Ga0306920_100002539_pt1 | contig 23064 bp, 19 predicted proteins | sample flu12Cox44000170_FD_204666 | JGI IMG/M metagenome (GOLD analysis project Ga0306920, IMG submission 204666) | Lab enrichment of tropical soil microbial communities from Luquillo Experimental Forest, Puerto Rico - flux4day.12C.oxic.44.000.170 (v2)... | ecosystem: Environmental > Terrestrial >...
GAGTGCGAGCTCGGAGCCGGTCGCCAGTAGCCGATGCCCTTCGGGCTCGTCCCGACGGTGATCGGCGTCCCGACGAGCGCCCCGGTGGCCTCGTCGATCTCCTGGACCTCGTTGTTCGTCGCCTCGGCGACCCAGGCGAGGGTGGTGATGGCCGGTGGCGGCGGCGCGGCCGGCGGACCGGGCGTGCAGGTCAGCGGGCCGGGGACCGCGTGAGGGTGCCCGATGAGGCGCGGGTGGTGAATCGTGTTCGGCGGAGGCGACAGCTTCGGGGTCGCAGCGGCTGCTGTGACGGTCGGCGACGCGACGAACGCGATCCCGGCGAAGGTCGCCGCGGCGATCGCCATCGTGACCGACCGCCGTGCCCCACGGCGGAGTCGCCGCCGTGTCGACACGCGGGGGACGAGCGCGATCCCGCTCAGGAGCTGCGGTCCCCAGCAGTAGTCGTTGTACGCGTCGACGAGTCGCTGTTCCCTCACGCGCACCCCCTGCACCGATGCCCGGGACGTGTCTACTCCGCGATTGCGCGACGTTCAACGGACACGGTGTCGCGCGATCCGATGCGCGAACGGTTGGAGGCCACGCATGGCAACGGTGCCCGGATACCCGTCACACTCCTCGCGGCATTCGTGAGATCTCCCCTCGGCTGGGACAGCAGGCTCATTGATCTTGTTCCCGCACCCACTCGAGCGCGATCGCCACGAGTCGCGTTCGCGTTGCGCGTCTCGGTCGCATATTCCGACGGGTGTCCTTGCTCAGGTACCGCCCGATCGTCCCCGGGTCGAGCCCACTGCGCTCGACCAGCAGCGTCCTCGGGATCGACGACAGGATCGGAAGGATCGTGGCGTCGAACTCATCCGGGTCGACGTAAACGTTCTGGTACTCCTCCGGACCGAGCGCGACACCCGAAGCGCGGTCGTCGATCTCGTTCCCTTCCTTGCCCACGAGATGCACGATCGGCTCGGCGACCACCGGCCGACCCGACAGGAGTCCCTCGGTGCGTCCCGAGCAGCGCGTCCCGTCGGGGGCGAGGCTCTTCGCCTCGGGGTGCAGCACGAACTCTGCCGCGACGTCGCGGAACGTCCGGACGTGGACGACGTCAGGCCGATACGCCCCGTCGTCCGGATCAGTGGTCACGATGACGGCATCGCCGGTGTGCCGATCGGTCCACCGGAGCGACGGCCGCTTCGACGGGTCCGGCTCGTAGGGGGCGATGGGGCTCCGCTCCTCCGCAGCCAAGCTGTGCGGGTGCGCCAGCAGCACGAAATTCGCGGGCTTGACGCGCTCGGCGTAGGGCTTGCCGGCGTTGTACCCGCGGAACCACTGCAACACGTGGGGTCCCGAGGCGGTCACGCGAGAGACCACCATCTCGTCAAGCCACGCCGGCTCGGCGTGCTCGATGCCGAGCTCACGCCTGAGTATCAGCTCCCAGAACGGACGGATCCACTCCGCTCCGTCGTCCGGACCGATCGGGCTCAGAAGGTGCCCGAGCCCGTGCTCCGACGGCTCGCCGACCAGCTCGACGCCGCGGTCGGTCCTCCCGAAGAGGCAGTAGCGCTTCGCAGCGATCGCGTAGCACCAGATCTCACGCTGCGCCAGATCCTTGTCGAAGTTGACCGCCTCGACTTTGAGGATGGATCCAGGCACGATCGTCTGGTCGTAAGGGTTGAGCCGTGCGAACTTGGCCACGATCTCGTCGACATCTGCCCACGAGAGCGCGGTGATCGCCGTGTCGCTGCCGGTCGGGCACCCGACGAGACCCCCGTGCCGTGTGGCCACGATGGCCATGGAGTCGGTGTCGCAGAACGCATAGGAACCCCCACGCGACGTCACCTCATGCTCGAGGAGCGAGAGCATCAACCTGGCTGCCGCGGTGATGCACGCGGCGATCGGGGGGAAGCAGAACTCGCCGGGCTCCTCAGGTGTCGTGATCGCGTTCGTGAACGAGGACCCGTCAGGACGGTAGACGCGCACGTCGACGGGCTCGGCGACGAGGGCGCGGACGTATTCGGCCGTGATGCCGTAACCGGCGGCATTCGCGATCACCTTGAGGACGGTCTCCTCTCGCGCTCGCTCGACATCCGACAACTCCACGTCTCCATGCTTGACCGCTTGGCGGCGCTCGACGAGCTCGGTGAAGAAGTCCCTCGTCGGGTCGACCGGTGCGCCGGTCCGGATGCCGACTGGTGAGAGCCCCTCTTGGCGACCCACGGCCACGAGCCGCCACGCGCGGCGCAGCCGTGGGGCACGTCTGCGGAGCACGACCGACGCGAGCACGTCGCCAAGCGCGTAGAACGAGGTCCCTTCCCGCTCCAGCGGGTTCACGCCAATCCCGAAGTCGGGACTGGCAGGGTCGTAGCGGGCGCGAACCGGAAGGATCGCCCCGTGTGGCTCGAGCTCGACGAGACAGGCGAGCTGTCGCCACTGCGCCTGGTCGAACAGGTGCTCGGCGAGATCGGGTCCTCGATCATGGCGCGCGCATCTTCTGTCGCGTCCTCGACATCGATGCGCTGAGCGATGGTGAGCGCCCAGATGCCCATCAGCGCGTTCACGGTTGGGTACATCGACGTGAAGTCCGTGTGGACGACCGGCACCGGGCACCGTCTGATCCGACACTCCGCACGCCCGCCGTAGAAGGCCTCCATCGCCATGGCCAGGAACCGCTTCTTGAACCTGGGCTGGCGGCGCAGCACGGGCAGCACCCCGAGCGCGCGGAGGTAGGCCTTTCCGACCGACGCCGGCGAGAACGCCTTCGACGGCTCGAGGTCGATCGGGTGGCGCCGGAGCTCGGCGACGAGGGCGCGGTACAGCTGGGCGGTCGCCCAGACGTCCTCACGGCAGTAGGTCACGTACTCGTCGGTGACCTGCCCATGGGTGACGTCGCGCTTCACGTACTCGACGCCCCACTTGCTGCAGGCGCGCTCGAGGCTCGCGGCCTCGCCGGTGAGCGCGAAGTCGAATGTGCGGCAGTCGACGAAGTCGCCGCGGAACCCGTCGGAGTCCTTGAACCGGGTGAGCCCGAGCAAGCTCCGCTTGGAGTCGAGCGCCCGGGTCGTGATCCGCGGCCGCAGCCCGCCCTTGTCGAGGACCACGAGCGAGTTGCCCCCGAAGTTGGCGTCGCGCCCCTCCGTGGCGTCGATCGCGATCCGGGAGAGATCGAACGGTACGTTGAAGCAGACGATCGTAGCTTTGCCGAGCACGCCGCGCTTGAAGAGCACGCGCTCAGCCCACTCGCGCCGCGCCCGCAGCAGGAGCCGCCTTGCCCGCCCGGGCGCGACCTCGGCGCGGTGGGTCTCGGCGTACCGGCGCAGCACGTCGAGCGCACCGGGACAGAACGCCTCGAGATCATCAGCGTGAAAGACGGTCTCCTCCACGCAGTGCGTCGCAGGAAGCGTGCCTTGCCTGTCCACGTAGTAGCGCGACGCGCCGAACGTCAGCCGCGGGCTGGGGTCGGTCGTGGACTCCGTGTCGAACACGATGGTCCGTTGCTGCGGCGGCGGGCTCCGCAGGCCGCGCCACCTGCGACGCCGATTGGGCTTGATCGGCACCGCATAGGCACGAAGGGCGACGGGAAGGCGATCGGGGCTCACGCCGTCCTCCAGTCGGGTTCCAGCGGTCAAGACGGTCGATCAGCGCCTGCAGCTCCTCTGCCCACCGCACGAACGCATCGGCGAGCCGCTTGAACCACGGCGATCCGTAGTGGCTGAAGAGCTGGCCGAAGAACACCGCGACCCGTCGGAGCCGGCGCTCGAGAAGCTCGAGCACGCTGTCCGACCTCAACGGCTTGTCGATGTCCAGGAGCCGCAGCTCCTCATGGAAGATCTCGTGGCACTCGTGGCACGTAGGCGCGGTGAGCTCGTCATCGAGCTGCTCGTGGTCGCACCCGCGCCCCGTGAGGTGGTTGCCGTCTTCTGGCGGTTTGCCGCACGTGGCACAGGGCTCGTCCATCTCAAGTGGCCGACATCCGGTAGATGTGCTCTGTCGTCAGGTAGCCCCGGCGCGCGAGCTCCTCCAAGACGTCGGGGTCCGTCTCGTAGGGATGGCCGGCGACCGACTTGCCCTCGAAGCGCCGGAGCACCGAGTCGTCGCCGGTGTCACGGAATCGCCGGACGGCTTGATGGTAGGCGGAGAGCTCGGAGGCCTTCCGGCTGCCCCGAACCGTCACGAAGGTCGTGCGACCCTGTGTGTGGACCTTCATGACGCGCGGAACCCTGTCGGCCATGGTCACCCGCCAGCCCCCGCCCTGCTTGAAGAGGGCCGCGCCGGCGAATGCAACGACGCCCTGCGGAGTCACCCCGGCCTCCGCAGCTGCCTTGGCGAGGCTGAGACCAGGCCGCTCGCGCATCATCGAGACGGCGCGGAGAGAGCCGAGGCGCTTGGCCGTGGTGTCCTTGGCCATCGTCACGTCTTCCTGAGCCGCGCCACGACCTCGCGGGCGCACGGTGAGAGCGGTGTCGCGTGGTCGATCGCCTCGGCGTCAAAGTGGTCCACGGGGATCTGTTCGCCGGCCCAGTCCGAGGCGTCCAGGCAGGTCGCGCCGTTTCGGACGGGCTCTGTCATGGCGCCACCGGACCAGCTCGGTCGGGCTCCTCGAAGCGCCCGAAGGTGGTCCTCGTGGCCTCGAAGCGGCCGATCGTCTCGGTCAGCCACAGCCGACCCAGCTCGGTCTCCTGGTCGGGTGGGAGCCTCCCCGATCGTGCGAGCTGCCGGACCCGGTCCGGGGAGATCCGGAGCCGTCTCGCGACCTCGGAGGTGCTCAGGTACTGCGGATCAGTTGTCATGCCCTGATCCTGGAGCCAGGCCCCCGGAACATATGACCCCGAATTACGTGTTATCTGTAGACTCCCGATGTGGGCTGCTCCCGCCAGGAGATGGTCGACGAGGCAGCCCGGGCCGGCCATGGCAGGGTCTCGCGTCGGCTCGTCTCGGACTGGGCCGACCAGGGGCTCCTCGGCGATCCCCGGCGCACGAGCAGGGGCGTCGGTGGTGGACGAGGCGCGCGCTATGAGTGGTCAGAGGCCCAGTGCCGACTGTTCCTCCTGCTGCTCGAGAGGCGTAAGACGCTGCCCGCGATGGGGGGGCTCGGCGGGTTGTGCGACATCCCTGTGGGCTTCTGGCTGTACTGGGCCGTCGACTGGATCGAGATCGACCAGGTCCAGCGCGCATTGGCCACGTGGTGGCGACGCACGTCGTCGACCAACGAGGACACCTCCCTCGCCCAAGCCCGCAAGTTCGTGCACTCGTTCGTGCCCAAGGGTGCCCCACGGGAGGCGACGAACGCGCTGCGCGACGAGCTCCAGGAATCGATGCGGCGCGGTCGATTCGACGCCGACAAGCTCAAGCGGCTCGCGGCGGCGGCGCTCGTTCGCAGCGGGGGCAGGTCGAAGTGGATGACGCAGGATCCCAGTGGGGCGATCGACGCGATGCTCTCGACAGTGACGGCCATGGAACGCTACGACGAAGCGACACCCGCAGACTTCCTCTACGCCAGGGCCCGGTTACGACGGATCGCTGGGGATTACGTCCGTTTGTGGGATGAGCTGCACGGTCGTCCCGGAGGCGAGGCGTTTGAGACGCCCACGTGGGAGTTCTTCACGACCAACTCGTGCCGGCATCTCATCACGGGGATCGGGGAGCAGCTGCGAGCGCAGCGCGGGGGTCGGCGCCTTCCGGCGGTAGATCTGGTGCCGGCGAACACCATCCCGGTCGAGTTCACCATCCTGCCGATCCGTGAACCGATCCCGATGGGTGATGAGCCAACCACGAGAGGGGCGACCGGTGGGTGAGGCACTGACGAACGGGGTGGTCGATTCGACCAGCGCAGTCGACGCCACGTTCTGCCGCGACGCTGAGAACCGAGCCGTGTGCGTGGTCGACGGCTACGGGGTGGAGATCGGGACGCGAGCGGGTCGTCTCGTCGTTACCGATGGGATCGGCCGGACCCGGAGGAGCCGGACCTTTGCCCGGGCGACCCACGGGCTCGCACGCGTGGTCGTCTTCGCCGGCTCGGGGAACATCACCATCGATGCGACCGAGTGGCTGGACGGGGTGGGAGTCGGCTGGGTGATGGTCAGCCCCTCGACCGGAGAGGTGCTCGCTTCGTCGACGAAGATCGCGCACGACTCCGCGCCGCTGCGTCGCGCCCAGGCGCTCTGTCCAGGGACAGTGACGGGTCTCGAGGTCGCGAAGGTGCTTACGACCGTGAAGCTCGCAGGACAGGACACCGTGGCGCGCAAGGAGCTACAGGAGACATCGGTCGCCGATGCCATCGAGGCGCTGACGTCCCGACTGGCCGATTCCGCCACCCTGGAGGAGGTCCGCCAACTCGAGGCGGCGGCCGCCAACCTCTACTTCTCGGCCTGGACCGGTGTCGCGGCAACCTTCGTGCGGAAGGACGTCGACCGGGTGCCGGAGCACTGGAAGGGCTTCGTCGGCCGGCGCTCCGCCGTCAACCCAGGGACGGCGCGCAACGCCACGGACCCCATCAACGCGCTCCTCAACTACTCCTATCGGCTGCTCGAGGCCGAGGGGCTGCTCGCGGTGCACGCCGTCGGGCTCGACCCCGGGCTCGGAATCCTCCATGCCGACGTGGGTGGCCGCGACAGCCTGGTGCTGGACGTTATCGACGCGGTGCGACCCGATGTGGACCGCCACGTCCTGCAGCTGCTGGGCTCGACGACGCTGCGGTGGCGCGACTTCGACGAAGACGAACGCGGTGTCGTGAGGGTGCTCGCGCCCCTCACCCATCGACTGGCCGAGGCGATGCCTTCTTATGGGGTGTCCCTGGCACCCATCGTCGAGGGTGTGGCCCGCATGATGGCCGACGCATCTCCCTATGAGGTGTCCACACCGAGTGTCCTCACACGTGCGAAGCACCGTGCGGTGGCACGGACTCGTGCAGGCACGCCCTCATCAGGGGACACGTCCGCGGGAGCAGTGGTCGACGGCTTCATCATCCCAAGAAGGAAGTCACCCAGGCAGCGTCCGATGGTGGCTGCCACTCCCAATTCACCCATGCCTACGTGCAAGATCTGTGGTGCATCCATCCCGCGCGAGCCCAGCCGGCCGAGGAGCAGGGCGCGGATCTGTGCGGCGTGTCTGCCGGCTGAGCGGGCACGGCTGGCTACGAAGGCGCAGGGTGCCGGCCAGACATCTTCGCGAAGGGTGACCCCGGATGCGACCGAACGGCGACGACAAGCCAACCAGGCGCAGCGGCTGGCGGAGCAGCGCTGGGAGCTCGAGCACGAGGGCGACGTACGCGATCGCGAGTGGTACCTGCGAGAGGTCTTGCCTTCGCTCGCCGACTTATCCACAACCGCTATCGCCAGGGCGACAGGCATGTCGACCAGCTCTGCGAGCAAGGTCAGGGCGGGCAAGCGCGTGCCGCATCCGCGCTGGTGGGAGGCGCTAAGGCGACTACCGTCGACGCCCACTTGAGGTGGGGGAGCGGGGCGGCCATGGCGTCGAACGCCGATAACTTTGGTTATGACAACCAGCAGCGGGTGACCTCGGGACCGGAGACCTCCGGATCGAAGACGAGCTACTCGTACGCGAACTCGAACACGCTGACGTACCCCTCGTGCTCGCAGCCCTACTGCTCGCACTCGACCGTCGACCAGATGGGCATCGACGCGATGCCCCAGCCCGGCTCGGCTGCGCAGCTGGGATCCGAGTTGCAGGGGAACGGCGAGCTCTGCTGGGTGGCCCAGGTCACCTCGACCACGGGGACCTGCGGGAACCCCGGGGGATCGTCGACCAACTACGAGACGGTCGCCTACAACTCGTCCGGGGACATGACCGGCACGACCGCCAGCGGCTACGGCACGACCTCGGCGCTCACGTGGAACGTCGACACGAACCAGCCGACGTGCATAAACCCCAGCGCGACGGGTTGCACTGAGCCGAGCGCGAGCCAGCCCGCCGCACAGACTTACGCGTACAACGCCGACGGGCTCCGGGCAACGGAGAAGACCTGGAGCAGCTCGACAAGTTCGGTCGTGACGACCGCGTTCACGTGGAACACCGGGCCCTCTGCGCTGCTTTCGAACGGGACATTCGATTACCTCTACGGGCTGAACCCGAACGTCCCGATCGCGCAGATCGACTCGGGGAACGGCATCACCGGGCAGCTGCTCACCGACCCGAGCGGCAACGTGCGCGGCATCGTCGAGGTCAGCTCCGGCGGCGCCAACCCATTCGTGCTCGGCAACTACACCGACTACGACGTCTACGGGAACCCGATCACTGGCAGCGGGGGGTCGTTGAATGCGGGTGGGCTTACTGTCGATGGGAAGTCGGGCGACGGCGACACGGCGACGAGCTACGGATTCGGTGGGGGGTACCTGGATGCAACATCGCTGACGTACCTGGTTCACCGCTACTACGACGCGATCGTTGGGCAGTTCTTGAGCGTGGACTCAATGGTCACATCGACCGAATCTCCCTATGCATATGCAAGCGACAGCCCAATCACGAGCGTTGACCCGCTCGGCCTGAAGAAGGTCCCGGATACATGGAACCTCACCTACCGGTCCACTCCGAGTCAGTGGTCGGCGGCCATTCTTCATGACCTCCACCTCCGCACGGACCGTTACGCCCGCTGGGCGTTCGATGCATGGCTGGAAGCGGAGCAGGCCAACGGATGGAGTCCAAGCAACATCACTGACTGGAACGTCCTCGGTTTCACCGGGAGCTTCGATGGCGCGATTCCTACCCCACCGGTCGGTGTTCTCAGTTTCCAATGCGCAGGTGATGGCGAACGATATGGGGTGATCTTCCTCAAGACATTCCAAGGTGGTCGCTATTACAAGGGGCTGCAATCAGTCTTTCATATTGAGAACCCTGATCCACCGAGAAGACTTGGTTACGTACTCTACGAGGTACTCAAGACACCGCTCTTCCAATCCGGTTGGGGTAGCGACTACAAGATCGTCCAAGGCGAGTACAACACCGAATTGTCCTCCCGAAGCGGTTGGGTTAGTTCGCATGAACCGCACGGTTGGTCGAATTGCGACCCTTCGAATGTCAACATGGGAGGAGCATGTGTACATCGGTTCAACTAGTCGAACTGCTCGCTCCCCATCAGTGTCATCCAGGGTGAGCCACCTGGTTACTTGTTGTCTTGCAATCGCCATTTCCTCCACGGCGTTGTTGTCAGGATGCGGCAATCCAGCGACGAGAGGGAACGAACGGGTTACCCTGTACCCCGAAACTCACCCGACTCACGTCGTGGTGTGTTCCATCAAGCTTCACGTTGGCGGAGGAGGGGTTGTGAACCCACTTTATTGTGGGAGAGATGGAATCAACGCCAACGCCTGGAAGATATACGTTCCCGTGCGCTCACGACTGATGACATTGGGACGGCAGGCCACGAAGCGAGAAGTGAAAGTCGCGGGGTGCAACTTTAGGGGACCGATCGGCGGCCTCAATGAGATCTTTCAGATATACGAATTAGTCGCTCGGTATAACAACTGGCGACTAGATAAGAAGGTGTACGAGTACATCACTCAGCACTGCTAGGCCGTCGCGACGACCGATCGTCGCTTTCTGTGAAATCGCGGTACCCGTCAAACCCCCGAGATGAGGCGTTTCGCGGCCGCTATCTCTTATCCCCTCGAGTGCCCAGACCGAGAGAGTGGCGTGACTCGAACCTCCGGCCCAGAACCCCGTGCTCCGGAGTCACGGGTTCTGAGACCTTGCGGCCGACGTGGTAACGGCGAGGTAACGCCCACAGCCGTTCGTGGACATCCACCGCTGTTCAGAATGCCCTGGCTGATCTGCCGTAACGGTTCACCACCAATCGTCGTCGTCCGGCTCGGTCGATTTTGCAAGCAGGGGGTCGTGGGTTCGAGTCCCATCGTCTCCACCGCGAAAACGTGCCTTTGATCAGGTATTGCGGAGACGGCCGCATAGCCGCAGATCTCCGCTCCCGATGTCGGATGTACCAGATATGCACCACGCCGAATCTCGTCATCCGCACTCGCGCTCTCCACGTGGACCGCTGATCAGGCCATTCGCCCGGCAAGAACTGGGATCGCTTCGAACCGCCAGCCGGGATGGCAGGGGGTCACGGCGGTCACACAGCGTACGTTGAAGGAGCCGGCAGACAGGAGGCCGTCATGAGAGGGCTTCACGTCCTAGCAGCCAGCGTCCTGGCCGCAACTGCCGTCCTGTCAATGGCGTCCGGCGGGGCAGCGAATGGCGCTCAAGGATCTCGCTCCTTGGCGACGAGATCGCACTTGACGGCGGTCTCTTGCGCGACGCCGACGTCGTGCCTCGGCCTCGGATCAATCGCGAAGGCCTACGAGCCGCAGCTGGTCGACAGCTTCGACGGCAGGGCATGGCACGTCGAGCAGGTCATTCCCAACACGCTGCACATCTCCACCTTTCTCCAGTCGGTGGACTGCGTGACCGCGACGTGGTGCATGGTCGTCGGGTACCACGTCGCGCCTCACACCGCCTCGCACTCCGCATTCAGCGAGGTGTGGACCGGCAAAGGGTTCCGCCGATACGTCACCGCGAACGCGACCGGCGGGAACTTCGTGAGCGTCTCCTGCCCTTCAGAACGCGACTGCGTCGCGGTCGGCACGCGGTCGGTGAAGCTCGACATCGACGAGCCGATGGCCCAAACGTGGAACGGTTCGACGTGGAACCTGATGCCGATGCCGATGAACCAGCATCAGCGCGAGCTGCACTCGGTGTCGTGCCCGACAGCCAACTTCTGCGCTGCGGTTGGATCAGCGTCCATCAACCTTCGACCCGTCCTGTTCGGCGAACTCTGGAACGGCATCAGCTGGCGGGTCTTCGACGCGAAGCCGGTTGCCCAAGTGACCATCCCCTGCTTCGGATTGCGGGAGGGGTGCCCAGGCAAGGCAGATCCAGGGTTCAACCGTGTCTCGTGCGCAAGGTCGATGTGCGTCGCTGTAGGTACGTACGGACTTGCGGAGAAGTGGAACGGTCACGGCTGGACGGAGCTCCCGTCGTTCGGACATGGCGTCATCCTCTACGACGTCGACTGCGTCGGGCGCTCAAAGTGCCTAGCGGTGGGCGTTCGTGGCGCGCTCAAGGAGCTGCCCGAGCCAGCCGCTTACGAGTGGACGGGCGCAGCTTGGCGGAGCGTCTCGCCCCGGGTCGTTCCAGCGATCAGCCACGGGCAGTTCTCGGAGCTGTCCTGCCCGTCACCCACCAGCTGCATCGCGCTGGGCGCGAGCCGGTACATGGCGCAGAGAGGAGGCGACGGTAGTACCGGGTATCTGCAATCCGGCCCCGACGTCGCGGGGATCTGGCTCGATGGCCACTGGCACTACGTCGTCACCGCATGGCCGTAAGGGCTCCTGTCACGGCACGCGGGAACGATGGACCTAAGGACACGCCTGGGATCAAAGGCTGAGAGTCTCCATCAGACCCAGTGCGGTTCAGTCCGTCAAGATCCTGATTCCGCCCGGGGAACCGTGCTGCGCCGTAGGGGCGGTTCCGTTGAGGGGCGACGCATTCACAAGTTGCGGAGACCCCGCAAGGATCGCTCCGGCGAGCGCCAGAACCACCCAGCACTTGGGGTCTGGAGCGTGCGGCCGCATGCCTGAATCTTGACTCAGCCGACCCTCGCCGTCACATTCGCCAGACCGATCTCGACGTGCTCGCGCGCCGATAACGGCCATTACGTAAGCGCGTGCGTCGGGAGTGACGCCAACGACGGTGATCGTTCAACTCCTGAAAGATTGTCAACTTTCGTGCACCTTTCGCGCAGCGGAGTCATCGTTGCCTGCGTCCTAGGATTTGCGGGATCAAGAGGAGGCCGGGGTGATTCGTGGACGCGGGCTCACGACGCTGCTCTGTGGGGCAGCTTTGCTCGCACCTGCGTTGTGGATTGCAGACGACGCGTCCGCGACGCCGGCGATTGGTCCGGTGACCATGGCCGTTCCAGCACCGGACGGCGGGCCAGCCGGTCCGTTTCCCTCGACGTGGGGCATCTCTTGCCCAGCATCAGGCATTTGCGTGGCAGTTGGAGCTGGCCAGAACGGGGACTTCATCGATTCGCTTTCGGGCGGGGTCTGGGCATCGATCTCAGCTCCATCTGTCATCGCCGGAGAGACGACCATTCTCGACGCCGTGAGCTGCGCGGCCGTCGGTGAATGCTCGGCGGTCGGCGAGGAACTCAACGGATTCGGAGTCGAAGTTCCCCTGGTCGAGACGCTGGTTGCCGGGATATGGACTCCTTCAGAGCCGCCCAACGCGGCAGGCGCAGTCGGTACGGATACGAATCTCTCGGCAGTCGACTGCCCGAGCCCAACGTCATGCGTTGCACTGGGAACGATCGGCGACTTTGGCTTCCACACGACGCTCATGACGGAGACCGAATCAGCCGGGTCGTGGACGGCCGACAACGTCAGTGCCTCGCAAGGGAACTCGGGTAACGCCCGCGCTGGATGGGGAGGACTGAGCTGCCCGGTCGCCGGCGCGTGCACAGCGGTCGGCTCCGTCGCGAACGGCATCGAATCCACCCCGATCGCCGACGTTCTTGTCGGCGGCGCTTGGACGTCTCAAGACGTAGCAAGCGCAAATGCCGCGCTCCTCTCGGTGAGCTGTGCATCGCCGGGCGCGTGCGAAGCAGTCGGTTACTACGAGGACTCGAGCAACAAGCCACAGTCGCTCGCCGCCGCTGACAGCGGCGGGGTGTGGACGACAACAGAGCCCCCACCTGCCGCCGGTACCTCAAGCGGCGCTCTCCAATCGGTGGACTGCCCGACCGCGGGTACTTGTTACGCCGTGGGCTCGGTGGTCCCATTTGGCCACGGCGGGGCGCTCATTGACACCCTTGCCGACGGCACATGGACCTCGTCGCTCGGCGCTTTGCCAGGCGGGGCCATCCTGGGAACTGGGGGGCTTGCCGCAGTCGCGTGCGCCGGCGTGGGTGAATGCGAAGCCGTCGGTGATGACAATGACAACGGACCCTTGTGGCAAGCGATCGATGAGACCCTCAGCGATGGCACGTGGACTTCATCGCAGGTCCAACTGCCGGGCAACGCCGATACGGCACCACCGGAGGGTCCTCCCGGACCGGCAGCGCAGGCGTACGGCTACGCCGTGACCTGCCCGGGTGCTGACTCGTGCGTCTCCCTTGGGCGATACTCGGTCGAGACCAATCAGGCGACTGCCAGCCGCTTCACGGAGCCGGCCTCGTACGTCGAGATGATCGCACAGTTGCCAACCCGTGCTTCATCGACCTCCGTCGCCGCGTCGGCAGACTCCGTCACCTATGACACGCCCGTCACCTACACAGCGACGGTGTCCGGCACGGACGGAGGTGGGACGGTCGCATTCTCGGACGCAGGTCGCACGATCGAGGGCTGCGCAGCGCAACAACTGACCCAGACCGGGGTCGGCTTGCAGGCCTCGTGTCACTACGCCAAGGCACAAGATGGCTCGTGGATCACCGCCTACTACCAGGGGGACGCTGCAACATTTGGATCGGATGCGTCGCTCGTGGAGTCGGTCACCGGCAGCTACCAGACGATCACGTTTACCTCGACTCCCCCGCCCAATCCGGTCATCGGACAGACCTACCTGGTCACGTCGACCGGGGGAGGATCCGGCAACCCGGTGACCATCGCGACGGGCACTCCCGCGGTCTGCACGGTGTCGGGTTCGACAGTGTCTTTTGTAGGACTTGGCAACTGCTCGATCGAGGCGAACCAAGCGGGCGCCGTTGGCTACTTCCCCGCCAACACTGCCAGTCAGTCCGTAACCGTTGGCGCCCAGGGTCAAGTGATCACCTTCACGTCGGCGATTCCATCAAACGCCGAGGTGGGCGGCACGTACTTGGTCAGCGCGACGGGCGGCGACTCCGGGAACCCCGTCGTCTTCACGTCCCCCTCGGCAGGAGTCTGCAAAGTGTCAGGAGCGACCGCAGCATTTATCGGGATCGGCACCTGCTCCGTTGAAGCCAACCAGGCTGGCGCCCCCGGCTATTACCAAGCTGCCACGGCCGAACAGGACGTCCCGGTTGGGCCGAGCTCGACGAAGACGCTTCTCTCGGTCGGGACAAATGTCGCGTTTGGTGCGGAAAATCAACTCACATTCCAAAGCACTGTCACGGCGAACGGTGGTGTCGTCCCTGTCGGCACGGTGGGGATCCGCGACGGAGCTGGCTCGCTGTGCGGCGCGAAGCTGAGCGTTTCGGGCACCGGCCAATGTGAACTCACGAGGACGCAACTCACACCGGGCAAGTACGACGTGTGGTCCGCGTACGGGCCGACGAGTGACCTCTTTCAACCTTCTCGTTCGTCGATGGAGGAGCTCACCGTCTCGGTGGCACCCACCAGCATTTCTGCTTCAATGGCGACGGTAGAACAGTCAAAGACCTCATGGTCGCTCAGACTCGCGGCAAGGCTGATTTCGAGCGTCACGGATCGAGGGTTGGCTGGCCAGCACCTCCGTTTCGCGGTTCCCTTGTCACACCCACTCACGTGTACCGCTGATACCTCGCACTCGGGCGCTGGTTCCTGCACGCTGCGTGGCACCGGAAGCTTCGCGCGTCTCGATGTCCACAGGTTCCGAGTCACCTATGCCAAGACACAGGACTACAAAGCATCATCCGCCACTGGCGTCTTGCGAAGTACTCAGGCCGGCCTGAGCGAAGCCGGCCAGGGTGGCACGACTCCCTGGCTTCGCTTGCTGCCGTCCAGAGAGTCGGCCGGACGCGACACGCGGGAGCTGTTTCAGAGGCGGGTCCGACCTGGGGTACGGGTCTGAGTGCGACTCACGTTCGTCTCGAGCGTCTCAATCGCTGGGCCGAGTCGAACTCGCACGGCTCATCGGGATAACAACAATCCACCATCCCGATCCGTCCCACACACGCGAAGGGTCTCCACCCAATGCTGTGACCAGGCGATTCCTTGGCGCGAATCTGGGATCGCGCACGCTCCCTGCCGGGATAGCAGGTGGTCATAGCTGCGTTCGGAAGTTCCCTCACGTCGCCACCTTGCAGTGCGGGTTCGCGTCGGCCCTCCAAGGCACGAGGCTCCCGAAGCTCTGCCACTCGTCCCACAAACGCGTCGTCGGTGACGCCGCCCGCGGCCTTATCGATGCGAGTTCCCTGCTCGGCGAGCTCGAGCGCGGTGCGCTCCTCCTCGTTGAACACCTCCGCGTCTCGCCACGCCTCCACCAGGTTGAGCCGGAGAGCCGGCTCCCCCGCGTGCTCGGCGTCCTTGGTGTGCATGCCCACGCACACGGCGCACCCATTTATCCGGCTGGCAGGGATGAGCATCAGGTTCTGGATGGGCTCGGGCCAGCCCGACTGCGTGACGACCGCCCCAGCGGCGTTGATGTGCTTCACGAACCGCTGGAGGACGTCCGAGTCCTGGTAGGCGAGGCGGGGTCCCATGACGCGCTCCTTTGCCGTGGTCATCTGACGTCCCTGGCTGGGAGGAACGCTCTGGTGCGACGCAGCACCTCCGAGGACCTACCCCGGGCTCCGTCGTGCGACGCGTCTCGACCGCCAGATCCGAGCCCCCAGGTCGGGACGCTTCGGGGTCCGTCGGCCCGGGAGTTCATGACGTCGCCGGCAGGACGGGCCACGAAGGAGGGAGGAGGGGAGCCTACAACTTGACATCATGATGATGTCTCAATAGCATCATTGTGATGCTGACAGAGCGTCGAATCCATCAGCTCCCAGGTGGATCCCTCGGCAGCCTCGAGTGGGGGGACCCCGCGGGGGCACCTGCCCTCTATCTGCATGGGACGCCGTCGTCAGCCGTCGAAGCGTTCTGGCTCCACCAGGCGGCAGATAGGGCCGGGGTGCGGCTCGTCTCGATCGATCGGCCGGGCTATCTCACATCCTCGGCCGCGGAGCCGGGGTTCGACTCCACCGCAGCGCGCTGCGCCGAGCTCGCTGACGAGCTTTCGTGGGAGCGGTTCGCCGTCATCGGGTTCTCGGGCGGCGCCGGCTATGCGCTGGCTGTTGCATCGCGGTGCAAGGAGCGCGTGTCCTGCGTCCACATCGGTGGCGGGATGGGCTCGGTGAAGGATGCGCCTGCAGACGAGCTGCCGACGACACGTCGACTCCAGCTCCAGCTGATGGGCCGGTGCAAGCCCGCGTTCCGCGTGATGGCGGGGCGGATGAGCGCGGCGAAGCGGTCGAAGCTGGAGCGAGCGCTGAAGATCCCGATGTACGCCGCCCTCGAGATGCTCGGTGGATCGGCGTCCGGTGCCCAGCTCGCTGCCCTTGACGCGTTCGTGCGCGAGACGCCACCGGAGGATCTGCGCGACTTCGTGGCTGGGTACGCCGAGGCGCACTCCTGCATCGACGCCGTTCACAACGACTTCCTCTCCATCTCCAGACCCTGGCCGTTCGCCCTGTCCGAGACAACCGTGCCGGTGCACCTGTGGCACGGGACGGTGGACGACGCCGTGCCGGTCGCGGTCGCACGACGCTTGGCGAGCTCGCTCCCGCAGGGCACGCTCCACGAGCTCGACGCCGAGAGCCACTTCGTCTTCCTCACGCACGGGGACGAGGTGTGCGAGAGCATCCGAACCCTGAGTCACGGTGCGAGCGCACGGCGCGGCTGAGCGCCTCGCTGCACCTCGCGACGGTGTACCGATGGAGATGCATCAGCCCGCCATCGCGACCGCTGGGTAGGGACGCGGGTCGGCGGCCTGATCGCGGGCCGGACCACGTTGACCGCCCCGGGTGCCATGTCACGGAATCGCCGTCGGGCGTCGGGCTGCCTCGATGTGCGACGCTAGGGGTGCCGGCGCCTCGGGGAGGTCGCAGCAGATGACGGCGTCGCAGCTGACGCTTCCGCCCGCCCCTTGAAGTGGAGACTTGTTGATAGTCAGTCCCAAGCGCAAGCGATACGGGATCTTTGGGGAGTGGATCGACCACATGGTGGTGGCACCGTCCCCGCGTGGTCGGGGCATCGGCTCAAATCTGGCGACGGAAGCGGTCACCGCCTGCACACAAGGGGATGCTCGACTGTCCGGCCGAGTCAACGTGATCTACCAAATATCCCATCCCCAGCCATCCCAGACTGACCGCAGAAGTCCCGGCAACCTGCTGATCAGGTCACACGCGTCCCCAGGTGTCCCACACGTCCTGGCTGGGGTTATTTGCAAGCAGGGGGTCGTGGGTTCGAGTCCCATCGTCTCCACTGGCTGTCCGGCCCCCCGAGAACTGGTCCACTCCGTGTGTGGCTCCCGGCGTGAGTGTCGGTGGAAACTGCGAGCGCTTGGGGGATAGCACGTGACGACCAAAGCACACCGTCGAGCAGATCATCTCGAAGCCTCGGGAGGTGGAGAAGCTCACTAACCAAAGGATGACGATCTCGATGGCGTGGGTGTCCGGCAGGGGACATCGTTCCTGCCTGGGGCTCACGCCTCGTGACGGCCAGTGTCCGCTGCACCCTCCGCGGACTCGCGGGACCTTCAACTCCAGTCCTTCATTGACCGGCGATGCGACTCAGCAGCGTTCGCCGGTTGCGGGTGTTCGTCTTCTCGAAGATCGACTTCAGGTGATCTTGAACGGTGTGCTCGGAGAGGTAGAGGTCTTGCGCGAGCGTGCGGGTGTCAGCGCCGAGAGATAGCAGTTCGAGCAACTGCGTTTCGCGTGCGGTGAGCCCATGGCTCCGCGCGTAGAGCGTGCGTCGTTCCGCAGGTGACGTCAACTCAATTGTGACGGCGATGTCGCGCTCGATCGGGGCCAGGTCTGAGTCGACGCGGGCAGCGCGGAACGTGAGCCACAAGCCGCCGACTAGTCGGACCCGGGCAACCGGCGGGTGCGGATAGATCCCGGCCTCGTGCGCGAGGAGGGCAGCGGCGACGTTGTACGCCCCGGCGGGGACGGGTTGGCGATCGACGTCCGGCGGCAACAGTGCGCGCAGATACCCAACTGTCTCGGGCGTCTGCCCGCGCACCTCCAGTTCGGGCGACAGGAACAACACGGCGGGGCCCGGCCGGTCGGGCGCCGGCGACCGCTCGTCGAAGCTTCTCCCTTGGCACCGCCGCAGTGCGTCGGTGATCGTCGCGACGTCCTCGGCGAGGATCGCCAGGTCTGCGTCGGTGAATGCGGCATCAGTGTCGAATCGCCACAAGTCCAGGAACGCCCAGATGCCGAACCGGTCCCGGAAAACGATCGACGCGATGTCACCGATGCCGGAAGGCCCGAGGACCTCGCGGTACAGCAGGCTTTTGGTTGGATCGCCCTCGGTCGCCTGATACAGGCTCGCCACCGGGGTGTCCATGCGGTCCCATCGGTTGACGGTGGTCAGATAGCGGCGTCGGACAATGCCGGGTAGCTGCACCATGAGCGGGTCAGGCACGGTCGCCAGCGGCGCGGTCGCCACCTCGGTCTCCGGGTCGACAAGCGCCCACACATGCGCGCGGAAGTGCACCCGGTTGCGGAGATCTTCGACCAGTGCGACCCGCAGCGGCCGCTCGTCGCCCTTGTAGTCACGGCACCTCCGTGCCACCTGCTCGGTCACGGCGGACAGCGTACGAATCCCATCAAGTTGGGATGGTCGCGAACCCACTCATCCCGCATAATCCGCCCATGACATCACTTCACATCGAACACACCGTCAACGACCTCGAGCTCTGGCTCGAAACCTTCCGTTCGTTCGACGACTTCCGGGCCAAAGGCGGCGTCAAGGCAGTCCAAGTTCGCCACGAGGTCGACAACCCGAACTACGTCGCAGTTGACCTCGACTTCGAGTCGGTTGCAGAGGCTCATGCATTTCTGGGCCAACTTGAGACGCAAATCTGGCCCAACGCACCTCATTTCGACGGCGTCCCGACCGCCCACGTATTCGAGACCATCTGACCATTTGACCATCTGACCTCGCCGCTCGCCGGGCCGACCCAACTGCATCGCCAAGCTGTGAGGGAGACGGAGAAGCTCCAGGGACAGGGGCTGTCGATCGTCCAAAGCTGTGAACGTCCGAGTGCCCGACGACGAGCACGCTTGCCGAGGTGCATCACCCAGCGATCGCCTTGGAGCTGCGCGCCGTCCGGAGAGCCTAGAGGCAAGGTCTGCAGCATTGAGCCCGCGAGGTCTGGATCCGTGTACCACGGAACGGCAGGCAGACTCGAAGCTCGTACCCAAGACTCCCTGCGGCCGCGTCAGTTGGAGGCGAGAAGCTCGAACGTCCCCGGTGAGTCGACGACGCCAGACCAGTTGATAGCGAGCGCGAAGCACTTCGACGTGTCGGGGCACGAGAGGCTCAGCACCGCCAAGGTGTTAGCGGGCAGGTTGGCTCGCACGATTGACGTGCCGCCATCGAAGGAGGCACCGATCACGCCGCCCTTCAGCGCGTTTCGTGTAATCTCGTCGCCGCCCTCCGTGCAGACCTGGGGTGAGGGGCACGCGAGGCCGGTCGCAAGCTGTCCGGGGAGCTGCCCCGAGGTCGACCACGTCACCCCGCCGTCCGCAGATCGAAGCACAGCCCAGACGGCGCCGTCGTCACCATGGAAGAGCGTCGCTAGGCACGAGGTCGCACTTGCACACGACAGCCGACGGTCATGACGAGTCTCGGGCTCGCTGGCCACAAGCGAGACCAGCTGGACGGCGTCGAGACCGACGAACACGGCGGGGATCGACCAGAACTGACCTGGAATCGGAGTGAGAGCGTCTCGGTACGAGCGTCGGCCGCGGTAGCACATTTCTGGACCATCCGCAGCCGTTCGCACGCGTTCGTGGGTGTTCAGATCGCTCCGCTGATCAGCCGTAACGGTTCGTCAGCATTCGCCATCATCCGCGTCGGGCGAGTTTGCAAGCAGGGGGTCGTGGGTTCGAGTCCCATCGTCTCCACCAAAAACACCCTCTGATCAGGTATTATTGGAACCTGATCACCCCGACTCGTCCTCGAAGCGATCCGCGATCCACCAAATATCCACCAGCCCCGACCGTCCCAAACTCGCTGAGGGTCTCCACCCAACGTTGTGATCAGGCGATTCGTTGGCGGGAATCTGGGATCGCCTCATGTTCCCTGTCGGGATGACAGGGGGTCATTGCCGTGTTTCGAGAGCTCCCCTCAACCCGCCCACGTTGCTGTGCGGCCTCGCGTCTGCCCGGGGTTCCCCCACCGGATCCTTCGTGCGAAGCGGACGAACGGCTCGATCCGACTTCGTTGCCCCAGACGATCCAGCGGTCGAGGGCCTCGACGGCACCCGGGCCGCTCGAGGTGACGGCGACGCGCAACCCCTCACAGAGCGCCCAGGCACGGTGCAGCCGGGGTGGGTGGCAGCGATGTACTCGAGCTCGGCGTGGTCCACAGCGCTAGGAGTGGGGCGGCGTTCGCCTGCTCGGGCGGCGTGTTCAGCACATAACAACGCAGGAGAGCCTCACTTCCCCGGGGGCGGATGCCGAGTGGGACCGCGCCGCTCACGGCCGACGGAGCGACGGGTAGGACCAGCTCGGTGGCAACCCGCATGGAGTGCTGTGACAACTCGGTGAACGGATCGATGACGCTAATAGTGGAAGGGGCCTCTAGTGCGCTGCGAGCGGCAGCCCCGTCAGCACCGCCCGTCACTTGCACACCGGGCCTGACCACGCGCGTGCCGAGAAGCTCGGCAAGTCGCGCTGAGACGAGCGGGGGAACGGACGCAACCCGTCGGAGCCTCCATGGGCTACGCGTGCCCGAGTGACTGTGCGTTACGAGTGCAGATTGTCGGGGAGCACCCGCGCACGCGTCGACGCCGGGTGCTAGACAGCCGGCAGCGTCGAGGGGGGTTCCTGTGAGCCTGCGCAACAGAGTGTCCGTGTTGACCGCGACGGCCATCGTGACACTGGGAGTCGTCGCGCCGGCCGGGGCGCCCACCTCCCGGAGCGCGCCGGGGACGCCTCCCGCATCCCTCCCGGGGACGCTTCGTTTCAGCGCGCCCTCCTACACCACGTCGGGGTGCGTCTCCACGATCCTCTACTACACCGGTGGCCTCACCCCGGCACTCGACCTCATCTCGAAGACGACGGGCGACCATGAGCACGTGGCCCTGTTGCCGTCTGTTGGGACATGGGCGCCATCGAAGTGCCTTCACCTGTCGACCGCGCACGGCAAGCCGAACAACGGCGTGCTTCAGGTCGCACCGGGCGACACGGTGTTTGTATTCGCCCGCAGCTCACCGACCGTCATTGCCGTCGGAGCTTTCCTCGTCAACGGCATCCGCGCGGGGGCGCCGTCGCCGCCGAAGCTGGTCGTCAAGTCCGCGACTCTCCCGGCCGGGCTGCGAAGCGGCCCCCTCGGGCCCAACGCGCGCATCATTGGGCCAAAGGGAGTGACGCTCTACCTAGCGGAGCGAGCGGTCATCGTCGAGGAGACCGCCCCAGGTGACCTCGCGCACTTCCTCACACGGCGCCACGGCCATGACCTTGGAGAGAGCGTGATCGGAAGTCCGGCGAGCGGTCAGACGATCTATCACACCGTCTCGCTCGACCCTCTGGCCTTCAACGACACGGGACTGGCGAGCCGGCTCGCAACAGACCACGTCAAGGGCGGTACGTTCACCTTCTCGTCCGTACGGGCGCGAAAGCTTCTCGGGCTCATCTTGACCGAGCAGAGTGCGGGGCTCGCCATCTGGCCCGACGTGCTGCACCTGCCCCTCGGCGAGCCCACGACCGACGAGGGGTCCAACGGATCGATGAACCCGAGCGACGACTTCTCCAACGACTGGTCGAACCCAGCCGCGACGAATGGGACGCAGGACGTGAGGCTCGGACAGGCACAGGGCGTGCTGCACCTAATGAAGATCCCGCCGGGCTCCTTCACCAACATCGCCGTCATCGACGGCGGCTTTGGCGGGCCGAACGACTTCGGTGGCGGCTTCACCGCGCCCGACTATGGGGCTCCGGGTGGGAAGTTCAACAACATCCCGCAGTGCGACGTCGACGCTGTCGGTGGGACCAACTGCAACCCCGTGACAGGACCTGCCCAGGGCAAGTCGAACACGCCGTGCCAAGGCTCCTCGAAGACCTTCTCTTGCGACTGGCACGGGATGCAGATGGCGAGCGCTGCGGCCGGCCGCATCGACAACCAGTGGGGCGGGAGCGCGGGTGTCGCGGCTCAGACGTCGAATCTGCACCTCTACAAGATCGCGTTCGACTACACGATCCCGCTCGCAAGTGCCATCTCAACCGCAACGAAGCAGTCCGCGAACGTCATCAGCATCTCGAGCGGCGCGCCGTGCATCCTCGGAGGTGTGGACTTCTGCGACGGTGTGACGGTCGCGGGATTCATCGCACTGTGCGCGACGCTGCCGATTGCCTGGATGGGCGGCCCGCTGGCGGTGGCCGCGGCGGTCGCGGCCTGCGCGTCCGTGATTGTGGCGTCGACGTTCGACGCGATCTCGAAGGGGGTGTCTTTCGCCGAGGCCTTCAACGTCGTGGTCGTCGCGGCCGCCGGCAACACGGCGACGGACCCATCGACGATCAAGCAGTACCCGTGCGTCGTGACCCACGTCCTGTGTGTTGGCGAGCTGATGGCGGGCAGCCCGGCGCCGGTATCCGTCAGTGGTGGGTCGTTCGGCTCCGCGATCGGCATCTGGGCGCCCGGCACCAACGTGGCGGTCATGCCTGACCCCAGCAGCGGCGGCAAGATCACGCTGGACAGCGGCACGAGTCCCGCCACGGCGTTCATCGCCGGCGTCGCGGGGGTCGCTCGCGCCATCGACCCGGCGCTGACGGCGGCCCAGACGCGCGCGCTCATCGAGAACACCGCCTGCAAGGCCAGCCACACCGCGCGGATCGTGGGGCCGGCATGCACCCCGAGCAGTGACGCGCGTCTCGCCGCCGCCGGGTACGTCGACGTTCTCGAGGTGGTCCGGACCGCCCGCCAGCTCGTCGGGCTGCCGAGCCTGGGCACCTGCACGGGCGGCTTCGACGAGGCCACACCCACGGGGGACGGCCCCTCATCCCCGACGGATCTCGGGACCTTCCCCGCCAAGCTCTCCGGGAACTTCGTCGACCAGACCGGGCTCGACGCGTCGCTGACCGACTGGGACCACACGAACGACCCTGCCCCGGACTCGCGCTGGTACAAGTTCCAGATCACGCCCTCCGGCATCTCCAACAAGGCGATCAGC
>Ga0306920_100002541_pt1 | contig 23055 bp, 22 predicted proteins | sample flu12Cox44000170_FD_204666 | JGI IMG/M metagenome (GOLD analysis project Ga0306920, IMG submission 204666) | Lab enrichment of tropical soil microbial communities from Luquillo Experimental Forest, Puerto Rico - flux4day.12C.oxic.44.000.170 (v2)... | ecosystem: Environmental > Terrestrial >...
CGCCGACGGAGACGTTCCCCGGAACGGACGTGGCGTCGATCCCCCCCTTGCCGGGATCGTGGCAGGTCGCGCAGGAGACGTTGATGGGCTGGCCAACCGCTGCCCGCGCAAGCGGGGACGGCCCCTTGATGGCGGTCAGCTGCGTGGCGTTGCCCGAGAACTGCGTGTCGAAGTAGAATGCCTGGCCGAGCGGTGCGGCCCGCGGGTCGAAGAGGAACTGGTTGGTCGGGTCGGGCGGCGGATCAGGCGGGTTGGCGAGGCTCTGGACCCACGCCCATTCAGTGTCGGTCCACTCGCAACGCGAGTCCGAGCAGAACCAGCCGTTCACCGCGCCGCACGCCGACAGCACGAGCGGCGCGAGCACACAAGCCTGGGCCAGTCCCCTCACTGGTGCCGGCAGTCTAGCGACGCCGACGGGCTCGCTGTCAAGACGCAACGCGCTTATGACCGAGGGAACGCGCGACCGGCAGGCGCCGAGACGCGCCGCATCGGGCAAACCGCCACGGCTCAGCCGCAGAACGCACAGCCGTAGCGCGCGCGGAATCGATCGCAGCCCGGTTCATGAACCGGACGTCTTCTGGCAGAATTCGAATGCCACAATGCGGAGCTCGCAGCCCCTCGCCCCCGTGACGACGCCTTGCGCTCGCTGACCACGCTGTTCGACCACCGGCCGGAGAACCAGCCGGTCGCGCTCCAGCTCTTGGTGATGGGGCCCGATCTGTTCTTCGCCCATCCGCTGCCGCGCGGGCGCACCTTGACGATCGGCCGTGCGGACAACGTCGACGTGCAGTTGACGGATCCGATGGCCTCGCGGGTGCACGCCCGCATCCACGTCGGCCCGACCGGCACGCTCGAGGTGGAGGACGTCGGCAGCATCAACAAGACGAAGGTGCGCGACACGACGCTCGCCGCCGGGGAGCGCGTCGGGCTCCTGCCCGGCGAGGCCATCACCATCGGCTCCACGATCTTGATGGCGCAGGAGGCGCCGGCCGTCGCGCGACCCCGGCGCGTCTGGCCGCACACCTACTTCGAGGCCCGCCTCGAGGAGGAGTGCCTGCGCTCGACCGAAACGCGCGCCTCGTTCGTGATGGTGCGGCTGGGCGTCGGGGCGGGCGGCGCCACCGCGACGGAGCGCGACCGCACGCAGGCCGGCGCGGTCGCCGAGACGATCGGTCCCGCGCTCCGCGCGTCCGACATGCTCGCGCTCTACGCCCCCTGTGAGCTCGAGATCCTCCTCCCGAACACGACCTTCGAGCTCGCCACGGCGATCGTCCAGGATCTCGTCGGCCGCCTGCGCACCGCGGGCCTCGCCGGCAAGACCGGGATCGCCGCCTTCGGGCGCGACGGGCAGACGGCCGAGGCGATCGCCGCGCGCGCCAGCGAGCGGCTGCGCGGCATCGAGTCGCCGGCGCCGGCGCCCGACAAGGTGGTCGTCGAGGACGCCCGCATGCGCCGCGTCTACCAGCTCGCGCGCAGCGCCGCCGCGGGCGTCATCAACGTGCTCATCCTCGGCGAGACCGGCGTCGGCAAGGACGTGATGGCCGAGGCGATCCACCGCATGTCCCCGCGCGCCAAGGGGCCGTTCCTGTCGATCAACTGCACGAACTTCTCGGAGACGCTGCTCGAGAGCGAGCTGTTCGGCCACGAGAAGGGGGCCTTCACGGGCGCGACGGCCGCCAAGCCCGGGCTGCTCGAGACCGCCCAGGGCGGCACCGTCTTCCTCGACGAGATCGGGGACATGCCCATGGGGCTGCAGGCGAAGATCCTGCGCGTGATCGAGACGCGCCAGCTGTCGCGCGTCGGCAGCGTCAAGTCGCACGCCATCGACGTCCGCTTCGTCGCCGCCACCAACAAGCACCTGGAGGCGGAGATCGGCGCCGGTCGCTTCCGGCGCGACCTGTTCTACCGCCTGAACGGGATGTCGCTGCAACTGCCCCCGCTGCGCGAGCGGCGCGCGGAGATCCTCCCGCTGGCGCGCATGTTCCTCGCCCAGCTGGCCGAGCCCTGCGGCCTCCCCGCCGCGCCGCCGCTCTCCCCCGAGGCGGAGCGGGTCCTCGAAAGTTACCCCTGGCCCGGCAACGTCCGCGAGGTCCGCAACATGATGGAGCGGGCGCTGCTGCTGTGCGAGGGGGGCCCCATCCTCCCCGAGCACCTCCCGCTCGAGAACATGGCCGCGAGCGCGATCTCCTTCCTGCCCGCCGACCCGGGACGGGCCACGGCAGCGCCGGCCCCCGCCGTCGCCATCCCCGTCACCGGCGACGCCGACCCCGACGCCGAAGAGAAGGAGCGCTTCCAGCGCGTGCTCGCGGAGTGCGGCGGCAACCAGAGCCGCGCCGCCAAGCAGCTCGGCATCGCGCGCAGCACCCTCATCGCCCGCCTCGAGGCGTGGAACGTGCCGCGCCCGCGAAAGTAGCGGACGTGGCGACCGTGCGCACCGATCGGCGGGCGGCCGTCCTCCTCGCGGGTCTCGTCCCGCTCGCGCTCACCTGCGTCCCGGCGCTGCCCGGCGGCCCCTATGATTCGCCCGACGACGCCGGTAGCGGGCTCGCGGGGCCCGGCGGCGCCGGAGGCGCCAGCATCGGTGGGCACGGCGCATCGCCGAGCTCTACCGGAGCCGGCGGCTCGTCAGGGGGCGGGGGCCCGGGCGCGCCCGGCTGTGCGCTCCCCTGGCCGGTGAGCATCTCCGCCCCTTCGTCGGGGGCGTCTCCGGCGGGCACCTTCGTTCCATTCCAGCTCACGGTGACCAATCCCAACGATGCGAGCTGCGCCCCGCAGATCCCCAAGGTGTCCTGTTCGTCGCCCTTCCCGCCGCTCTCCTTTCAAATGGATGCCAGTCAGTGGTTCGCGGCGCCTCTGTCTCCCGGCCAATCGACCTCCCGCCTGTTCTCCGTCGGCGTCCCTGCGGGGACTCCCTCCGGCGGCTACACATTTGCCTGCACCATCTCTCAGCCCCTCGGCCCGGCCTCTTGGGCGATGGCGACCTTGACCATCGGGGGGAGTGGGCCGCCGCCCGTCTGCCTTTCGACCCCGCCGACGACGAGCGCGATTCTCGACGCCGGCCTCATGACGCCCCTTTACACCTACGCCGCCGCCGGCCTCAGGGCGCCGGACGTGGTGCCGACGAGCCCCGCCTCCTTTTCGTCCTACGACGTGACGGTGAACCCGGGGGTCAGCGCCGACCCGTCGCAGGCGTGGGTGGGGTTCGGGTTCAACTTCCAAAACCCGTCTTGCGTCGACGCGAGCCTGTTCTCGGGCGTTCGGTTCACGATCACCGGCACCCTCGGAACCTGCTCACTGAACGTCTCCGTGGTGACCAGCGAGGACAGCTTGACGCCGCGCAATCCGTTCGGCGCCTGCACCATGGAGCCATGCTATCCGCCGATGTCGGGACCGCTCTCCACCGGCACCTCCACGGTCAGCTTCGCCGAGATGACCGGTGGGATGCCGATGGCGACGGTCGACGCGCGAGCGCTCAACGGGATCCAGTGGACGCTCAACGTGCCGACCGACCCTACGACCCCACCCTGTGTCGCGAGCTTCACCTTGAGCGACGTGTCCTTCGTCGCAGGCCTCTGACCGTGGAACGTGCCGCGCCCCAGAAGGCAGCGCCAGCGATGCGGACGGCGAGCGGCGCGTGGTGGCTGGCCGTGGCCTTCGCCGGCGCGGCCGCCGGCATCGGCGCTTGCGTCGGGCCGCTCCCGGGCGGCCCGTACGAGGCCCCGAAGGGGATCGGCGTCGGCGGCGCGGGCGGCTCCCACGTCTCGGCCCGAGACGGCGGCATGCCCGCCACCGCCAGCTGTGGATTCTCGCCGCTCGTCGGGTTGTCGCCGACCACCACGTCGCCCCTCCCCGCCGGGACCAGCGCCTCCTTCGACGTCTCCATCACCAGCCTGGACCCGCCGGGCTGCCCGCCGCTCTCGAGCTACCACATCCACTGCTTCGGCGACCCGCCGCTCTCGCTTCAGCAGGACCCGACGTGGTTCACAGGACCGCTCCCGGTGGGCGGAACGCTCCACAGCACCCTCCACGTGAGCGTCCCCCTGGCGACAGCGCCGGGCAGCTACCCCTTCACCTGCTCGAGCGGAGATCAGCTTCGGGACGCGCACGGGACGTACGTCGTGGGACCGCAGGGAACGCAGGGACCGGCGACCTCGAAGTGCGCCACCATGCCCGCGCCCGGCGCGGCCATCTTCGACGGCTTCATCAAGCTCACGCCGTACACGGCCGCGGGGGCCGGGCTTGCGCCCCCCACCATCGTCGCGACGTCGACGAGCCCGCTGACCTTCCGCGTGACCGACTCGCCGGGCGGGGCGAGTGACCCCTCTCAAAACTGGGTGAGCTTCGGATTCAAGTTCGTCGGGGGCGGTTGCCTCGACGCGAGCCTGTTCTCGGGCGTGGAGTTCGCCATCGACGGCGACACCAACATCGGCTGCGGCGGCCTGAGCTTCGAGGCGCTCACCAACGAGGACAGCTCGATCGCGAACAGCCCACCCGGGTCGTGCAACATGCCGACCTGTCGCCCCCCGTCATCGCCCGCGATCGGCCTCGGCACCACGACCATCCCGTTCACCAGCTTGTCCGGCGGTGTGCCGATGCCGGGGGTGGATCGGACGGAGCTCATGGGCGTCCAGTGGACGCTCCACCTCGCGCCGCCCGGCGCGAGCGCTCCCTGCGTCGCCAATCTGACGATCAGCGGCGTCACGTTCGTTCCGTGAACGGCGTCAGCGGCGCGTGACGGTGCCGGCGGCGCCGACGCGCGCCCCTTCGCCCGCCGGTTCGTCGCCCGCGATCACGAGGACGTCGCCGCGCCGCGCGTCGGCGAACGCCGCGTTGGCGTCCGAGGCGTCGCGATCCAGCCGGGTGAAGAGGTGGCGCCCTTTGCCACCGCAGCCGTAGAGGCGCAGGCGCCCCTTGTCGCACAGCAGATCGCTCACCACGCGCACGGCGCCGGGCGCCGCGGCGGGGGCGCCGCCCACGCGCAGGACGAGGTAGCTGAAGTCGACGCGCCCGCCGCCGCGCCCGGAGGCGGCGTCGTGACACCAGTCGCGGTCGCGCGCGAGCGCGGGGCACGGGCCGGCCCAGATGCAGGGGGCGACGACCGCGAGCCCGCCGGCGACCACGAGATCGCGGACCGCGAGCAGCTCCCGCGAGGTCTCGCGCAGGGCGGGCTCGACGAGGACGAGCGTGCCGCCGGCCGCGAGCAGCGCACGCGCCCAGGCGGCGACGCGCGCCGCGCGCAGGCCCGCCCGTGCCTCCGGCGGCCGGCCGACGAAGAGCTCGTTCAGAAGATGCGCGGCGACGACGAGATCGAAGCGCCCGCTGACGGCCGGGAGCTCGCGCGCGAGGTCCGCGCGTACGACGCCGGACCCCGGCTCGACGACGGCGTCGACGGCCGCCACCTCCAGCCTCTCCCCGAATCGCGCGCGAAGCGCGCGCCCGACGGCGCCCGTCCCGGCACCGAGGTCCAGGGCCCGGGCCGGCGCGGCCGCCCCGCCCCGGCCGTAGATCTCCTCGAGGACGCGCGCCAGCGCCGCCTCGGTCCGGGGGGCGATGTCGCGGGCGTAGCCCGCGCGCAGCGCGGGGTCCGCGAGGTAGCGCGTCCCGACGAGCTCGCGCGCGCCGACGAGCCCGTCGTGGATCGCCGAGCGCCGGCGCAAGCTACCCCTTCCCGATGATGTCCTTGACGCTGACGATGACGAGGACACCGAGCAAGAGCACGAACCCGGCCGTGTGAACCGCGGCCTCGATGCGCGGGTTCACCCGCTTGCGGGTGACCGACTCGATCCCGAGGAACAGCGCCCGCCCGCCGTCCAGCGCAGGGAACGGCAGCAGGTTGAAGAGCCCGAGGTAGACGGAGAGCAGGCTCAGCATCATGAGGAAGTCGACCGCCCCGCGATCGGCGGCCTTGGCGATCTGCTTCGTGATGCCGATGGGCCCCGAGAGGTCGGCGTGCACCTTGCCCCGGACCATGTCGTAGAGCCCGACCAGGATGCCGACGGACTGGTAGTACGGGTAGACCACCGCCTCCTTCATGGCGGTGCCGAACCCGACCGGCGTCCGTTCGTCGATGGGGCCGATCTGGATGCCGACCTGGTAGACGCCCGACTTCGCGTCCGGCGTCACCTGGAAGGTCTTCGGCTCGCCATGGCGGAGGACCTTGATGGCGACGGCCGCCCCGTGCCCGGCCTGGATCACCTCGCTGATCGGCCGATCGGCGTTCACCGGCTGACCGTTGGCCTCGACGAGCACGTCACCCGCCTGCAGCCCCGCCGCCGCGGCCGGCCGCCCCGCCACCGGCTCGATGATCCGCTGCGTCTTGGACGGCATGCCGTACGCCATCAGCATCACGAACACCAGCACGAGCGCGGTCAGGTAGTTCGCGGCCGGGCCGGCCAGGATGGTCGCCAGGCGCATCCAGCGCGGCCGGTTCGGGTAGACGCGCGGATCGCTGCGGTCGAACTCCTCGGCCGGGTTGAGGCCCGTGATCTGGACGAAGCCCCCGAGTGGGATGGGCGCGATCTGGAAGGTGGTGTCGCCGCGCTTGAACCCGATCAGCGTCGGCCCGAACCCGATCGAGAAGCGCTCGACGCGCATCCCGCACAGACGCGCCACGACGAAGTGGCCGCCCTCGTGCAGGACGATGAGCAGGCCAAGGCCAACAATCGCCAGGACGATGGACATTGTCCTCAGGTTAGCACGCCCACCCCCCAGCCGCCGTGGGCTGAGCTGGGCAGGCCGATCGCGCTCAGGCGGCCAGGAACCGGAGGACCGGGCGGAGCAGGAACGGCATCGGGCGGCGCGGGCGCGACCCGACGACGTCGATGCCCAGCTCCTGGGCCCGGCGCTCGAAGACGGGCTCGAACAGCAGGCCCGGGCCGCTCGCCCGGACGATCACCGGCAGGGCGCGGAGGCGGCGGGCGACGACATAGCGACCGCGCAGGACGACCGCGTCGCGCCCCGCCCCCAGCCGCGACAGGGCCCAGGCCAGGGGGGCCAGCGAGGCCTGTTTGCCAGCGTCCAGCAGCACGACCACGTCACCCCGCGCCTCGGAGGCGCCACGCAGGAAGGCACGGCCCGCCGTCGCGCGCGGCAGCACCCGCAGCTCCTTCATCGAGCCCGCGAGCAGACCCGCGATCGAGAGGCTGTTGTCCGTCGACCCCGTGCTGACGGCCAGGATCTCGAACGGCCGCCCGAGGCCGGTGAGGTGCGCGGCGACGCGCCGGATCTCGTGGCCGATGGAGTCCTCGTGGTCACCGAAGGCGATGACCACCGAGATTTCTGGTTCGCTCTGAACGCGCTGCGACATGGGGGGAACCTCGCGCGGAGTGACCTCCTTGGAGAGCACGGCCCGTGCCGCCGACTGCGTCATAATTATTTCAACAGCTTAGCACACAGATCCTGCAGCTTCTGCGAAGCCCGCTTCGCGGCTCGGGGGTTCCCCGTGCGAATTCGGTTACACGCCTGTGACAGGAGGCCGGGCCCTTAGGCAGGACGCACGGAGGCCCCAATCGCGGACGCGATGGCCCCCGCCAGGAGCCCGGGATCGCTCTCGACGACGACCGGGATGCCGACCGCGCGCGCCTCGACCGTGGCCAGCGGCGCGCCCTCGCGGCGGCCGTTGGAGAGCACGATCGACGGCTGGACGTAGACGTCGGCGGCGTGCAGCCAGCGAGCGACCTCGGCCCGCGAGACGAACCCGGGCAGGCGCAGCGGCACGCCGAGCTCGCGCGCCCCATGCTCCAGCCGGCGGCGCTCGGGCCCGTCACCGAGGATGACGAGCTCCGCCTGCGCGCCCGAGGCCCGGACCCGCGCGCACGCGTGCAGCAGGCCGGCGTGCCCTTTGATCGGAACGAGGCGGCCGACCGCCAGCAGAGTGGGAGCGTCGAGCCCGAGGCCGCGCCGCAGGGTGTGATCGGGGCCGCCCCGCCGGGGCGCGAACACCGTCGGTGGGGCCGGAAGCTCGACCACGCGACCGACCCGGCGTCCGGCGAGCGCCGCGAACCGCTCGCGGAGCGCCTCGGTCACGAACCGGAGGTCGGTCTCCCCACGTACGAGCTGACGGGCGAGGGCGCCGCCGAAGGGGATCCGCTCGAGCAGCGCCACGTCCCCGGAGTGGCCGTAGGCCCGGCGGGGGAGCCGGGGCGCGACCGAGAGCGCGACCAGCGCGCTCGGGACCAGCCAGTGCGCCTCGACGACGTCCCAGCCGGCGACACGCTCCGCGGCGGCTGCGGCGAGGGCCGCCGAGAACCTCGCCGCGGCGAGCAACGTCGCAACGCCGCCACGCTCGAGCATCTCGGGAGCCCCCGCGCCGTAGAAGAGCGGCGCCCGGCCCGGTGGCGCGCTCGGCACCCGCGTCACCGTGAGCGCCCCGGCCGGCGGCGGGGCGGCGGGCTCGGACCCGTCGCCCGCCGCGAGCACGTCGACCGCGTGGCCGCGAGCGAGCAGCTGCTCGACGCGATCGCCGACGAAGCTCCCCGCGTAGTCGCCGGGCGCGCGCGGGAAGGACGTGGTGAGAAGACCGATCCTCACGGTTGCTCGAGCGGCAAGCGCGCCGCGGGCGCCGCGCCCGCGGGCGCGGGCAGGCGTCGCGCAGCGGCGTGTGCGGACAGGCGCCGCGCGACGGCGCGCGCCAGCAGCCGAAGCAGCGGCAGGGCCACGCGCGCCGGGCGCAGGCCCGAGCGCCACGTCGGCCCGTAGATCGGCCGCACCGGCACGTCGACGACACGCGCGCCCGCGGCCCCGAGCCGGATCAGCACGTCGTTGGGATATCCGTACCGGGGAAAGAACGGCTCGGCGGTGAGGAGCGCGAGCACGGGACGCGCGGCGACGGTGTAGCCGCTCTGCGTGTCGAGGAGGCGGCGGTACCCGGAGGCGAGCCGCGTGAGGTAGGAGAGCACGAGGTTCCCCAGCAGCCGGACGGGGGGAATGTGCCGCCACCCGCCCGGCCACCCGAGCCGGTTCCCCTTGGCGTAGTCGGCCTCGCCGCCGAGCACGGGCGCGAGCAGCCGCGGGAGATCGGCCGGATCCATCTGCCCGTCGCCGGCCATCACGGCGGCCGCGTCGGCGCCGAGCGCGAGCGCCCGCGCGTAGCCGGTGGCGATGGCCGCGCCGACGCCGCGGTTCTCGCGGTGGACCACCACCTCGACACGCCGGCCGCCCCCGCGCCCGGCGCCGCGCCCCGACGCCCGGCGGGCGACCCGGCGCGCCGCCGCCGCCGTCGCATCGGCGCTCCCATCGTCGACGACGATGACGTGGTCGACGAACCCCGGGATCGACCGGATGGTCGCGGCGATCTTGTCGGCCTCGTTGTAGGCCGGGATGACCACGGCGATCGCGCGGCCGCGAAGCACGCCCGAGGATTGCCCGGCGATCCGGGTCGGTCAATCGGAATCGCGCTACTCGGTGATCTCGCCCTTCGGCTCTTCGTCCTTGTCCTTCGGGGCGTCGGACTTGTCCGATTTGTCCGGCTTGTCTGACTTGTCCGACTTGGACGAATGCCGGTGGTGCGGGTGCGGCGCCGACTCCGCTTTGGCGGCCGGCGCCGGCTCGGGCGCCGCGGCCGTGCCGGGCGCGCCGCCGTGACCCCCCGCGGGCGCGGGCGCGCCGCCGACCGGCGTCAGCGAGATCGACAGCGGGGTGTCGTCCGTGACCCGCTGCTCGTACTCCTCGTAGCCGTCCTTCTTGAGGTGGAGCGTCACCGACGGGCTGCCCGTCAGATCGATGGGGAGGGTGACGGGCGTCGAGCCCATCAGCTTCTTCTTGTGGCCGTCGTCGACGTAGATGTCCGCGCCGTCGGGCGACGATTTGACGTGGATGTAGAACAGGCGCCGGTTCCCCTCGCCCACGGCGGTCACGCGGAAGTCGGGGCCACGGCGGCCGAGGAACCGCCAGGCGCCGAACGCGCCGCCGGCCAGCACCACGAGCAGCGTCGCCACGATCGGGAAGCGGGACTTGGGCTTGAGCACCATCCCCGAGACCGGGGTGCCGATGTACGGGCGCGGCGCGGCGCCGGAGACCGTGCGCGACACCGGGGGCACGGTGCTGCGCGAGCGCGCCGACGGCCCGCTCCCGGTGCCTGTGACGGTGACGCCGTGGGGGTGGGTCGCTTGCGCCGACGCCGGGCGCGGCCCGCCACCCTCGGGGAAGAGGTCGTAGAGCAGCTGCGCGAGGTGGGTGGGCTGGAAGCGCGCCTCGTGCACGACGTCGTCGAGCGCGTCGGCCATCTCCGCGGCGCTCTGCCAGCGATCGTTCGGGTCACGGGCCAGCGCCTTGAGGATGGCGGCGTCGAGCGCCGGGGGCACCGCCGGGTTCTGCAGCGACGGCACCGGCACCTCGCAGCGGCGGACGCGCTCGATGGTCTGGACGTCGTTCTGCCCCTTGAACAGGCGCCGCCCCGTGAGCACCTCGTGCAGCACGATCCCGCAGGCGAAGATGTCGCTCCGGTGATCGACGTTGACCCCGTCGGTCTGCTCCGGCGCCATGTAGGCGTACTTCCCCTTCATGGTGCCGCTCTTCGTCGCCTCGGTCGTGTCGCCGAGCGCCTTGGCGATGCCGAAGTCCAGCAGCTTGACCGCCCCCTCGTAGGACAGCATCACGTTCGAGGGCGAGATGTCGCGGTGGATCATGCCGAGCGGCCGACCGCTGTCGTCGGTGAGCCCGTGCGCGTAGGCGAGGCCGCGGCAGGCTTCGCGGCCGATGTAGGCCACCAGCTCCGGGCGCGGCGGCCCCATCGTCTTCCAGATGCCGCGCATGGTCTCCGACAGATCGTGGCCGCGGATGTACTCCATGGAGATGAAGTACTCGCTCTCCACGGCGCCGAGCTCGAAGATGTGGACGATGTTCGGATGGTTGAGGCGCGCCGACAGCTTCGCCTCCTCGACGAACATCCTGACGAAGGACTGGTCGTCCGACAGATGCGGGAGGATCCGCTTGACCACGAACGTCCGTTCGAACCCGGCGGGACCCTGGATCCGTCCCTTGAACACCTCCGCCATGCCGCCACGGCCGATGCGCTCGAACAGCGTGTATTTGCCGAACTGAATCGGCTCGGAGAGTTGGTTTGCCACGAGGAGGACGGCGACGGGGAGCCGAGGAGGCGGGAGCCGGGGAGGCGACTGCGAGGGGGGGCCGGGCGACGCTATATGATACCGACGGCGTGACCGCGCAGCAAACAAGGTTGACGAACGTCCCGGATGAGCCGACCGGCGGCACCGCGCCGGTCGGGATCGTGGTTGTGGGGGGCGTCGACCCCGGGGGAGGAGCCGGCCTGCTCCGGGATGTGGCGACGGCGACCGCCCGGGGGGCCGTCGCCCACGCGGTTGGCACCGCCTGGACCGAGCAGGGCGACCGGGTGCACCGAGTCGAGCCGCGCGACCCTGACGCCGTCCGGCAGGCGCTGATCCAGGCGCTCGCGGCCGGGCCGGCCGCCGTGAAGATCGGCATGGCGGTCGGGCCGGCGACGGCGGCCGGCATCCTGGATGCGCTGGCCGGCTACACCGGGCCGGTCGTTCTCGACCCGGTCCTGGCCAGCTCGCGGAGGGGCCGCTTGTGGGGCACCGAGCCACGGGCGCTGCTCCCGCTCGCGCGGCGGGCGACCCTCGTGACGCCCAACACCGGCGAGGCGGAGGCGTTCGGGCAGGGCCCGGTCTCGACCGCGGCAGAGGCCGAGGCGGCTGCGCTGCGTCTCGTCGCGACCGAGGGGCTGGCGGCGGTGCTGATCAAAGGAGGGCACCTCGCGCCGGGCGCCGGGGAGGTGACCGATGTGCTGGCGACCCCCGGCGAGGTGCAGCGTTTCGTCCATGCGCGTGCGCCAGGACGGAGCCCCCGGGGGACGGGGTGTGCGCTGGCGACCGCGATCGCGATCGAGCTCGGCCGCGGGCGCTCGCTCGCCGTCGCGGTCGCCGAGGCCACCGCGTGGCTCGGGGGCGCGATTGCCCGCGCCCAGGACGTGCGCGGCGAGCGCCGGCTCTGACGTTCAGGGCGCCACTTCTAGACGTAAGAGCGGCGTGCGCTTGGTGGGGAGCAGGCCCATCGGATTTTGCGGATCGTTGCTCCGCACGAAGGCCTGCCCGGAGACCACGCTGCTGGCCCAGATGGTCGGCTCCCCGCCGCTCTTGTGGACCCCGACCCAGACGACCCCGCTGAGCGGCTTCATGTCGGTCAGATCTTCGACGACCCAGCGCCCGTCCTTTCCGTTCGACAGATCCTCCTTGGAGATCTCCCGCGTGACGGCCCGCAAGGCCTCGCCGGGCGTCTCGAGGGCGGTGCTCTCGTAGATCTTGATCTCGAGCTTGCCTGGCGCCTCGGCCTGGAAGCGGAGCCGCAGCGGCTGGTGCTCCCCCTGCGGCAGCTCGAAGCGCACGACGCTCTCGTAGCTCGGGTTCGGGAAGGCCAGGGTGCCGGTCGCGCGGGCGTCGTCGTAGGCCATCACCAGCTCGCGTTGCGTGCGCAGCCCCGCGGGCTGCGGCGTCGCCGCGCAGCCGCCCGCCACGAGGATCGAGAGCACGGCCCACCACGCCATCGCCTGGTGCATCGGCACCTCGCGGCGATTCTAGACCGTCTGGTGAGCGCGCGCGCCCTCCCGAACCGAAACATCCGGACCTAGGCCTCGCCTGCGGAGCAGCTGAACTCCGCCGCTTGACACGCCACGAACCGCTCCCTAGCCTGTCCGCCGGTGATCGACCGTGATGCTCAACTCTGCGTCGAGATAGCTGCATGAGCGTCGTAGAGCTGAATCAGGCGAGCTACGAGCAGAGCTCGGAGGACTGGAACCTCTCGAGGCAGATGCGTCGGTTCGACCGGACTTTGCAGGTTCTGACCGAAGAGCGCGCCGGGGCCCCGTGGATCGAGTTCGGCGCCCTGAGTGGCGGGTTTGCTGCGATGTGCAGTGACGCCCTGGGGCTGAATCGGTCCGACGTCTGGTGTTGTGATTTCGTTCCCACACATCTCGGCCGCGCCGCCGAGCGCGGGTTCTCGGTCGCTGTTTGGAACCTGGAGACGGGGCCGCGTCCCGCCACGCTGCGGCCCGGTATGTTTCAGACCATTCTGTTTTGCGAAATCATCGAGCACCTCGTGGCGCCGGATCAGGTTCTGGCATCGGTGCTGGAGCTTCTCGCTCCGGGGGGTCTGTTCGTCATGACGACGCCCAACCTCGCCAGCTTGGGAAACCGTGTTCGGCTGCTGCGCGGCCTGACGCCCTCACTCGCCCCGGCCCCGGGTTTGCGATTTAAAGCGCCGGGGAGCCTGGCCGCCCTCGATCACCTGCGGGTCTGCGTCGCCGATGAGTGGGTCCGGCTGCTCGAGAGCCTCGATCTCCGTGTGACGCGCGTGGCGGGCTGCACCAGCGCTCCGCGCGATCCGGGGACGTCGCTTCGTGGGCGTGCGAGCGTCGGCCTCAACACCCTGCTCGAACGTCTTCCGTTTAGGCTGTGGCAGAACGCGCTGATCACCGCTCGAAAGTCGTGAGCGCTCCTGCCCCGCGATCAGACGTCACATCGCTAGGCGCGCCCGCGTGACAGATCCGGTCGGAGTGGCCCTCGTAGGCGCCGGGCCCTGGGGCGCGACGTTGGCCCGCACCCTCTCGAGGATCTCCGAGACTCGCCTCCGCTGGATCTGCGACATCGACCTCGAGCGGCGGATGCGCGTCGCGGCAGCGCACCCCGGGACGGCGGTCGCGGGGAGCCTGGACGAGGTGCTGGCTGACCCGGAGGTCGGGGCGGCGATCGTCGCCGTGGACTCCCCGAACCATCACAGCGTCGGTCTCCGCGTCTTGGCCGCCAACCGGCACCTGCTGGTCGAAAAGCCTCTGGCGCTGTCGGTCGCCGACGCGACCGCGCTTCACGACGCCGCGCGCGCGCGTCGTCGCGTGCTCACGGTGGGTCACCTCCTGCTGCATCATCCGGCGGTCACACGCGCCCGGGACCTCGTCGCCGCGGGCGCCCTCGGCGACCTGCTCGGTTTCGAGTCGGTCCGCGCCGTCAACCCCGCCGGCCGCAAGCCGCAGAGCGCCTGGTGGACTCTCGCCCCTCATGACGTCTCGCTGGCGATTCATTTCTTCGACGCGGTCCCCGTCATGGTGAGCGCGGTCGCAGGCCGGCGCGACCCCGGCGATCACGACTACGTCGTCTACGCGACGTTGCGCTTCACCGACGGTCGCCTGGCCCACGTGCACGTCGCGCGCGGCGCCGCCGCCGCGGAGCGACGGTTCTCGGTCATCGGCTCGCGCCGGTCGCTCGTCTTCGACGAGCTGGCGAGCCACCACCCGCTCCGCTTCACGGGGGTCGAGACCGCCGCCGCCGGCGCCCCCACGCCGGAGATCGTCCCGATCGACATCGTCGAGCCGCTCTCGGTCCAGTGCCGTCACTTCATCTCCTGCGTCTCGCGCGAGGACCCGAGCGGCGGTAACGGCGGTCACGCCCTGGCCGTCGTACGGGTGCTGGAGGCCGGCGCCCGATCCATGGAGGCCGGCGGAGCGCCCGTCGAGGTGGCGTGAAAAAGAGGTACTGGGCCCACCCGACGGCCGTCGTCGACCGCGGCGCGCAGGTTGGCGCCGGGGCCAAGATCTGGCACTTCTGTCACGTCATGGCGGGCGCGCGGATCGGTGCGCGCTGCGTGCTGGGACAGAACGTCTTCGTGGGCGGACGGGCGGTGGTCGGCGATGGGTGCCGGGTCCAGAACAACGTGTCGATCTACGACGGCGTCCGGCTCGAGGCCGAGGTCTTCGTCGGGCCCTCGGCGGTGTTCACCAACGTCCGCTCGCCGCGGGCTTTCGTCGACCGCAAGGCGGAGCTCTCCATTACCGCGGTGGGGCGAGGCGCGACGATCGGCGCCAACGCGACCATCGTCTGCGGTGTCGCGATCGGTGCCTACGCGCTCGTCGCCGCGGGCGCAGTGGTGACGCGGGACGTGCCGGCGCACGGGGTCGTGGCGGGCGTCCCGGCCCGACGGATGGGGTCGGTGTGCCTGTGCGGCGAGACGCTGGCGAAATCGCGCGTGCGCCCCGCTTGCCCGCGCTGCGGCGGCCTGCGGACCAGCCGGACGAAGCGGACCAGGCGGACCAGGCGACCGGAAGCCGGCTGAGGCGCGCGCTCAGCGGCAAGCGGCGGCAACCGCCGCTCACCGGCAAGCGGCGGCAACCGTCTCGACGATCCGATCGACCTCCGTCAGACCAAGCCCGGGGAAGATCGGCAGCGCGAGCGACTCTTGCGCCGCGCGCTCCGCCACCGGAAAGTCCCCCGCGCGGTGCCGGAAGCCGCGGAGCGCCGGCTGGAGATGGAGCGGCGTCGCGTAGAAGATCGCCGACGCGATCCGCCGTTCGGCGAGCGATCGGATCAACGACTCACGGCGCTCGGCGGGGATGCGGATGACGTACTGGTTCCAGACGCACCCTTCGTCGGCGGGTGGCAGCCCGATCGGCAAACCGCCGAGGCGCGCCTGGTAGGCGGCGGCGAGACGGCGCCGGGCGTCCGTCCATGCCTCGAGATGCGGAAGCTTCACGCGCAGAAGCGCGGCCTGCAGCTCGTCGAGGCGGAAGTTGCCGCCGACGACTTCGTGCCGGAGCTTCTCCTCGGCACCGTGGTTTCGAATCCGCCTGATCGCGGCGGCGAACGCGCCGTCGTTCGTCAGCACCATGCCGCCGTCCCCCAGCCCTCCGAGGTTCTTCGACGGAAAGAACGACAGCGCGGCCCCCCGCCCGATCGCGCCGGCCGCGCGGCCGCCGGGCTGGCCCCCGTCGCGCGCCCCGATCGCCTGGGCGGCGTCCTCGAGCAACGCCACGCCCTGGCGGGCGCAGGCGGCTTGAAGCCCGTCCGTGCGCGCCACCCGGCCGAACAGATGAACGACGAGCACCGCCCGCGTCCGCGGGCCGAGCTTCTCGGCGGCCAGCTCCGGATCGAGGTTGAGCGTGTCCGGCTCGACGTCCGCGAACACGGGGCGGGCCCCGACCCTCAGGATCGCCTCGGCCGTCGCGAAAAAGGAGTAGGGGGTCGTGACGACCTCGTCGCCGACCCCGACTCCCGCGGCGAGCAACATCGCCACCAGTGCGTCCGAGCCTGACGAGACGCCGACGGCGTCGCCGACGCCGAGGCGCGAGGCGACCTCGCGCTCGAAGGCCGCGACCTCGGCGCCGAGAATGAACCGACCGGAGGCGATCACGCGCGCCGCGGCGCCGCGCAAAGCCTCGGCGATCGGCGCGTGCTGCCGCTCGAGGTCCAGCATCGGAATCGAATCCATCGTTGATCGCCATCTTGGCGCATGCTCTGCTGGAATGCGGTGAATTCGGCACCGGCTGAACGCGAGCGACTCCTCGCGCTGCTCGCGGCGGTCGAGGATCCCGCGCGCGCCGCCGCGCTCGACCCCGGCGACCCGCTGCTGCTCACCGTTGCGCGACACCACCGGTTGACGCCGCTCCTGTCGGTCGTCTGCGCCGGCACTCTCCCGCCGGCGCTCGCCGCGCCGCTGCGGAGGGATCGGGCGGTGACCGCCGCCCGCGGCCTCTTGCTCGGGCAGGTCGCCGAGCAATGCCTGCGCGGTTTCGCTGCGGCGGGCATTCCCGCGATCGTGCTCAAGGGTCTCGACTACGAGGCGCGGCTCTACGCGGCGGCCCCTGCGCGCCCGACCAGCGACGTCGATCTGCTGGTTCCGAATAGCGCACGGCGTGACGCATTCGCCGTGCTCGACCGGCTGGGGTTCGAGCCGCGCGCCGCGGCCCCCGGATTCGACGACGCCGACTACCACGAGGTCGCCTGGCAGCGCGGGCCCATCGAGATCGATCTTCACCTCGCCCTGGCCCCCTTCGCCCGCTGCCGCATCGACTATGACGCGATCTGGAACGAGGCGCAGCGGGTCCGGATCGGACAGACCGATGCCCTGGGGCTCGCCCCGATCCACGCCGCGATCTTCCACGCCCTTCACATGGCGATCGACCATTTCGACGTGCCGGCGCTCTACCTCGTCGATATGAGCCGGCTGCTCCCCGATCCGGATCGTCGACGGGCGGCGGACGAGACCGCCCGCGCCTGGCGCTGCCGGCGCCCGCTGCTGACCGCCACCAGCCTGACGGCGGCCTTTCTCCCCGAATGGGCGCGTGGACAGCCCGCGGGCGAGCCCGGTCCGCTCACGCGACGGGTGATCGCGGGTTACGGACCGGTGGCCGCGTTGCCGCGACGCGAGCAGCTCCTGCGGAAGCTCGCGCATTTCGACGTGCTATCGGACGCTCTTCGCTATCTCGCCGTGCAGTCGCGCCGGAACGTCCGCGAGGAGCTCGAACGGCGGATCTTTAAGCGCTCGCCCCGCGAGCGCCTGGAACTCTCCTCCAAGCGACTGGCACTCCCGTCCGAGCGGCGTGACTGATCGCCGCGAAGGTGCGGCTTAACCAATGCTTCGTGCTGCGCTATGGTCGAGGGACATGACGTCCCACATGCTCGATGTCGTGGGGAAGACCGTTCCGCTCAGCCTCAACCTCCAGGGTCGCAAGGCGTAGCTCGGCGAACCGATGGTCCCCGCGACTTGACCGGCGTCCTCGTCAGCCACCCGCACGCGGCCGCGTTCTCGGTGGGCGTCGCGACGGCCCTCGAGCGCGCCGGGCGCCTGTCGGCCTTCGCCACCGGGGTCGCCTTCGGCGATTCGCTGGTCGGCGGGGCGGTCGGGCGCGCCCTCGCCGTGAAGCGGCCGGTGCTGCGGAATCGACTGCTCGCCGAGTTACCCGGGCGAAAGCTCTGCGCCTTCGCGGCCGTCGAGCTGGGCGCGCGGGCCGGGGCGGGACTGCTCCAGCGGGCCGGAGCGCCGCTCCGAACGTACGACGCGCTTTTTGTCGCCCACGACGCGGCGGTGAGCGTCGCGCCCTGGCCGCGCGATACGAGCGCCGTCTACGCCTACGAGGACGCCGCCCTCTGGACGTTCAAGAGAGCGGCACGCAAGGGGATGGCGCGGATCTGGGATCTCCCGCTGCCGCACTACGCGACGATCCGCGAGCTGTGGCTGGAGGAGGTCCGACGCTGGCCGACGGCGGTCGAGGGGCCGCCGCCCGAGGAGCCGGCCTGGAAGCGGCGCCGCAAGGATAGCGAGCTCGCGCTGGCGACCACGATCGCGGTCGCGTCGGCGTTCACGCGCCGCTCGCTCGAGCGGCTCGGGATCTCGGTCCCGATCGTCGTCACCCCTTACGGGTTCCCGGTCGGCGAGTTTCGCGAGCGCGCGCGGCGGCCGTCGGGACCGTTCACGGTGCTGGCGGTCGGAACGCACGACCTCCGGAAGGGGACCCCTTACCTGCTCGAGGCCTGGAAGCGGGCCGCCATCCCCGGCGCCGAGCTCCACCTCGTCGGGCCGCTCAAGTTGGCCAGGTCGTTCGTCGACGGCTACGCCGGCCTCTTTCGCCACACGGCCCACCTGCCGAAGAGCGAGCTCGGGCCGCTGTACGCCGAGGCGGATCTGCTCGCGTTCCCGACGCTGGGCGACGGCTTCGGGCTCGTGATCCAGGAGGCGATGTGCTCGGGAACCCCCGTCATCACGACGCCGTGTGGGGGCGGGCCGGAGTGCATCACCGACGGCGTCGAGGGCTGGCTCGTGCCGGCGCGCGACGTCGACGCGCTGGTCGAGCGGCTGCGCGCGTGCGCGGCCGATCGCGACGCGACCTACAGGGTGGGCCGCGCAGCGCGCGCGCGCACCCTGCGCTGGACCTGGGAGGACGCCGGCGCGTCGCTCGTCCGGGCGCTCGGGTGAGACGGAGACATGGTGCGCGTCCTCTACCTGAACCCATTTTCGCAAGAGGTGAGCGGCCCCGACGAGAGCCTGCGCGGCCTGCTCGGGGCGCTGATCCCCGACGGCGTCGAGGCCCACGTCGTGCTGCCGGCCCCCGGACCGCAGGTGGTCCGTTACGAGGCGCTCGGCGCGACGGTCCACTTCGCGCCGCTGGCCATCCTGCGGCGCCGCCTGTCATTCGCGGCGGCGGCCTACCCCGCGTCGCTCGCCCGCGCCACGGCGGCCGTGGCCGGGCTGGCGCGCCGCCTCGGCGCCGACATCGTCCATACCAACATGGAGGTGCTCCTCGAGGGCGGCCTCGCTGCAAAGGCTTGCCGGATCCCGCACGTGCTTCACTACCGCGGCAACACGCTCGATCGTCCGAAGTTGGTGTTCGACGCCCTGGCCAGGGTCTGGGAGGCGACCGCCGACCAGATCTATTGCATCTCGCACGCGACGGCGGGGGTGTTCGAGCGCCGGAACCGGGCGCGCAAGGTCGAGGTCCTCTACAACCCCGTCGACGTCGCGACCTTCTCCAGAGCCGAGCGCTCGGCCGACGTCCGCCGGGCCCTCGGCGCCGCGCCCGGCCAGCGCCTCGTGGGAACGGTGGGGCGGGTTCATCCCCGCAAGGACCTCGAGACGTTCGTGCGCGCCGCGGCGCTGGTCGCGGCCGAGGCCGCCGACGTCCGCTTCGTCATCGTCGGGACGGCGGAGTCCCCGGACGAGCGCGCGTACGAGGCCCGGATCGCAGCCCTCGCGCGCGAGCTGGGCGTCGCCGACCGGCTCACCTTCGCGCAGGCGCGGCGGGACATCCCGGCGGTGATGGCCGCCCTGGACGCCTTCGTGCTCTGCTCGCGCCACGAAGGGTTCGGGCGCGTCGTGGCCGAGGCGATGGCGGCGGCGCGCCCGATCGTCGTCACCGACGAGGGGGCCCTCCCCGAGCTCGTCGACTCCGGCCGCCTCGGGCTGGTCGCGCCGCCCGAGGACCCGGCCGGGTTCGCGGGCGGAATCCTCGCCCTCTTGCGCGACGCCGACCGCGCCGCGCGCTTGGGGCGCGAGGCCGCGGAGGCCGCGCGCCAATTCGATGTCCAGGTCGTCGCCCGGCGCGTCTCCGCCCGCTACCGCGCCCTGGTCGGATTGGGACGCTAGGCGCTTCGTTCAGGCCTTTGGCTTCTCGGCGATGATGAGGTTGTGGCCTTCTCCAATGGGCGCGTGAATGTCCATCAGGCCCAGAAGCTTGAACAGCGGAATGCCGAGGGTCCGGAGCTTGGACAGGACGGGGCCCCTGTGGAGGGCGGTCTGCAGCTCCCAGGACAAGCGGCCCCACACGGTGAAGGTGTGGCGCGCCAGCCGGATCGAGAATCCCATCTCGCGCAGAACGCCGGCGAGCTGGTCGAGCTCGTATTGCTCACCGATGTGCTCATCATCGGCCCAGTCCTTGTGAAATGCGTACCAGCGGGCCGGAAGAAAGCTCCTGTCATGTTTGTCGAGGGGCATGGCGAGATAAAGCAGCCCTCCGGGACGGAGTGCTCTCCAGAACGCCCTCATCACCAACCGGTTGTCCTTCATGTGCTCGAGTGAATCGACGCTGACGACCAGGTCAAAGGTTTCGTGCTCGTCGAGCTGGTGGAGATCGCGCTGCGAGAATGACAGGTTCGCCAAACGACGCTCGTCCCAGGCCGGCGATCGAAGAATGTCCATGCCGACGACCTCCGCCTCCGGCATCCTTCGCGCGATGTCGATCGCGTAGGCCCCGTCCCCGCAGCCGGCGTCCAGCACTCGTCGTATCGAGCGGCCGCGAATCTCCTTCTCGAAATAGTGTTTGAACGCCGACGAACGGATCCAGTAGCCCATGTGAGCTTGGGCGAAGGGACCACGCGTGAGCAGCGTCTGCTTCAGGGCTTGCAGCATACGAAGAGCTCCCGGCCGGGATTCTTGGGGCACCCCCTCTGGCGAGTCAAGCCGTTCGCCGTCACTGCGTGGTTCCCGAGCGTTGCTCGGCTCGGAAGCGATCAGGTAGCATCGCCAAATGAAGCTGCCCGAAGTGAAGGAGGATCCGACCTGGTCCTGCCTTCGCGCTCACGACGTCGAGGAGCTGTGGGATCATTCGCTCGCTCCTCACATCGCCGCGTCCTACCAGGCTCGGATCGAGCTCATCTCGACCATGATCGAGAAGCTGTCCGGACCGACCGGACGCGTGCTCGACGTCGGCTGCGCTCAGGGCACGCTGGGGCTCATCCTGGCGGAGCGTGGGATCCGCGTCAGCCTGCTCGACGTTCGTCCTGAGAACATCGCCTACGCGCGCTCTCGGTTCGAGAAGGGCCAGGTGGACTTTCACGTCGGCTCTCTGAGCGAGAGCCTGCCGCCCGACAACGACTACGACGTCGTGGTCTGCACCGAGGTCCTCGAGCACGTCCCCGCGCCCGCCCAGTTCCTCGCGCGCCTGGCGGGCAAGCTGCGCCCGGGCGGGGCGCTGCTGCTCACGACGCCCAACGCCGACTACGTCCTCGCGCGCCTGCCGACGTATGGCCGCGCATCACAGCTGGTGATCGACGACGCGGAGCCCAACAGCCTCGACGGCAACGCTCACCGGTACCTCTACACGCGCGAGGAGCTAATCGCGCTGGCGCGCGGGGTCGGGCTGAGGCTCGAGCAACACGGGTTCTTCCTGCCGGCCTGGCTGGAAGGCCACCTCAAGACCCGGTTGCTCCACCGGCTGCACTACGGCCTGCGCAAGAGGATCGCCCACCTCTCGCCCGAGCTTCCGCCTTCGCTCGGACGCCGCCTGTGCTCCTCGCAATACCTCGTGGCCCGCACGCCAACGGCCCCCCGCTAGGCTAGACACCAGCCTGGACACCGGAGTCACGGTCCTGCGTCGGCGCCGATGCGGCGCCCGATCTCCGAGGAGACGCGAGCCGCGCCCTCGGGGCCGAGGTGGAGCTCGTCGGCGAAGAGGCCGTCCTCGACCCAGGCCTCGCGGGAAAGATCGATCAGCTTGCCGCCCCAGCGGGGCAGCTCGTCCGCCAGCCACCCCTGGTAGGACCGGCAGAGCGGCGTCTCGGTGACGGACGCTCGATAGCTGCTGCGCATGGGCAGCTCGACGACCCAGAACCTGGTTCCGTGCTCGCGCAGCAGAGAGAGCAGCTGGGCAAACCACGGGCCGAGCCGCTGCGCGGTCGGTGCGCCCATGGCTGCGGCCAGGTGCAGAGGCGCTCGGGCCCTCAGTCCCGCCTCGAGGCCGGTCATGTCCCCGAGGGCGCCGAAACGGTTCCGGCGCGCCGGTTCTGCCCCGGTGAGAGCGAACCCGAGCGCCTGCGTCTTGGCCGAAATGAGCGACTGGTACTGGCCGAGCGCGGTGGCGCGCGCGAGCAAGAAGCGGAAGCCGGCGTCGAACGCGCCGATATCGGCGAGCGGGAATCCGGGCACGTCCGATAGCACGTCTGCCGGTCGGGACCACGTGAGGTGAATCGCGTTGTTGCCGATCATCTGGTCCGCCGGCACGGGCTCGAGGCCGCTCACCAGCGAATCTCCGGCCATGCCGACCACGAACGCCCAGGGCTTCCCCCCCTCGGCCAGGTAGCGGCGCGCGGTCAACGTGATGCCGCCGACGTCGACTGCGCCGAGCGCGAGCTCGGCGACGCAACGGTCGTGGCCGGCGGCGCGCAGCCTCTCGCGGAGCGCGGCGGCGTCGGTGGCCGCGTCCATGCGGGAATCGCCCAGCACGACGAGGCATCCGTCGCCGGCGTCGAGCGCCCGGGTCATCCGCTGCTCCGGCAGGTGGTGGCGGCGCGCGTACCAGGCGAGGCCGCGCGCGCCCACCACCGCGAGGACGAGCCAGGTCGCGAGCGAAACGGCCAGGAAACGCACGGTCAGAAGTCCACGTAGATGAACTTGGTGGCGCGGCCGATGGTCGCGAAGACGGCCGCGAAGAGCAAAGTCCACCACACACCGAGCGCCACGGCCGTGAGCCAACCACGGCGAGGGGTTGGCCGCGAGCCCCCTAGAATTGCCAACCACGTCGACGCCCGGCGCGTCACGGTCTCGAGCCAGCGCTCCATCACGCCCACCTCCAGATCCGCGACAGGGCGACCGTCGCGCGCCCGATGTCCATGCAGAAGAACGCCCACCCGACGTTGACCGCGACGAAGGTCAATCCGATCGCGGCGAAGGTGGGCACGCGCGCCGCCAGCCTGGGTAGCCGCCGAGACCACTGCCGGTGCGCGCCGAGCAAGAGCCCATGCCACAGGCCCCAGACCGCGAAGTTGTAGGCTGCGCCGTGCCAGATCCCGGACACCGTGAAGGCGACGAGCAGGTTCAGCGCGG
>Ga0306920_100002542_pt1 | contig 23054 bp, 17 predicted proteins | sample flu12Cox44000170_FD_204666 | JGI IMG/M metagenome (GOLD analysis project Ga0306920, IMG submission 204666) | Lab enrichment of tropical soil microbial communities from Luquillo Experimental Forest, Puerto Rico - flux4day.12C.oxic.44.000.170 (v2)... | ecosystem: Environmental > Terrestrial >...
ATCGGGTCGACCCGCGCATCCTCGTGACGATCTCGTTCGCGATATTCGCGCTGGTGCTGTTCATGCGGGCGCATTTCAACACCAATGCCACCATCGCCACGCTCATGCTGCCGACCGTCATCCAGGGGGCGGGCATGGCGGCATTCTTCATTCCGCTGGTGTCGATTTCCCTCTCGGGCATGGCACCGGAGCGCATTCCGGCGGCCTCGGGACTGTTCAACTTCGCACGCATCACTGCCGGCGCGTTCGGCACCTCCATCACCACAACGTTGTGGGATCGGCGCGCGACGCTGCACCATGCGCAGCTTATCGAGCGGCTGAGCGTCGGGGATCCAACTACCGCCTCGGCGCTCGGCTCGCTGCATGCCGGTGGACTCAGTGCCGATCAGAGCTACGCGATGCTCAATCGCCTGGTCGATACGCAGGCGTTCATGCTCTCCGCCGACGACATCTTCTACGTCTCGGGACTGCTGTTCCTGGCGCTTATCTTCCTCGTCTGGTTCGCGCGTCGGCCGCAGGCCGCCGGCGGTGCGGCTGCGGCTTCTGGAGCGCACTGAGAGCGCGCCGGCTCAGCGCCAGCATCACTCAGGAGATTCCGCGCAATACCTTTGGCGGAAGGAGCCAGCACAGCCCGCCTTGTCCGGCACGCGGCAGCCCCGGGAAGGTGATGAGCGCCACGGACATCTTGCGCAGCTCAAAAGCAGCGCCCCCCGAAGTCCCCGGCAGACAAGCCGCGATCACGCGGCCGAGATCCGGCTGATGCCCGATGATGGCGAGGCGCTGGCCGCGCGTACGAGCGAGCAGAGCAAGCAGCTCCTGCGGAGAGCTGCCCGGGAGCAATTGCGCGGCCGGGACCGCCCTTGGCCACCCGGCATATTGCGTCAGGATCGCTGCGGTCTGCCGCGTGCGCTCGAGCGGACTTGTGAATACGCGTACCGGGCGCAGCGCGAGCTTTTTGAGACCCGCGGCGGCCCGCCGGGCCCGCATGACGCCCCTCGGCGAGAGCGGACGCGCACCATCATCGGGCCAGCGTTTCGCATTGCGCTCGCAAGCGATCGCGTGGCGGACTATGAGCAGCTCCATATCTGGAGGCCGCAGGGATCAGTGCTTGAGCGTGCGCGGTTCGCTCGCAGGGGGGTGCTCCGCAAGGGTGGCTTCGGAGGGCACCAGATCCGCTGCCGCAGGCTGCTCGATAGCGGGCCGCACTTCGTTAGCAGCCTCCGCGCTCTCACGCAGCTCCCCGAGCCGCGCCCGCAGTGCCTTCCACCGCTTGCCGCGCACCTTGCGCCAGGAGCGTGTAAGTGTCCCCCGGGTTTCACCGGTCACTTGCGCATAGTGCTCGGCGAGGCGCCCCATCAGGAAAAGCGTTGTGGGTGGTAAGCCGGCCGCCGGATCCGCCGCGACTGCAGCGAGGCGGCTCTGTGCCATGCACGCATCCTGGTGTGCGCCGAGCTTGTCCTGCAGACGGCGCAGGGCTCGCAGCATCTCATCCGCGGGCTTGCCGAACATAGGGGCACCACACTCGGTCGCGTAGCGAAGCTGCTTCGCTCGTCGACGCACCAGGTGATAGTCCTCCATCGATGATTTGGGGCGCAGCTTGCGCACCGACTTCCGCAACTTGCGGAAGCGGCGCCGCACACGCTCGGGCATCACAACCATGGCGGGGTCGGCACCATTCGCACCCTCCCGCTCAGCGCCGGTTGCCTGCGACAGGGTCTCCAGCCAGCGTCGCGTCGGTTCCGCATCGAGGCTGCGTAACATGCGCGCCCGGGCGCGTTCACGCTCCCTCTCCAGCAGTGCGCGTAATGGTTCTGCGGCCGTGCGCTCCTCCTCGGGAAGATGCGCACAATAGCGCCTCAGCTCGCTCAGCTGCACGTCAAGGTCGCGTGCTGCACCGAGGCTGCGCAGGACTGCTTTGGTCGATTTACGTGCGCGCGCTAGCGCAGGAGACAGCTGCTGCCTGAAGAGCCCGAGCGTCGCATCAATGCGCCGGGCAGTGACCCGCAGCTGGTGTAGTTCTTCGGGAGCCTCTCCCAGTCGTGCGCCCGGTTCATGCACCCGCCAGGCAGCGAGCAAGCGGCGCAATTCCGCAGTCGCCACGGCACGGGCCGAGGTCGTAAGGCCGAAAGTGTCCCCATCTTGCCCGAGCGCGGCTGCGACGGCAGGCGTCAGGTCGGCACTGCCTGCGTCGGAGGGCTCAGGCTGCGGGGCGTTCGCGGGTAATTTCATGCAGGATGATCGGAGTGCGGCGAGCGCGTCACCCAAGTGTAACAAAGCGGCGGCCGCCTCGTGACCGAACTCTCCGCCGCGCTGACGGCACGGGTGCGGTACTGCGAGTGCGGGCAGGAGAAGGACCAGTGGGGACGGAAATTGACGCTACTTGAGCAGCTTACGTATGATTCGCGCCCCCCGTGCGGCGGGGCCGGCTAGGGGCGCTCTTGGGGTCGTGCCCGTAGCTCAGGCGGATAGAGCATCGGCCTTCTAAGCCGAGGGTCGCAGGTTCGAGTCCTGCCGGGCACGCCAGCCGTGCGATGAGGGACGGACGGTGGACGTAGCTCAGTTGGTAGAGCCCCGGGTTGTGATCCCGGTTGTCGTGGGTTCGAGTCCCATCGTCCACCCCAATTTGCGAACGGAGGATCGGGCTAAGGTCGCGCCTTTGCCCGCAGTAGAAAGCACTTGAGGCGACTTCGCCGATCGAAGGATGGGCCGTTAGCTCAGCTGGTAGAGCAGGAGACTCTTAATCTCTTGGTCGTAGGTTCGATCCCTACACGGCCCACCAACCAACTCAACGACTTGCAACGTCTTTCGACTCAACCGGCGCCGCACTTTCTGCCGGCTCTCTTCCCTCCCGGGAAATAACACGGAATTTGGGCTGGTCGCCGAACACCCGAGCGGTGATCCGCTCGGCGACGCTCGACATGCCACTCTGCATCGAGTGCGCGTAGACCAGATCGACGAGGGAAGAGCGTGCGTGGCCCATCATCCTGGCGACGTTGAACGCCGATTCGCCAGCCGGCCGGCCAAGCGATGCGAGCGAGTGCCGCAAGCTGCACATGTTCCCTTACAGGCTGTGAACTGCCCCTTATCGGCCCATTAGCGGCCACCCAGCTCGACCCCTTCCCTTAGATTTCCGCAAAGCAATGGGATGGACCCCTCCCCACTCTACGGCATCGAGTGCCAGACTGGAGTTGTGTGAATTCCGGTCAACGAATGGGGAGAGGTCGCAAATGAAGCTTACTCGCGTTGGGGTGGATCTGGCGAAGAACGTCTTTCAGCTGCACGGCGTCGATCGTGCCGAGCGCTCGGTGTGGTGCAAACGGCTGAAGCGTAATCGCTGGATTAATGAGATCGAGCAAAACGTGGAACCAGGCGTCGAGATCGGCATGGAAGCCTGCGGTGGCGCGCATCACTGGGCGCGGCTGCTGCAATCAAAGGGTTATCGAGTGCGATTGATAGCACCGCAGTTCGTGAGGCCCTATGTGAAGAGCAACAAGACCGATGCCAATGATGCGCAGGCGGTGTGCGAAGCGATGAGTCGACCAAGCATGCGGTACGTGGCGGTGAAGAGCATCGAGCAACAGGATATTCAAGCCGTTCATCGTGTCCGTGCCGGTCTGATCAGAGATCGTGGCGCGAAGGCGAACCAGCTGCGCGGTTTAGCGTACGAGTACGGCCTGGTGGCACCGCGGCAGATCGCCGCCCTGCGTCTAGCGGTTCTGGCGTGGCTGGAGGATGCGTCCAATGGACTGACGGTGCGATTGCGAGCGCTGCTTTGCGGGTTGTACGCGGATCTGCGGGCGCTCGATGAGCGTGTGCGGGAGCTCGATAAGGAGATCCGGGCAATAGGGCGCGAGAATGAAGCCGTGGGTCGGGTGCAGCAACTGCGGGGCATTGGCCCGCTGATTGCCTCGGCACTGGTCGCCATGATTGGAGATGCCCGGCAGTTCAAAAACGGTCGCCACGTGGCCGTGGCATTGGGCTTGACGCCTCGGCAGCACAGCTCTGGCAGCAAGGAGCGAGTACTCGGCATCAGTAAGCGCGGCGACAGTTATGTGCGCACGCTGCTGATCCACGGTGCTCGTTCGGCGTTACGTACGGCGGCGGGCAAAAACGATCGATTAAGCCGATGGGCGTTGGCACTGGCCAAGCGTTCCCACGTCAATGTCGCGACCACCGCGCTAGCCAACAAGATGGCGCGGGTGGCCTGGGCGATGTTGAAGCACGGCACCGTCTATGAACCGAACGGTCTGGTGGCATAGCGCGAGCGTCCCGGACTGAGGGAGGGAAAGTCACCACGGTTGCGAGCACTCTGAGTCGATGGCGAACAGGTCGAACCGGCGTCAGCAAAACCCGAGAATGTCCGCGGGCATCAAAGCCCGACAAAGCAATGGGGAGCTGGCGCGCGAATAGCCCATCGTGGCCCGACCTCGGTTGATCGAGGTCAACAAAGAGGCCGGATATACGTGAGCAGTCGTACCTCGTCGTACAGAGAACCGGAGTGCTGGCAATTGGGGAGGGGTCCATATACGGTCGTTCGCATAGCGGAATTGCCTGACACCGGCTCCTCAGGGCATTCTCCTGCGATCCGCACAAGATCCAGGGGGCGCGGATGGGGGCAGAATCGGCTGAGCCGGCGAGCACACCGACCGGGGCGGTGTTCCTGAGCTATGCCTCGCAGGATTCCGAGGCGGCTCAGCGAATTTGCGAGGCACTCCGCGCAGCACGCGTCGAGGTCTGGTTCGACCAGAGCGAACTCCGGGGCGGCGATGCCTGGGATCGCCAGATCCGTAAGCAGATCCACGACTGCGCGTTGTTCGTCCCGCTGATCTCGCAGCACAGCCAGGAGCGGCTTGAGGGTTATTTCCGACTCGAGTGGAAACTGGCGGCGGATCGTTCGCACCGCATGGCGGCAGAGCGGTCATTCATCGTGCCCGTCGTCGTGGACTCGACTCGTGAGCGCGACGCGCTGGTACCGGATTCATTTCGGGACGTGCAGTGGACACACTTGCCAGGTGGAAGACCGTCTCAGCCCTTTGTCGCCCGCGTAACGGCACTACTCGGCGCGCCGACACTAGTCGCTACCGCTCGCCCGGGCTCCGCGCTAGCCGGTGGATCGCTATCGCAGACGCGGAACCGACGTAGTCTTCGGATCGCAATTGGGCTCGCAGCACTGGTAGCTGTCATCGGAGGCGGTTGGTTCGCGTTGCGACACGCCACTATGGGTACATCTGCGGGAGCCGATCCAACAGGTCAGCCGCAACCGTCGGTGAAGGAGCAGTCAATCGCCGTACTGCCGTTTGCAGACATGAGCGAGAACAAGGATCAAGAGTATTTCGCCGAGGGAATGTCGGAGGAGATTCTCGGCGTCCTCGCCAAAGTTCCGCGCCTCACCGTCATCAGCCGTACGTCCTCCTTCCAGTTCAAGGGTCGCGACGTCGATATCAAGGCAATCGGTAGGACGCTGGGTGCTCGCTACATTGTCGAGGGCAGCGTACGGAAGTCCGGTGGTCGAATGCGGGTTACCGCGCAGCTCATCGATACTAGCGATGGCGCACATCGCTGGTCCGAGACTTATGACCGAGATGTCGGCGATGTATTCAGCGTCCAGGACGACATCGGTGGGAGCATCGTCCGGGCGCTCGAGCTCGCCGTTGTGGGTGCCGGCGAAATTCCGGCACGGGTGAAGCCCAAGAATCCCGCGGCATACGATTTATACCTGCGGGGCCGACAGGCATTCGATCGCTATAACCGAGACGGATTCGAGCAAGCCGGGGACCTCTACCAACAGGCTCTGGAGCTGGACCCCGAGTTCGTGCCGGCCATCAATGGGCTGGCTGATGTCCAATTGTTTGAAGCTCAATGGGGTTACGGCGCACCGAAAGTCGCCTACGATCGGGCGCGTCGGACAGCGGAACGCAGCATGATGCTGGACCCAAAGCTGGGAGAGCCGCATCGCATCCTGGCAGAGGTGTATGCCCAGTACGACTGGGATTGGGCCGCGGCGAAGCGCGAAATCGATCGGGCCTTGGAACTCGACTCAGGGGATCCGCAGGCGCACACAGTTCAAGGATTGCTTTCGCTCTCACTTGGTCGGTTGGACGAAGCCGCGAGCCAGTTGAACGCCGGACTGAGACTCGATCCACTCAGCCCGAACCTCCTGTTCAATCTCGGATGGGCTCGATTCTGGTCGGGCCATTTGCCCGAAGCCGAGGCACTGTTTCGTAGAGCTCTCCAGATCAGTCCGACATACGAATCCGTGCACTACTACCTCGGTCATGTCCTGATCTCTCGCGGCGACCTAGCAGGAGCACGGACGGAGATGGAGCGCGAGTTGGATGACGAAAGCCGCATTGCGGGTATTGCCGCGGTCGAGTTCGTCATGGGACACCGTAAAGAATCCGATGCCGCACTTGCACAACTGACCAAGCAATCGGCGGACGGCTGGGCGAGTGGAATTGCCAGTGTTCACGCAATCCGGAACGAGCCCGATGCGGCGTTCGCGTGGCTCGAACGAGCGTACGCTCAGAAGGATGAGGATCTATATATCATCAAGGGAAACCCGCTCTTCCGGAACGTTGCGCGCGACCCGCGATATTCCACATTCCTGCGCAAGATGAACCTGCCCGAGTGAGCCGCGCGACCGCTCTGGAGGAATCTACTTGGTCGCGACGACCGGCCGCTTCTGGCCGAATTGAGACCTTCATTCTCGAGTGGCTGCAAACGACCCGCAGCGGCCGGTCACGTCTCCGGGAACCTGACATTCAGATTGCGCGAAGCGGACGTCCGCCCATGCACTGTCTGGAGATCAGCCGGGTGTTTGCCACCGACGAAAGCGCAGCGTTCATGACCTTCTGCGCAGCGCGAGGGCGTGCGGCTCGACGTGACCGCAGCACGCATTTCGTGTCGCAGAAGAAATAGGTTCTTACTGCAACGCACAATCCGAGACAGTTGTTTTTCCCCATTGAAACTTCTGACCAAAGCGCGTCTAAATGGCTGAGGGGCGAGCGTAGGGGGCTCGCTTGCGTCACCCATCCGAGATCGCGGCCGCGGTGTCCGCGGTATTCCGCGCACTGACAATCTGTGCGCCCGTGGCGCTCTGTGAACCTCCCGCCGCCCTGGCCCAGACCGTTGCTCCTTCTCCGCTGGCCACGGATATTCCCGCGCAGCCGCTGGCGCAGGCGCTAGCGGCGTTTGCGAAGCAGACCGGGCTGCAGCTGGTTTACGTCTCTGCGGTCCTAGCGAACCGGAGATCGCATGCCGTGTCTGCGGGATTGAGCGTAAATGAAACGCTCACCCGTATGCTCATGGGCACGGGCCTGAAGTTCGAGTACCTGACCCCGGATACTGTCCGCATCCTTCCCGCCGCGCCCCCTGACAGGAGATTGCAGAACGTCCCGGAGGGCGAGCCGTTCCAGGTCATCGTTACCGCCAACCGCCGCGAGGAGTCTGTCCAGGACGTACCGATCACGATCCAGGCAATCACCGGTGAGCACCTGAACGAACTTGGTGTGACGACTTTCAATGACCTGCAGAAGTACACCACCAACATTACGTACAGCGGTAACGGCCCCGGCACCGGCAATATTTTCATCCGCGGTCTGGGTTCCCTGGGCACCGGCAACCAGTCGCAGTCGACGATCGCGCCGTTCCCTAACGTTGCTCTGCTTCTGGATGACCAGTCGATGCAGTTCCCGGCCCGCAACAACGATGTCTATCTGGTCGACATGGCGCGTGTGGAAGTGCTGGAGGGTCCACAGGGTACCCTGTTCGGCGGCGGGGCGCAGGCGGGCGTCATCCGCTATGTCACGAACAAACCAAACCTGACCGCCACCTCAGGCGAGTTCAACGCGGGTTACGGCCTCACTGCAGGGGGCGATCAAAACAGCAACCTGAACGCCGTGCTCAACGTGCCGCTGATCCCGGACACACTCGCAGTTCGCGGAGTGATGTTTTCCGAGCGTCGCGGTGGCTATATCTCCAACGTTCCCGGCACGATCGCTTTTCTCCCCGGGTCACCAGCAGTAGTGAGCGGGGGAAACCCAATAGCCAACAACGCCAATATGGTGCGAACCAACACAAACCCGATTACCTACGGTGGACTTCGGCTCTCGGGACTCTATCAGTTCCACGATGACTGGAGTCTGCTCATTCAGCAGAGCTACCAGGACATGAACGCAGACGGCTATTTCTACGCCTACCCGTTCGACCCAAGTGGCAAGGCGCTGCAGCCCTACCAGATCACCGCCTTTACCTCGGCTTATACGAAGGATCGCTACGAGAGCACGACGTGGACGCTCGATGGGAAGTTTGGTGAGCTGAAGGCCGTATACAGCGGCAGCTACCTGATGCGTCACATCGAGGGGCAGCAGGATTATTCCAACTACCTGCGCAGTGCCTATGGCTCGTACTACGCCTGTATCGGGTCGGGTGCTGGATTCTTCAACTCGACGAACTTTAAGGCGTTGGCAGGCAAGCCACTGCAGTGCTATCCCCCGGTAGCTACATGGCACGATAGCGTACAGAACGAACACCAGAGCCACGAATTACGCGTAAGCACAAGCGAGAAGTACCGCGTCCGCGCGCTCCTTGGCGCTTACTGGGAGAAGTTCGTCATTAACGACAACATGAATTTCAACTATCTCGTCATTCCGCAGTGCACTCCGGCAAATCTCACGATGGCACTGGCCGGCGGCGCAGACTGTCTGTCCGCCGTTGGACCGCTTCCTGGCACTCAGGCGAGCGATCCCAGTCTTCGCGAGAATATGAACAACGCGTTCGGCCAGGACGTACAGCGCGGGTACAAGCAGTATGCGTTCTTCATTTCTGTCGATTTTGATCTGATCCCGAAGGTGCTTACGCTGAGCGGTGGCACGCGCCGCTACCACTATGATGAATTCCAACACGGCTCGCAGTGGTACAGCGAGACCATCAAGCCACTCATCGTCAATCACCCCAATGGGGCTTGCACGGCTGCGGAATCGTGCGGCTTGCCCATCAACCTGGACAAGAGCGAAAGCGGGTTTCAGAGCCGCGCCAACCTGACCTGGCACGTTACACCGGACCTAATGGCCTACTACACCTACTCAGAGGGTTTCCGTCCGGGTGGTTTCAATCGTACCTTTTCGCTTCCGGGCCAAGCGCCCTCGCTGAGCCCGACGGCGCCGTACTGCGCCGAAGGGCACCCGCTGTGTCTACCCGGTGGCAGTCTGTCCTCTCAGTGCAGTGCGTTTTTTTGCCAGTACACGAGGCCGGTAGGTTACAAATCCGACAATCTCATTAACAACGAGTTCGGCTTCAAGAGCGAATTGCTGAACCACCGTGTGCTCTTGAATGTGTCCGCATACCAGATGAAGTGGAACAATGCCCAGTCACAGGCCCCGCCGTCGGGACAATTTGCTGGGGGCTCGGTCACCAACGGCCCAAGCTATACCATCAAAGGCGTCGAGCTGCAGTTGATCGCGCGCGTGACCGACGGACTCACCCTTCAAGGATCGAGTTCCTGGAACCGCGCCACCCAGACGGATACCCCGTGTCTGCACTCAGTGGGCGTCACACCATACACGCCAGTCAACCCCACTCCGGCGGGTCAGTGCATCACCGTAGTCCTTGGCCTCCCGTACCCGAATCCCTGGGGTGTGATCGGCACGCCAGCGCCGTTCTCTCCGCCCTTCATGTTCAACGTTCGGGCGCGTTACGACTGGAGCGCTGGTGTCTTCAGGCCGTTCGTGATGATCGGTGCCAGTCACATCGCCTCCATGTTCAACGAGCCGGCAAACTTCCCGGACGGCAACGATCCGGCGCAAAATTCTCCCACCACAACGCTGCTCAGGTACACGATACCGGGCTACACAACCTATGATGGGGCGATTGGCGTGTCGAAGGAAGACTGGACGGTGCAGCTCACCGGCAAGAATTTATCCAACTCCGACGCTGCCACCAACATCTCGTCCGCGCCGTTTATCAAGGCAACAATTCCCTTGCGTCCGCGCGTGTTGATGGCCGAGTTCACCTACCGGTTCTGAACAGCGGCGTAGACACCCGATCGCCTCCGTCCGAATGCCGTTCACTTTAGCGAAAATAGTGGCGGGCGCAGTACCCGGTCACGAGGTCCCGGGTGTTATCGTGATAATCCTCGCGTCTCATCACGAACGTCCGCTTCAGAGGAAATTGAGCTGGGACCTTGGATGTCCGGAGGTGGCCGATCTCAGCCGTTCGGCGTTGATGTCCGCTTTCGACCCGAAGCCGCCCGATTAACTTCTCAAGAGCGGCCATCGCCGTGAGGAAAAGCCGACAGTCTGGGGTTTGAAAATTGCCTGCCAGGCCCTGCTCAGGGCATTCTCACGCAGCCCGCATAAAATTAAGAGGGCGAACATGGGGGAGGAGTCGCCTAAGCCGGCGAGCACACCGACGGGAGCGGTGTTCCTGAGCTACGCCTCGCAGGATGCGGAGCCTGCCCGGAAGATCTGCGACGCTCTGCGCGCCGCAGGCATCGAAGTGTGGTTCGACCAGAGCGAACTGCGGGGCGGGGACGCGTGGGACCGCCAGATCCGTAAACAGATCCACGACTGCGCCCTCTTTGTCCCGATCATCTCCGCCAATGCCCACGCGCGCGTCGAGGGGTACTTCCGCCTTGAGTGGAAGCTCGCTGTGGATCGCTCGCACCTGATGGCACCCGATCAGACCTTCTTACTGCCGGCCGCGATCGACGATACGACGCAGGCCGACGAACGGATCCCCGACAGATTCCGCGAGCTCCAGTGGTTGCGTGCCCCGGGCGGGCAGACGCCACCCGCCTTCATCGAGCGGGTACAGCGACTGCTGTCGCCGGAGCCAGCCGCAACGACCCCAACGCTGGCAGGCGCAGTGCCCGGGGTCGCACCGTCAATCAGGCAGCCGCTCCAGGCGCCACCCTCGCGGTCACAGGCCACCCTGCTGGCGGCGGTTGCCGTGGTGGTAGCCGCTATCGGTTATCTGGCGTTGGACCGGTTCGTGCTATCGAAGCGTCCGGGAGAGGTGAGTCGTGCCGCCACTCCCGCCTTCGATCCGCCGCCGCACTCCATCGCGGTGCTGCCGTTCGTGAACCTGAGCGGTGATCCGGGCCAGGAGTACTTCTCCGACGGACTCACCGAAGAGCTCTTGAACTCCCTGGCTGCCATAGAGGGGCTACAAGTGGCGGCCCGGACCTCCTCGTTCTCCTTCAGGGAGCATCCGGACATCACCACCGTGGCGCACAAGCTCAATGTCGGCGCGGTGCTCGAGGGGAGCGTCAGGCGCTCACAGCACACCGTCCGGGTCACCGCCCAGCTCATCAACGCGGTGACGGGGTTTCACCTGTGGTCGAAAACCTATGACCGGGACTTAGGTGATGTACTTAAACTACAGACCGAGATCGCAACTGCTGTGGCGGAAGCGCTCAAGGTCACACTCCTCGGGGATGTTGCCGTCAGGATCGAACTGGGCGGCACCCGCAACCCTGCCGCTTTCGATGCGTATCTGCGCGGCACCAAGGCGTTCACGCAGCACCAGGGCGAAGACCTGCTGAATGCGATCGCCGCGTACACGGAAGCTGTCCGTCTGGATCCCACCTACGCACTGGCATTTGCGTCCAGATCTCTCGCGCATACCGACTTTGGTGGGATAAATGCAGCCGGAGCAGCGATTCAGGAGAACTTTACCCAGGCGCTTGCTGATGCCCGCCAAGCGGTCGCGCTCGCTCCGGATCTCGCCGAGGGCTACGTGGCGTTAGGCTACGGTTTGGAAACCGTCCTCCTTGATTTCAAGGCCGCAGGCGCAGCGTATGAGCGCGCCAAATTGCTTGCGCCCGGCAATGCGGAGACGCTGCGACTGAACGGCCAGTTTGCAGTCTTCATGGGCCGGTTCGAGGCGGGCCTTGACGACCTGCGGCGCGCCGTCATGCTCGACCCGCTCAATCCACGCAGCCATCAACTGCTTGGGCAGGGGCTGTATTACTCGCGCCGATACGGTCAAGCCATCACCGCATTCACAGAAGCCATCGCTCTTGACCATGACTTCAAGGACGCCTACGGGGCTCGCGGGGCCGCCTACTTCGCACTTGGTGATCTCGAGCGCGCACGCGACTCATGCGAGATCAAGCGAGACTACTGGGTGAGTCAGTCGTGTTTGGCGCTGGTTTACGCGAAGCTCGGACGCCAGCCAGATGCAGAACTCGTACTCGCGGCATTCCAGAAAGACTCGGGCGATTCGGCTGCGTATCAATACGCCACGATCTACACGCAGTGGGGCAATTCGGGCAAGGCGCTCGAGTGGCTCGAGACAGCTCTTCGCGTCCGTGACCCTGGTCTTGAATTCATGAAAACCGATCCGCTCGTGGATCTCCTCCGCGGGGAGCCGCGTTTTCAGGCGATTATGCGGGGATTGAAGTTTCCGGACTGATCGGCGCTAACGCGCTCGCCTGGTTGCAGCCACTCGAGCGTCGGCTCTCATGAGTCTTGTGGCCTGTCGATGCATGGCCGCTCTTCGCCCGGTGGCCGACTGTCTGCTTCCGACCCTTGATGGCGCGCTAGCGGGGCCGAGGCAGCACCGACACGGCATCGAGCTTCGACTGCGGTCCGCAGCATTTGATCACGTGCGGTCGGAGACCGACTCTGAATCGCCCGCCGCCAGCGACTGTTTCCGGTATCGGAATCTGATCGCCGCGATGCGACCGCCTGTAAGCTCCCTCCCACAACACGTACGGAAATAGCTGACAGGCGAGGGATCGGGCGGCAGCTACACTTTAGCTTCAGACACAGGGAGGTGGCTCCCAATGACAGAGACCGACTACCGCGCCATGGCGAGTGAGATTCGGGACCTAATTCCCTTGCTAATGCACGCTCAGGCTGTCGCAGACATGCGCTTGCTTGCTAATCGCTACGAGAGGCTGGCGCACTATCTCGAAGTGGTAGACGTCAAATCCGTAGACCTTTACTCGCCGGACGAGACGGATCAGCGGGCAACCTGAACCCACCGAACCGGGTTCTCACGCATTCGACAGGGGTTCGGTGTAGGGCAGCTCTTTTTGATACGTTGGGCGCTAGGCAGCCTGCGTACCGCTCGCCTGCCGCAGCGCCTCAACGCGGCGTCTGTGAGTGAATGGGCCAGAGCGTTCGGCTAATCGAGGTGTATGGCCAGTTGCGCTGCACCGTCGCATCGAAGCTGATTCCGCAGCTCGGACAAGAGGTAACCCGCTGCCCGAGAGCCAATTTGCTGGCGCAGCGTGGACACCGGGGGCGTGCCAGTGGAACGTCCAGAAGCGTCCCAACAACCGCTCCGAGGAACCAGAAATAGAGCAGGAACGCCCCGAACATCCACAGACGCTTGAGCACGCTCAGGGAATATTCGGGATAGAGGCAGACCAGCACGGCGGCCAAGACAACCATCAGGAGCCAGCGGATGCGGTTAGCCATCTGCAGTTGCAGTTGGAGATGTTGCCTCACACTCATGTCCCCATCGTACCCGCGTGGACACGCATCCGCCCCCTGTCACATCCAGGCGACGTCACATCCTCGCGACATGTCGGTATTTGGTTACGGCGGTCAACGAAACGCTCAAAAGCGGACACCGCCAGCGCCACCTTGCCCGAGAGGGGGTCCTCAAGGCATCTCGCCTGCTCACAGCGCCAGCCCTCGCAAGCCGGTTCCTGGAGCGCTTACCCTCTGAACTTATGAGCGGAATGTTCCGATTAACAGGCGGGGAGAAACGTGATCCACTCATCGAGGAATGGCTCAACAGAACGGACGTGTTGACTGCCGTCGCCCGCACATGGTTCAGGAGAATGCGCGCGTGCGGCGAAGACGTTCTGGAGCTGATGCATGATGGTCACCCGGTCGCGTGCGTGGAGGATGCGCCGTTCGCCTATGTCGATGTCTTCAGGAGCCACAGTAATGTGGGCTTTTTCTACGGTACGCATCTGGACGATCCCGCCGGCCTGTTGGAAGGCAGTGGCAAGAACATGCGCCACGTGAAAATAAGACCCGGACGCGAGCCCGACTCAGTGGCCCTCGGGCATCTGATTCACGCTGCGTATCTGGATGTAAAGATGCGGCTGCGCGCCGAGTGACTCGCAGGATGTTCATTCGTGCCGTGAATCGGACAACTCCAGGTCCCAGAGCGTAAGCGGCGCGCCACGCCGCACCCAGAACCCGAGGCCCAGCGCGCGAAACCGCCGTCGCAGTCGCGTGCGATACCAGTGTGCGCTGCGCAGGTGCACATCGGCGTCGGTGCGTGCCTGGTCACAGTTGCGCTCGTAGTCGTAGCGGGTGAGCGCGCTGAAATACAACACTCCGCGGCACAGGCGCCCGAAGTTGGCGAGCGCACGCTCCGCCGCGGCATCCGGCAAGTACTGCAGCACGTCGTAGCAGATCAGCAGGTCGAACGGCGCCCGCGCGCGGTACTCCTCGATGCGCCCCTGCTGGTAGCGGTAACGCCGGCACAGGTACTCACTGCTCTCGAGCGCCACGTAGCGCGCGCGCGGCAGCTGCCGCCGCAGCTCGGTGCGCAGCATGCCGGTGCCGCAGCCCGCTTCCAGGATGCGACGCACCGGCAATCCCACGTGCGCCACCAACGCCGCGATGAGGCGGGCGCGGGCGCGCATCTCGCTGCGGCTCGCGACGGCGGTATGCGGATCGAAGTAGTAGCGCTGGTAATAGGCGCGGTCGAACCGGATGCGCCTGTCTGCGGCGGCACTCATGGCGCGAGGACCCGCGCCGTGAGCGCGTCGCAATCGCTGCCACGCGGCAGCGTGCCGAACGCCGCCGGGGGACCTGCGGCGATACGCGAGGCGAGGAACGCGGCGCACGAGGGCTCGGGCCCGTGTGCGAGCAGCAGCGAGGCCTGCGCGGCGAGCGCGATGCGCTGTGTCAGGTCGCGGGCACGCAGCTCGCCGTCGTCTGTCTGCGCGAGCTCCGCGAGCAGCGTGTCACGGTAGCGGTCGTAGCGTGCATCGCGGCCGGCCGCGCGGCCGAGCAGCGCCGCAAGCGCTTCGAGCGTGCGCGGCTCGCGCGCCAGTGCCCGCAGCACATCCAGGCACATGATGTTGCCCGAGCCCTCCCAGATGGAGTTCAGCGGCGACTCGCGCAGGCGCCGCGCCAGCGGGGCATCTTCGCAATAACCGTTGCCGCCGAGCACCTCCATGGTTTCCGCACACGCGGTCGGGGCGCGCTTGCACACCCAGTACTTCACCACCGGGGTCAGCACGCGGCGCAACAGTACCTCCTCCTCGTGTTGTGCATCGAAGGCGCGCGCCAGGCGCATGGTGAGCATCACCGCCGCCTCGCATTCGAGCGCGAGGTCCGCGAGCACGTTGCGCATCAGTGGTTGCTCGCTCAGCCGCCGCCCGAACGCACGCCGTGCGCGCGCATGATGGATGGCCTGGGCCACGCACTGGCGCATGAGTCCCGCCGAGCCGATGGCGTTGTCGAGCCGCGTGTACACGCCCATCTCCAGGATGGTAGGTATGCCGCGGCCTTCCTCCGCTACCAGCAGCCCGAAGGCCTCCTCGAACTCCACTTCGGCGGAGGCATTGGAACGGTTGCCGAGCTTGTCCTTCAGGCGCAGCAGGCGCAGGCCATTGACGCTGCGGTCGGGGCGGAAGCGCGGGACGAGAAAGCAGGAGAGTCCGCCTGGGGCCTGCGCCAACACCAGAAACGCATCGCACATCGGCGCGGAGAAGAACCACTTGTGTCCACTGACGCGGTACTCGCAACCCGGCCCGCGCCCACCGACCGGAAGCGCGCGCGTGGTGTTGGTACGTACGTCGGAGCCGCCCTGCCGCTCGGTCATGGCCATGCCGATCAGCGCGCCACGCTTGTCGGCGGCCGGCACGAAGGCGGCATCGTAGGTGCGCGACAGCAGCAGGCGCAGCCACGGCTCGAACGTGCTGCCCTGGCGCGCCAGCGCCGGCACCCCGCCGTAGCTCATGGTCGCTGGGCATTGCGTGCCATTCTCGATCTCTGCCCACAGCATGTAGCCCGCAGCACGCGCCACGTGCGCTCCCGGCCGCGGCTGCGCCCAGGGGCCGGTGTGCAGGCCTTCCGCGACGAGCCGACCGAGGAGCTCATGCCAGGCCGGATGGAACTCGACGCTATCGAGCCGTGCACCGAAGCGGTCGTAGGCATGCAGCCGCGGTGGGTTGCGGTTGGCCAGATCGCCGAGTGTGAACATGGTCACACTGCCGAGGCGCTCACCGAGTGAGAGCAGCCCGGCGTGATCCTGCGCAGCACCCTCGCGTGCGAGCGCATCCACGAGCGTTGAATGGCTGCTGAACAGATTGTAGTCAACGAGCTCGGCGGACTGATTTAACAGTTCTACGCTGCTGCGGCTCATGTCGGGGTCTCGCTCTGTATGCTTAAAACACGGTCGCGCGTTGCCTGATCATATGGTCCCGCACCAGAGCGTGAACCAACAGGAGGCAGCTGGATGAAACTCATCTCCGCCAAGGTCGCGATCGCGAGCGCGCTGCTCGCCGTCGGTGTGTCGGCGTGCGTCGTTGCGCCCGCGCCCGGCTATCACGCCGTGGTCGCCTACGAGGCCCCGCCGCCGGTGCGCTTCGAGGTGGTAGGCGTAGCACCCGCTCCCGGATATTTCTGGATCGGCGGCGCCTGGTTCTGGGAAGGCGGTCGCTACGCCTGGCATCCCGGTTATTGGCAGGCACCGCGCCCCGGTTACCACTGGGTTGCACATAGCTGGCACTCCGCCGGCAACGGCTGGCGCATGGAGCCTGGCCACTGGGTCCGCGGATAACGCACCCCCGCGGCAAGTCCGAATGTTGCGCTGCTTTAGCACAGGCTGCACCAGCACAGGCCTCGCCCAAGCGTAACCAACACCTGGCCGCCCGAGTACGGGCGGCCCGTTCACACTGATTTGCACTGAGCGCCCCGCGCGCTGCACACTCCCGCGTGCTGGTTCTTGCCGGCTCGGTATTGGGGGAGCGACAGCCATGAAGCCCGCGGCGCGGACGGCACATGCCTGGCTCGCAGCAATGGCTCTCGCTGCAACGACATTGCTCGCGGCGGCGCCGCCCGGCGCCAAGGAGACCGGCGCCATGGCCCGCTTCACCCTCAGCAGCACCGACTTCACCGAAGGCAGCACGCTCGCCAACGCCCAAGTCTTCAACGAGTTCGGCTGCAAGGGTGGAAACCTGTCGCCGGCCCTCGCCTGGAGCGGCGCTCCGGCTGGAACGAAGAGCTTCGCGCTGCTGATGCACGATCCCGATGCCCCGACCGGCAGCGGCTGGTGGCACTGGGTCGTGTACAACATCCCCGCCGCGACCAGCTCGCTCCCTGCCGGTGCCGGAGACCCGAAGAAGGGCCTCATGCCTGCAGCTGCGGTGCAGGGCCGCACCGACTACGGCAGTTTCGGTTACGGGGGACCGTGCCCGCCTCCGGGCCAGCCGCATCACTATAACTTCAGACTGTACGCGCTCAAGGTGGCGAAGCTCGAGGTTCCCGAGGGCGCGAGCGCCGCGTTGATCGGTTTCAACGTGCGGGCGCAGGCTCTCGGTGAAGCGCAGCTCACCGGAATGTATGGCCGCTAGCGATCGCCGGCCGGCCGTCTGGCCGTGGCTCGTCATGCCGATCATCGTGCTGCTGGTCTTTTACGCGCTGCACCGGGTGCAACATCCGCACCCGCCCGCGGCGGTACCGGCCGCGGCGGCCGGGCCGGGAGAAAGCCGGCCGCAGCAGTAAATCGCTGCGAAATTTCACCGGCTGCTTTAGCATAGCCGCCCTTTTTACCGAGGCCCGCGAGGCGGGTTCAGCCATGTCCGGCCGTCCAGGCGCATCCACCCGACGGCGACTGCAGCGGCGTAGCGGCCGTGCCGCAGTCGCCTCTGCACGTGCACCGCGCGTCGGTTTCGTGAGTCTCGGTTGCCCCAAGGCACTGGTGGACTCGGAGCGGATCCTCACGCAACTGCGCTCGGAAGGCTACGAAGTCGCGCCGACCTACGAGGCGGCCGATGTCGTGGTCGTCAACACCTGCGGCTTCATCGACGCAGCGGTGGAAGAGTCGCTCGACACGATCGGCGAGGCGCTCGCGCAGAACGGGCGTGTCATCGTCACCGGCTGCCTGGGCGCACGGCCGCAGCGCATCCTCGAGCGTCACCCGCGCGTGCTCAAGGTGACCGGTCCCCACGCTTATGAGGAAGTGGTGGGTGCGGTGCACGCGCACCTGCCGCCGCGACACGATCCGTTCCTCGATCTGCTGCCGCCGCAGGGTGTGCGCCTGACGCCGCGCCACTACGCCTACCTGAAGGTCGCCGAAGGGTGTAATAACCGCTGCAGCTTCTGCATCATTCCCTCGATGCGCGGCCGGCTCGTCAGCCGGCCGATCGACGAAGTCCTGCGCGAAGCCGAGCGGCTCACTGCCGCGGGAGTGAAGGAGCTGCTGGTCATCTCCCAGGATACGAGTGCCTACGGAGCGGACCTGCGCTACGCGCCAGGGAGCTGGCGCGGCCGGGAGTACCAGACGCGTTTCATCGATCTCGCGCGCGCGCTCGGCGAGCTCGGCGTGTGGGTGCGCCTGCACTATGTCTATCCCTACCCCCACGTCGATGCGGTTATTGCGCTGATGGCCGAGGGCCGGGTGTTGCCCTACCTGGACGTACCGTTCCAACATGGCAGTCCCGCAGTACTCAAGCGCATGCGCCGCCCCGCACACGCGGAGGATACCCTCGCGCGCATCCGCAGCTGGCGCCGCGAGTGCCCGGAGCTGACACTGCGCAGCACCTTCATCGTTGGCTTTCCCGGGGAGACCGAAGCGGAGTTCGCGCAACTCCTCGCCTGGCTCGAGGAGGCGCAGCTCGACCGGGTGGGATGTTTCAAGTACTCCCCGGTCGAGGGAGCCGCGGCGAACGCGTTACCGGATCACGTCCCGGCCGAGGTGCAGGAAGAGCGTTACGCGCGCTTCATGGAGCGCGCGGCGCTGATCAGCGCACGGCGGCTCGCGGGCCGTGTCGGGCGGCGTATGCGCGTGCTGGTAGACGAAGTAACGGACGGGGTCGCCATCGCGCGCAGTACCGGGGACGCGCCGCAGATCGATGGGGTGGTGCGGATCGAGACCGGAGGGGGCAACACCCGCGCGTCATTACGCGCCGGCGACTGGGCCGATGTCGAGATAGTGAGCGCCGATGCGTACGATCTCGCCGGCCGCCTCACCGAGGATTGCGGCGAGGCGGCCGGCAGTCACTGAGAGCCTCAGCCCGAGGTCATGCCGAGGGAATGCATGAGCTGGGAGGCCTGGTCCTTCACGGCCTGACCCTTGCTCACCGCGGTGGCGAAGTCGCCGGATGTGGCGGCGTTCGAGGCATCGCCCCACGCTGCCTTCATGCTGTCGAGGCCGGACTTGGCGGATGCGAGCGTATCCTTGGTCACACCCTTGGGAAGGTGATGCGACTTCGACAGGATGTCGACGCGGCTCTGCAGCGCATCGACCATCTTCGGCACATCGGAGCTCATCGGCCCCCAGGCGTCCTTCGCCTTGCTGTTCGCCTCGTCGGCTTCCTGCTGCTTGGCGGTGGCGGTGTCCTTCAGGCTGCTGATCGCGGTGTTGAGCGCGGGCATCGCGGCGAGCACGCCCTTGTAGTCGCCCTTGGAGAGGCCGGCCTTGACGCTGTTGAGCTGGGCGTCGACCGCCTGCAGTTGATCCGGGGCATAGTGAGTCGCCGCGTCACGGATGCTGGTGAGCGCCGATTCCGCGGAAGCGACCGCCTGCTCGGCCGGCGCCCGCTGATTCTCACAGCCGGTGGCGAGGACAGCAGCCAGCGCGGCCAACACCCAAAACGATGGTTTCTTCATTTTTGAGTTCCTCTTGGCAAGTGGTAGAGATAGTCAGGGAATGCGCAGCTTCTGGCCGGGCGAGATCTTGTTCGGATCGCTCAGCAGGTCGCGGTTCGCCTGAAAAATCTTAGTGTACAGCGAGGCGTCGCCGTAGTACTTCTGGGCAATCTTCGAGAGCGTATCGCCGGACTGCACGACGTGAATCTGAGTGTAGGGATTGTCGGCTGCCGGCTTCTTGTCATCCGCCATAGTGTACCTCCGTGTCCGATTGCGCGGTGCGGCACTGCGGTCAGCTGCGGCTGCTGTGGCGCCCGCAGCCGCGGCGGACCAACCCCCGCATTCACCTGACATCGAGTTGGAAGAGTAACACGAAGTGCCGGCGGTGCCATCGGCGGGGACCAACATGACGGAGATGTAACTTCCAACCTGTAAGTAGTTGATTCGCTTCAGGGGACAACGCATTGCCCGCGCACGGCGTCGTCAACGCTCGCGTAGTGCAGTGCGCTCGGGGGCAGATGCTTCAGGTTGGCCCTGGCCAGGGCCTCACGTGCCAGGTCCTTCAGTCGCGCAAGGCGCAGCTCGATGGTGTGTGCCGCCAGCCAACTGCACAGCTCGCCGAGCGCCTCGAGCGAGGTGCTGTCGAGGTCCGGAGATTCCTCGAGGCTCAACACCATGACGCTGATCTCACGCGTGTCGCGCACCCGCTCGCGCACCTGCGCGAGCAGCGGCTCGGCGTTGGCGAAGAACAGCGGCTCCTCGAACCGCAGCACCACCATGCCAGGCACGGGCTTGGCCGCCGGATAGCGTGTCACGTTCACGTAGTCGTGCTCGCCGACGCGCCCGAGCATCGAGAGCCGCGGCCGCGCCAGCGAGCGCAGCAGCAGCGCAATGGTGAGCGCAATCGCCACCAGCAGCCCGTTGAGCACGCCCAGAACCATCACGCCCAGCACCGCAACCACGCTCACCAGGCGGTCGCGTTGCCACAGGAAGGAGTTCCTGAAGGCACTGAGCCGCAACGATTTGCTGACGGCATGGATCACGATCGCCGCCAGCACGGGCTGAGGTGTGCGCTCGATCCAGCTGATGAACGCCAACACGAGCAGCAACACCATCACCGCCGCGCTGAGCCCCGCGAGTCGGGACTGCGCACCCGCGGCATCGTTGGCGGAAGTGCCGGAGTAGCCGGCACCGACCGGCGTACCCTGCAGCAGTCCCGCCACCACGTTGCCCGCGGCGAGCGCGGCGAGGTCGCGATTGGGCTGCACCGCCTCATCGTGCTTGAGAGCAAACGTGCGGATCGAGCCGTAGGATTCGGCATAGAGGATGAACATGATCGCGAGCGAGTACTCGACGAGTGGCAGCGCGGGGAGGCCGGGGGGAGCGGTGAACGCCGGCAGCTTGAGCGCCAGGTGAATTGGTCCGATGAGCTCGACACCGTGTGCCGCGAGCAGGGGCGCCGCGAGGATGCTCGCGACGATCACCACCAGCGCGCCCGGCACCCTTGGTGCGCGCTCGAGGGTGAAGAGCCCGGCGAGAGCCAGCAGCCCGCAGGCCACGCTCGGCAGATGCCACACCCGATAGTCGCGCACCAGCTCGAAGACGAGTGGAAAGAAGCCGCTGCTGTGCGGCTGGATGTTGGCGAGATGCGGCCACTGCCTGACGGCGATCGACAGGGCGAGGCCGAAGGTGTAGCCACGCAGCACCGGGCGCGCGATCAGGTTGGACATCGCCCCGAGCCGCAGCGCCGCACACAACGCGAACGCCAGCCCGGTGCCCACCACCAGGATCGTTGCGAGCACCACGCGCTCACCCAGGCTGCTCGCGCCGAGGGCGTTGATGGCGGAGGCCAGCACCGCAGCCGACGAGGAGGTCGCGCTCACGATGGCAACCCGGCTGCGGCCGATGAGGCCATAGCACAGGAGACCGGCGAAGAGCGCCAGCACTCCGGCCTGCGGTGGCAGCCCAGCGAGCCCCGAATACGCGACCGCCTCAGGCAGGAGAAGCCCTGCGATCGACACGCCGGCGAGGACGTCGGGGACGGTTGTGCTCCTCATCCGACCGTCATCCTAACGTAAAAGAGGCGAGGCCCCGGTCGACGCACGGGGTGGGGCTAGATCAACGTCGCTCCCGCGAGGTCAGCGCGCCGACTGCGGCGCATGGCACGGCGCCCTTTGATGCCCCCTCACTCGACGGTCACGCTCTTGGCGAGATTGCGCGGCTGATCGACATCGGTGCCCTTGAGAATCGCCGCGTGGTAGGCGAGCAGCTGCAACGGCACGCTGTAGACCACCGGCGCCTGCACGTAGGTCACCTGGCGGGGCATCTCGATGACGGTGACACCATCGCTCGCGAAGATCCCGGAATCGGGATCGGCGAACACATAGAGCTCACCGCCCCGCGCACGAACCTCCATGAGGTTGGACTTCAGTTTCTCGAGCAGGTCGTTGTTGGGCGCGACCGCGACCACCGGCATATCGGCGTCAACCAGCGCGAGCGGCCCGTGCTTGAGCTCGCCCGCCGGATAGCCCTCGGCGTGAATGTAGGAGATCTCCTTCAGCTTGAGGGCGCCCTCGAGTGCGATGGGATAGAGGGCGCCGCGCCCGAGGAACAGCGCGTGGCGCTTGTCGGCGAAGCGCTCCGCCAGCCGGCGGATGATCGGGTCGAGCTCGAGCGTGCGCTCCACCAGTCCCGGCAGCTCGATCAGGCGACCTACCAGGGCACGCTCGCGCTCCCCGTTGGCACCCTGGTGGCGGGCGAGTGCGACCACGAGCATACCGAGGGCGGTGAGCTGCGTGGTGAACGCCTTGGTGGAGGCGACGCCGATCTCCGGGCCCGCACGCGTCAGCATGACGAGCTCGGATTCACGCACCAGGGAGCTTTCCGGAACGTTGCAGATGGCGAGCGAGGAGAGGTAGCCGGACTCGCGCGCGAGGCGCAGCGCGGCGAGTGTGTCCGCCGTCTCGCCGGACTGGGAGATCGTCACGAACAGAGAGTTCGTCGGCACGAGCGGCTTGCGGTAGCGATACTCGCTGGCAATGTCCACGGCACACGGAATCTTGGAGATCTGCTCGATGAAGTAGCGGGCTACGCAGGCGGCGTGGTAGCTCGTGCCACAGGCGACGATGTGCACGTTCTCGGTGCGCCCCAGCACCTCGGTGGCTGCCGGGCCGAAGGCCGCCTCGAGCAGCCGGCCGTTGGCGACCCGCTCCTGCAGGGTGTTGGCGATGGCACGCGGCTGCTCGCAGATCTCCTTGAGCATGA
>Ga0306920_100002543_pt1 | contig 23052 bp, 16 predicted proteins | sample flu12Cox44000170_FD_204666 | JGI IMG/M metagenome (GOLD analysis project Ga0306920, IMG submission 204666) | Lab enrichment of tropical soil microbial communities from Luquillo Experimental Forest, Puerto Rico - flux4day.12C.oxic.44.000.170 (v2)... | ecosystem: Environmental > Terrestrial >...
CAGGCACTGGCTGAGGGTGAAACCAACCCCGCGGCTCTGGCCGCTTTGGCCGATCAGCACTTGCGCGCCACGCCAGAGCAATTGTGTGATGCGCTTGGGGCATGTACGGACCTCAAGCCCATATACCGACGGCTCCTGAAGATGGCGCTAGAGCAGTTGCAATTCCTCGAGCAACAGATGGGCCAACTGGACCAGGAGATGGCGAACCTCCTCAGCCAGCACCAGGACGCCGTCCAGCGACTGGCAGAAGTGCCGGGGCTGGGAGTGGATTCCGCGCACCAGATCATTGCCGAAGTCGGTCCCACCGCCGCAACCTTTCCTTCCGAGGGATGTCTCTCCTCGTGGGTTGGTGCCTGCCCGGGCCAGGAGGAGACCGCCTGGGTGAACTATAGCCACCGATCTCCAAAGGGCAACCGCCACATGCGGCGCTTACTCAGTCAGACTGCGAACGCTGCGGTAAAAGCCAAAGGAAGCATCTTCGAACTTGTGTATAGGCGTTCGGTTCCGCGCCTGGGACACAATCGAGCCATCGGGGCCATTGCCCACCGACTGTGTCGCCTGACCTGGCTAATCCTGCACCAGGGAGTTCGCTACGAAGAACGGGGTCCCGCCATCAGCCAGAAGTCCAAGCAAGCGCGCACGGCAAGAATGATCCGGCAACTCCGAAGGCTCGGCTATCGGATCGAAGCACCCAGTGCTCAACACCCCAGTTCAGCACATGTGCAGTGATTTTCGACCCTGCCGAGCCAGGTTGTGCCCCGGATTCTAGCGGCACAACGCCATGGTCCTCCAGCTCTCGCCAGCAGTTTCAGGCTCCTACAACCAGCGCGAAGCGCTGGCTGGTGCTCCTACGAAAATAACTGCCTACCTTATTGAAAAGAAAGCACCGAGCCTCTGGGTCATTGCCCCGTTCCGATTTTCGTCCTTCGTTGGCTCTCCGAGAGCCATGACCTACTCGTATCGCAGGGCCACCACGGGATCGACACGCGTCGCCCGGCGCGCGGGCACCCAGCACGCCAGAAACCCAACTGTCAACAGCATTACCACCACCGACACCAGAGCCGCCGGATCATGCGGCGAAACGCCCCAGAGTTGGCTGCCGAGTATTCTGGCTGCTCCAAGGCTCGCGGCCACGCCGATCCCGATGCCCGGCAGAATAAACCGTGCACCGAAGCGGAACACCAGGCGCAGCACATCTCTTGAATCGGCGCCCAGCGCTTTGCGGACGCCAATTTCGTGAGTTCGCTGCGCCACCGCGTTCGACACTACCCCGTACACTCCCACAACTGCCAAAGTCAGACCCAGCGACGCAAAAATCGCGAGCAGCACCACGCTAAAGCGCGGACCGGAGTACTCCCAATCGTTCAGCCGCGACCTCATCGTGCGCACGTCGGTCACCGGCTGGTTCGGATCGATCGCGTACACCTGTTCGGCTACGGTTTTTGCCCACCCGGCGGGGTCCGTGTTCGTTAAGACCACCAGGAAATCGCCGCTGCCGGTAATCGTGTAGGGGAAATAGAGCTCCGGCGCAATCTCGCGTGTCAGCCCGCGATTCATCGCATCTTTCACCACGCCCACAATTTGGAACGCGTTATCCGCAAGATGGAATTCGCTGCTTAGCCGCGGCACACGGACTATGCGGCCGAGCGGCTCGCCCTCTGGCAAATAACGACGCACAAAACTCTGATTGGCGATGGCCAACCGACTCCGAGCGGCAATTTCGCTGTCACTGAAGAGCCGTCCCTTGATCAGCGTGATGCCCAACACCTTCGTATAATCCCGGCTCACCTCATGGATCAGCACCGGTCGGGTATCCATCTGAGCGGCCCCTGGCATCTCAACGGGCGTCTCCATACCACCAAAAAAAGGATGTATGCCGGTGTTGATTGCCGCAGCCTCGACGCCCGGAAGGAGCTCGGCGCGACGCAACAATTCTTCGAAAAAACTGATGCGCCGCGACGGGTCGGCATAACGCTGCGAGGAAAGGGGAACTCGAATCGTCAACAGCCGATCCGTGCGAATGCCGAGATTCTCGTTCTCAATGGCCATCACCGTCCGGATCATCAGCGTCGCGCCCACCACGAGGACGAGCGACATTGCCACTTCAAGGACCACCAACCCGCCACTGGCCGACACCCGACGAAAGCCGGCGCCAATGCCCCGTCCGCTCTCTTTGAGAGCCGTCACGAGTTGTCCGCGGCTTGCATGCAGCGCCGGCGCCAACCCGAAAAGGAGTGCAGTGACAAACGACACCCCGAAAGTGAAGAGCAGCACCGGGCGGTTGACGGCGACGTGCGCCTCATCCGGGATAGACTCGGGAGGCACCATCGCAAGAATGACGCGCAACGCGCCAAACGCCAGCGCCGCCCCGATCAACGCCGCAAGCGTTGAGAGCAGCGCGCTTTCCGTCAGCAATTGGCGCAAGAGACGTCCGCGAGTGGCTCCGAGGGAAGCTCGCACTGCAATTTCGCGCTGTCGCGAAGCCGCACGGGTGAGCAACAGGTTCGACACGTTGGCACAGGCAATCAGCAGGAGCATGCCGACCGCGCCAAACAGAATCCACAAGACTTCGCAAATGTCGCTCCGGAAGGTCTCCCTAAAGGAGAGCAAGCCCACCCGCCACTTTTCAGGAAAAGCCGCCGGCTCGCGCTGCTTAAGATCCGCCATGATTGGTCGAAGATCGCTCTCGGCTTGTGTTTCGGTCACGCCCGGCTTTAGCCGCCCGAGCAAGTGTACGTAGTGCACACCTTCCAAAAACTCGCCTCGATGGAACACGATCGGCAGGTAGACATCGGCGCCGCGCCACATGAAGCGTGGGGGCATCACGCCAATCACTGTGCGCACCGTGTCGTTGAGCAGCATCGAGCTGCCCACCACTCCGGTGTCGCCCCCGAATTGCCGCGTCCAGAACTTGTATCCCAGCACCGCAACCGCCGGAGCCCCTGGCGACGCATCAGCCTCGGTCGGCGTGCGCCCGATTAATGGAGGTACACCCATCACGGCAAACGTGTTCATCGTGCAGACATTTCCCCGCAGACGCTGCGGTTCTCTCCCGCTCCTCCACACAACATCGCTGATCGTTGAGGCAATCGTGCCTTCGAAAATCGCATTGCGCTCGGCTATCTCCAGAAATTGGTCGACGGTGTAGCTCAATCGGTATCGCGATGAGTCGGGAGACCACACCTTCACACTCATTAAGCTGTCCACATCACGATAAGGAAAGGGATTGAGCACCACTCCATATATGACGCTGTACATCGCTGTCGCCGCCATGATGCCCAGCGCCAATGAGAGGATCGCCAGCGCGCTAAACCCGGGCGACTTGCGAAGAACGCGCAGCCCGTAGCGGAAGTCCTGCCCGAACTGTTCCAGCCGAGTCCAGCCCCAGGTACTGCGGGTCTGTTCTTTGAGGATGGTGGGATTGCCGAAAGTGCGCCTGGCGGCGTAGCGGGCCTCTGTGGGGCTCATGCCGGCTGCGATGTTTTCAGCGATCTGCTGATCGAGATGAAATTGGATTTCGTCGTCTAGTCGCTCGGCACTCCGATTGCGATGGCATAGAGTTTGCAGCCGGACCCACATTCGCCTCGCCGACATCATGACAGCACCACCCTTATGTTGTCTCGACCACCAGGTTGATTGCCGCCGACAAGCGACCCCAATTCGCTGCTTCCTTTTCAAGCTGCGCGCGCCCAGCAGCCGTTAACGAATAAAACTTGGCTTGCCTACCTGTTTCGGTCTCCTTCCATTTGGCCTTAATCCAAGCTTTTTGTTCCAGGCGGTGTAAAGCCGGGTACAGAGACCCTTGCTGCACTTGTAGCACTTCACCGGAAATCTGCTGAATGCGCTTTGCAATCGCCCACCCATGTTTCGGCTCGAGGGAGATCGTTTTGAGAATCAAAAGGTCGAGCGTTCCTTGCACGAGATCGTTTGGCTTCGCCATACTATGGTTATCTACAGTAAGTATTGTCGATTGTCAAGGTATACCGCTGGAGTTTGCCGAGCAAGCGTCTCGCTGCCGCGGCTTGAGAACATCACGGAGTTAAATTCTAGACAACCGTCAGAGACTCGAAGAATGGCGTGTGAGGAGTAATCGCTCGCCGCGCAGGTCGTCGCCGCGGAGCTCGCGGAGCGCATAGGTCACGAATTCCGCGGTTACGCGCTTCCTCCAGCTCATGTCGAAATCAGTATTGTCCAACGGTTTGGCTATTCGCGCCCCCAAGGCAGCCGCCTGGGCGATAGATTCCTGGTCGAGCGGCCGGCCCACAAGCGATCTCGACGCCTCGGTGGCGACGAGCGGCAGGCAGGCTACCGAGCCCACCACGATCCGCGCATCTACGACAATGCCTTGGTCAGATAACCGCGCAGCGGCGGCAACCGACAAGACCGGGAAATCGAAAGAGCCGCGGCGGCGCAGCTTCCAATAGGTGCTCTTCCAACCATCGAAGGAGTCCAGGAGCACCTCGGTTAGCAGCTCGCCCGGCTGGCGTGTGATGTAGCGGATACCATCGTTTTGGTAGAGCTCAGAGAGGGGCACTTCGCGCTCACCGGAGCGCGACACCAGGCGCACCCGCGCCCCAAGCGCCATCAACGCCGGCGCGGTATCGGTCGAAGAAACGGCCATGCACTTTGCGCTGCCCGGAGCAACCCAACAGATGTCCCCGTCCTTTTTCAGGCAGAACCCAATGGATTTTCGCCATTCGTAATTTTGATCGTAATAATTGCAGCGGGTGTCGAGACAGAGGTTTCCGCCAAGCGTGGCCATGTTGCGGATTTGCGGAGTGGCGACAAAGGACGCTGCTTGTGCGAGGGCCGTCATGCCATCACGAAAGCGCCTTTCCGCGGCAATCTCAGACAGGGTTACGCAGGCGCCCAGCCGCGATCCCGAATCCCTGAACTCCAGGTGGTGTAATTCTTGAAGCCGTTGCAGACTCATCAGCGTCCTTGGAACTTGTTGCCGCCGTTTCATGTTCGGCAGCAAGTCCGTCCCACCCGCGAGGGGCAGGGCTTGGGGCCCCTCGCCGTCGAGAATGCGCACGGCTTCCGCCACCGTCTGAGGCGCGCGAAATTCAAACAGCGGGAGACGCATCATGGCGCGAGCACCTTTTCTTTCCTGGCCCGCGGTTTCTCGCGATGGACGTCATTCACAGCGTTGCCGTCGCCGCCTTCCCAAGGCGGAGGAACGCGCAGCGCCTCCGGCCAATTCACGTGCGGGAAATGGTCTGGCCCAAAGCGTGGCTCGCGACCCGCGCGCTTCTCGGCGAGGGCCTTCATGACCTTCTCCGGGGTGATCGGGACTTCGTCAATTCGCACGCCCACCGCCTGGTAAACCGCGTTGGCGACCGCGGGCATGATCGGCAGCAGCGGCCCTTGGCCGACCTCCTTGGCCCCAAAGGGACCGCGGGGATCGGGGTTCTCAATGAGCTCTGTCACGACTTCGGGCATGTCCAGTGAAGTCGGGCTCTTGTATTCGAGCATGGAGGGAAATTTGTGCACCAGCGCATGCGAAAGCCGCTTCGGCAGCCGGCGGAACTCCTGCTCTTCCATGAGCGCTTCGCCTAGCCCCATGTAGACGCTGCCTTCCACCTGCCCGCGCACCAGCGTCGGGTTGAGCGCCCGCCCGATGTCATGGGCAATCCAAACCTTGGGTACATGAACCCAGCCCAAGACAGGATTCACTTCAACTTCAACAACTGCGGCGGAATAGGAATACGTTGGCGATGGCCCAACGCCCCCGCCCTTGTAAAGGGCCGGCGATTTTGGAGGGGTGTACGAGCCCACCGTGCCGATCGTGCCGAAGCGCGCCTCCGCGAGAGAAATCGCCTCGGCGAAGCTGACGCCTGTGTCGGACCGCGCGGAATCAAAGACTCGCTGGCCCGCGAAGCGCAATCGCTCTTGTGGTACCTCCAATTCCAGCGCGACAGCTTCGGCGAGAAGCGCCTTACCGCGCTCGGCCGCCTGTAACGCGGCATTTCCCGCCATTAAAGTCACTCGGCTGGAATACGAACCCAAATCCACGGGGCCCAAGTCCGTGTCGCCGGTGAACAGGCGCACATCCAACGGGTCGATTCCAAGAACCTCCGCGACGATGCTCGCAAGAACATCGTCGGATCCCTGCCCGATTTCCGTCGCACCGCAGAAAATGCTGACGCCGCCGCCGCGGTCGAATTTCAATTGCACGCCGGAATGCGGCATCTTGTTCCAATAAATGGGCAAGCCCGCGCCGGTTAAATACGCGGAACACGCAATACCCACCCCCCGGCCTTCGGGGAGTTTCCGGAATTTGGTTTTCCAATCGGAGATCTCCACCACTCGCCGAATACATTCGCTGAGATTCACGGTGCCCAACCTCAAGAAATTTGCTGTCACCGTATTTGGCGCTTCCACGATTCGCAAACGCAAATCCGCCGGATCGATGCGAAGTCTCTCGGCGATCTTGTCGAGCTGCACTTCCTGGCCGAAACGCGGCTGCGGCGTGCCGTGTCCTCGCTTGGGCCCGCAAGGCGGTTTGTTGGTAAACGTCCGGCAGCCCTCGTAGCGGTAGCGCGGAATATGGTAGGTAGTGGTCTGCAGCGCGCCCGCATAATAGGTGCTAGCGACGCCATACGAACCATACGCGCCGCCGTCGATTAGCGTCCGCAGGTGCAGGCCGGTGATGGTGCCGTCCTTTTTCACACCGGTTTTGAATTTCATCAGCACCGGGTGGCGCCCCCGGTGGCAGTAGAAAACCTCTTCGCGCGTCAGGCAGATTTTGACCGGACGATCGAGCAGCAGCGCAGCCTTGGCAACAACGATTTCGTGATTAAAAGGATCGCTTTTCCCGCCAAACCCTCCGCCATTCGGCGTGGCAATCACGCGAATGTGCGCCGGCGGCATTTCGAGCACTTTTGCCAAAGCGCGATGCAGGTAATGGGGCGTCTGCGTGCTCGACCAGATGGTCAGTTTCCCATCGGGATCTTTGATCGCCACCGCAGCGTGCTGCTCGATGGGAAGATGCGTGTTCCCTTGATAGAAAAAAGTGTCCTCGAAGATTTGGTCGGCCTCGGCAAACCCTTGTTCCACGTCTCCGAATTCGAGCGCCACAAATTTGTGGATGTTTCCTTCCTCGCCGTATTCGTGGATGCGCGGCTCGCGCGTGGCCAGCGCTTCTTCAGGATCGGAGATCGTCGGAAGAATATCGTAATCCACGTCGATCAGATCCAGGGCCTCAAAGGCCGTCAATTCCTCGCGGGCGACAACCGCGGCAACAGGGTCGCCCACATGCCGCACGCGATCGAGGCAAAGCGCCTGCTCGTCCTGGCTCACAGGCAAAATCCCGTACTGGACGGGAAGGTCCTTCCCGGTGAGAACCAAATAGACGCCCGGATGGGCCATTGCCCGCGACACCTCCATCCTGCGGATGCGCGCGTGAGGATGCGGCGAGCGCAACAGTTTGCAATGCGCCATGCGGGGCAAAAAAATGTCGTCGGCGAACCGCGTCTGCCCGGTCACCTTGGCGCGGCCGTCCACGCGCCGCCGGGGCACACCAATGATGCGAAACTCTTTGCGACGCGAGCCGGGATCCGCGATCGGCGAGCTGGATTTTTCGTTTTGCTCCGACATCTATCCTCTCGAACGCACGCCCTTGAGCGTGCCGATGAGTGTTTAATGAGTCGGTTTGTCCTTTTCTGAGATCTTGATTATGGCGGCCTCCACGGCCTCAAAAATCTGGAGATAGCCGGTGCACCGGCAGAGATTTCCCGAAAGGGCTGCGCGGATCTCGTCGCGGTCCGGATGTGGATTCCGATCGAGCAGCGCTTTGGCCGTCACCAGAATCCCCGGGGTGCAATAGCCGCATTGCGCCGCGCCAAGGTCCGCAAAAGCATCCTGCAGGGGGTCGAGCCTCCCATCGGCGGTGAGCCCTTCCACCGTCAAGACTCGCCTTCCCGCGCACTCGAGCGCAAGAACCAGACAGGAAAGCACGGGCTTGCCGTCCAAAAGAACCGCGCAGGCGCCGCATTCCCCTAGCTCGCAGCCATGTTTTGTTCCGGTGTGGCCAAGATCCTCACGCAGGACTTCCAGCAGGGTTTTGTACGGAGCGAACGAGACGTCGACTTCCTCGCCATTCAGCGCGAAGCGGATCTGCGCGGTCTTCTGTGATTCCCGAGGGAGCGTCGCCATTCTCAATCACCCTTTCGAAGTCCTACCGGGCCGGCCATCTCAGCCGAGTGTCTCTGGGAAATCCGTTTTGCGACGATTCGCGCGGTTTCTCCCCCAGCTGCACTTCGCCTGAGCGAATCGGGCCTGGCCAGCAAGCCCCGAATCAGATAATCCGCCAATTCTTCGGCGATTTCCTCGGCGGTCATTGGCCCATTCGCGCGAAACCATTGCACGCTCCAATTCAGGGCGCCCAGCATCGCGCGGGCCACGAGCGCCGCGTCACCAGAGACAAATTCCCCGGCCCGCATGCCGGAGGCAATCAGGTTGCGCACGCCCAGTTCGTAGCGGTCGCGTTTCGCAACCAGATACCGTTGCTGGCGCGGTGGCAGAGCACTTGTCAACAAATGGGCGGCGGAGCCTTCGACCTCGTCGAGCAGGCAACGCAAATGGGAAACAATGAGCAGCCGCAACCGTGCCGCCGCGCTGGTCTTCGCATGCCTCGCCCTTTCAAGGGAGGCCATCATGCGATCGAGCGAACTGTCCTGACAGAAAAATAGAATCTCGTCTTTGCCCTGAAAGTAGTTGTAGAGATTTGCAGGGGACAGCTCCGCGGCTTCCGCGATGTCACGCATCCCAGTTTCCACAAATCCGCGAGAACGGAATTCCCGTCCGGCCGCGCGCAGAATCTCCAGGCGTCGCGCTTGGCATCGCCGCTGTTGGCGGCCATTCCGAGAAGCCTTGGTTTCCTGATCGAGCGGCACGGTTCTTCGCTCTAGGGCTAAAAAGAGGGCTTCCCTAGAGGCCCCTGCTCCCAGTGTCTTCCCTTCCAAGGGCAGTGTCAAGATAATCTGAACCGATGTTCAGAAAACGAACCAATGTTCATCCGCGGCAACTTTGCCATCGGAGCGGGCATTCTTGGCGATGTGCTTCCGAGTACCTTGAGGGCCGGACTTTCTAGCTCTGGTCCAGGCGGTGGAAGCGGCGAGCCTTCATCTCAAACCGCGTGAGGGCGCCAGGCGCTGCCACCGTCACCGTGGGGCGCAGCGAGAGCGCGCCATAGATGGCCTGCTCGACCTGCGCGCGCACCTCCTCGGCTTCATTCCCGGAACGGACTTCGATTTGCACTTCGAGGTGTCGCATTTCTTGTCGCCTGTTCACCGTAACCTGAAATTCGTCAACGGCCGAAAACTGCCGGATGACGTTTTCAATGGCTGTGGGGTACACATTCACACCGCGAATCGTAAACATGTCGTCGGTGCGCCCCAGCAAGCCGCCATCAAAGCGCGCCAACGTTCGGCCACAGGCGCAGGTCTGCAGATTTAAGCGCACCAGGTCGCCGGTGCGGTAACGAATCACCGGGAATCCCGGTCGCCCGAGGTTGGTGATGACCAACTCCCCGGTTTCACCGGGCGGCATTTCTTCCTCGGTCTGCGGATCGATCACTTCGGGGATAAACTCGCTCTCGATGATGTGAATTCCGTTGGGCTGAAGCTCGCATTCGAAACTATGCGCGCCCACTTCGGAAGCGCCTGCGTGGTCGAAGCACTTCGCACCCCACGCTGCCTCAATGCGCGCCTTTGTTTGCGGCACGTTCGCACCGGGCTCGCCGGCGTGGATTAACACTCGCACCGGGACAGATCGCAGATCAAATTTGTGCTCGCGGGCGACCTCCGCTAGGCGCAGCGCGTAGGTGGGCGTACAGCAAATCACCGTGGCTCCAAGGTCCCGCATCATGTGCAGCCGTTCGAGCGAACCCCATCCGCCTCCGGGGATCATCATCGCGCCGAGTTGCCTCGCGCCTTCGACCGCCGCCCAGAATCCAATGAAGGGGCCAAACGAGAAGGGCAAAAACACGCGGTCGCTCCCGGTTACGCCGGCGCCGCGCAAAACAAGCCTCCAGCATTGGCCCCACCATTCCCAGCTCTCGGGAGTGTCCACCACGCGCAGGGGAATGCCGGCGGTCCCGGAAGTCTGATGCACGCGCGAGTAAGCTTCGGCTGGAAAAGTCGCGTTTGTCCCGAAGGGAGGCGCCTCGTCCTGCGCACGCGCGAGCTCGGATTTGTGAGTAAAAGGGAGCTTGCGAAGGTCCGTCAGCGACTTCAGCTCCTCGGGCGCGATACCTGCCTTGCGCCACTTCTCGGTGTAAAAGCGGTTGCGGTCGGAAACCAGGCGAAGCAACTCCTGGAGCTTTTGCCACTGCACATCGCGCAGTTTTTCGCGCGGCGCGTTCTCTACGAGCTCGCCGATGGGCGTCATGAGGTGTTCCGATTCTCGCGATCTTTCCTCTGGTGCAAATTAGCTATCTAATCTAGACGCATTTCCGAGTCCTTCGGAATTGCATAAGCAGAATCGGGCGAAATCCGCTTCACTTAGGGAACAACCGCGTCGCATTGTCATAAAGAATTTTTCTCTTGGCGGCTTCCGCCATCGGCAGGGCCCTGAATTTCTCGATGTTCCCTTTCATCTCGGGAACTCCGGGGCCCGGCCAGTCCGTGCCCCACAAAACCTTGTCGGCGATATCCTCGAGCCGCGGAAAATATTCCAGCAATTTTTGCGGCGGGATGCCGGAAATGTCCATGTGCATGTTTTTGTGACGGCGCACGAGAAAAAACGCCTCGTTCATCCACAGCGGCCGTCCACCGTGCGCCAGAATGACCACCAAATTCGGATAATCGACGCAAACGTCGTCGCACAGCATCGGCTGGGCATGGAGATTTCGCGCTCCCGGGAAGATCGACGTCCCGGTGTGGATCATGATCGGCAACCCGTTCGCTTGGGCGCGCTCGTAGAGCGCGGCCAGTCCGCGATTGCCGTCCAGGTAATCGTTCGGCGAGAGCGCCTGGTGAGACGGGTGCATCTTGATGGCGCGAATTCCGAGCTTCGAAAGCCGGTCGACTTCGGCTCCGGGATCGGGAACCGTTCCGGGGAGAACTCCGCCGAACGCGATGAGACGATCCGGCGCCACGCTGCAGTACTTCGCGCTCCAGTCGTTCACCTCGGGGGTGAACCCGATAATTCTCGGAGCCACGTAGTTGATGAGCCCAGCGCGCTCCACACCGAGCGTATCGAGCAATGCCAGGAAGGCCTTGGGATCGGCGCAATAGCGCTCGATGTCCGCGTAGTCCTTGCGGCCCTTCTTCATCAACGCCATCGCGGAGGGCTTCATCAAGCTATACGGCATGATATGCACGTGAATGTCGATGATCGGCTGCACGAAATTCCGCCTTGGCCGGGAGACTCGGCCAGCTTACTGACCATCAGTTGAAACGGACATATTCGAAATTCAGGGGCTTATTGTTGATGCCGCGGAGCGGGGGGGCAATCCAGTTCGCAAACTTTCCGGGCTCGGTCACCCTGCCGCTCATGAGCGATTGCACGAAGGCGTAGTCTTTCGGACTTGGCAGCCATTCAAATTCATGCTTCTTCCAAGCCTCTGCGGTTAGCACTTCGCCTTCGGGACTGATGAAATGGCCCGCAAAGTTCCCGATTTCGCGATGAAAGCCCTTGTGCGGCAGGGTCAAGCGGAAGGGGATGCCGGCCTGATCGATCACTCTTTGCCAGCGGCTGACGCCGTCTCGAATCTCATCGATGTAGTCGTCGCGCAAGCGTTCGTTCAGTGCCGTCAGGGCCGGAACATTCTTGGTCGCGATCTTGTCGCCCAGCACTTCCGAGACTGGATAAGAAGCATCGATAAGCACATGATCGTCCTCGAGCTTCGTCTCGCGGAAGCGGCCTTTCAAGCCACTGGTGAAATAGTTCGCCGCGTTAGAGGAGATGTCGGAGCCGTAAAGGTCCAAGGTCACGCTGTAGTGGAAGTTCAGGTATTTTTGGATGGTCTCTAAGTCGATCACTCCAAGCGCGCGCACGTCGGAGGGATCTTCGACTTTACTCTCCTTCATGGCTTCGCAGGCGCGCTGAATAATCCGGCTCACGCCGGTTTCGCCCACGAACATGTGGTGCGCTTCCTCGGTCAGCATGAAGCGGCAGGTGCGTGCGAGCGGGTCGAACCCGGACTCCGCCAGCGCGCAAAGCTGGAATTTCCCGTCGCGGTCGGTAAAAAACGTGAACATGTAAAAGGCCAGCCAGTCCGGTGTCGGCTCGTTGAAGGCGCCGAGGATGCGTGGGTTGTCGGTGTCGCCGGAGCGCCGCGCCAGCAGCGCTTCCGCCTCTTCGCGGCCATCGCGTCCAAAGTAGCGATGCAGCAGGTACACCATGGCCCACAAATGGCGCCCTTCTTCGACGTTGACCTGAAAAATGTTCCGTAGGTCATATAAAGACGGGCAACAGAGCCCGAGCATCTTCTGCTGTTCGACCGAAGCGGGCTCCGTGTCGCCTTGCGTCACGACGATCCGCCGCAGCGTCGAGCGATATTCCCCAGGCACCTCTTGCCATGCGGGCTGGCCCTGGTGCGTCCCGAAATTCACCTGGCGCTTCTCATCGCGCGGCTGTAGAAAGATTCCCCAGCGGTAGTCGGGCATTTTCACGTAATCGAATTGCGCCCATCCGTCCGGCTCCACGCTGACGGCGGTGCGCAGGTAGACGTCGTAGTCGCGGCTCTCGGTCGGCCCCATGTCGTACCACCAGCCGAGAAACGCCGGCTGCCAGTGCTCCAGGGCGCGCTGCAGGACGCGGTCTCGTCCTAAATCCACATTGTTTGGAATTTTTTCCGTGTAATTGATCATAACGGCCCTCAGCCTTTCCGGAATCGGCCCGCTAAACTTTTTCCCAGTCGAATTTCACCGGTGCGCCCGAGCCATAGACTTTTAAAGCTCCGCTGGGGCCAACGGCGTTCGGCCGGATGAAGATCCAATTCTGCCAGGCAGTCAGCCGCCCGAAGATCCGCGTCTCCGGCGTTTCCTGGGGCCCAAACCGCAGGTTGGCCTCAAGGCCCGTCAGCGCATCGGGGGATTGCGCCACGCGCGACTCCAAGGCCTGGCGGATTTCATCCTCCCAATCGAGATCGTCGGGCGCAGCGGTAACCAGGCCGGCTGCGAGCGCCTCGCGGGCCGAGAGCTTTTTCCCGATCTGCTGGCGAAGCGACTCGACAGGACCTGCGTCTTCGTAGAAGCGCGCCGCCAGCCGCGAAAGATGATTGACCATCGGCAGCGGCCCGAAGTTCATCTCCGAAAGCGTCATGCTGGCCCCGCTCTCCTCGGTATCGCGCATGTACATGCGGTCCGCCGCCAGAGCCAGCTCGAGCAAGGTGCCCGCGAAACAGGAGCCCGGTTCGGCGATGGCGTAAATCGAGCGCGACGTCACTTCCAGCCGCGCGAAGGTGCGCCTCACCATTCCCAGCACTTCGCGCACGAACCAGTTGTCGTGCTGGTGGAGGATAAATTTGTCGATCGCCAGGACGGCATCCGGGTTCCCGGCCGTTTTCATTAGCCAGAGCCCCAATTCGAGCTCGTTCGTGCGCAGGCTGAGGATGGCGTCATCCAGTTCGCGCGCCATTTGCAGCGGCCACCAGTTCGCTCCTGCGGCAAGGGCCTTTTCAAGCGTTTGCTCGCTGTCCTCCGGCGCACGCACGGTGATTGTCGCGGTGCGCCCCGAACGGTTCAATTGCACATCCACATATTGGTAGTGCAGGCCGGTGTCGTCCGTCACTTTCTTCAACTCCGTCAGCGACACGCCTTTTGCGCCCACGGGACGATCGGAGAATTCGGCAAGCTTCAGGGCACGCTGCTTGACATGCTCGGCGAACTGTTGCGGCTTGACGATCTCATCCACCAAGCCCCAATCCTTGGCTCGCTGCCCGCGCGCGCCGTCCTGATTGGTGCAAAACATGTCGGCAAGGTCTTTGCGAACTTTCCTCTTGTCGGTTAGCCGGGTCAGCCCGCCCGTTCCCGGAAGAACTCCCAACAGCGGCAGCTCCGGCAGGCTCACGGCGGATGAACGGTCGTCGATCAGGATGATTTCGTCACAGGCCAGCGCCAGCTCATACCCGCCGCCCGCGGTGGTTCCATTGCACGCCGCGAGAAACTTCAGTCCCGAATTCCGGCTCGAATCTTCGATGCCAATCCGCGTTTCATTGGTGAATTTGCAGAAATTTACCTTCCAGGCGTGCGAGGAAAGACCCAGCATGTAGATGTTGGCGCCAGAGCAAAAAATGCGGTTCTTTGCGCTCGAAAAAACCACCGCACGGATCTCCGGATGCTCAAACCGGACTCTCTGCAGTGCATCATGGAGTTCGATGTCCACGCCCAAATCGTACGAATTCAGCTTCAGCTTGTAGCCAGGACGAATCCCGCCGTCTTCAGCCACATCCATGGTGAGCGTCGCCACCGGACCGTCGAAGCAAAGCCTCCAGTGCTTGTAGCGCGAAGGCTCGGTCTGATAGTCGACCCGAGCGTGTTTTGTCCTCGTCTCTTGCCCTACCGCTACGTCCACGCCAACCTCCTAGTGCAAATCTGCCTGCAACATCGCTCTTAGTTTCGCAAAGCTCTCTTCCACGGACGCTCCAGAACTATCCAGCAGCAAGTCCGCTTTCCGGTAGAGCGGTTCGCGGGCCTCCAAGATGCCGCGTAAATCTTTCATGGCCTGATCGTTCGCGGCCATCGGACGAAAATCGCCCTGGGCCATCACGCGCGACATGTGCTCTTCCGGCCGAGCTTTGATCCACACCGTGTAACAGTGGGCGAGGAGATAGTCAAAAGTCTCCTTTTCGGAAACGATCCCGCCTCCCACGGAAATCACCGCGCGCACGTTCTCTTTCAGCACCTTTTCCAGTGTGCGCTTCTCCATGGCGCGAAAACCGGACTGCCCGTAGAGAGAGAAAATCTCGCCGAGGGGCATTCCTGTATCTTTCTCGATTTCGCTATCCAGCTCGACGAAGCGCTTGCTGGTTTCCGCGGCCAGCCTTGCTCCCAGAGTAGATTTGCCCGCTCCGCGCATCCCAATCAGGGCGATGCGCATCCGGCGCATCTTTTCTTTGTGGCCAAAGTCGCGCATCAGCTGAAATACGACGTCCTCAAGGCGGTGCTGCGGCAGGCGTTCCAGAAATCTTTGGATTAATTTCTTTTCCGCGGGCTCCTCGGTTTCGGGCGCAAACAAGCCGGCGATGGGCACATCGAGCGCCTCGGCGATCCTCTCGAGCAACACCACCGAGATGTTTCCTTCGCCGGCCTCCAGTTGCGCGAGGTGCCGCTCGGATACGTCCGCCTCTTGCGACACTTGCCGGCGGGTCAAGCCTCGGCGGTTTCGCAATTCGCGCACCCGGCGGCCCAGGGAGCTGAGAAAATCGTCGTTCGCACTGCCTCCCGGTCGATGTAGAGTGGAGTTGGGCGGCGTGGTTGTACGGGGCGCCATATAAGAGGAATTGGACAGCTGCATTATAATACAAGGTAGTAGATGCACGTCAATGCCAGGATCGGAATTCTCCTGCAAGAAACTGCAGGAATAGGTAAGCAACGTAAAGCCTTTTGCAGCAATGCCATAAGCTGTGTCTGCGACGAGCAGGGGTCAGCGTTGAGGTGAAAATTTGCCCAGGCCAACATGCAGTATCGTGCTGGCATAGCTGCCATCGTAAGGAAGGTCTTTCCATGAAACTCTCGAACTATCTCGCCGCGCAATGGGTCGAAGGGTCCGGCCCCGGCATACCGCTGGTTGACCCGGTAACGGGCGACGAGCTGGCTCGCATTTCCTCGGAGGGCGCAGACCTCCAATCCGCGCTCGATTTCGCCAGGACCGAGGGCGGACCGGCCTTACGCCGGCTCAGTTATGGGCAGCGTGCGGAACTGCTCGCCAAGATTGGCGATCTGCTTACGGCCAACCGTGATGAGTACTTTCGCCTTTCCCTTTTGAACCTCGGCGCCACGCAGGCGGATGCCTCCTTCGACGTCGACGGCGCGCTTTATACCATGAAGTATTACGCCAAAATTGGCCGCGCCCTGGCCGACGGGCAAATGCTCCAGGAAGGCGCGTCCTTGTCTCTTTCAAAGACCGGCGTCTTCGGCGCCCAGCACTTTCTCACGCCCGCCAAGGGCGTGGCTGTCTTCATCAATGCTTTTAATTTTCCCGCCTGGGGCTTTTGCGAAAAGGCCGCACCCGCGCTTCTCTCGGGTGTTCCTATCTGCGTGAAGCCTGCCTCGCCGACCGCGTGGCTGGCCCATAGGATGGTGGAGGATGTGGTGAAGGCCGGCATTCTGCCCGTGGGCGCCGTTTCCCTGGTGTGCGGCTCGGCTCGCGAACTACTCGACCACCTTCGCGAAGAGGACATCATTGCCTTCACCGGCTCCGCGGACACCGCCGCGCGCGTGCGCTCGCACGCCAATGTCCTGCACCGTTCGGTACGCGTGAACATCGAAGCCGATAGCATCAATTCCGCCATCCTCGGGCCGGATTGCTCCCCGGGGACAGAGTTGTTCGACCTTCTGGTAAAGGAGGTCCTCAAGGAAATGACCCTCAAGGCCGGGCAGAAATGCACAACCATCCGGCGGGTCTTTGCGCCAAGGCAGACTCTCCAAGTTTTGGGCGATGCCGTTGCTTCCCGCCTGAGCACCATGAAAGTGGGGAACCCTCGCAATGCCGAAGTGAGGGTCGGCCCGGTGGTGAACAAAGCACAGCAATCCGCCTGCCTCGAAGGGCTCAAGAAACTGCAATCGGAATGCTCGGTCATATTTGGCGGTGACGCACACTTCCAGCCGGTCGACGCCGATGCGCAAAAGTCCTCGTTTGTTCAACCCACGCTTCTCGCGAGCGACAACGGGCTCAGATCGAAATATGTACACGACGTCGAGGTCTTCGGACCGGTAGCGACTCTGATTGCTTACGACAGCTCGAACGATCTCATCCCCATGGTTCGTCGGGGGAGCGGTTCGCTGGTGGCGTCCATCTTTTCCGACGATGCCGCCTTTCTCCAGGAAGTTGTGCTCGGCATCGGCGATCTTCACGGAAGAATTATGGCTGTCGATTCTTCGGTTGGCAGCCAGTACACGGGCCATGGCAATGTCGTTCCCAGTTGCCTGCATGGCGGGCCGGGGAGAGCGGGCGGGGGCGAGGAACTCGCCGGTTTGCGCGCGCTTCTGCTCTACCATCGTCGCTTTGTAGTGCAGGGCCCGGTCAACTGCATCAAGGATTTGTCGGGACGGTGTGCTGACGCGAATCTGCTCTACTCCTAGAGTGACTGCCCGTCTGGCAGTTTCGTCGGTCCCCCCGGGTTCGCGACGTGCAATCCAGGGTAAAGGTGAGGAAGAGCAACTTCTGATCCCTTTGAATCTGCAAGGCAACGGGCGCCCCCGGCGGCAGCGACTTTAGCGCGCTGCGAAGGCGGTCCAGCGTGGTCATGGGCTGTCCGTTCAGAGTTCGAATCACGTCGCCCGCAAGCAAGGGCACTTCGACGGTTGCCCCGGTCGAGCGCGCCGCTACAAAAACTCCAAACCGGTATCGCGGAGATCCGGGACCATGGCGGCAATCCTTTGGTCAATTTGCACCCCAAGGATTCCCAGCGTCGGCACCAGACTTTTTTCCGGATCCGCCAGTGCGGCGACCTGGTCCATGTCGCGCGGTGGCTGAGCCACCGGCACATCAAACGACAGGTGTTCCTTCCCGCGAAGTACGTCCAAAAGGACCTTTTGACCGTACTCGAGGGCAAAAAAGTGAAATGCGACGAAGGGAAGATTTTCCGCGGGTCTCCCATCCAGGGCCGCCAGCACGTCGCCAATCTGCAATCCGGCAGCTGCCGCCGGGCTGTCCGGCAACACGTCAGAGATGACCACTCCATAATTCCTCGGCAGCCCCAAGGCTGCGGCCAATGTCGGCGTGATGGTCTGCAGCCCGATGCCAATCTGGGCGCAGTGCAAGTGGCCGAACTTGCGCAACTCCCGGTAGGCCACCCCGACCACTCCGCTCGGGATAGCAAAGCCGAGCCCTTCGTTTCCTCCCGACTGCGAGAGGATGAAGGTGTTCACCCCGACCACTTGGCCCTCGGCGTTGACCAGCGGAACTCCTGAGTTTCCAGGGTTGATGGCCGCGTCGGTCTGGATGTATACCATCGGCGAATCGGGATCGGTCTGCCGGGCGACGGCGGAAACCACCCCCATGGTGACCGAATTTCGCAGTCCCTCCGGGCTCCCGAAGGCAAAGACCATCTCGCCCTGGCCCAGCTTGCGGTAGTCGGCCAGAGAAAGAGCCGGCAGTTTTCCCGCGTCCACCTTGATTACCGCAAGATCGAGTTCTTTCGATACGCCAACAATTTGTGCGCTAACAATGCGGGTACGCGTGGAAAGCGCTGCCTCAAGCGAGCTCTCGACATTGGGATTCGGCAAGACCACTTGCACGCGCTGCGCCCCGCTGACCACATGCGCATTCGTCACGATGTACCCGCTCTCGTCGAGCACAAAACCGGATCCGATGGCCCGCTGTCTGCCGACAATCGAGTTCGCGTTGGCGCGGTCACCTTCTTCGAGCGGACCGTATCCCGTGACCAGGATCTGCACCACGCTCGGAGAAACTCTCCTGATCAGCGCATCCACGGACTGGTTTAGCGCCTGCGCAGATCCTCTGACGGACGATCCTGCGCTCGCGCATTGGGAGCGAGGTAGCCCAAGGGGACCAGAACCACGACCGCCAGAATGAGGCAGAAGCGTCGCCCGGTTCCAGAATTCTTCGGGCTCAGGTAGTTTGGGCATGGCAGCATGGCCGTGGCCTCCTGTAGTTGAGCACTAGAGGTGCCCCTGGAGTACAACGCCTGACGGTCACCTGCGGGTTCTTTGTCGGCAACGCTGGCCGCCGACTGCTTTTCTTGAGTTGTCAGCGCATCACAAAATCTGCAACTCTGAAGTCGAGTCAAATCGCCGGTAGCAACGAAGGGGCGGCCGCCCCGGGGCCGGAGCCAGCGTTCTTTTTGAACGCTCTGCGTTTTCGGCAAGAAAAATGCGACCATAGCAAGTGTTTCTCCCTTAAGGGACATCGCTCTATGCCACGAATCCCAACTATAGAAGATCGCCGCCTCGAGCAAGGCCGCAAGCGCGAGAAGTATTGGAAGCGCTGGGGACCCTACCTTTCCGAGCGCCAGTGGGGCACGGTTAGGGAAGACTACAGCCGCGACGGCACGGCGTGGGAATATTTCCCGCACGACCATGCGCGCGCGCGCGCGTATCGCTGGGGCGAAGACGGTATCGGCGGAATCAGCGACCGCCACCAGATGATGTGTTTCGGTCTCGCGCTCTGGAACGGCCGCGATCCCATCCTCAAGGAACGCCTCTTTGGCGTGACCGGGAATCAGGGCAACCACGGCGAGGATGTGAAAGAGTGCTACTTCTATCTTGATTCGACTCCCACACACAGTTACATGCGCATGCTGTACAAGTATCCGCAAGCCGAATTCCCCTACCAACGATTGGTCGAAGAAAACGCGCGGCGCGGCCGAGGCCAGCCGGAATTTGAATTGCTCGATACGGGAATTTTTTCCGACCACCGCTATTTCGATGTCTTCGTCGAATATGCCAAAGCGGATGTGGAGGACATCCTCATTCGAATCACCGCCTTCAATCGCGGCCCGGAAGCCGTCCCGCTCCATGTGCTAGCACAGTTCTGGTTTCGCAATACCTGGTCTTGGGGAAAAGATCTGCGCCGCCCGATCGCTCGGATGGCTGCCGGCTCCCCCGGCACCGCTTGCGTCGAACTCCAGCACTATCAGTATGGCAAACGCTGGCTCCTCGGCGCCGGCAGTCCCGACCTGCTCTTCACGGAAAACGAAACAAATTGGGCCCGGCTCTTCAACGGCGCAAATCGCAGCCCCTACGTAAAAGACGCGTTTCACGAATACCTCATTCGCGGCAACAAGGCCGCGGTCAATCCCGATCTGATGGGAACAAAAGTGGCCGCGCACTATCCCCTGCATCTTGCGCCCGGGGCGTCCGCCACCGTGAAGCTTCGCCTCACCGACATTGCGCCGCTGGCTGGCTTGGATACCGATTCGCCGCGAAGCGGCATCATCACCGCACCCGCTCATGCCGAGCGCGCCGAAGGCGTTCCCGGCACCGACGATTTTGCTGCCGGATTTGACGCGCTCTTCGCGACACGCCAGAGGGAAGCCGAGGAGTTCTACGAATCGCGCATCCCGAAAAATCTGTCCGCCGACGCGAGAGCCGTCATGCGCCAGTCCTTCGCCGGCTTACTGTGGTCCAAGCAGTTTTATCACTACGATGTCCGTAACTGGCTTGAAGGCGATCCTGCCGGGCCCAAGCCCCCCGTCGAGCGCTGGCGCGGCCGCAACAAAGATTGGGCGCACCTCTACAACGAGGACGTCGTCTCCATGCCGGACAAGTGGGAGTACCCCTGGTACGCCGCCTGGGACCTCGCGTTCCATTGCATTCCTATTGCCCTCGTAGATCCGGACTTCGCCAAGGAGCAGCTCATTCTTCTCCTCCGCGAATGGTATATGCATCCCAACGGGCAATTGCCCGCCTACGAATGGGCTTTCGGCGACGTAAATCCTCCCGTGCATGCCTGGGCCGCCTGGCGCGTTTACAAAATCGAGCGGCGCGTCCGCGGCGTTGCCGACCGCGCCTTTCTCGAAAGAGTCTTTCACAAGCAGCTGCTCAATTTCACCTGGTGGGTCAATCGCAAGGATCCCGACGGCGCCAACATTTTCCAGGGGGGCTTCCTGGGCCTCGACAACATCGGTGTTTTCGACCGTTCTGCACCCCTTCCCACCGGCGGACATCTCGAACAATCCGACGGCACCAGTTGGATGGGCATGTACTGCTTGAATATGCTGGCCATCGCGCTGGAACTCGCGAAAGAAGACCTGGCCTACGAAGACGTCGCGAGCAAATTCTTTGAGCATTTCGTTCACATCGCCCACGCCATGAACGACATCGGCATCGACGGCATGGCTTTGTGGGACAACGAAGATGGCTTCTACTACGACGTCCTTCGCTTGCCCGACGGAAGCCAGCATTTTCTGAAGATTCGCTCCATAGTTGGCCTTATTCCGCTTTTCGCTGTGGAAACGCTCGAGCCGGAAATCGTGGATCGCCTGCCGGGCTTCAAGCGCCGCATGCAATGGTTCGTCGACAATCATCCCGACATTCCCGAGCACATCGAAATGACCCAGCGGTCCGCGCGGGGCGTGCGCCGCCTGCTCTCGCTGGTGAATCGCAAGCAACTAAAGCGCGTGCTGGCCCACATGCTGGATGAAAACGAATTCCTCTCTCCCTACGGTGTCCGCGCTTTGTCGCGCTTCCATCAAGACCATCCCTACGAGGTACAGGTCAACGGAGGTATCAGCCGGGTGCAGTACGAACCGGCGGAGTCCACCACGGGCCTGTTCGGAGGCAATTCGAATTGGCGCGGACCCATCTGGTTTCCCGTAAACTATCTCCTTGTAGAATCATTGCAGAAGTTTCACCACTACTACGGCGAGGACTTCAAGGTCGAATTTCCCACCCATTCCCGCCGCGAATTCGATCTCTGGCGGGTGGCGGCGGAGATTTCACGCCGGCTGGTCCGCATCTTCCTGCGCGACCACACCGGTCGCCGTGCGGTCTCGAGCGGAACCGAAATATTCCAAACTGATCCTCACTGGCGCGACCTGATTTTGTTTTACGAATACTTTCACGGCGACAACGGAGCCGGCCTGGGCGCCAGCCATCAAACCGGGTGGACCGGCCTGGTCGCAAAACTCCTCGAGCAAAGTGGAGAATGAACGTGCCGGTTTTGGAATTTCGTGAGGCCATCGCTGGAGACGAAACCGTACTCTTTCCCATGATGAGGGCGCTCGCGGAACAAGAGCCGGGCGCCATCGCCTTTGACGAATCCGCAACGCGCCTGGCCTTTCGCCAATTCCTGTCTCTTCCCGCTTTCGGACGCGTCTGGCTTATCTACGACGGTGCGGCGCCGATCGGCTACATCATCTTGACCATGGGCTTCAGCTTTGAATTTCGCGGGCACGACGCCTTCATCGACGAGTTGTACATCGTTCCTGCCCGCCGTCGTCGCGGCTGCGGCCGCGAGGCCATGGCTTTCGTCGAGCAAGCGGCCAGGGAAATGGGTGTCAATGCCATTCATCTCGAAGTGGAGAGCGGCAACCATCGGGCCCTCGCGCTCTATCGCCACACCGGCTACAAAGATCACCAGCGTTTGTTGATGACCAAATGGTTGAACCGTGTTATCCAAGGAGCCTCGGGGTGTGCTTATGAGCGCGAGGTTTGAGGGCCGCGTCGTTCTGGTTGCTGGCGGCACCGGCGGGTTGGGCCGCGCGGCCAGCTCCGCGTTTCTCGACGAAGGCGCCGAGGTGGCAGTTACCTATCGCAATCAGCCGGATTGGGAGACGTTCAAAAACTCGGTCGCAGCAAACGCTCTGCGGCTTCAAGGTCATGAAGTCGACGTCACCGATGAAGCGGCCGTTAACCAACTCATGGAGAAAATTCTTCTCAAGCATGGCCGCCTGGACGCCATGGTAAACGCCGTTGGAGGATATGCGGGCGGCCTCAAATTGTGGGAGATGGAAACGAAGGTGTTCGAGCAGATGTTGAACTTGAATCTTCGTTCGGGTTATGCGCTGTCGCGCGCCGCGGTTCGCGCGATGTTGCGCCAAGGGCAGGGAGCCATCGTGAACGTGGCCGCAAAAGCGGCCGTCGACCACGCCGCCGGCGCGTCCGCTTACGCCGCATCCAAGGCCGCGGCTGTCGCGATGCTGGATGCTCTCGCCGCGGACGTAAAGGGTACCGGCGTGCGAGTGAACACCGTTCTCCCCAGCATCATCGACACGGAAGCCAACCGCAAGGCCATGCCGAAGGCGGACTTCTCGCAGTGGCCGAAACCCCAGGACATCGCGCGCGTTATCTTGTTCTTGTGTAGCGACGACGCCAAAGTCATTCACGGCGCCGCCATTCCTGTCTATGGGGCGAGTTGATTTGAGAAGGGATTCGGCCGGCCATGCGCCCCTTTTAAGACGGCGCTTTCGATGCAGCT